>JAEEGH010004664.1_pt1 | contig 34989 bp, 25 predicted proteins | sample 9134181 | NCBI WGS metagenome assembly JAEEGH01 (sample SAMN16246544, study PRJNA631951) | gut metagenome | biome: gut microbiome; feature: rumen; material: DP-attached | host: Bos | place: Iran: Karaj | collected 2018-10
TAAGCGACAACGGTCCTGGAGTAGAGCCCCAGTATTTGGAACATATTTTCGAACGCTTCTACCGAGTAGATAAGGGACGCAGCCGCAAACTCGGCGGCACGGGTCTCGGCCTTGCTATCGTCAAGAATGCCGTAACCGTCCACGGAGGCACCGTATCGGCCTTCCCCACTCCCGGCGGCGGACTGACCGTTATGTTCACACTTCAGGCGTAATCCAATTATTTCCTAATTCTTTTCTATGGAACGGTATGACAATGCCGTTTCGCGATTATTGCAATCTCATGACATTGTGAGGTTGCAATAATCATGTATTACCAATGCAACACGTCCGTAACATCCCGTCTGTACTTTTGCAGCGTCAACGGAGGTCATAACCATATTCCTCGTTGACACAGAAGTATGGATAAAGAAAAAGCAGAAAGAATTCAGAGAATCTTTAATTGGGTGAGATTTATCATCCTTGTGTTGTTCCTCGCATTTGTTTTTATAGGATTGTCTAAGGCACAAAACACCAATGACATAGGCATGTGGATCAGTGCTGGTACGGAAAAGAATCTGAACAACAGATGGAACCTTGGTGTAAGCACCGAACTCCGCACGAAGGGCAATGCAGGAATCATTGACCGTTGGCAGTTAGGCGTGAGTGGTACGTATAAGATATCTAAGGTCCTGAAGTTGGGAGGAGGTTACGAATTTCACCTGAAGAACCGCACAGTGGATGATGTGACGGAAGTGGTTCCTCGTCATCGCCTGATATTCGACATTACGCCAGGGGGCAAGATGTTCGATTGGCTAAAACTCTCCTTGCGCGAGCGATATCAATATACACATATGATACAGAAAGGTAACGTGGATGCAAGCCATGAGCATCATTTGCGCAATCGGTTAAAGGCCGAGATAACTAATAGTAATATGAATGGCTGGAGCCCCTTTGCATCGGTCGAGATGTTCAACAATTTGAACAAACAAATGCAAATTGATGAGATGCGTATGACTATCGGAACGGCATATAGCATTAATGCTCATCATGGCATTAATTTTGGTTATTTACTTGACCTGAAGAGGTCAGCTGGTGGCTTGGACAAAGCTCTTCATGTGTTAACTATGGGATATATGTATCATATTTAATCATACTATGGAATCGAAATCACCAAAAGAAATGCAAGTCGAAGAGATAATAACCGATTTGGTTACAAAGATTATGGAAGGCCAGACATCTGGCGATGACTTACCAATAAGACTATGGTATAATCTTCGGAATAATCAGGAAATAGCCGCTATTCAAGATTATGCCAATATGGTATCAATAGGACGTTTGGGGTTGAATGATCACGGGCCTGTTCACATGAAGACTGTATGCTGCAATGCATTAAAGATGCTGAGTATATTACATACTGCTGGAATACAGACTAGTTTGGAAAAGGAAAACATCGGGACTTTTGCTGACAGTGTAACGGCGGTTATGCTTGCTTCGCTTCTTCATGATAGCGGAATGACAATAGGAAGGAAAGGGCATGAACTGTATTCTGGCATCATATCCTATTCTATTATTAAAAAGGTATTGTCTCAAATCCTTCCGGAAAACTCTAACATTCTGCGGCGGACTATAATACGCTCCATCGCAATGGAAGGAATAATCGGGCACATGGCTACACATCCCATCCATTCTATTGAGGCAGGAATTCTTCTTATTTCAGATGGTTGTGATATGACAAAAGGGCGTGCACGCATTCCATTGGAAATCCCATCCAAACCAACAGAAGGAGATATTCACAAGTATTCTGCAAACTCTATTGAAAAAGTAAAAATAGAACAGGGGGATGATCGCCCTTTGAAAATAGAGATACACATGAAAGCGGAAGTAGGTTTCTTCCAAGTAGAAGAAGTGCTCATTCCCAAAATTCAATCAAGTCCAGCAAAGAATCTGTTGGAGTTATATGCAGGAGTTGATGGAGAAGATATGAAACGATATATTTAATCAAATAAATAGATCATGAATACGTTATTTCTCGGAATAGTAATATTCCTTATTGTGCTTGCAGTCTTCGACCTTGTGGTGGGCGTGAGCAACGACGCGGTTAACTTCCTTAATTCGGCTATTGGAGCGAAGGTGGCACGATACAGGACCATCGTGACAATTGCAGCCATCGGCGTGTTTGCAGGGGCGGCACTAAGCAACGGCATGATGGATGTGGCACGGCACGGCATTATGACACCCCTGTATTTCTCGTTCTACGATGTGATGTGTGTATTCCTAGCCGTAATGGTTACAGATGTGGTACTGCTCGACGTGTTCAACACGCTTGGCATGCCGACATCCACCACCGTTTCAATGGTATTCGAACTGCTGGGGGGCGCCTTTGCCATCGCCCTGTTACAGATACTTAACGGGGCAATGGCAGCTGACGGTACATTACTTTCATTAGGCGACCTGCTGAACACTGAGAAAGCCATCTCGGTTATCCTCGGCATATTCCTGTCGGTGGCAATTGCATTCTTGCTTGGAATCATCGTACAATGGATAGCACGCATTGTTTTCACCTTTACTTTTCGTGTAAACGGAAGGACAACGGCTCAATCGGGCAAGATGGGTGGCAGACTCTTGTCATCGCTAAAGATTGGCGTCTTCGGCGGACTATCAGTGACAGCCATCGTCTGGTTTCTGCTTATCAATGGACTGAAAGGCTGCAGTCTGATGACGGCTGAGGTGAAAGAAATCATCAATCAAAACACATGGCTGATTATCGGCGGGAGCATAGCCGTGTTTTCTATGCTAATGACACTACTGAGTGCATTGAAACTACCAGTATTGAAATGCATAGTGCTGTTTGGTACATTTGCCTTGGCAATGGCTTTTGCTGGCAACGACCTGGTGAATTTCGTGGGTGTACCTTTGACGGGACTTGAAGCCTATCAGGATTACATCGCAAACAGCAATGGCGATGCACAGGGCTTTATGATGGGGTCGCTGATGGAGAGCGCTCATACGCCCGCCCCGTATCTCATAGCGGCAGGTGTGGTGATGGTGCTTGCACTCGTTTTCTCGAAGAAGGCACAGAACGTTGTGAAGACCTCGGTGGACCTTTCGCGTCAGGATGAGGGAGACGAGATGTTCGGTTCAAGCGGTGTGGCACGGACGTTGGTGCGCACGTCGAGAAGCATAGCCAGCGAATTGGCGATGGTGATGCCGACATGTGTGTCAGACTGGATTGACTCGCGTTTCAATGCTGACGCAGCGGTGTTGAAACAGGGAGCCGCTTTCGATGAAATCCGCGCAGCCGTCAATCTGGTACTTGCTGGTGCATTGGTGGCATTGGGCACATCGTTCAAACTGCCGCTATCCACCACCTACGTCACTTTTATGGTGGCCATGGGTGCTTCGCTGGCAGACCGAGCATGGAGTCGCGAGAGCGCGGTGTTCCGTATCACGGGTGTGCTTTCGGTCATCGGTGGTTGGTTCATCACGGCTGGTGTGGCGTTCATATTGTGCTTACTCGTCTGCATCGCCCTGTTCTTTGGATCGTTTATGGCAATGGCCATTGCCATTGCGATGGCCATCTTCTTGCTTATTCGAAGCCACCTGCGCTATGGAAAAAACAGCAAGACCAGTGAGGTCGACGAATTGTTTGATCGCATTGTTCGTAGTAGCGATAAAGCAGAATGTTGGATACTGCTTCGACAACATGTGGCACTAACCATCACGCACCAACTACAATTGGTAGCAGAGACTTATAAATCGATGACTGATGCTTTCTTTTATGAGGATTACCTCATGCTAAAACGTACAACAGCGATGATCGAAAACCAACGCAAGGATATTAAACGCCAACGACGCAAACAAATTATAGCCCAACGGCGAATAGACCCTGTGTTGAGTATAGAGAAGGGCACATGGTACTTCCTGACCATCAACTCACTAGCGCAAATGGTATATTGTTTGAAGCGTATGGGCGAGCCATGCTTAGAGCATGTAGGCAATAACTTTAGTCCGGTGCCAAGAAAATATATCCAAGGGTTCATACTGATGCGCAATGAGATATTACAACTCATCAATCGGGCCTGCCATGCCGAGACAATTGCGTTGATACGTTGTGATGCTGATAAACTACAATCACAGCTTTCCGATTATCGACGGACTATCATCCACGACATTCAAGCCAAGCAACTCAATATTGAGAGCATGACCGTATTTCTGAATTTGGTACAGGAGTCGCAACAGCTTCTCAGCGCCTTGCGCCATACTGTAAGGGGAGCAAACAAGTTTGATGAGTAATAAATATAAATCAATAAAAAAATAGGACAATTAAACACCAGCGAGACAAACAAACAGAATTTGTTTATCTCGCTGGCATTTAATTGTTTGGCAGGATTTCTACCGCTTAATACTCATCCTCGTTGAAAACTAGACTTCCGACAATTATATACTGATTTTCAATCAGTTGCATTATTCTTAACTATTTTTAGCCAAACTAACCGCGCGGTCTAAGGCTATCAGAGATGATTCGTAAGCGGGTTGGACAAACATATTATCAGCATGCAAAGATACAAATTCTTTTTGATATTGCATAACGTGGCAAAGATAGACTTTTTGTGCAAATATTTGCTGTTTCAGTGTTCTCAACATAAACACTACTCCCTAATAACCGTACACAATTTCTGTACATCCTCATCAAAAGTATCTTTATTGATGGCTTTGTTTTTAGTGACAGAGCGACAATTGTAAATTGTCTGGGTAGAGAGGAAGAGCAGACCAGCAATGTCGGCAGTGTTCTTTACTCCCAGACGAATCAGAGCAAACGTGCGCAGTTCTGTTGTCAGTGTGAGCGGAGACTTCTGGCTGATCTGACCGTCAGCCGTCAGTAAGGCGTTGAATTCTTCCACGAAGGTGGGATACAACTCCAGAAAGGCCTTGTCGAAACGATGAAGGAAGGTGGCGGCATCTTCCTCCGAAATGCGGGTGGAAGAGATGTTCTGCAACAGTTCCTGAGCCTGGTTGGCCTTGATCTTGCGCTTGACGAGCGTCTGGTATTTGCCCATCTTGTCGATGTATTTGGCACAGAGGTCAATGAAGATAGAAGCCAGACTCTCGCGGCGGTTGTTGGTGTCGACGAGTTTCCGGTTCAGCTCTTTCAGCTGCTCATTCAGCGTCACCTGATGGTTGTTTCCTGCTGCCAGCTGTTCGTTCAGATAGGACAGCTGCCGGTTGTTGTCAGCCAATTCTTTCCTCCTGGATGAGAGTTTCCGGTTTTGCCTGTGTATGTAATATGCCGTGAAAAGAAGTCCCACCATCAGAAATGATATGAAGAATACAGAGTGACGGAGATGCCGGTTCTGCTTTTCCGTGGTTGCCTGGTAGGCATTCATGATTTGCGGAAGATTTCTGGAGATTTCCAAAATGCGCAAGCGGTTGTTGTAAAACTTGGCATCCTCCATCGACAGGTTGATGTAGCGCTCGGCCCGTTCGATATACTGTTCGCCCTTCTCGAACAATTTCACGGCGAGTTTCTGCAAGGCCAGATTCTCCATTGTGCACGACTGCAAATCGCTCAAGGCGGCCTTCGTCAGAAACTCCTCGTATTTCTCCTCGTCGCCACTCTCTCTGTAGTTGCCAGCCAAGGCAAACGACGCCATGGCGTAGATGCGTGAGTTTTTCTCTGTCGATTTTAGAATGTTGAGATAGTACTCCCTCGCTTTTGCACGATCAGGCTCAACATATACTTTCTGCTCGCCTTGGTAGAATTTGTACAGGGGGTCTTGATCGTCTGCATATTGCATGGCCCGTTTCAGGTAATTGTTGGCTTTTTGCCGGTATACTGGTGAGAACATTGGGTCGCTGCTATAGTCGCTCCAATAGGAATAGACGGAGAAATAGGTGTAATAATACTTAAACAGAAATTCAGGACTGCTGACCTGGATGCTGTTGAGATGGTCGACGGCCTCGCTGTATAATCCGCTGAGATTGAGAATTTCGGCCATGTGGATGGTAAAGAGCGTAATGAAATGGGTGTCGTTGTGTTCGACGGCAGTTGACAACCCTTTCTTCGCATAGACCATGGCAGAGTCGAGCTTGTAGACGTAGTATTCATCATACAACGCATCCAGCAACTTCAAAACAATCGTTGTGTTGGTTTCCGACACGATGTTTTTCTTAATATATGCAATCCTGTCTTCCTTTGCCTGTAGGTAACCTGCTCTGCGGGCAATGGCAGAGTCGAGTTCGTTCAGCAGTTGACTGTTGTCGGCAAATGAGACTGTAGAGATGAGAGTCATCAATACACAAATGAATAATCTAGCCATCTTCTATCGTTTTTCTGCAAATATAACTACTTTTTTGAAATGTATCATATTTACTATTGAATTTTTAAATATTTTTATAACACGCAGATTATCAGGATAATATATTGTGTCATGTTTTACTCAAAATTTACTATAGCTTTACCTTATGTTGCTGTGAGCTGAATAATTGTTTACCTTTGCAGCAGATTATTCCTAATAACTAAAAACATCTGATGGTATGATTGATTTAAAACAACCTTTGAAGAAAATCTTCATGATGGGCATGCTGATGCTGCTGATGCCACTCAGCCTTATTGCGCAGGACATTACCGTGAAGGGTGTCGTGAAGGACGCAACTGGCGAGACGGTCATCGGAGCAACAGTGATGCAAAAGGGTACAAGCAATGGAGCAGTGACCGACATCGACGGTAACTTTACATTGAAAGTCCCCTCGAATGCCACTCTTACTATTTCTTATGTGGGCTATGCCACCCAAGACATAGCCGTGAATGGTAAGACAGAATTCTCTATCGTATTGAAAGAAGACAGCAAATCACTCAGTGAGGTGGTGGTCGTGGGTTATGGCACTATGGACAAAAAGGAACTTACCTCTGCCATTTCGCATGTGGGCGAGGAGAATTTCCTGACGGTGAGTACGCTCGACCCCTCAATGATGATACAAGGCAAGGTGGCCGGTGTGTCGATCACGAATACAGGCAGTGGCGATCCCAACAATCAGGCCAGCATTCAGATTCGTGGTGTCTCGTCGCGCTCGGCCGGTCTGGGTCCGCTCATTGTGATTGATGGAGTGCCGGGAGGAAACCTCACCAACATCAACCCCAACGATATCGCATCGTTTGACGTGCTGAAGGATGGTGCCGCCTCTGCCATTTACGGTACACGCGGTTCGAACGGTGTCATTGTGGTGACCACCAAGAAAGGAAGCAAGGACGGCCAGACACACACTTCCTACTCCGGTCAGATGTCGTGGGATTTCATCAATAAAGAGTTGAAGATGATGAATGCACAGCAATACCGCGATGTGCGGCTGGGCTGGGGTGACACGGGTGTGGACCTTGGTGGAAACATCGACTGGCTTGATGAGACCACCCGCACTGGAGCAACTATGCAGCATACGCTGACACTCAGTGGTGGTAGCGCCAAGAGCAACTACCGTGTCAGTGCGGATTATCGCAAAGCCCATGGTATCGACCTGCGCTCGAACCGTGAGGAATACGGCGCCCGCGCTGCCGTGATGCACACAACCAAAAACGGGCTGTTCACGATTACTGCGAATGTGGCACCCCGTGTGATTTATCGTGATAATGCCGACTGGAGCGTGTTCAAGGATGCTATCGAAGCCAATCCCACCACGCCTCTGATGGATCCCGAGAACGAGGTGAGATACTATAATTTCATGGGACAGGTGGTAGGCTCGAACCCTGTTGAGCGGCAGAGATTGGAAAAAGACCATGCCGATACGAAACTGCTCGACTGGGACGGCACGGTGAAGCTGAACATCCTTCCGCTTTTCGGAAAAGGCGATGCAGAGAACCATAACCTGACCACTCAGGTGATGTTTGCCGACCATCAATATAGTAATGACAACAGTTGGTTCCGTCCGTCAACCAGCACACAAGCCATCAACAACGGTCGTGACGGTGAGGCCAGCCGCTCGTATGGGAAGGAAAGCCAGTATGTGGTGGAATGGCTCACGAACTACATGGGTACTTTCGGCCACCACAACGTGAAGGGTATGGCAGGCTATTCATATCAGTATTCGCGTTATTCGGGCTTCAACACAGAGAACAAAGACTTCCCCAACGACGGCCTTGGCGCCGACAATATGGGCTCTGGAGAGTATGCTAAGGAAGAGGGTGAGGTGCTCATGGGTAGTTATAAAAATGATGCCAAGCTCATCGCTTTCTTTGGTCGTGTGAGTTACGACTATGACGGCCGCTACCTGCTCACTGCGTCGTTGCGACATGAAGGCTCCTCAAAATTCGGTGCAGACAACAAATGGGGTAATTTCCCAGCTGTCTCGGCCGGATGGCGCATCTCCTCGGAGGAATTCATGAAAGACATTGAGTGGATTGACGACCTGAAGCTGCGCGCCGACTATGGTGTGACAGGAAACCAAGACTTTGGCAGTTATCTCTCGTTGAACACCATGACCGGATTCGGTTACTATTTTTACAATGGCAAATACTTCCAGGTGTGGGGACCCTCGAAAAACGTCAATCCCAACTTGAAATGGGAGAAAGGAAAGAACTGGAACATCGGAGTGGACTTCTCGCTGTTTAACAACCGTGTGTATGGCTCTATCAACTATTTCAGCCGCCGTCAGCAGGATTTGCTCGGCAACTACAAGGTGTCTGTTCCACCATTCCTCTTCGACGAGACTTTTGTCAACGTAGGTACGATGAAGAACACCGGTTTCGAGTTCGACCTGAACTTCAATGTTGTCAAGACGAAAGAATTCAGCTATGATTTTAACATCGTGGGCACAACCATGCGCAACAAGTTTGTCGACTTCAGCAACTCTGAGTATGTGGGTCAAGACTTCTATGATGTGAGCGGCACAGAAGATCCCTATCCTTTCTACAACCTGCAACGCATCCAGAAAGGCGAGTCGCTTGGCAACTTCTATATGTGGGAATATGCCGGACACTCCACCGATGGCGAATGGCTGGTCTACGACAAAGAGGGCGACATCATTCGTGCCTCGCAAGCCGGCGATGAAGACCGCCGCGTGGTGGGCAACGGTATGCCGAAGTTCACTCTCTCGTCGAGCCACAACTTCAGCTACCGCAACTTCGACCTGTCGCTGTTCTTCAGAGGCTCGTTCTTCTACGACATATTCAATATCCACGACTTCTATTACGGAACCCGTAATTTCACGGGCAACCGACTGCAAAAGGCTTATGCCAAGAACTTCGACATTGCCCCGACAGCCAATCCTGTGGTCTGCGACTATTTCCTGGAGCGGGGCGACTACCTGAAACTCGACATGGTGACACTGGGCTATACGTTCAAACCAAAAGACTGGCGTTTCCTCGACCGTGTGCGTGTCTATGCCACTGGTAAGAACCTCCTGACGCTGACCAAGTTCAGCGGGGTGGACCCCTCAACCTATCAGGTGAACGGCCTGACGCCGGGCGCTCAGGGCTCACGAACCTATTTCCCCTCTACACGGCAGCTGATTGTAGGTCTGCAGGTGGACTTCTGATCGTTGACAGTTATGAGTAAGCAATTGAAGACAATGAAGAAAATGAAGACAATGAAATCGATCTATTATATGGCATCGCTGGTGGTTTGCACACTGATGACGGCCAGCTGCAGCAACCTGGATGAGACCCTCTACGACCAGGTGGGCACCCAGAACTATTACAACACAAAGAACGATGTGATAAGGGCCACCTTCCGTCCTTTCGAACATGCCTTCTGGAGCATCCAGAGCCGTCATGTGCTCAACGAACTCACGGCCGACCAGCTCATCACGCCTACTCGTGACGGCTGGTGGGACGACGGCGGCAAGTGGCGTCGCCTGCATTACCATGACTGGAATGTGGAGGATGGCGGTGACGCCCAGACCGAATGGAACGGATGTTTCCAGGGCATCATGCAGTGCAATTACGTGATTGAGGACCTGCAGACACTCTCTGCCCGTGACTTTGGCTTTACCGAAGCAGAGTTCGACAATCTGAGGGCTCAATGCCGGGTGCTGCGCTCATGGTTTTACCTGCGCCTGCTCGATGAGTTCCGCAATGTACCCCTGGCTGTCAGCTATGGTGACGTGTCGAAGAATACCGAGACCCAGGTGCCCCCGCTGACCATCTTTGAGTTCATTGAGAGCGAACTGAAAGAATGCATTCCTCTTCTCACCGAAAAGAAAGAGCTCGGAAGCAATGCCCCCTTGCAGGGACAATGGACGAAAGCCGGTGCCGCAGCCTTGCTCGTACGCCTCTATCTGAATGCAGAGGTCTATATCGGGCAGAATCGCTACAACGACTGCGAGCAAGTGGCTCAGGACCTTATCGACGGGCGATACGGCCAATACCAGGTGGCCTCGCGTTGGGATGCTGCCTTCGACTGGAACAACGACGAGTGCGACGAGGTGATCTTCGGTTTCCCCGGTGCCCCAGGCTATAGTTACTGGCACTATCAGGGCGACACCTTCTGGTGGACGACTCCTGCCCGCGCCCGCTACTATCTGGGCGACTCGAAGTGCAAGGCTGGCGACCACAACACCAAGTATGCCGCATCGCCTAGTTTTGCCCCAAATGGCGAACGCTACAGCTACGAGCTGGGAATGCCCGTCGAGCGGTTCCGCAAATATGAGGGTGATGAGCGCATGAAGCTTTACCGCAATCTGGGTAACAGCCGTCGCGAGGGAATGTTCCTGTATGGCTATCTTGAGTATAAGGACGAGAGTGGAGCCACGAAGCGCGTTCAGGCTCCTGAGGTGCCCTACGACCTCTATATCCGCGATGCCGTGGGCAAGTTCCAGTCGTTGTCTCCCGACCGCTGGCTGACCGCCACCAGCAGCACGCTGCGCGATGGTGACCACAACTCGGGTTGGCATTTTGCCAAGTATCCTTTCTACACCGACGATGACGCCCACCAGATGGAAAGCGACTATACGGAGATTCGTCTGCCGGAAGTGATCTACTCATTGGCCGAGTGCAAGCTGCGCGCTGGCAAGAAGGCCGAGGCCGGACGGCTGCTCAACATGGTGCGCCGCCGCAACTATCCTGAAGGCAACCTGTCTGCTGTGCTTTATGCGCCTGAGGGCAGTGCCAACCTCGATATGCAGGAGATGCTCGATGAGTGGGGGCGCGAGTTCTTCGCCGAGAGCCGTCGCCGTGTGGACCTCATTCGTTTCGGAAAGTTCAACAGTGGCTCATGGTGGGACAAGACTCCCGATGCCGACGACCATACGAAGATATTCCCTATCATGCGACCCATTCTCAATGCTAATCCTGCCTTGGTGCAGAATCCGGGCTATAATAACTAATTACTGAAAACAGAAAAGCAAAAAATAGTATGAAACTGAGAAATCTTTTCACTGTACTTGCCAGTTTTGTAATGGCAGCAGCATTGACTGGATGTGATGGAGAGAAAGAACTCAACATCATAGAGGGCGAACTGCCCATCAAGACCAGCACCCTCTTCATGGTGGGAGATGCCACGCCCAACGGTTGGGACATCGGCAACCCCACAGCACTGACAGCGACGGCCGACGATGCTCTGATTTTCTCCTGGGAAGGTCCTCTCTATGCAGGAGAGATGAAGCTTTGCCTCACAACAGGCAGTTGGGACGCTCCCTTCATCCGACCCGTCGTCAATGGTACAGAGATCACGAAGACTGACATCAGCAATGCCAAATTTGCCATGCATGCCGGCGATCCCGACGACAAATGGCGCATTGCCGACGCCGGGAAATACCGTCTGACATTCAATCTGCGCCAGTGGACAATGTCTACTGAGTATCTGGGCGAACTCGATGCGCCGGTCATCGAACCGATCTCGGCCGAGACGCTCTTCATCGTGGGCGATGCCACTCCCAATGGCTGGAACATCGATGCTCCTACCCAGCTCACGAAAGTGTCGCAATACATCTTCCAATTTGAGGGCAACCTCGTCGAAGGCGAGATGAAAGCCTGCCTCGCCGCGGGCGACTGGGGCGTTCCGTTCGTCCGTCCTACCTTCGGCGGATGCAAGATAGGCAAGGATGGCGTCGAGAATGCCGACTTCGTATTCACCACCGCACCCGACGACAAATGGCAGGTGACAGAGGCCGGACAGTATCGCCTGACCTTCGACCTGGAGCACTGGACCGTCAAGGCCGAGTACCTGGGCGAGATACCGTCGACAGAGAAGCAACCCCTTGAGGCCGAGGCTGTCTATATGGTGGGCGATGCCACTCCCACGGGATGGAGCATCGACGCTCCCACGCAGCTGGAGAAAAAGTCGAAATACATCTTTACATTCGAGGGCGAACTGGTGCCTGGCGAGCTGAAGGCATGCCTGCAGACTGGCAGTTGGGATGTGGCGTTCATCCGCCCGGCCACAGGTGGCTGTAAGATCAGCCTGAGTGGTGTTGAGAGCCCTGATTTCGTGTTTACCACCGGACCTGACGACAAATGGCAGGTGACAGAGGCCGGACAGTATCGCCTGACCTTCGACCTGGAGCACTGGACCATCAAGGCCGAACCGCTCAGCGGCAAGGAGGCTCTTCAGGCAGAGAACGTCTACATCGTGGGCGATGCCACACCCAATGGCTGGAGCATCGATGCCCCCACACAACTCACCAAGCAGTCGGAGCATGTCTTTGTCTATGAGGGCAACCTCAGCAAGGGCGAGCTGAAAGCATGCCTGCAGACAGGCAGCTGGGACGTGTCGTTCATCCGTCCTGCCTTCGCCAACTGTAAGATTGACAAGAATGGTGTCGAGAGTCCTGATTTTGTCTTCACTGCCAGCCCAGACGATAAATGGCGTGTCGAGGAGGAAGGCCGCTATCGCCTGACCTTCGACCTGAAGTCGTGGACCCTGAAAGCCGAGAAACTATCCTAACCATAGAAACCTGAAACAACAATCGTATGAAAAAGATATTATTATTATCCATTGGCCTGATAGCCACCCTGCTCAGCGCCTGTAGCAATGACATAGAAATGCGCTATCCGCCCAAGTATGAATTGCCGGAGCTTCCCGTGGTGGAAGGCATCCACGAGGGTCAGAAGGCCCCGCTCTACTGGAGTATCTATGAGTATGCCTACGAACTGGAGCGAGCCGGTGTGAGCGGCAATGACATGGACTTCACCGAGGCTCAGTGGGACGAGGTCATCGACTGGGTGGCCACCAACCTGAAACCCTATGGCTACGACATGGTGTGCACCGACGGATTCATCTCCATGCAGGCCAACGATGCCTCCGGGTATATGACCCATTACGGTTCAGTGGCGCTGAAAGACCTGGTGGCAAAATGCAAAGCCCGCGGACTGCGTCTGGGCGTCTATGATAATCCTCTGTGGATTCATGGCTCTCTTGACACAAAGGTCGAAGGCACTGATGTCACTTTTGGCCAGCTGCTCTATAATGGCAGTACGACGGTGATGAATCCCAACGCCAAGGAGATATTCAACTGGGCCGTGGCAGAGAACCCTGGCTGCGAGGAGTTTATCGATGGCTTCTTCAAGTATTACAAGGAGCTGGGTGTCGACTTCATTCGCATGGACTTCCTCTCATGGTATGAGGATGGCAAGGACCGCTACGCCGGCATACAGGGACGTGGCTACGGTCGTGAGAGCTATGCCCGTGCCCTGGCTTACATCGCTGCATCGGCAAAGAAATATGGCGTGTTCACCTCGCTCGTCATGCCTCACATGTATGATGACGCTGTTGTGGAGGCCAAGTATGGCAACATGGTGCGCATCGTTGCCGACACCGGCACAGGCACCTGGTGGCATTGCTCGGCACAAGATAAAGGCAAGTCGTACACCACATGGCCCAACTGCATGAACCAGTTTGACGGCTTCAAGTATTGGTCACACATCGCTGGCCGCAACAAGGTCATCCTTGACGGCGACTTCCTGCGTCTCAACACCTTCGACAACGACAACGAGCGTCAGACCGTCGTGTCGTTGCAGCTCCTCGCCGGTGGCCCTGTGGCCGTTGCCGACCAGCCCAGCTCTATAGGCGACAACCTTAAGTTCTACACCAACAGCGAACTGCTCGCTCTCAATGCCGACGGTTTTGTGGGTAAGCCCCTGAGCGACAAGCTTGGCGATAACAACGAGGTGTGGTACGGACAGATGAAGAACGGCGACTGGGTTGTCGGCCTGTTCAACCGCGACGAGAACACCGCCACCATGACCGTCGACTTCAGCCAGCTCGGCATAAGTGGTGAGATGAACGTTCGCGACCTCTGGAAGCATGTGGACGAGGGCAAGGCTTCATCGCTGACAGCCAACGTGCCTGCCCATGGCTGCAAGATTGTCAAGCTTACAAAGTAAGAACGGTTTCTAATCGTAGATTGGTTTTATGTTTGAATAGGAAACTTCTGAGTTTCGACCTCTGGACGGCGTCGCTACCTTATAACATTGGTTAGCTTCATGTAGTTTTTATTGGCTTGTTTCATAATAGCGTCATACTTATACAAGCAACGCCGTTCCAGAGGTTTCCTTTTCTACCTGCAACAATTTATCTCCAAACAACTGTAATTTTATGAAAACATTTTTTACCCAAATCTTTAAGTCACGACAGATCAAACGCTTGTTCTCGTTTGTGACCCTCAACGCCTTGGCGCTCACGGCAGCTCTTGCACAGGTTGCCAACAACCCGAAGGCCAACGACAAGGCGGTGGTGACTTGTGGCAACGCACGCTTCACCGTGCTCACGCCAGAGATGATCCGAATTGAATATAGCGACAAGGCTGCATTCGAAGATCGCGCCACCTTCACCGTGGTAAACCGTAACCTCACGGTGCCACAGTTCACAAAGAAAGAAGATTCACAATACCTCTATATCACCACCTCAGCTCTCGAACTGAAATATCGCAAGGGCTCAGACCCGCGCACCGTGCCCGCCTCGTCGGCAAACCTGTCGGTGGTGGTTAAGAACCACACGGGCAAGACCACATGGTATCCCGGCAAGCCCGACCCTCTGAACCTCAAGGGCACCTGCCGCACGCTCGACGGACTGATGGGCGAGGGCAAGCGCTCAGAGATGGAGAACGGACTGGTGTCGCGCTCGGGCTGGGCTGTCATTGACGACTCATGGACCACGCCCCGCTCCGACGGCGGACGCTCTTACGCCCTCGCTCCCAACGCCACTGTGGGCTACGACTGGTGGGCAGAACGTGCCGACAGTCACGCCATGGACACCTATCTCCTGGGCTATGGCAACAACTACAAGCAGGCGCTGGCCGATTATACGAAGATAGCAGGAAGCATCCCTCTCCCTCCCGACTATGTGTTTGGCTACTGGTACAGCAAGTATTCGTCTTACTCGGCCGACGACTACCGTAAGATCATGTCCGACTTGAAGAGCAACAACATCCCTGCCGATGTTATGATTCTCGACATGGACTGGCACTGGAACGGCAACGCCGGCAGCATGTCTGAGGGCCGTGGCGGATGGACAGGATGGTCATGGAACACGAATCTCATTCCCGACGGCAAGGGTCTGCTCAAGGAGATGCACGACCAACACTTCAAGACAGCCCTTAACCTTCACCCTGCAGACGGTGTGAACAAGACCGAGAGTCCCGACTATTTTGCCAAGATGAACGCTGAGCTGGGAGGCAAGTATCTCAACGACGCGGGCGACAACATCAGTTGGAACATCGACTACCCCGACTTCACCAACAGCTTCTTCAAGAACATCATCCGCGACCACGAGAGCGAGGGCGTCGACTTCTGGTGGCTCGACTGGCAACAGTGGCTCACCTCACCTTACACCAACTCGCTGAGTGAGACCTTCTGGTGCAACCATGTGTTCTTCAACGAGGCAGCCAAGCGTGAGGGCAAGCGCCCTGTAATCTTCCACCGTTGGGGCGGACTGGGCAGCCACCGTTACCAGATCGGCTTCTCTGGCGATGCCAACATCAGCTACGAGGCTCTCGGCTTTGAGCCTTACTTCACCGCCACCGCATCGAACGTGGGCTATGGCTACTGGGGTCACGACCTCGGCGGACACATGTTCTCCAACGAGCAGCTCGTCAACAACCCCAATCTCGTGTTGCGTTGGATCCAGTTTGGCGTGTTCACACCCATCTTCCGCACCCATGCCACCAACGACTCGCGCATTGAACGCCGCATCTGGAAGTTTGACAACTTCCCCACAATCCTTGAGGCTGTGCGTCTGCGCTACTCGCTCTTCCCCTACATCTACACGATGGCCCGCAAGACCTACGACACAGGCATCTCTATCTGCCGTCCGCTCTATTATGAGTATCCCGACGTGGAGGAGGCCTACACCTATGACAACGAATATTTCTTCGGCGACGACATTCTCGTGGCTCCTATAACAGAGGCTCCCAAGGAAGGCGAAACAAAGACCCAGAAGACCATCTGGTTCCCCGAAGGAAAATGGTGGAGCGTGTCCACAAACGAACTTATTGAAGGCCCGTGCAAGAAAACCATGCAGTTTACAGATGCGCAGATTCCCTATTTCTTCCGTCAGGGAGCAATTATTCCTTACAACCCCGCAACCGTGATGAACGTTACGGAGCGTCCCGACAAGCTCATTCTCAACGTCGTGGCAGGAAGCAACGGCGAGGGATCGATCTATGAGGATGACGGCGACAACGCCGACTATGTTTCAAACAGCGCCGTCACAACGCTCACGCAGACGGTCAGCGGCAACGAGGCAACCGTCACCGTCTCTGCCCGTAACGGTTATGCTGCCAAGGCTCCGCAGAAACGTGCTTATGAGGTTCGCGTGTGCAACAGCCGCAAGCCGCTCTCGGTAAGCGTGGACGGCAAGCAGACCCCCTTCACCTTCGATGCTGCCACAAAGACCACAACCATAGAGGTCGCCACCGATGATTGCAGCAAGGCTCGCGTCATAAAGGTCAGTTTTGACAGCGCCACGGCTGTCGACAACATCAGCAGCAACAGCTCGAAGGTGGGCTACAATGCCGCAACAAAATGTCTTGTAGGCTCGTTCGCCAACACCTGCAAGGATGTGTCGATGCTTGTGAGCAACGGCATGGGCAAGACCATGCTTAACGGCTCTTACCATAACGTTTCGGGCTTTTCGGCAGACATGTCTATGCTTCAGCCGCAGCTTTACATCAGTAAGGTGGTGGCTGACGGCGAGACCTTCGTCACCAAGTTTGTAAAGGAATAGTCTTTTCTTGAAGATCTGTTTCATCAATGAACATCAGAAAACAAACAATTATGAAAAAGCTTTTAACCATTATATGCCTTGCCCTCGTTGCTTTCGCGGCAAAGGCAGGCGACATGTCCAACTCGCTTGAGCTGACGCAGCTTTATATCATAGGCGACGCTACGCCTTATTCGTGGGACATCGGCGGCACCCCCGACATGCAGAAAATTGACGAGGGCGTGTTCCGTTGGACAGGCAAGCTGACGGAAGGCAAGGATTTTAAGTTTATGAACACACGCGAATGGCACAAGCACATCGTGAGCTCAACCTCGGACCAGAAGATAGAGGCAGGCCATACCTATGACCTCGACTTCTATGCCGACAGGGCTTTGGACGGCAGCAAAGACCGTAAGTTTAAGCCTGCGGCAACTGGCGAGTACACCATTTATGTGGACCTGCGAAGCATGAAGATGACGGTCTATGAGAAGACCGTCGACGCGGTGCTTCCTGAGAAGCTCTATGCCACGGGTTCTGCCCTTGACGGCAAGACCGTTGAGGTGCAGGCGTTTGGCGGAGTGGAGTTTAAGGCGGCCCTCGAACTGAAGGCGGGTAACATCATCCTCATGAACACCGCCACGCCCACCGCCTCGACCGTTTATTACACCCCTCTGCTCGAGGGCGTCGACATAACGTTCGGAAAGGGTTTAGCCGCTCCCCTCAAGACCACAACCGATGCTGAGGCTGAAGGATGGAGCGTGTGCGTGCCGGGCAAATATACCGTCTATGCCGTGAAAGACAACAATTCGGTCTACGGAACGATGTTCAAGCCCTGCAAGGAACTGTATGTCGTGGGCGGCTGCTGCCAACTCTCATGGAACTATTGGGACTCGCCCTCTACAATACGTTTCACCAACAACCCCGCCAACGACGAAGAGATGGTGTGGGAGGGTGTGCTCACCACCGACTGGAAAGAGTCGCGCGAGGAGCCGTCAAAGCTTAAGATTCTCACCACACAGAGTTGGTTTGAGACAACATTCCATCCTTACACCGCCGACGCTCCCGTTGAGGGCACCAGCAATCTGCGCTCAACAGGCGGTCCCGACACCAAGTGGACCATCTCGCGCAACGGACGTTACCGCCTGACGGTGAACACGTTCAAGGAGACTCTTCGCGGCGAGTATCTCGGCGCTGCCCAGACCGAAGCCAAGGACAACGAGGTGACAGGCATAAACAACATCAAGCGTAATGATGGCTCATGCGATGCTTTCGACATCTGCATAGCTGCCAACCACGGCACGATAAATGTTGTGTCTTCATCAGTCCCCGCCGATGTTACCGTTCATGCGGGTAGCGGACAGCTCGTCGCTTCACACATGGCAATGTCAAACGGCACCGTGGCGTCAAACCTTTCCAAAGGGGTGTATGTGGTTAAGGCCACTGCCTCTGGCGAATCGGTTGTCAAAAAGGTTGTGGTAAACTGATCTTTTAAAACTTAAGGAAGAAAATGGTCGTTAAAAAAAACTATAGAACATAGATATGTTGAAAAGATAGATTTTTATCGGCCATTTCTTTTACCTATCCTTTGATGCAGCACATAGAAAACATTGGTGCAACGAATCAAGATCATTGATGCAGCAAATCAAAATCATTGGTGCAGCAAATCAAAATCATCGATGCTGCAAACCGATCCTTTGATAAAACCAATCTTAAAATCTATTGATTGCGTAATTCTTTAAACTATAGACGATGCAAAGTTATAAAAACATTCTGTTCTCATGCGTGTTGGCATGCGCTTCAGCTCTCTCTGCCCCTGCTGCCACATGGGTTCCCTCGCTTGACGTTACAACAGACAAGGCGTGCTACGCGCCCGGACAGACGGTCACGTTCAAGGCTGTGGGCACCATGCCCGCCAACACCAACATACGTTACCGCCACGGCTCTGCCGTCGTGGAGACCGCACTGCTTACGTCCAGCTCATGGACGTGGACACCGCCGATGGTTGATTATCAGGGCTACATGGCAGAGCTGTTCACCACCGCTTCCGACGGCACCGAGACAATAGTGGGCACCATCGCCGTTGATGTGTCGAGCCAGTGGACGCGCTTCCCGCGCTATGGCTTCGTTGCCGATTTTGACAATTACAGCAACACCGTTGACAAGAACGCTAACATAAAGACGGAGATGGCATATCTGAACCGTCTCCACATCAACGGTGTGCAGTTTCAAGACTGGCAGTGGAAGCACCACAAGCCTGTAAAGTTTAACGACGACGGTTCGCTCACACAATGGTATCAGGACATCAGCAAACGATGGGTGGGAGTGGAATATGTGAAAAACTACATCGCCGAGCAGCATAAGTATGGCATGAAATCGATCTTCTACGACCTCTGCTTCGGCGCGTGGAAGGATGCCTACAAAGATGGTGTGAAGCCCGAATGGGCATTGATGAAGAAAGATGCGTCGGGCAGCTTCTATCAAGATTATCACGGCCTGCCGTCGTCATGGGAGAGCAACATCTACCTTCTGAACCCGGGCAACGAGGGGTGGATAAGCTACATGAAAGACCGCTGCGACGAGGTCTACAAAAATTTCGACTTCGACGGCTTTCAGGTCGACCAGCTCGGCGATCGTGGCGAGGTGTTCGACTGTAACCACAACAAAGTGGAGCTCAACAAGGCCTATAAGCCTTTCCTCGCTGCCATGAAGACAGCGCATCCCGAGAAAACGCTTGTCATGAACGCTGTGTCGGGCTTCGGCACCGATTCTATCGTGAAGGACAATGTCGACTTCTGCTATAACGAGGTGTGGGGCAACGGCAACGGCTATGGCGGAGCGCCAGAACAGAATTTTGCCAACCTCTACGACATCATAAAGGAGAACGACAAGTGCAGCAACCAACAGCGCCCCACGGTCTTCGCCGCCTACATCAACTACGACAAGGCGGGCAACAACAACCGGCCCGACACAAAGGTCAACACCCCTGGCGTGCTGCTTGCCGATGCCGTGATGTTTGCCCTCGGCGGCTCTCATCTTGAGATCGGTGACCACATGCTCACACGCGAGTATTTCCCTGCCGCCCCCTTGCAGATGGATGATGAGCTGAAGCAACGCCTTGTCCACTATTACGACTTCCTTACCGCCTACCAGAACCTTCTTCGTGGCACGTCGTTGGACCAGTCGGAGCTCAAGGCTGAGGTCTCTACCTCTGCTGCTGATGTGGCCATAACCGCATGGCCGCCCAAGGCATACACCATGACAACGTTCGCAAAGAGGGTCGAAGACAAGGATGTTGTCCACTTCCTCAACTTCACCAACACCGACGACTTGTCGTGGCGCGATGTCAACGGCACACGCCCCACGCCATCATTGAAGACCAACATCCCCGTAACGGTAAAGGTCGCACGCCCTGTAGGCAAGTTGTGGGTTGCAAGTCCTGACATCGACGGTGGCGCCGTGAAGGAGCTGTCGTTCAACCAAAACGGTTCCGACCTCTCGTTCGTCCTTCCTTCAGTGGAATATTGGACCATGGCGGTGGTTGAATATAAAAATGTTGAAGACAACATCTTCATAACGGGCGACGGCGTGCAGAAAGATGAAAGCATTGCCTGGAGCATTAAAGACGGCATACAGATGATCAAGGGCGACAACGATGTGTTCACCGCTACGGCCTACATAACGAAAGGCAAGCCGTTTAAGTTTGTTACCGTGAGCACAGAGTCGATAAACTCGAACAACAATTTCAGTTGGGATGTCTGCAAAAGCTATAATGCCGAGTATGAAAACTTTGAGTTCAAGCAGGGCTTTAACACGGCCAACGTGCTCTTCTGCGATTCGAAAGATTATAAATATACGGTGAGCGAGGATGCCAACTACGACATCACGCTCGACCTTGCCCACATGATCATAAAGGTAGACAAGTCGGCTTACCAGGATACCCACGTTGACCGCTTCCCTGCTCTTTATGTTGTTGGCGCTGAAGGCAACTGGAACCTCTCGCAGGCCACGCCTCTTGTGCCTACAGACCTTTCAAAGCCTTATGTCCTCACAGGTCAGCTACCTATAAAGAAAGACAACGACTTTAAGTTTGCTACAAACACCATCGACGAATATTGGGATCAGACGATGTTCTGCATGGGCGAGTCGGCAGACAAGATGACGGTCCTGAACAGCGAAACAGGCGACCGCAAGTGGGTCGCACCCAACGACGGCTACTATTTCGTGACCGTGAACAAGCTCACCAACGATGTGAGCATAGAAAGCCAGACCACCGTCAATGTCGGCGCATCGGGCTATGCTACCTATTGTTGCGACAAACCCATCAACTGGGCCTCTGTGTCGGGTCTCAATGCTTATGTGGCTGTGGCCACAAAGACGGACGGCCAAACAAGCAATGGCGGCTCCGCAAGCGCCAATGGTGCCACCACAAAGGTCACGATGAAACCGTTGGACCTTTCGTCACCAGGTACAGGCTTGTTGCTTCATGGAGCACAAGGTTTTTACGTCCTTCCTTTCTGCAAGGACAACGGCGCTCATGTAGAGAACCTTCTGCGCGGAGTGCTCACGGCTACCGAAATTAAAAGCGAAGCCGACGGCTTTACCCACTATATCCTTGCCAACGGCAACGAGGGCATTGGCTTCTATCCTACCAAAGACGGCACCATCGCTGCAAACAAGGCTTACCTCGCTCTCCCTTCAGACATGGCTGATGCCAAAGCCGTAATGATAGATCTTGGCAACGCCACAACCTCGATAGCTTCTTCTGCTGCCAACAGTCCAACGGCCAACAGCTGTTACAGTCTCGCTGGCATCAAGGTGCCTGCTTCAACGAAGGGCTTGCATGTGGTGAAAGGCAAGAAGGTCGTTGTAAAGTAGGAGTCCATAGGTAGGTGTTCATAATTAATCGAATATATGAATCTTACAAAAAGATGTTATCAAAAAATGCTATTATGGAAAAAGCAAAATATACACGTCCTCTTGTCAATGTGGTGCCTTTGCAAGGCTCTTGCTTGCTCGACAATTTCAATTCGACAAAACAAAGCCAAGACATTGGGATGAAAAACGAGCAGATGGATCCTGAAGAGGCTTTGGGCAAGGAGCAATATCACTGCTGGTTTGACGGTGAGGAGTGAGGAAAAACAAGAAAAAGAAAGAAGAAAAAAACGAAGAGACATGATCTTGATTGAAGACATGCTTCATAACAGACAACTAACATTTTATAAAAACTAAAATCGTTAAATTATGAGAATTATGAATTTTACTCGTCGAGTGTTGAGCTGCGTTCTGTTCGCAGCGTGTGTCATGACAGCCAACGCTGTAGAGCGTCTGATGGTGGTCGGTGACGGTGTGTGGGGCGGTTGGTCGATTGACAACAGCATCGTGATGTTTAACACAGCAGAGCAGCCCGACGTATGGAAGGCTACCGTAAACCTCAAGGCCGATGCTGGCTTCAAGTTTCTTACCGAGGCATGTTGGGGCGGTCTTGAGTTTCGTGCCGGCGACAACGACGTTGTGCTTAACAGCGGTGTGGCTACAGCCCTCGTGTCGTCAGACAACGACAACGGCAAAGACTGCAAGTTTAAGGTGAGCGAGAAAGCCAACTATGACATCGTGTGCGATCTTGCAAACAACAAGGTTACGGTCACCAAGGCTGCTTATCAGGACCATGAGATCAACCACACCGCCCTGTGGATGATCGGTAGTGCCACACCCGGCAGCTGGAGTCTTAGCGATGGCATCTTGCTCGTTCAGGATGCTGCCAACCCATGCGTGTTCTCCGCTACCGCCGACCTCGTGCCTGGTGAGATGAAGGTCGCTGTCAACAAGTATGGCGGTTTTGACCAGACCTTCTATCTTCGTGACCTTTCAGATGACACCAAGATGGTGTTTGGCGGCGACGACAACAAGTGGAACATCGCCGAGGCAGGAACCTATGACGTTAAGGTAGACGTTGCGGCCATGACCATCTCTATCCAGAAGCACACACCTTCAGGCATCGGTGTCGTGAAGGGCACAACCGCGGCTCCCGCAGCCTATTACACCATCGCCGGTGTGAAGAGCAACGCTGCCGCAAAGGGCCTCACTATCGTTGTCGACAACAACGGCAAGGCTCGCAAGGTAATGAAATAAAAAGAAAGTACTTATTGCATGCCTTGTACTTCTGGAAAATGCTTGCCCATGTAATAGGTTGAAAAAGAGAAAGTTGAGAGTCGAGAAAAATTGTATTATGTACATTTGTGTTACTTTGTTCTCTTTTTCTTAGATATATATGTTATATTTGCAACACCTTTTGTTTATTGAGGCAAAAACGAGCAAAAGGCAAACAGCGAGCAACAATTTATTTAAGAACATAATAACATTATAAAAAATGAAAAAATTACTCTTATCGGCGTTTGCCCTCCTCATGACCCTCGCGGCCGGAGCGCAGACCGTAACATCGCCCAACGGCAATGTTAGTGTGAAGTTCTGGCTTCAGGACGGACGACCCACCTATGAGATGAGCTACAAGAAGAAGGCTGTTGTAAAACCTTCGCACCTTGGTCTCGAGCTTGCCAAAGACAAGCACGCAAGCAACGGCCAGGACGAGCAGAACCTCATGGACGGCTTCACCGTGAAAGACCAGCAGACCTCTACTTTTGACGAGACCTGGCAACCCGTGTGGGGAGAGACGCGCGACATCCGTAACCACTACAACGAGTTGCTGGTGAAGATGTCACAACCCAAGACCGACAGGCAAATGAACATCCGGTTCCGTGTTTACGACGAGGGCATCGGCCTGCGGTATGAGTTTCCCGTACAGAAGAACCTGGTCTATTTTGTCGTCAAGGAAGAGCATACACAGTTTGCCATGACGGGCGACCATACCGCCTGGTGGATTCCCGGCGACTACGACACCCAGGAATATGACTACATGGAAACCCGCCTCTCCGAAATCCGCAGCCACATGCGTGAGGCCATCACCCCTAATGCCTCGCAGACCCCGTTCTCCGAGACAGGCGTTCAGACATCACTCCAGATGAAGACAGCCGACGGACTCTACATCAACATCCACGAGGCTGCGCTGGTCGACTATTCGTGCATGCACCTCAATCTCGACGACAAGAACATGGTATTTGAGTCGTGGCTCACACCCGATGCCCAGGGCAACAAGGGACATCTTCAGGCACCATGCGTGTCTCCTTGGCGCACCGTCATGGTCAGCGATGATGCCCGCGATATCCTCGCCTCCAATCTGATTCTCAACCTGAACGAACCCTGTAAAATCGAAGACACCAGTTGGATCAAGCCTGTGAAATACGTTGGTGTCTGGTGGGAGATGATCAATGGCAAGCACCAATGGTCATATACCTTCGACCTCCCCTCCGTCCAGCTCGACCATCTTGACTACACCACCACCAAGCCCCACGGACTGCATGGTGCCAACAACGACAATGTGCGTCGTTACATCGACTTTGCCGCCAAGCATGGTTTCGACCAGGTGCTGGTTGAGGGTTGGAACATTGGCTGGGAAGACTGGTTCGGCAAGTCGAAGGACTATGTGTTCGACTTCCAGACACCCTATCCCGATTTCGACATCAAGGCTCTCAATGACTATGCCCATTCAAAGGGAGTCAGTCTGCAGATGCACCACGAGACCTCTGCTTCCACTCGCAACTACGAGCGCCATCTGGAGGCTGCCTACCAGTTGATGAATAAGTATGGCTACACTGCCGTGAAGAGTGGCTACGTGGGCAATATCATCCCCCGGGGGGAGTATCATTACGGCCAGTGGATGAACAACCACTACCTCTATTGCATCAAGGAGGCTGTCAAGCATCATATTATGGTCAATGCCCACGAGGCCGTACATCCTACAGGCCTCTGCCGTACCTGGCCCAACCTGATAGGCAATGAGGCAGCACGCGGCACTGAGTACGAGGCCACCAACGGCAGCAAGCCCTTCCACACCACCATCCTGCCCTTCACCCGTCTGCAGGGAGGACCGATGGACTATACCCCTGGTATTTTTGAGATGGATATGAGTAAAAACAACCCCAACAACCCCAATCATGTCAACTCCACGCTGGCCCGCCAGCTGGCACTCTATGTCACGATGTACAGCCCGCTGCAGATGGCAGCCGACATGATAGAGAACTACGAGAAACACATGGATGCCTTCCAGTTCATCAAGGATGTGGCTGTCGATTGGGATGACTCCCGCTACTTGGAGGCTGAGCCAGGCCGATATATCGTGGCTGCCCGCAAGGCCAAGGGAACAAACAACTGGTTCGTGGGCTGTACCGCCAGTGAGCACGGCCATACCTCAACCCTGAAGCTCAATTTTCTCGACCCAGGCAAGAAGTACGTTGCCACCGTTTATGCAGATGCAAAGGATGCCCACTACAAGACCAATCCGCAAGCCTATGTCATCCGTAAAGGAATCGTAACGGCTAAGTCAGCCTTGAAACTGACGGCAGCAGCAGGCGGTGGCTATGCCATCAGCATAGTAGAGGCTACAAAGGATGACCTAAAAGGACTAAAGAACCTGCCCCAGACATGCCAGTAAAAGGAATTATTCTAGATTCATACATTAGTTAATAGTTTTGAAGAGGAAGGTGCGATATTCAAGTAATATCGTGCCTTCTCATTATTACATGCACCGTCCATGTCCGTAGCTATGGCCTTGCTGACGCTCTTTTTTCATGTCCAAAGCAATGTCGAAGAGATTTCCTTTCACCCGCTCATACTCATCAGATTTCAAGAAGGGAAGTGAGGCATTAAGTACTATGCCTGCAGCTTCATCCTTATCAGGCTGACTATTCATGTAGCGTTTAATGTCGCCCTTCTGACGATAGGTGAAACTGCTATAGCCAGACCGAACGAAATCTACAACTGCCTTAACGGCACCTTGCAACAATTCAGATAGGGTTGACAAATAATAACCAAGTCGTTCACGATAATCACTAATAATCCGTTTTTGCTGATTGATTATTCTGTCTTTCTCCTGATTGTCCTGCTGATGACAGAACATCTCGTCTTTATACTTGGCTTGGAGTTCATTGATTTGCTTTTCCTTCTCTACGAGTTGTTGGTTCAGCCGTTGGCGCTCAGCATCCAGAATTTTCTGGTATTGCTGTTGCAGGATCGCTTTCTGTTTTGAAAGATCCTCCTTCAGGTGCTTGTTCTCTTTCTCCATATCAGCATACTTACCCTTTCCAAAGAGATTGGCTACTCCAAACTTGATGGCATTGCCGTTCTCGGCATTGAGCCTGTCTCGCTTTTCGGCTATCTCGATTTCAAGTTTGGCACTTTGTTCTTTTTGCGTCTGCAAGATGAATTCATTGCGTTCCAAATGCTCACGGCCCGTTTCGGCCTTTCTCTTGCCTCGTTCCATTTCTAGCACCTCGGCTACCATATCCTGTAGTTCTTCCATGTCTTTCTTGCCGAGTTTATAGGATTTGCCTGTATCATGATTCATCCAATCCCAGATGATGTGTGCATGAAGGTTAGGCTTCCATGTAGATGGATCATCAGGATTATCATAGTGGCCTTCATCTTTATGGATGTGAATCTGTATGGCTCGGATTCCCCATCTCTCATGCACATTCTCTGTGTATTTCTGAAGGTCAGCCATTGTCGTGTCTAGCTTGATGTTGACAACACTCTCACGGATGGGGCTGCTACCATTTCGTTCCTTAGGTTTACCATTCTTGCCAATAACAGTTACTTTCTTCTCCTGCATGGCTCGGCCTGTCTTCTGCTTCACCATGGCTTTGATGGCATCATAGTGCTGTTGGAGTGTGACATCCTTCAAGTCCGGTACGACATACGATTCGTTGTCATGGCTTAGTTCTGTACGCACATACAATGAACGCGGATTAAGCGAGGCGATATACTCTTCGTTCCGCCTGTTATGGCGTTCGCTCTGCTCGATATTGCAGGGCTTTACGTGGTCCGATGCTTTGGCTATTGTAATCATAGAAATATAAAATTATAAATTAATGAAAATATGATTTTTATAAATTTGCATTTTATGAAATTAGTATATTATGATAATAGCATATTATACTATTATAGTAACTGGCAGACGGGGTATCGGGGCAGAGCCTTGATTGGAGGGTGCAGGGAGGGAGTCACTTCCTGCTCAGGGTTCTTAGGGGCGGATGCCACTGAGCGGAGTTTGCAAAGAGAGGGTCACTCTTTGCTCCAGGTTCTCAGGAGTGAAACGCCTGAGCGAGGTGTCGGGGCGGAGCCCTGAACGGGTCAAGGGCAGAGCCTTGTAGGTTCTTAGGGCAACGCCATGAGTCCCTCGGAAGAGCCCACAACTACGAAAGCGAAGCTCGTAGTTATAGTGGGCTATATCAAGGGCAAACCCTTCATTCTCTGCTCCCAGACATCACGGAACTTGTTGGCTGTGGATAAAATCTATCAGATACTGGTTAATATCACGATGAACAAAACTATTATCCACCTTGAACTTGCAGCCAAAGTGCTCCGACCAGTAGTCATAGCAGAAGTCATCAGGGAAAAGGATAACCTGTCGCCCTTTGAGTTTTTCCATCATCCCGTCCGTGAGATTATTGCCGACACCTGCTGCCAGCCAGGCTATTTCCGGATAAGCCAGCGTACCAAGCAGTGCTGTCTTTTCTTCTTGAACGACAGCAATCCGCCTGCCAAGATACAAGTGCTCACCAAAGAAGACATCAGGATCAACATAGTAGTCGAAAGCGTACCATGAATAGAGATTGTTGATGAGCGTTTCTTTATAGAACACTGTCCCTGCTTTGGCATTAAAGTAGATGACATTGCCCCCGACAACCATTCCCTTACGATTAATCCGAGGCAGTACTGTACCATAATGGCCACCTTCAATTTTCATAACCGCACCTAAACGATAGCGTATGATGAGCTGGTCAACCCTACTGAGCATCTTCGCTTCGTAGCCCACCACCCTATCCAGATAGTCGGTCAATGAGGAATAGTGAGGGACAAAGCTATCCTTTGGTATCTCTATGAGAGACCGCTGATAGGCAGGAGCCTTGGTGGAGAGTATTTGTTTCAATTCTTTATCGTCCATTTCCTATTCTAATTATGCAGATTATGCAATTATGCAGAATGAATAATGTGAATAATGAATAATCAGAGACTATTCTTTTAGAAGTCTCGACACTTTACTCTGAGAGATTCCAAGCTGTTCGGCAATGGCTGTCTGCGTCATACCTTTAGCAGATAGTTCTCTTACGCGAGCCTTCATCTCTTCCCTGTCGTTTCCGCTCTCAATACTCAAATGTTCCTGCTCTGTGCTGAAACCGCGTTCAGTAAAGCCCAGATTGCCATATTCATCCTTACGGCGCTCATATATAGCTACATGGTCGGCTCCCATTGTCAGTTCACCATTACGCCACTTGCATTGCTTGACATAAACGAGGTTTGGGTCAATGCTGGATTGGGCTATTCCTATAGCATCATCTATGAGCTGGTTTATCTTGGCAGAGCCTTGCATAGCCGAAAGGGAAAGAGGAACATTGCCTGAGAACATCTTGGGCACATGGTTGAGTACCACCAACGTCCAGCTGTATTTCTTCTTCAGGGTATTCAGCGAGGCCATCAGAGTACCTGCGTCTGCACTCCTGTCAAGCGACTGCCCAAGGGCGGTGATATTATCGATAAACACCACATCCACATGATTGGCAGCAGCCACCTCCTCTATCCCTTTAAGTACATCCTCTGCAGGATGCTCCTTATCCATCTCGGCACGGAGAAAAGTAGGAGGAAAATTGGCTGTCTCGTAACGATTGCCAAGTTGACGGGGTGTCATCTCACAGTCTACGTATAATACCCGTTTGCCGTGTTCAGCTATAGATCTGGCTATCTGCATAGCAAAGATAGTCTTGCCGATGCCTGACTGCCCGAAGATGACACAGAGGTCACCTTCGAGCACGATGTCAGAATAAAGGGAAACTAACGGTGGTAACTCGTGAGCTTCATCAATGCACTTGTTCATCGGTTCAACCACGAATCCGCCGCCATTAACAGGCTCTGTATTCAGCAGTTCGTTGAAAGAGTGGTCGATAATGTTTGTATTATTCATCATAGCTCACCTCCTTCCTGCCTCGGCAAATTGGGATTGGAGGTAAATGCCTCATAATGGAATCGACGCAGGAACATGTTTACGTCATTCTGGGTGTACCAGTACTTGTCTCCCTCACGCGAATAACTTATATAGCCATTGTCGCGAAGCTTCTTCATGTACTTGTCCTTAACGCCTAACATGTCCATAGCTTCCTTATTGCTGTAGAGCTGCTTATAATTTGACAGTTGCTCCAGCTTGGAAAGAATCTTTTCAAGCAGTTCCTTCTCCGATAAACCACTTTTTTCTGATTTCATGACTAAAAATGTTTTATGGCTTAGGAACTCGATGCACACTCAAGCCCTTAACCTGGTTAATATTGTGCAGTGCAACTGTGCACATTGCATCTGCGTTAACGGCGGCAAAGGTACATATTTCGTCAAAGGTGTGGTGTTAGGAAGAATTTGTCTAACACCGCATAATATGTTTGAATAGTATTAGGATGAAGTTTGGATTGAGTTATGCAAAGTCCCATAACTCACTGATTATAAACAAAAAAGAGTAGCCAAACGGCTACTCAAAAAAAACATTTATTTTATTACTTCCCTGTGGTACAGGACTGTCTTTTCTGTTTTGTCGGGATTGTGCCAAGTCTGTCACCTCAAACAATTCATTCAAATCGGAGTCGGGAAAGAACTCTGTTCGTCCAAATTTCCAGATATCCTTATCTTCTACCTGGTCATTTTGGGGGCTATCCTCACAATAAATACGACCACACATATATGCCAGTTGTACTTTTGTGCCTAACCACTTGTAATGATTGCCCTTTTCTTTCATCAGTCCAGCCTCAATTGCTTTAGAGAAAACGTCACGAGCAAGTTGCGTATCAAGCTTAGCTGGTAACTTCACCTTGTTCAGGGGACTAACTTCTTCCGATTCTGAAGATTGATTTTGGTTTGTGAATTGGTCGTTCTGTACTTTCAGCCGTGTAGGGAACTGTCTCTCTGCCATACAAGCCATCAGTCCAGAACAGCCCAAGGCCAAGAATACGCCAAAAAGACTACTAAAATTGTCAGGTTTATACAACCCCAAACCTATCAACAGCAGTATACTAAAGAATGGTATCAGCGCACCAGTCCACAAAATGGCACGTTGATATTTCTTTTTCGCGATAGCTGCGACAAGAATACCACATGTATAAGCTACTACTAAAATTGGTAAATATATCATCTTTCTTCTATTACCTCCCAATGGCCACCTTTGTCTGGGCCAATACGCTTAATAATACCTTCGTCCTGAAGATTCTTTATATGCTTAGCAATGCCTCTTGCATTTAATCCTAATTGTTCTGCTATCTGTAGAATTGTTATATAAGGAGAGCTCAAAATAATCTCCACAATATCTTTCCTTGTACCTTTCAATGTACTTTTCAATGTACTTTTCAATGTACTTTTCTTCCCACTTTCGTCAATAGGGGGATGTAAAGTGGGAACATAAGGAATCTCAATACGATAAACATCCTGCTCTTCTATGATGGGTTCCTTCCCATTAGCATACAGTGGAGTATACTTGAACATCTTCCTCATACCGCTACCCAGTTCCTCAACGATACCCATCTGAGAGAACACGTTAGCTATCTTTGGATTTTTTCGGTGCGGACGCATAGTCTGAAGGTTGATCGGCCCATAGACATACGGGATGTTCCAATTCTCTGTAACAATACGGTCACGATAAATAGTAAATGTTGTAGGATAAGCACTGCTGTACTCGCGATGGATAATGAGGTTTAAGGCAACCTCTCTCAGAATCCTGTCACGCAGGCTGAATCTCTGTATTCCTTCGATATATGGCTGTTCGGGCAAGTGCTTCTTGATAAAGTCCATCATGACAGGATAGGCCTTCAGCAGATTGCAACTTAGCAATTCCCTGTCATCATATAGTTCTGTATCGTTTACACGACACAAGAGATCTATTCTGTATGATGGCAAGGCGGTGGCAATGGCATGACTGTTTCCAAACAACAGAATAGCAGCCAGTGTCAGTCCCTCCTTACCTGTCTCAGGGTCTACAGCAATAAGTTCACCAGAACGTATGATTTCCTCGTTTGATAGATTTAGCCAGGGGTGTTTTGAGTTCTCAATACGAATTCCCTTTCTTAGTTCTTCAAATGCTTCTTCGTCGAGATCTTTCATTCCCAACATCGGATAAACCCTATCCTCTGTCTTCATCTTACTCTTACGGATAAACAGATTTGCAATCTGCTCGGTGCTACGCAATTCAAAAACACCATCCTGATTACGGTCGTAATATGTTCCCTTATAGCTATGAGCCTGATTACTCTCAGGGACATAGAAATAAATAACTATCTTCCCGTCTATGTCCAGTGGTTCATAAGTCAAATAATAGGTGGGCTTGAACAACTGAGGATTATTCATGTCTTTAGCCAACTGGTCTATCTGCTCCTGGACTTTGACAGGATTGACACCTACAATCTCCCCATTATCCCTTGCTCCTAATACCACATGTCCACCTCTGCAGTTCAGAAAAGCACAGATAGATTCATAAACTTTTCGAGCCAAGCTATCCTTAGATTCCTTGAACTCTATCTCTGTACCTTCCTTTTGGGCTATGATTGTCTTTAACTTATAAGGAGTCATTACTATATATTCAATTCTTGTGCAAAATTACATAATAAAACTGAGAATGAGTTAGAAAATTTCCAATTTCGTCAAATCGCCACTCAACTTGTTCAATTCAGAAGAAAGGGTTTCCGGTAGGAAATGAGCATATACCTTTTCTGTAATATCTGTACTGCCATGACCTAACAAGCGGCTAACAACAGACATTGATAGTCCTTTGTTTAAGGCTAAAACTGCAAAAGAGTGCCTTGCCACATGCATGGAAAGATTAAACGGAAGCCCTATCTGCTCTCCTGCAACTACTATAGACTGATTGATACATTTGGTGGCTGTATTGCGAGCCCTATAAAGCGCTTCTGCATCATCAATATCGAGATCATCTTTTACCAAGTCGAACACAAAACGACAACCGACACGTTTTTCCCGCCACTTTCTCAGTATCTTTAATGCTGGCTCTGATAGTGGAATAATATGACGCTTTGTGGTTTTTACCATTATCTTCCTTAATTCTTTCTTCTCTAGATTGACATGGCCCCACTGCAATGTCATTACATCCACTATTCTGAGACCACAGGCATGAAAAGCAAAAAAGAACATTTCTAAGAATTCCTTTCTGCGAGGCTCCTTGCAGTTTCTATAATACTGAAGGAGGGCATTCATCTGTTCTTCGCTCAGACTTTTTCCGTCAAACACCTCATCTTCATCAGCAGACAAAGATGGTTTGGTGACAATTCGCATATCCTGTATACGGGCATTGATAGTTGGTTCTATCATTCCCAACTCAGCAGCATAGGCACAAGCTTTTTGTATAGGTGTCAACGCATGGTTAATCGTTTCATCACCATTCTGCTTGATCTCCCTACGCCATTCGATATAACTATCTATCAGTTCTGGAGAGATATCCCCAACATATATCTTATCTATTTCATATGTTCCCTGTTTGGTTGCACGAAGAAACGTAGTAAATACATTCATACAGCACTTGCCATTCATGTAACGACTCCTACCTATCCTGTTCCTAGAGTAATCGGATTCCAAACGAGCCATCGTAAACTCCACGAAATCTTTTCCTTGATCCTTGCGAGTAAGAGGCTTATCAGCCAAGAAGCCATTGATAATTTCTGCTGTAATCTGACATGGGTGCTTCTCATTGTACTCAGCCAGCTGCGCATCAATCCTATCAACACGGTTAATAAGCAACTGGTTAAGACGTTTATACTCATTGCTATGGCTGGCCCTGATTTCACCACGTCCCTGATTTCCCTTCTGGTTCCAATCTGCGACTTTTACAAAAACATTAGTGGACTTGCGGATTACCTGCCTGTTCCAAGTGTATTCCAACTCTACAGGATAGGTCTTATCCTTTTCAATCACTTTAGGTGTGCGAAGGCGATACTTTCCTAACGGATACAATCTTTTTGGTCTTCCCATATATAATTTGTTTGTCTTATTATTCCTGAGGATGCGCAAAAGTACCAACTTTTAGACAAACAAACCGCATTTTGAATGTTAATAATTGCAATTTAGACAAACAAAACACACTATTAAAGGCTATAAAACACCAGCGAGACAAACAAATAAAATTTGCTTATCTCGCTGATATTTAATTACTTAGTAGAATTTCTACCGCTTAATACTCATCCTCGTTGAAAAGGAAGTCTTCTTTGGTGGGATAGTCAGGCCAGATGTCTTCAATGCTCTCATAAACATCACCTTCATCCTCTATCTCCTGAAGATTCTCCAACACTTCAAGAGGGCATCCGCTGCGGATAGCATAGTCTATCAATTCATCCTTGGTAGCTGGCCAAGGGGCGTCTTCAAGTTTTGATGCAAGTTCAAGTGTCCAATACATAGTGTTAAAATTTTACGCGTTAATAAATTTGCGCGCAAAAGTAAACAAAAAATTCTAATTTACTATGGTTTCTTCCATATTTTTTCACGTACACCGTCAATAAAGTTCAATTTTCTTGCCAAAACGAAGAGATAGTCACTCAGACGGTTGATATAATGGGTCACTTCGGGGTCAAGAGGCGACAATTCGTCGAGTGAGAAAATCCTGCGTTCAGCACGACGGCAGACCGTACGGCATACATGGGCAAGCGATGCCTCATGCGATCCGCCCGGCAGGATAAATGCCGTCTGAGGAGGGATACTCGAGTTGATCTCGTCTATCTGCTGTTCCAGGAAATCGGTCTCTTCGGCAGCCATGGTGAAAGAAGGGGCAAGCTCGGTTTCATTCTTGTCGGTTGCAAGATAAGAACAAACCGTAAATAAATTTCGCTGTGTGCGGATGATGATATCCTTGTCGGTTCCATCTTTCATCCACGACGCCAGCATGCCGAGGTGGGCGCTCAGTTCGTCAACTGTTCCATAAGCCTCAATACGCGGATGGGTCTTCCTCACTCTCACACCGCCTACCAAACTGGTTACGCCGTCGTCGCCGGTCTTGGTGTACACTCTTGTTATCTTCATAGTCAATAATGGATTAAAAGTTTACAACATAGTTTTCTTTATAACGCTTTTTATCGAAAAAAATTATACCACAGTAATATAAATCGAAGGTGGATATACATCTCGGATCATCCACTATCGATTTCCAGAATGTCCGGGATCCCTTGTCACGCTTGATTTGCTCAACGATAATCATGGTAGAAGCATTGGCAAGACTGACGGCTTTTTCAAAAACCTGCCGGTAATTGCCTTCAACCGACAGACGCATCAAACGAACACATGAGAAATCGCCTGCATGACGGACGGGAACAACTTTCAGTTTGTTGCACCCCCTCTTCATAAAAGAACCATACAATCGGATTACATCATTTTCGGATGCAGCGGAATAATCTAATACCTGTTCTGCCTGCCAGAAGTTGGCTATACGGAAATAGAGTCGGCATAATTTCTGAATCTGTTTCGGATAACCTTCATACAGTCGTGACAAATCATCATAGGCATAATAAGGATAATGTTCGTTGACCACATATCGGATAAACCGGTATGCCCACGGTGACTGCACGCCGAATCCCCGGCTGTGTCTCGACCGCCTAAGCCAAACCAACAAACTCCCTATTTGTGACATAGTATTTACGGTTTTGCTGCAAAGATATAAAAAAAGCCCCAAGTTCCAAAGGAATCTGGGGCTTTTGTTTAAAAAAGAAGGCAGCTACCTACTCTCCCGCATTGCATTGCAGTACCATCG
>JAEEGH010004668.1_pt1 | contig 34941 bp, 38 predicted proteins | sample 9134181 | NCBI WGS metagenome assembly JAEEGH01 (sample SAMN16246544, study PRJNA631951) | gut metagenome | biome: gut microbiome; feature: rumen; material: DP-attached | host: Bos | place: Iran: Karaj | collected 2018-10
TGCCTGGGTAAAGGTAGCATTTATCAGCATTCTACGACCTTCAGTCGTATCAAAGAAACTTCCTATGTTCTCTCCGTTCCATGCGTGCATCTCATCCATAGAATTAAGAGGGTTGGTAATCGGCCGAATATCCCGACCGGAATGTTCAAACAAAAATTTACGGCTTCCTCCAAGCACAAAATGGTTGTGCAGATCAGCCTTGGGACATTTGCGTATTGCTTCCATGTCTCCTATTTTTAGCGCTTCTATAAAATCCATATTTTCAGTCTCACATTAAATATTTTTTTGTGTTCACCACCACGTATTTTTCTCCCGTTCTAAAGCTTTTCTTTTGAACATATTATCTCCTCAAAACAGTTTTGTTCCGTTTCTTCAAAACTCTAAACAGATTATAGTACCGTTTCTTCCAAACTCCTATCAAAAAAGGCACTCTGCATCGCACAAAGTGCTCTCAGCATGTTTCAATCATTTTTTAGCAGTATCTTGAACTATGCCCGGATTTTCGTACGCCATTATTATGATCCTTTACAAGCTATTAAGGATTTCTGAAATGAAAATGAAGAAATGAAAGTATTCCGATGGGCAGAAAATATACACACCAAACAACCAGAGCAAGCCTTCCGCCGATTCCGTCGCCCCCGGAGGACATCCTTGCGAACATTCCCGTAATCGGCATAAACGTGCAGCTGAAGTAGAACACTCCGTGTATCATCAACAACGCTCTGAGCCACTTATCCGTCCTGTTTTCCGGCTTCATCGAAAGCCCCGTGAAGAAGGTCGAAAGTGCCATTACCCCGTAACCGAGCAGGTCGTAGTTGAAGATAAGCCCGAACTTGCCGAATACCAACAGTTTTGCCGCCTGTTCGTTCAGCAGCTCATTCTTTACCGTAGTCAACTGTGCAAAGTAGACGAGCATGATAAATGTGGCATACACCGCTGCAAGGATCAAACCAATATTCGCGGCGATTTTGCGGTCACCTTCACACTCATTTTGAAGACCTGCTGTCATCATGATAAAACCTATCGGCAAAATCAGGCAGACAAAGAAGTAGCCCATAGGTAAATTGATTATCAGAAATAACGCAAACAAAAATACTGTCACCGTTACGATTGCTGAACCTGCTTTTGATATCGTCTTATTCAAATCCATGTACTCTCTCCTCTGCAGCTTGAATTTATTTTTATGCTATATTCCGAATGCTTTTTGCCTCCATCACCAGCATATATATCATTTACAAGAGGTTTATATTCCTCGCTGATCTCGGTATATTCTCTTGTCAGCTTACTTCAGTTAAGCTCAAGCAGGAGTCTTCCCGCTTCAACCGTCATTTCATCCCCTTCAGGATCATAGAGAGTGGGAAACCACTATGATCTATCGCAGCGAACCCGCCGCTTATATCGTAATCAAACTCCCAAAGCCCGGTAATAACAATTCCGTTATTACACATTCCTGAGATTATTTCTGACATCGAATGGGTAAAATCGGTAAATGTCTTCGAATGGTAGCTCTTCTTCGTCATATAATACATGCCGCTGTTTCCGGTCCATTTATGCTCGAAGTATGAAAAATGGCATTCCTTCCTGTGTTCCGGATCAAACTCAGCATCGCCTTCCGTCGCAAGCATATTCGTGCACGGATGCTGTTCGTTAAGTACGATCACGGCTCCGGGCTTCATGCATTTTGCCACGATCTCAAAAAACCTGTTCAGATCTTCGAACCAGCACAGTGCGCCTATGGTAATGATAACAATATCAAACTTTTTTTCATAACGCTCATCAATATCATAGACATTTACCGCTTCAAATATGCACGGCAGGTTCAGTTCTTCTGCCTTTTCGTTTGCAAAGGCAACCTGGTTTTCGGCAATATCAAAGCCGATCCCCTGTGCCGCCTTTCCGCTTTTCACCAGCGAAAGCAGTTCACGGCCGTTATTGCAGCAGAACTGGCCGACGGTCTTTCCTTCCGTGTCGATGTTTCGCAAAACTTCAACCATTTCTTTTTCAAAAAACGGGTAGTCTTCCTTCCGTATACGTTCTGTTATATCAGCGCCCCATGATGCGTCTCTGTTATCAAACGCCTCTTCCCATGCCGCTTTATTTCCTTCGATATATTTTTCCATGAAACCATCCCTTCTTTCTTAAAACCTACTGCAAAGCCCGTCTCTCGTCATTCCCCATTTTTTCTCTTCATGAAGCTGTCATTTCGCAAATTCATTATCATCGCAAGGTCTTGATTCCGTCTCGATCCATGCGGGTGCAAATCCGCTTTCCAACGCGATCTTCCATGAAAAGATATTGGAAAGACTCGTTCCGTAATAGGGTATCGCACCTCTGCGTATAACCTCATTCTTAAGCAGTGTGACCAGCGTTTTTCCGATCCCGCGGCCTCTGTATTCGGGCAGCACGTCTATTCCGATCTGCCACATAAGGGGCGTATCCGCAGAGCAGCCGGCCATTCCCATTACCTTCTCCCCGTCAAGTGCGATCACCGCGAGCACGTCGGGTCTTTCCGGCCTGAACCTGTCGCACAGCGCATTTGAGAACTCTTCCTTTCCGTAAAAAGGATGAATATCCTCCTGCTCCAGCCATCTGATCTTCATATCCGTTTTGAGATCGGAAGTATCCTTTTCAGGCAGGAACATATGATGAGTAAGCGCCATTTTAAACCCGTGCTTCCTGAGTTCACGCTCGAGCTCATAGAAATTATGCTGTTCAAAAAGCCAGAATCCACGTTTTCCTTTTACCCATTCATTAAGCCACAGATGCAGCTCTTCATCGGCTGAGATCACGGCATTCCGCCCAAATGTTGCCATCTGAAGGAAAAACGGATCATCTGAAAACTTTCTTCTGTCATCATGCAGACAGTTTTTTGTGATGACATTTTCATCACGTTCAAAATCCTCAGGCCTGCAGTTAAACTCAAGTGCAAGCTGCGCTTTTACCCTATGATCGATCATTGATACCCTCACTGTTCGAATCCCAAATCCTTTTTCTCTTTATCTTTTCCTTTCCGCAAGATCGCCGATCCTTCCGAGCATTTCCCCAAGACTGTAATATCTGCCCGAATAAATGACCGGGTCGAGCACTTTTAGGTCAACATCAAATATATCTTCGCATACAAGATTTTCATCCATCTGTATATTGCGTATCCTGCAGAAAAATGTACTCGAATCCCCGGTCTCGACGGTTTTTGCGACCTCGCATTCGTATACCCAGCGGCTTTCGTTCAAAACGGGAACATCCAAAACCTCCCCGCGGACAACCTCGTAGGGAATATCATTCTTGGCGCCGTCCCCGGCATGCTTCGATCCGAAATAATCCATGAGCGGCAGCATATCCGTGCTGACAAGATTGGCGCTGAAAATGCCGGTCCTCAGGACATTTTTCTTAGTCATCTTGGTCCCGGACATACTGATAACGAACAGATATCCGTCGCCCTCCTCATGCGTCGCGCTGGCCCATGTGATAGGCGCGAAGTTAGCCGTGCCGTCCTCATTGTTTGTGCCTATGATAAAAGACGGCTGAACGCACATGGAATATATGGGATCAACCGAACGTCGTTTAGCCATTTTCTCATCTCCTTGGAAAAGTCATTATTTTCAATATACCTTAATCCGGCAGGTTCACAGCCTTGCAGTCATTGAATTTGGCAAAATCTCTGAGGGCCCGCTCCAGCGCCGATCTGAGCGCTTTCGTCTGTCTGACCCCCTGCTCCCACCACAGGCCTTTTACGCGCAGAATGCCTTCTTTGCGGTCCGGAACTGCCTCTATCCGCCCGACAAACCGGTCTCCGTATATGATCGGCAGCGTATAATAGCCGTACTTTCTCTTGACCGCAGGAGTATATATCTCCCACGAATAAGTGAACCCCCACAGTGCCTGGATCAGCGCCTTATCCCACATAAGCGGATCGAGAGGCGCGATAAACGACATCCTCGGCTTCAGATCAGCGCTTCCGTCCAGGATCTCCCTCATGAGTTCTTCATCTTCAGTCCGATAGTAAAAAGGTACCTTTATCCCCTCTACCGCAGCCGCTGCGATCTTATTATCCGCCAGCAGTTTTGCCAGCACCTGTTTCCTCATATCAGCTTTCAGATCGATGCCCAAAAACGCTGCGCTGCTCTTGTCCCACAGGAGACCTACCGCGCCGATCCTGCGCAGCACACGCCAGGATATCCGCTCGAACTCATCTTTGCACGGATCATCGGCCTTTAAAATACCGGCTGGCAGGTATCTCTCCGCCAGATCGTAATACTTTCGGCTGCCGTTTTTATGATGGATGACCAGCTCCCCCTCGGTATACAGCTGTTCCAGGACAGATCTCGCCGCAGGGGACTTTTTATGCCAGTTGCCGCTCCAGTGCATCGAAGAATGCCAGTATATCTCGCCTTCGATCGGCAGTGTATCGCTGCAGACCGGGCCGTTCTCTCTGATATAGGACAGAGCCTCTTCCTTCAGTTCCTGCAGGCCCTCAAAAGTATCTCCCAGCTGCCGTCCGCGCTCCCTGAAAACCGCAAAATACGGCCAGTCCTCCGCCGGCCATATGGACAGTTCCTTATCTACGTAGTCTACCAGTTTACGGTCCTCATAAAGCAGTTCCCCAAGCATTGATTTCGTAAAGCCTTTGACCCTCGACTGCAGTGTCAGCTCGGCATTTTTGCCGCAGACGTCGACCGGATCGAACTGTATGCATCCTGCCCGGCGCACGTAATCATACGCTCCTATTTTCCCCGTAAACCGATACGGGCCGATCAGTCCCTGCACGGCCAGGATAAACCGTGCTGCCTGTTGTTTTGTGATAGTGATCATATCCCGCTCCCATAAATATAGCTTCCCAATAAATACAATATACCATTACAAAGGCGTATAATGCAAACGCCCCCCGTGACAGCGGGAGGCGCATATATGCAACTTATGGTTATTATCCCTTTACAGCACCGATCGTAATTCCTTTTACGAAATATCTCTGCAGGAACGGATATATGATCATAACGGGCAGAATACCCAGAACCGTCAGTGCCATTCGAACCGAAGTAGATGGCAGCTCCGCCAGGTTGACATTTCCGCTGCCGTTTTGAGCCTGTTGTCGCAGCTGATCCAGATTTCGCTGGATCTTCATGAGCAGTACCTGAATACTGTACATCTTATCATCGTTGATATAGTACAGACCGTTCATCCAGTCGTTCCAGTAAGCAAGTCCTACCAGAAGCGCAATGGTCGCGGTGATCGGCACCGCCATAGGGAATACTACCTTATAAACGATCTTGAACTCGCTGGCGCCGTCGATCCTGGCCGCTTCGATAACTTCATCCGGAATGTTCGTCGTGAAGTATGTACGCATCATGATTACGTTAAACGAACTCATCAGAAGTCCGGGAACCAGCAATGCGATCCATGTATTTCGGATATGGAATGTCTGTGTCCACATCAGATATGCGGGAACAAGACCGCCGGAGAAGAGCATCGTGAAGAACAGATAAAACGCGAAGAATGTTCTTCCGGGAAGATTCTTTCTCGAAAGCGGGTATGCATATAAAATGGTACAGAACAGGTTTGCAATGGTTCCGATCACCGTGATCATAACCGATATGAAATAGCCTCGTCCAACGGAGCCGGACTGAACCAGCAGATATCTATAAGCATAAAGGCTGAATTTCTTAGGGAAGAAACTGTATCCGTTTGCGATCAATGACTGTTCATCCGTAAGCGATGACATGAGCATAAGGAAGAACGGTGCAAGTACACAGATGACCAGGAAGATCATCAGTGCATTTGCGAAGATCTGAAATCCTTTGTCTTTTTGTATCATGTTTTCCCCTCCCCTTAAAACAGCGAACTTTCGTTGTCAATCTTTCTAACTACCCAGTTAGCGGTAAATACCAGCACAAACCCGACAACCGACTGATAGAGACCTGCAGCCGAGGACATACCGATATTGTTGTTCTGCATCAGACCGCGGTATACGTAGGTGTCGATAGTCTGGGTCACGCTGATAAGCGGACCGGAGTTCTGAGGAACCTGATAGAAAAGACCAAAATCCGAGCGGAAGATTCCGCCGAGTGCCATAAGTGTCAGTACGATGATAGTTGATTTGAGGCCGGGCAGCGTAACATACTTTACTCTCTGCCAGCGGCTTGCTCCATCCACGACCGCCGCTTCATACAGCGTTCCGTCGATACCGCAGATGGTAGCATAATATAGGATCATATTATATCCCAGGTTTTTCCAGATATTTATCAGCACTAGTATGACAGGCCAATATTTTGGATTATTATACCAGTCTATAGCCGTTATTCCGAACAGCTTGACCAGTGTATTGTTGATATATCCGTTACTGGTGCTCAGGAAAGCAAAAGCAAGATAGCTGACGATAACCATCGAGATCAGGAAAGGGATCAGAATGATCGTCTGATATAATTGTTTTCCCTTTTTAGAACGTATATCATTAAGGATGATCGCTGTTGCCACAGCCAGAATCGTGCCTAATGTTATAAATACAAGATTATAAAGCACGGTGTTTCTGATCATGATCCAGGCGTCTTTGGTACGGGTGAGGAACTTAAAGTTATCCAATCCGCACCAAGGGCTGCCGTATACACCCATATTTGCCTTATAATTTCTGAAGGCTATCTGTATTCCGAACATCGGAATATAGCAATTGATGAAAAGATATACTGCGCCGGGTAAAAACATTATATACAGCGGCCAAAAATGCTTCATCTTTTTTGCAAACTTCTTCACACCTGCGCCCCTCCGCTTCTAACGCTATCAATATGTGCAGGTGTCAAAAGCATAGTTTTGGCACCTGCACGATAGTGTTTATATTTTTTTGTTAAACAGAATTATTTCTTCTTCGCAAGGAATTCATTCAGCTGCTTCTGCTTCTCGGCGATGATCTCGTCGATGCCGGCATCCTTAAGAGCCTGAATGTACTTAGGAAGATTCTCTGCGGGATCGATAGCGCCCCAAGAAAGAGCGGTTCTGTACTCAGATGCAACGTTGTTGCAAGCGGTTACCTGGTTCATAACAGAGCTGCTGTCCCAAATGAAGCCCATTGCAGGACTTGCTACGCCGCTGTTGTTGAACTCGTTAAGCTTCTTCCAAAGATCGGGATCCTCAGCGCCTTCCCAAACTGGAGTGATCTGCTGGTTAGGCCAAGCCCAGTCCATAGACGAGTAACCGGAAGCGTTGGGGTCAACGCCTTCAGGGGACTTGATCATGGTGTGTGCATCATTTGCATATACCCAGTGCTTGCCCTCGATACCGTTGATAAGAAGGTTGGAGATCTCGGGATCGGTGTACATAAGATTCCACATCTTCATAGCTTCCTCAGGATGCTTCGAGCAGTAAGGAATGATCCATGAGTTACCGTTAGGGATAGCTGTGTGCTTGATAGGGCCATGTATCTTCATGAAGTAAACTTCCTTACCATTGCCCTTGTAAACCTCGAGCTCCTTACCGGGCTTCCAGTTCTCGTACATAGCGAAGCCGTTGGAAGAAAGAAGAGCGTTCTCTGTGGTTGTTGTTGCATCAGGCATGATCAGGCCTTCCTGATTCCACTGCCACATCATGTAGCAAAGATCCTGGAAAGACTTTGTCTCGGCCTGGTTTACAACTGTAGTGCTCGATTCACGGCAATCCTCAAGAACACCAAGGCTGTCGCCGAGAGGATCTGCGGGAAGTGTGGTCTGCATTCCGCCGTTTGCCCATGTGGGAACGAGGGGATACATATCGGGATAAGCTGCATGAACCTTTACAAGGATGTCATGCATCTGATCATATGTACCATACTCGGGAACTGTGATGCCGAGTGCATCGCAGATATCCTTACGCATAGCAAAACCTGCTGCACGGGAAGTATCCTTCTGGTTAGGAAGTGCATAGAGAACTCCGTTGTATCTGCAGGCATCAAGGTCGTTGGGGTTGATGAAATCCTTTGCGCCCTGTCCGAACTTGTCAAGCAGATCATCGAGAGGATATGCCCAGTTGTTGTTAACTACGGTATTGAACTGACCGCTGATGTTGTTGTAGCAAAGAAGGTCGATAGGCTCACCTGTTGTAAGAGCAAGCTGGATCTGCTCAGCGTCCTGTCCGCGGACAAGCTGGATCTCGCAGCCGATCTTCTCACGGGTGATCTTGCTGATAGCCTCGGCAACTGCTTCGCAGTCTGCGGTATCGGCGCCGCCGTTACCCCATAATACGAGCTTAACATACTCACCTGATTTTGAGCTGCTGCCGCTTCCCCCGTCGCCTGAGGAGGGATTTCCTGAATCATTCTTTTTTCCGCATGCCGCAAGTGCTACTACCATGATGCACGCAAGGAAAATAGCGACGCCCCTTTTGAAACCATTTTTCATTTTTTTCATAGCTCCTTTCACAAAAAAATGTTGATTTTAGCCCCCTTCATAGGACTATGTGTAAGTTATCCGACACACCCTTCATTCCCCGTAATCCGGGTAAATCGTTTTACCTTACATTTCGAGTATAATAGCACTTTCGCTCAATGTCAACAATTATTCTTCTCAAAAAATGTACAATATGCACAAAATATTTTATTTTTGCAAAATCATGCCCAAATTCGAACTCTCAAAAATAGCTAAATGCGCCTCCCGGATCACCGGAAGGCGCATAATTTCAGCGTTTTTTTATGTATCATCCTGCACACATTGATGTATCATTCTGCATACTTATATTTTTTCATTATTTGGCCGGAAGTTATGCAGAGCACGGTTCCGGTCACTCCGAGTATTCCCATCATAAGAGCCGCACCGGAGCCTTTTCCGCTTCCGAAGAGCACTGTCCAGAATGAACCGTCGCTTTTTAAAGCCATAAAGGGTTCGCAGACTTTGTCCACGAAGAATCCGCCGAGGAACAGTCCGATAGGGATTGTAAAGAACTGCAGCGTGTTCCTGCAGGCATATACCCTGCCCTGAAGCTCTATCGGTATGACGTTTCTCATTATCACGTTCTGGTTGGCCGCCATGAGAGGCACGAATACCCATCCCACGATCTGCCCGAAGCACCACAGAACAGGGCTTCTTGAGAACGCCAGCACAAAGTTCTCTATCCCGAGCGCAAAGAGCATGGTCAGATATATGACCCTGACCCTGTCCTTGGGCTTCGGGAGGATCATCGGAAGAAAGCTTCCGGCTACCATCGCCACGCCGGAGAATGCCGTCACGATGCCGTATACATTGTTTCCGGCCCGTGGGATCACAAGTGCCGGGAGAACCGCGTCAAATGCCGACGCCGTAAGATTCACCCCTGACATGAACAGGATTATGGTCAGTATCAGCGGAGTATCCTTTAGGAACCTGAGTCCTTCCTTTGCAAGCTTGAGCACGCTCTCGCTCTTGTCTGAGCCTTCCCCGATCCCGGGAAGCTTTATAAAGAACAGCAATGTCACAAACGCAATTGCAAAGGTCAGAAGATCAACCGCGATCGCAGCATCGAGTCCTGCCAGTCCGTAGATCGCCGCCGCGATAATAGGATTGCCTATCGATATGAGCGAGCGCGACAGCTGCTGGAAGCCGCTTGTCTTCTGATAATGCTCTTTCGGAACCAGAAGCGTGTAGGCAACTTCCGACGCAGGCTGCTGCACTGTGTTCATAAGTCCCGAGAATGCATTGATAACGTAAAGGTGCCACATTGTCAGCGTATCCGTCTTATACAGCACAAATACGATAACCGTGGTCAGCGCGGCCAGAAGGTCGCATACGAGCATCGTCTTCTTTTTATCGAATTTATCCGTCAGCGCCCCGGCAAAGATGCTCATGATAACGTACGGTGCATAGGTGCAGATCGTGAGTGCAGCCGTACTCAGCGCCGAACCGGTCTTTTCATATATCCAAAGCGTCAGGGCAAATTCTGTTATCGCGCTGCCCAGCTGCGAAAGGCTCTGGGTGCTCCAGAGTATGTAAAAACCTCTTAATTCTTTTATTCTGTTTTTCATTTATTTATCCTCCATACAAATAAGATTTCATCTGCATGGAGCATATACACTGCAGTTGACCATATCCGCCATTTGGCCCTCCTTTCTTACTGCCTTTAAAGAACTATCCTGTCCGTTATTAAGCCCCATCTGGCCGAGCCACTGCAGGGATACGTTCCCTGCCTTGTTGCTTTCCAAACCCATCTTGTCACTCTCCGATCACTGAACGTCATTTGCCCCAAGGTACTCGATTATCGGCTCTATATACTTAATGTCCGAAATGTCATATGTGGTAGAGATCATCTCCGCCATCTTCTTTTGCTCCTCGGTCGCATCTTTCCTTTTCTTAAGAGCACCGGTAAACATCTTCAGGACCATTCTCGACGGTGCGCTCATTTTCTCGTAATCGATTCCGCCCTGACAGTAAAAGAGTGCAACATACTGTCTCTGTTCATCCGTAAGCATTTTCTTCAGTGCTGTTTCAACCTCGGGACTGCCGTTGGGGCTTCCTCCGACGCAGAACATAGCAAGGCGCTTGCCTCTCCATGCGGGCGCCTTATCAAGAAACCACTTTGCCTTTGCCACATTACCTGCCATGGCCCATCCGCCGTAGACGATCGCATCGTAGCTTCCGAAACAGGCTGCATCCTTTTTCTTTGCATCCTTGAGGTCAAGGAGGTCGCCCTTGGTCCTTGCAGCGATCCACTCCGCATATCTTTTTGTAAATCCTGTCTGTGATGTGTAGATTATAAGTGTTTTCATATTTTCTCCTATTCCTTTCTATTTTCATGATAATTTCCTGTCATTCTCTTAATGCATTCCTGACAGCATCCTTTATTACGGCACTGGAAAATGTAGCCCCGGTCACTGCGTCAACCTCAATATTATTTTGATCGATCATTTGGGGGATCATGTTTTCGGCCGGACGGCCTTTACCGCATTCATGCCGGATTATCTCAATATCTGATATCTTCCCGTCAGATACCGTTATCCTCACATGTGCTTTTACAAGGTCGGTTTCACTATGTCCCTCGTAAACCCCATCGGCGACCATACTTATATCTACCGGTGTTTTGTCAAAGCGGTCAACCTGTCTGCTCATCCTGATCATAACTATAACACAGACAATTCCTATGAGCAAAGCAAGGCTCACCGCTGCTCCCAACAATATCTTTACGAATCGCTTCATATTTCACTCAGATTCCTTTCCATTTTCATGATGGTCTGTATGGTGGTCATCAGACTCTGCTCGTCAACTCCGGAAAAAATGCGTCCGATGATATAACGGCTCTGCTGCCCGTTATTGTCATTCTCCTCCATAAAAGCTCTCGCCTCATCTGTTACGATTATCCGCTGTTTCCTCTTATCCTTTTTATCCGGAACAGTCGCAATAAATCCTTTCTTCTCAAGCCTCAGCAAAATCTGCTTAACATTCTGATGCGAGCTTCCCATCACGTCCGCCAGTTCGTTTATCGTCGGTGCTTCCTTGCATAAATTGATACAGATTATCGCGAAAAACTGCTTCCATGTGATCTCCTTGAAAAATGCATCCGCAGCAGCCTGATACCTGTTGTCAAACGCGCTTAAAAGACCCAGCAGGAAGGGCTGTGGCGGCATATTGCCAAATTCCACATTGTTCATATTCATCTCTTCCTCATAATTCATCGGTCATCCTCCGCAAAGCAAAATAGGTAATGCATTACATTTCCAAAAACAATGTAACACATTACCTATTCTCAGTCAACTCTTTTTTTACTAATTCTTTCCTTCGACGGAAATGACTTGTCAACCGCCGTTATTCAGCCCGGCCCTTATTTCTTCGATCACTTCTTTATATCTGTCATTGTGCGACTTGATCGCCGTATCGGAATCAACATATTCGATAAGTCCCCGAGCATCGACCCATTTATAATCAACAGTCTCGCCTTCCTGCAGGACGATGGAATCCTTATCCGCATCCACTATCGCAATAAATGAGTAAAACATGCTGTGACTCTGTTCCCTGAATGTATGACTCACAAGTTCCATGCTGATCGGGACCAGACCGGTTTCTTCAAAGAGTTCCCGCTTTGCAGCATCGAGCGGTTCTTCACCCGCTATTGCGGATCCGCCTGCACCTGCCTCCCAATATCCCGGATATACATCCTTACACATATCCCTTTTTGTCAAAAGATATGAGCCGTCCATGTGCTGAACAAGTATGTCTACCACCATATGGAAATAGCCATCGGGAATCTGCTTGTGACCTCCAAACGACCTCTCCCATGTCTTTCCTGTTCTTTTGCCTTCCCGATCATATAAATCCCAGATTTCCATTCATTTCCTCCCTCAGAACAATTCGTCAATTAACATATTTCAACCCCTAAGTGATACTGCAGCTATCTCCCTTGTCGGCCAAAAGGCACACAGATGTAATCTTGTGACCTTTCCCATGAAAGGACGGAAATGCTCAACCAGGACCGGCAATGCTTTTTGTATTGTCTCAGCTTCGTCGATGATTATCGTCGCATGAGGCGTCCAGGGGAATTTTTCGCTGGTTTCCGTTTTGATCGCTTGGCGTAACTGTAAAAGCCCCGCAGGATTCATATCCGGAGCCGCATAAAGGACTTTGCCTCCGGCAAACAGTCCGATGTGGCTGATATGGACAGGTATTTCAGAAAATTGCTTGGCCAGCTCATTCATCTCATTAACAACTTCCGCTTCCTTATCAAGTGAAAAGCACCCAAGGCTTATGTGAAACGGAAGGTTAGGCGTCTGCACTCCGTCAAAACCCTCATCCTGAAGTATTTTATACCAGCCGGACAGGATCAGTTGCGATTCATCATCCAGATCAGCCATTAATGTTATAAATTCTTCTGCATATTCCTGTCTCTTATCCTCTTATATTCCGGTATAACGTAACATAACTTGTTTGTTAGTATCAAAAGTTGTTACTTATCAAGGCTGTCTTCATTAAGGAGAAAATCGAACAGTCCCATTACCAATACACCATCTTCGTTATACAACGGTGCGATAGCATCTTTGGTAATGATTATCTTTTTGAATCCGTCCTGTGTCAAAAGCAGAGATCTCTGCTCCTGTTCTTTCTTCGCATCATCAGGCAGTGCCAATGCCGACTGGATATAATATCTCTTCGAACCTTTGTTACAGACAAAATCTATCTCGCGCTGTTTCCTTATCTTCTTTCCGGTTTTATCAACCTCGTTTGTTATCACAACCCCGACATCCACGTTAAAACCTCTGACCATGAGCTCGTTAAAGATGATATTCTCCATAGCATGAGTTTCCTCAACCTGACGAAAATTCAATCTTGCGTTTCGGAGCCCCAGATCTGTAAAGTAATACTTAAGTGGCGTGTCAATATACCTTTTTCCTTTGATATCATACCGATATGCACTACTCAACAGAAAAGAATCCTCAAAATATCCGATATACTTTTTTATCGTATTCTGGCTGATGGTCCTATTTTTTACGCTTTTAAACGTATCTGAAAGTTTACATGGATTTGTAAGTGATCCTATGGCCGATGAAAGAATATTTAATAATTCTTCCAGTTCCGACTTGTTTCTTACTTTATTTCTTCCGACAATGTCTGAAATATATGTTTCATCAAACAGATTCTTCAGGAAATCAACTTTCTGATCCGGAGCAGTAATTTCAAGAACCAATGGGATGCCGCCGTAAAGCACATACTCTTTCCATCCCGTCTCCTTATTACCCGGATAAGCGCTCATAAATTCACGAAAAGTAAGCGGGAACATATGGATTTCATCCCCACGCCCACGGAACTCCGTTATGATATCCTTCGAGAGGAATTTTGCATTACTTCCTGTCACATATACATCCACATTCTTCATACGCGACAGGCTGTTCAGTATTGCTTCGAACTCTCCCAGAAGCTGCACCTCGTCCAAAAGCACATAATACATTTCCTTGTCTTTAATACGTTCCTTAACATAAGGAAAGAATACCTCCGGATCTCTGTATTCAATATTCTCATAAAGATCAAATGCCATCTCAATGATGTGGTCATCAGAAACGCCATCTGACGCAAGGTGATCCCTAAACAGATTAAAAAGCAGATATGACTTCCCACATCTTCGGATTCCCGTGATAACTTTTATCAGCTTGTTATGCTTTTTTGAAATCAACTTATCAAGGTATATATCTCTTCTTATCTCCAAACCGCGACTCCTTTGTTTCATATTTCTGCGGATTCCGCATTTTTCTTCAATAAGAGTATATCTCATTCACCCTCTCTGTTCAACTATTATTTTACATTTTTGCAGATTTCCGCATTTTTCTTCAGCAAAGACAAATTGTCGCTAAAGACCCTTAATTATCCCGTCATCTCAGCCTCTTATATATACCATCGAAAAAAAGATGGTCGGCAAAGCCGACCAATCACTTTAACTTGCCGAGATAACATACATCCGAAATTGGACATCTATTCGTGTAACCCGATTTGATGTCATGAATGACAACCGTCTCAATATCCTCTATAAATATAGCCTCATCATATTTCTATTGTCGTTTTTGCCGAAGTTTATTCGCATGTTTATTATTTTAACCCCTTAAGAAACGCCCGCATTTCAGATTCGACCCTGTCGGGCTCGTAGTTGTATACGGCGTGTTTGCACTCAAAGCAGACTGTCCGAACATCAGATACCTGCGATGCATAATTCATTTCGTATTCTATCCATGAAGGACCGGTTGTCTGTGATCCGTCGGAAATAAAGAGCAGCGTCGGCACATCAGGAACGGGACTGCTGTTTAAAAGCTCCAGATCATCAAGTATGTGCGCAATTTCGCTTCTGTAAGTCCTGTTGCAGTACCTTACGGATGCGATCGCCTTTACATAAGACTTCTCTTCGTCGGTCAATGAATCGGGAAAAGAATCCTTATCGACCAGAAGTCTTACGATCCCGAGACTTCTGCCTGCCGCAGTAAGTTTTTTGGCCTTTACGAGTTTCTTTATAGTCTCTGCATTATAGGCATCCGGTTCATATGATTCGGGAACGGCCATGTCCAGTCCGATGACAGCTTCCACTTCTGCGGGATAATGCTGAGCCCAGTAAATAGTTTCAAGGCCAGCAAACGAATGAGGGCAAAGGATATAAGGACCTTCAATTCCGGCTGCCAGAAGGGCTTTTCTGTTTTGTTCCGCAATGACATCGACGGTACGCTCATCGTCCGTCAGATCACTGAATCCGTAACCAAATTTCTCGATGATGACGATCCTGTAATCGTCCTTCAGTCTGTCGGTAAATGCCCTGAAATCGTATATGGGGGAAGTGGTGCCCGACCCCGGCATGAAGACAAGGGTATGGTCACCTTCGCCTTCGACATAAACGTTCATTTTATGCCCGTCGACTTCGACAAGCTGCCCGACAGGGGGTTCCTTAAATAATCCGCTTTCCCTGATCCTGCAGATGCTGTGCCAGATGAATATGCCCAAAAGCAGTACCAGAACTGCTGCAAGCATTCCTGCCAGTATTCTTCCTATCAACTTTATTGCTTTACGCATTTTTATGCCTCCGTATCATCTATTACGGTGCGCGGATATTATCCGCGGCCGCACTCTAAATACAGATGATAACCGGTAAAGTTAAAGAAAGCGTTAAGATACGGTAATTTTTTGGTAAGGATAATCTCCGTCAAAGCAAACAGTCAACGATCATTTTTCTCCCTAAAAACCAATTCTTCCGATCGCTTCCACGAGATTTCTTCCGTATACCTCTGCGCCCAGTCCGTTCGGATGAAGATTGTCGAGATAATATTCGCTCAGATGCGGTACAAGAGTGAATCCGTCAACTATCTTAACATTCTTATAGCCGCATGCGATCTTTTTGATATTATCGCAGAAGCGGATCAAAGTCGGGATCCCTTCCGGATTGTCGCCGCGCCAGATCGGCGTGATGCAGAGAACAGGGATGTCATTTCCGTATATTCCCGTCAGTGTTTCATAATACTCTTCGACATCCTTCATCGTTTCCGCGCCGTACTGATTGGTCCCGAGTGCGACTATGATCTTGTCCGGATCATAGCCTTCCATCTTCATCAGGGATTTTTTGTCATATACATATCCGCCGATCCCCTGATTTATTATGTCATATCCGAGCAGTCTGTTAGCGACGCTTACATAAGTCTGCCCCGAACGCAGCGGCCCGAATCCCTGTGTGATCGAATCCCCGAGCCACAGCACCTTTTCTTTCTTTTCAGGTCTAACGGCAGCCGCATTGATCTCAAAATTGCGGACAAGCACGGTCGCGTCTGCGGGAAGGTAGACAACGACGCTTTTCTTTCCTTCAGGCAGTTCCCATGCAATCCTGCCTTCTTTCTCAATATCCTTAACATAAACGATCTTTGAGATCAGTCCTTCCACCATCAGTTCAAATGAATCGGGAGAACCCATCCAAATGATCTTATAATCGAAAGACAGTTCCGTCGCTTCCGTGATCAGTTCTATTGTTTTCGCAGTAGATGCCATGCAGCGGTCATACCAGAAATCAAAAGCCCCCCTGAAATAGTCCATCTGCGGCTTCGAATACTGGAATGCCTGCAGATAACCGTCTTCGGTTTCTTCAAAACTGTACGCGCCAAAATAGTATTCTTTCAGTTCTTCATTTGATAAGGTCATTTTTTAAGCCCTCCTTAACTTATTCTCACTTCACATAATCCGGATCGATACGGATCATCTCGGCCAGCGCTTTGTTCCTGTAATTCAGATCTTCTCGAAGCGTAAATCCCTGTGCTTCCCAGAAAGCATTCCCGGCTTCGTTCTTTTTGAATGCAACGAGGAGAACCTTGTTGATCCCCTCTTTTTTAAGAGCGTCAAGCGCAAGTTCGACCAGCTTCTTTCCTATCCCCATCCTCCTGTGATCCGGCGATACGCAGGCGTGCTGGACTATCCCTCTTCGCCCGTCATGCCCGCAGAGAATGACCCCGACTACCTTTCCGTCAAGTACGGCAACAAATGAGGTATTCGGATTACGCTTAAGGTATTTCCCGATCCCTTCACGCGAATCATCTTTATCATTCAGGCCGTTTCCGCATTTGATCCACAGATCGTATGCGGCCTCATAGTCATCAATTGTCATAAGTCTGTAATCCAACATATTTACATCCTCTCCGTATCAAATGCTGTAATCCTTCGACTTCAGCACGATATACTTTCCGTCGAATACTTCTTTACATATCCTGAGTTCCAGTTCCTGTCTGTGTCTGAAATGTTCCATCAGATCCTCCGTGCCGGACAGTCCTTTCTCTTTTGCATAGGGAGAATTATCGAAATACCACGTCATGAGAGGGAACCACATCTCATTCCCTTTATCATCGGTTCGCTCTTTCCTGATAACATCGATATTTGCTGCAATGTCATCGGTCCTGAGATACATTATTCGGTATTCCTTTCCGGCCAGGGCCTCTTTTACCTCTTTATAGAATTCAGCGATCTCCCGGTCGCTGCGCTTTTGGAACAGGATCATATCTTCAACTATATTTTGAAAAACAGAGCATTCAAAGATGTTCTTATCGCCGTTCCAATTGCGAAATCTTTTCAGAATGACCGCTCTAAAATCTTCCGGAGCAAGATTTCCGTTATAGATCTCATACCTTTCAAGGTCCTTATGGAATCCCGGAATATCCGTAATGATCTTCGTGTAGCAGATGATCATGCGGTCATCTTCCTCAAAACTCTTCTCAGTGATCTCGTCCCGGATATCAGAGTACTTTTCAAGGATCCCGCCATATGTCTCTTTATCTGTATAGGCACACCACGCCAGCTCTACCGGAGAGTACTCGCCCTCGCGTATTGCCGTATGATCGGGGTACTTCTCCGAAAGTGTTTTAACGAGCGTACTCTTACCGCTTCCCTGCAAGCCTTCAACAAAATAATTCATAACTTTCCCTTCAATGATCTACATATGCTCCGCAAAATCAATCTCTCTTGTCTGTTCGAACTCTATCCCGTCAAGATGCCGCCTGATCTTGTCCTTATCTGTGCCTGCTTCCTTAAGTTCTTCAGAAGCGTACCACCACAAGGGGCGGATACACTTATAGAGCAGCGGCGCTGCTTCCTTTTCCAAGTCGGAGAACGTGTATACCTTCCGGGCAATGTCCAGTGCATGAAGGACACGTTTTAAGAAAACGCCGTCACCTTCTATGGGCTCAATATCGTCCCGGGTCGAAACATAGGGTGCCTGGCGGACAATATAGTTGATATAGACTTCCCTGCCGCCTATGTTGAAGTCATAGACTCCCTTGAATTTTCCATCCTCGTCCAGCAGCACATTGGTATAGTTAATGTCTGCCTGGAATACCGATATCGGCAGCTGACGGTATATACTTTCGAGATCGCTTCTGGCCTTCAGCCATCTTCCCCATATCCGTTCAACGGTCTCCGAATATTCCGCCGGAAGTGTTTTTGCCGCGGCAAGCCATTTTTCCGCGTCTTCCGTAGTCTCGTCGGTTTTGTCATTGGGGTCGAACAGCTCAAACATACAGTAGGCGGACGGCATATCTGTATAGTCATAGTGCTGTGCGGCAACCTTTGCGTCCATGAGCATGGCGTCTTCAAGAAATGAATACCATCCATCCTCAACAAGATGAGTCTCAGAAAACTTCTCTCCGATCAGTTCCTCCGCCGATCTGTATTTCGAAAACTCCTCGGCCCATGCGATGCATTCCCGGTCCTTATACGAAATAACAGGGAAAGTACCGTCAAGAGCGCGTATGAACTGAGGACAGTAATAGCCCAGATCCCGGTATTCTTTTGCTATGCGCTCCCACAGGGCAATGTGCTTTTCATCGGTAAACCCGTTTGACGACAGCTTGATCACGATCTTCCTGCTGCCAAGATCTGTGATGAGCGTCTCCCTGAAATCTTCATCCCCATGGCTGGTATTCTTAATATCGATTTTCACCGGCACATCACCGGTAAAAAGCCTTACTACATCATTTGCTTCCATTTTACGAACCTCTGATCAATCGTGCGTATAACCGATGATTATTATACCACAGAAAAAGCAGAATCTGTTTACTAACTTCCATATGTTCACGGTCCATGTTATAATTAGGCAATTGTACAAAGGAAGCAGGCTTTCGGTATGAAAATACGAGAACTAAGAGAAAATGAGACAGAGCTTCTTAAGGATTTCCTGTATGAAGCAATTTTTATCCCTGACGGCGTTGAGCCGCCTCCGAGGGAGATAACAGAACAGCCGGAATTAATGCTCTACTATGAGGATTTCGGGGCAGGCTCGGCAGATTACTGTTTCGTTGCCGAAGATGAGGGGCGCGTGATCGGCGCCGTCTGGACAAGGATCATGAAGGATTATGGTCATGTTGATGATGAAACACCGTCATTTGCCATATCGTTGTACAAAGAGTACCGCGGACAGGGCATAGGGACAAAACTGATGCTCAGGATGCTGGAGGAGTTAAAAAATGCCGGCTATAAAAAAGCCTCATTGGCAGTCCAGAAGGCAAATTATGCCGTGAAAATGTACAAGAAGGTCGGATTCAAGATCGTCGGTGAAAATACTGCAGAATACATAATGGTATGTGACTTATGAGCGAAAGGTGCCGGACAGAAATAATGAATATACTTGTAAGAAATGCGAACAAAGCAGATTACCATGCTGTCAGAAGAATAATGAATCAGGTTCAGGAAATGCATGTCGCATGGAGACCCGATATCTATAAGTCCAATGAAGACCTTATATCAGAAGAGGTTTTTGACCTGATGCTCGGCAGCGGAAATCTTTTTGTTGCGGATGTGGACGGAACGGTTGCGGGGGTACTCGAAATAGCATATAAGCATGTTGAGAATCCCGCCCATGTTACAAGAGATGTGATATTTATCGACAGCATGGCTGTTGACGCCGGCTTCCGTGGAAAAGGGATCGGCCATAAGTTCTTTGAAAAAGTTAAAGAACTGAAAACCATCTCCGGTTCTGACGGAATAGAACTTCAGGTAAATGCCAAAAACCATGCTGCATATGAAATGTATAAGAAATACGGTTTTACCGAAAAATCAATAAACATGGAATTGTTATTATAACCGGGCTCTTGTTATTCGTAGTCAAAGAGCCCGTCGTTCTTCTCTTCCAATGCCTTTATCATGTGATATGTGAATTCATTGTACGGTGTCGGGATACCGAGTTCTTTTCCCATGCGGACGATCGCACCTGAAAACATCTCAATTTCAGTATGCCTTTTTGCATCCAGATCCTGCAGGGTCGAATACCTGGCCCTCTTCAAGACCTTTGAACTCTTCGAAGATGCGGGATCTGCCGCGGACAGGTCTATCCCCTTTGCTGCAGCGATCGCTTCGAGCTCCTTTATCAGCGCTTCCCTGATCGCAAGAACGTGTTCGCTGTCACTGTATGCTCCGACTCCTACTCCAAGCATAGCCTGCGGCAGGTTATTGCCGATATTCAGTCTGAACTTGGTCCACATCTCGGGCAGTATCACGTCCGTTGCGCGGTAATGAAGCCCGGTTCCTTCAAAGAGATCCGCCAAAGCGCGGGTCCTGTCGGTGCTCTTCCCGTCTCTTTCACCGTATACGATCCCCATCGTCGATTCTGCGTCGAAGTATACCCTGTTGCCCTTTCTTTCCGAAGCAACCTTGATCAGCGAAGGAATGATCTGCTCTTCGTTTATCTTAGAAGCGATCACTTCCTCACTGTCAACACCGTTCATAAGGCTCATAACTACCGTATGCCGGTCCGCTATCTCTTTTATATCCGACACTGCCGTCCTTAAGGCATTATACTTTACGGCTAAGATAATAAGATCCGCGCCGTGAGCCTCTGCCGGAGTTTTTACAACAGGCCTGTAAAGCCTGTCATTTATGACAAAGCCTTCCTTTTCAAATCTTTCTTTTCTCTCTCCCGATGCGATCACACACAGATCTATATCTTCTTTTTGCGACAGCCCCCATAAAATATAGCAGCCGACCGCTCCCGCACCGATTATTGCTACCTTGTAAAATTTATTCATACTCGATTCTCCTTTCCGGGAGTATTCACCACACCATAAATGCCGAGCAGGATTATCACGCAGAAAAACAGCCCAAGCAGTGAAAACGGCTCATGCAGGAAAACCGCTCCCGCAAATACGGATATAGTAGTGGCCAAATTGGCAAATATCGAACTCTGCGCGACAGAAAGGCCTGTAAGCACATAATTTGACAGGAAAAAGCTTATGACCGAACAGCAGAGCCCCAGGAAAAGTATCGGCAGGAAATATCCCGGATCCTTAAGCGGCATAAGATACTCCCTGATATTTCCTCGAGCAGAAACAAGCGCCGGTATCGTAAATGCCAGTGCTCCGACACAGATCATTGAATATGCACGTTCAAAAGGAGTATAGCGGTCTGCGATATTCCTGCTCAGAAGCAGATATGCCGAAGCTGAGCAGACTGCAACCACGAGTCCTGCCACTCCTATCCAGTCCAGGCTTCCGCTGTTGCTTGTGAGCATTCCTATTCCGATCACTCCTCCGACAGAGAGTATGCTGAAAATGAACTGCCTGAGAGTCGGCTTTTCTCCCAAAATGGGGATTGCTGCCAGACTTGATATTATCGGTATAAGTGCGATCATCACTCCGGAAAAGATCGTACTTGAATGAAGGATGCCGTATTGCTCCCCGAAGAAATATATAACAGGCTGAAAAAGCCCAAGCAGGATAAGCGGCATCAGCGGCTTGCCCTTAAGATGGCAGTCACCGAGCGGCGTAAAGCACAGCACGGTCATGACAAAAAACGCCAGAACAAAGCGGTGGCTCAGAACCGTAAAAACGTCGGCGATATTCAAAGCTGCCCGTGATGCCATAAAGCTCATTCCCCAAAAGAAGTAGCAAACGACCGCTGCGAGGATGGCTTTTCTTTTTGTAACTCTGTATTCTTTCACAATGAGACCCTTGCCATAACATATTTGATAAATAGAATAATACACCCATACGTTGGCTCCCGGTCAAATTAAAAAAGCATAAAAAATGCCGCCCGGAACGGTCCGGGCGTAAAACATTCTCAGCAGATTATCTCCTTTTGATCCCCTTTGATATGGCTCGGCAATACGCCGAAGTATTTCATCACAGCCATTTTTCCAGTCCGCGATCCGTCCAGACCTGGACCTCCACATAACACTCCGGGCCAAGCTTAAAATCCGGATTCCAGACTTGCGGCAGCCCATACTTCTCAATTATCTTCTGTATCTCATCATAATTGTACAGCCTGTTGCGGTATTCCTTACCGTCGTTGACCCTTCCGCTGAATGTCGGGTGGGAATCGCCGTAAGTGAACGAGAGCATACTCAGATCCAGCTCTTCCGCGTCGATTGAAATGCACGCAGTATGCTCATACCATTTTTCAAAGAACGGCACTTCTTCGACCACCATATAATGCGGAGTCTTCCTTTCCGGCTTTCCTCCGCTCTTTATGAATTCGTTTCGAAGGATCTCCTCAAAGCGTCTTCGTTTCAGGAGATAATCATCCGGCCGCATGGCAAGGAAAATATCAGGCTTTTCCGTGCGGATATTCTTTAATATCTGCTCCGCTTTTTCATCCGGAAGGTCCGATATGCTCTTGAAAGGACCCGTGGCTTTTTCATAATAATGGTATAGTTTCATGCTTTCTCTGTAAGGTTTTTCAACCAGATAAATTTATTGTAGCGCCATTTGATAAACGGAACTTTCACTATTTCATCGAGGCACATGACCACATAGACAACTATGACCGGCAAATGTAATACAAAGCATGCCACAAGGGCAAGCGGGATCGCGAAACACCAGGTTGCGATCATCACGCTGATCGCGTCATATGCCGAGTCTCCGCCCGCGGGAAAGACTCCACAGGTAATAATGGTGTTGTAGGCAAATGCGACCATATAAAACGCAAGGAAGATCAGCATCTGTATGAGATATTGTTTTGCCTGCGGTTCAAGCACATAGAAGAAATAAACCAGAGGACCTGCGATACAAAGCAGGAGTACGTTTATCATTCCGGATAGCAGCGATATTTTCCAGCTGCGGGCGCCGTATTCTTTTGCCTTATCGAGTTCATTACGTCCCAGGAGCTGACCGATCATGATACCGATACCTGTAGACAGACCATGGGTAAGTCCCGAGATCAGCTGCTGGGCAACAGTTGCCACGGAAGCTGCGGCCGTAGCGTCCGTGCCGAGGTGCCCCAGGATAAAGGAGTGCATGGTTATGCTGAGTCCCCACGACAGCGAGGACGCCAGCATTCCGGGGATGATCTTCCACATGTCGCGCTCATAGCCTTTGGAGAAATAAAGAAAAGAATCTCTCCCGAGACGTATGTCGGGATTCTTTTGTACCCATGCAAAGCACCAGATGAGCGCGATGGCCTCTACCACTATCGTTGAATAAGCGGAACCGTTTGCTCCGAGAGCAGGGATCCTACCGAATCCGTAGATCAGGAAATAATCGGCCGTCATGTCGACAACTACGGTAACTATCGATATCCACAGACTGAGCTTCGCGTGCCCCGAAACCTTCATGATCATCAGGAAACACTTCGATACGGCTGTAAAAATATAAGAAAAGCATACGATCCTGAGGTAACCTGCTCCGATACGGATCAGCTCCTGCTCCGGCGTCAGTATTTCGATGAGCTCTTCGGCAAAGAAAAAAGCAGCAAGTGTGAAAACTACCCCGATAGCCAGCGCATATCTTACGGCCATCGCCAAAAACCGCCTTACGTTAAGATAGTCCTTTTTGCCCCAGTATTGGGATATCAGCACACTTGCCGCCACTATAGCCGCACTGTAAAACAGCGTCATTACAAAAGCGATCTGATTGGCGAGCGATACCGCCGCGATCGCATTCTGATCAAGCCTGCCGAGCATAAGTGCATCCGATGCTCCGACCAGCGACGAGAGAAAATTCTGCAGCGCCAGGGGCACTGCAAGCCCCATGAGTTGTTTGTTAAAGTTTTGTCTTTCTTCCCGATCCATCATGGCAATTACCTTTCATCCGTGACAAAATGCTTTACTCCGTTTACCGGATGCAGCAGCTCGGTTCTGAAAAACTCTGGATAATACAGGATCGGATCGCTTATATCTATCCAGCGTAAGAATTCCTCGTGATCATCCTCGGTCATGCTCATGCTTACAGGCTCGAAATCTTCCGGCACCTTCATGTAATAGAAATATGATACTTCATAGATAAGCTTATTGAGATTGGATGCGCTATCTCCATAGAAATAATTCTCATGGATAAAGCCCAGCCGATCGACCTCCAGCTTAATGCCGGTCTCTTCAAAAACCTCGCGTGCCACCGCTTCTTCGGAGGTCTCCCCGAATTTAATACGCCCGCCGACAGAGTACAGATACTCAGGATGTATGTTGTTTCCGACCATCAGTATTTTCCCATTTTTCATAATGATCGCCCCGACGCGGAGATTGATCAAACCATCCTCGCAGGGGACTGTCATGTCTTTGTTCATCGTCTGTCATCCTCCAAATATTTACTGCAAAATTGCAACTGCACCTGCGATCAAAGCAGTTATCGTTGCTATGGATACTACTGTGGTTACTGCGATCGCGGAAGAAAGAATGCCGGTATCCATACCTTTCTTTTCTGCCGTGATCATCGGAAGGTTTCCGACCGGAACCGCAGCCATAAGGCACATTGCAAGGGTTGCGGTCTTGTCAAAAGATATGCTCTTAAGTGCCAGCACAACAAGGCACGGAAAAAGGATCATCCTAAGAACGATAAATACCCAGATACGCCGGTCTTTCAGCGAATCAAAGAAATTGGATCTGGCAATCGAAACTCCGAGCAGAGTCATCGAAAGAAATACCGTCGAGTTTCCTACATACTCTATCGTATTTGCCAGTATCGGCGGAAGTTCGATCCCAAACCAGAAAACCACAAGGCTCAGTATCGCCATGACCGTACCCGGGTTAAAGATCTGTCTGAGGACGCTTCCATTGCCGTTACTGCCTCTGCCTTCGTTGCCGTCATTCTCACCGTTCCCGAGCACTGCAAGGCCATGGGTATAGAACAGCAGGCAGTAAACAATATTTATAACAATGATATACAGGATCGCATTGGGCGGCAGAATGGCCTTTGCTATCGGGATGCCTAAGAATCCGGTGTTGGTATATACGCACATAAGGTTATAAAACTTGCGCTTGTCCGGTTCGACCTTAAGAAGCCTCGGAAGGATCAGCCCGATGACCATCAGCAGTGCGTAAAAGACGATCCCAAGCCCTGCCGCATACAAAAGCTCCTTGTGTCCCGCAGTCACATTGCCTCCCAGGATAGAAGCCAGGATAAGTGCGGGATTGCACACATCCACAACGATCGCTGAAAGCTTCTTGGACGTTAAGTTGTCAATGACACCGTTCTTTTGAAGAAAAATCCCTATGAATACTAAAATGCAGATAACACCCATCTGCTGCAAAATTACCGACAGGCTCATACTTAATTTCTCCGGATAATATCCACAACTTCTCCGATATACATATCATGCTCGGCATCGCCTTTATAGAACCGTTCAGCAATGTCCTGATTCATGTTCTTGGGCTCAAGCCTCTGGCAGAAGAGCTTCCTGCAAAGTAATGTAACCTCAGCCTCTTCAAACGTCATGGAGCCGTTAACCTCTTTTGCCGTAAGCCCCGAAGGATGCATCTTATCAATGTCTCTTCCGGACTTTGAGCCAAGAACGCCAAGAGTGCTCTTATATTCCTCGGGATAAAAGCTGATCGTAAAGTACTCGCTGTTGTCCATAAACTCATGGGTATACCTGGATGTTCTGACATAAGTAGTAGCCACAGGCTTGCCCCAGAGCGTTCCGAGACCGCCCCAGCTGATCGTCATCGTATTGAACTTGTCCTTGTCTCCTGCCGTAAGCAGCGCCCATTTCTTATCGAACTGGCTGAAAATTTCTGTTGTAAACTCCATCGTTTTTTCCTCCTTTTGTAGATCTATCTTCCCTTTATTTCTATCCTGTCCAGAATACCCTGCACGCCAACATTTTGATGCGTAAGATACATCCGTGCCACATCCTCAATAAAGGTTTTGTCCGCACCGGTCTTCTTCGCGATCTTATCGATGTTCATGCCTTTATCTATATATTTCATTATCTTTGAAACCAATTCGAAGCGGTCACCGGACTGCATCGGCTTTGAACATTCCGTACCGATCTCGGCTTTCTTTGCATGACCGTAATATACAGTCACCGGCTTAAGGGCGAGAAGCTTGTTCCAGCTCTCTTCGATCAGGGTTCCCTGATACAGTTCCAGCTCATAGAGCGGATTAAGATCTCCCACAAAAAGAGACCCATCATCAAGACATAAAGAGATGCTGTCATCGCTGTGTCCCGGAGTGTAAACGATCTCTCCGTGAATGCCCATCTCACCGAGAAATTCCCTGCTGTCCTGAATTTTTACGGTTCTTACCTTTTCATCCGATAAAGGTTTGAATTCTTTATTGCCCTCTTTTTCAAAGACACTGTCGGCTTTGTGCAGAAACCCCTGCTGAACATCCGCGGCAACAATGACGGGGCCAAGATTCGCTATTTCCTGTGCGATCCCCATGTGATCAGGGTGGAAATGCGATATAAGAATATGATCGATGTCCTGTACCGGAATATGAAGCTCGCCCATTGCTTTGCAAAAGGCCGGAAACGTGCCTGCCCATCCGGTATCAAATAAGAGTTTACCCTTATCGCCTTCGATCAGATATGTATTTGTATTTGAATACTTCAGCTCATGTATAGTCATTGTTCTCTTACGTTGGGCGGGATTACCGCCTTACTGTGTGATTTCGGCCAGCTTTCCTGCCGCGTCCTCATATCCCTTGAATACGATCCCCTTAAAGCCAAGTTCCTCGGCGCTGCGGACATTTTCTTCCGTGTCATCGATAAACACGCATTCTTCCGCTTTCAAGCCGTACCGGTCCAGTAAGATCGTATAGATCGCCGGGTCCGGTTTCACAACGCCTTCCCTGAACGAAAAGACACAGCCGTCAAACCTTTCTATAAATGAGATGCAGTCGTAACACTGCTCATATCCTGCAGGAGTAAAGTTTGTGATGCAATACAGTTTGTAACCGGCTTCTTTCAATGCATCGATCCAGCCTTCGGTGTAGTCATATCTTCCCATGATGCCCGAGCAGAGATCATAGGCTTTATGCAGCTCATCCGCAATGTCCGGATCTGTGCCGATAAAAGCATTCATTGCCTCTTCCTGTGTGAGCTTTCCTTTTTCAAACTCTGTCCAGTACGGCGTCATGGCAGACGCCTTGATGATCCTTTTTATCATCGCACCGTCAAAACCTTTTTCCGCAAGATACTCCTTAAATCTAAACGGCGCCAGTACGTTGCTTATATCAAATACTATATTCTTTATCATTTCGTTATCCTTACTATCCTGCAACTCTGTCTGCCACCAGAGATTTTTATCCTCATGCGTAAACCGGAATCCGCATTTTTTCAAAACATTCTGCGAGCTGACATTATCGGGCAGGGTATCCGCTTTTACGGTTCTGATCCCCTGTTCCTTTCCAAATGTAAGAAACGCCTTCAATGCCTCGGTCATATATCCGTGTCCGGAGTATTTAGGATTCAGCCCGTATCCGACTTCCGTTACACCGTCCTGCGGAACATATTTATAATCTATCGAACCGATGATATGATCATTTTCCTTAAGCACGATCAGGAACTCCGTAAAGAAAAGATAATGCTCTTCATCTTCAGCGATCTCCTTCTCAAGCTTATTTAAAAAGTCCTTCAAAAGATGATCCAGTTCCTCCCCATGATAGATAACTCCGAACTCTTTCTCAAATCGCAGCAGATCATTATTGAAAAGCGCCAGATTTTCCTTTGTGTAAGGAAACAGAACGAGGCGTTCCGTTTCGATCGCATTAACCATTTTTTCTTTATTCATCAGATTCACACACCATTTCTATTTTTATCCCATTTTCAACATTATACACCTTTGCCGGGCACTAAGCCACATGTTGCAAATGGTTATTGCCTTCTAAAACTATAAATGCTATCATATGGGCATAAAAAAGAAACAAAGACGTTTCCTCTCTTCCGGAAGAAACGTCTTTTCTGATAAAAGGAGTATATATTATGTCAAAACCGATCGTAGGTGTGATGCCTTTGTGGGATGATGAAAAAGAAAGCATGTGGATGCTTCCCGGCTATTTTGAGGGAATAAGACAGGCCGGCGGTATCCCTGTCATGTTCCCGTTGACTGATGATGCCGGCGAGATCGGGACGCTTATCAATATGTGCAGCGGTTTTCTTTTTACCGGCGGACAGGATGTTTCACCGGAACTGTATCACGAAGAACCGTTAGCCGATCTCGTATGCTGCTGCAGGATGCGCGATGAAATGGAACAGATCGTGCTGGAGAAAGCGCTCTCCGGAGGAAAGCCTGTTTTAGGTATCTGTCGCGGGATACAGTTTATCAATGCAGCTCTCGGCGGAACATTATACCAGGATCTGCCCACGCAGCATCCATCCGAGACCGTCCATCGTCAAAAGGCTCCTTATGACATTCCCTCGCATTTGGTAAAAATAACCCCGGACTCACCTCTTTACAAGTGCATCGGCGCGGAAAGCATACAGGTTAACAGCTGCCATCATCAGGCAGTAAAGGACCTGGCTCCGGGCCTAAAAAGCATGGCTGTATCAGAGGACGGCCTCACGGAAGGACTGTATATGCCGGGACACCGCTTCCTGTGGGCAGTTCAGTGGCATCCCGAATTCTCATACCTTAAAGATGAGAACAGCCGCCGGATCTTTAAAGCATTTATTAATGCCCTGACAGCAGAATAAAATCATCAGATCCTGCTCTTCACCTTTGAATTGATCTCTTCATAAAGTGAATCCATGAGCTTCCTCGTCTCGGCGATGATGTCCTCTTTCTTTACGGAAAGCTGTACGCTCTTATCTCTTGTGCAAAGCTCGATCTCACCGTTTGCAAGGGCCTTGGGGCCAACGATCACGCGTACGGGAACGCCAAGAAGATCGGCATCGGCGAACATAACGCCCGGGCGGACATCTCTGTCGTCGTACAGTACATCTATGCCCATGTTTGTAAGCTCTTCATAAATCCTGTCTGCTGCTTCCCTGCAGGCGTCATCATCTCTGCGCATGCAGCAAACATGTACCTGCCAGGGTGCAACGGTAATGGGCCATACAGGTCCTTTTTCATCGTGGCATACTTCCATGATACTTGCGGCAAGACGTCCAACGCCGATACCATAGCATCCCATGATGGGAGTCTTGGAAGTACCGTCCTCATCTGTATATGTCATTCCCATGCTCTTTGAGTACTTTGTGCCAAGCTGGAATATGTTGCCTACCTCAATACCGCGGCTGATCCTGACAGTCTTCCTGCCGCAGCAGGGGCAGATGTCACCATTACGGATCTTGCTGACATCAACGTATTCAACATCTCCGATATCTCTCTTAATATTGAGCCCTGTGTAGTGATAATCTGTCTCGTTGCCGCCGCAGCAGAGATTCTCGATCCCCTCAAGGGTCTTATCATAAACGATCCTGCACTTGGCGTTCTGCTGATAAGGTCCGCAGTAGCCCGCAACCAGACCGCAGTCCTCAGTGATCTCAGCAGGATGAATATCCTCGTGGAGGTAATTGGTGAGCTTTGTCTCATTAACTTCATAGTCACCGCGGATGAAAACAACCACATACTCATCGGTAGCATTGATCTGATAAATGACTGCCTTGCAGGACTCTTCAACCCTGCTGTTTAAGAATGCACAAACCTCCTCGATCGTCTTGCAGCCGGGAGTGTGAACCTTCTTAAGCTCAGCGGCAGGCGTGCATCCGGAATTATCGGCTGTTGTGTCGGCAGCTTCCATATTGGCACTGTAACCGCAGTCGTCACAAAGAACTATAGAATCCTCACCTGCATCTGTAAGAAGCATGTACTCATGAGATACGCTGCCGCCGATCATACCCGAATCGGACTTAACCGATATTACATCGGGAACACCGGCGCGTTCAAAAATCCTGTCGTAAGCTCTTGCCATTCTGTTATAGTACTGCTCAAGATCTTCCTGAGAAGTATGGAAGGAATAAGCATCCTTCATGGTAAACTCGCGGACTCTGATAAGACCTGCTCTCGGGCGGGCCTCATCACGATATTTTGTCTGAATCTGGAAAATCGAGAACGGATAGTTTGCATAAGTGCTGCCGTACTCTCTCGCAAGATGAACCGCTGCTTCCTCATGTGTCATACCAAGTACCATGGGAGTATCGTTACGATCCTTGAATCTGAGGAGCTCCTCGCCGACACTTGTATAACGCCCCGACTCTTCCCAAAGCGAACCCGGAAGAACCACAGGGAACATAACTTCCTGACAGTCGACAGCATCCATTTCCTCTCTTAAGATCTTCTCAATATTCTGAGTAATTCTCTTCATGGGAGTATAAAGTGAATAGATACCGTTTGATACACGCTTTACATAACCGCCGCGAAGACTGAAAGTGTGGCTGTCGATTACGCAGTAAGCGGGCTTTTCCTTAAATCTTACTCCTACCAGTTTGCTAAGTTTCATAATATCAAGCTCCTTTTATTGTGATCACTCGGTCCATTCGGCGTAAAATTCCACGATGATATTTTCTTTTCCGCCGAAAACCTCTTTTATTTCTTCCTCCGTAGCGTCCAGCCGACCGAGTCTTGTAAAGTTCCAGGTATTCTCATCGTAATATATCGTTATCTGATTTCCCTGATAAAGAATTAGGTCTCCGGGGCGCGTGGTTATTTCGCTGTCACTCCGGGTGATGTTCCAGGGGAGCTCTCCGACCTTCTCAAAATTGCCATAATCGTGCATTTCGATCTGTATTGATTTCTTCTTTATCTTCTCAAAGAACTCTTCGGCAGAAGCATTGCTTTCAAGATATATCGAAAAAAAATTATCGCCAACCGCAACTACCGGTATAGCCATAGGTGTCATATCTTCCTGTTCCGGTCCCATATCTTTCTCCTCCGCTTTTCTTTGTTTTGAAACTGCATTAATGCCCAGATAATCCCACACATGCAACGCCGGCGGAGCCTCGCTGTCATCGCCGTTCATCCCGTAAAAGTACAGGAATCCGTTTTCCTCATCAAGTGCAGGTATAGCCCATGAAGCATACCGGTTATAGACTGATGCGATCAATTCACCCGTTTCCAGCGAATAGCAGTACATATTACCGTCATAATTCACGCCATAGGTTATAAGGGCATTGTGCTTCCAGTCCACGACACATTCAAGCGCTTCAGTTATACTCCCGTTCATAAGTGCAGCCGTATCAGCATCATTGAGCTTAATGTCAACACGCTTATCCTGCCCCCAGTCATAAACATAGGCTGTACCATACCCTGAGCTTTTTACAATACATCTCTTTCCATCGGGTTCGGGAATGACGTCTATGCCGGGATCCGTCTCGGTGTAATACTCATACGTCACATCAAGAAAACCAAGCTCTGTAAGTTCGCCGGTATTAATATCTGCCAGATACAATTTATCATTCCACCACATATCGGAGTCAAGGTCGCCCCAGCCATTGACTCCCTTGCACATCAGCTTGTCATTATCGGTCACTCCCAGATAATACAGCCACCAAAAATCAGCATCTTCACTTTCTATAACAGAGATCTCGTTGACCTCACCTGTTTTATATTTGCATTCATATATATGCTGATCTCGTGGGGTATCATCGTACAGGATGATGCGGTCATTTACGTCATCGACGATAAATTCATAATCGCCTTGAGGCGTGTAACATTCAATGAATTCCAGGTCCTGATCGTATATTCTGAAAGAATAAAGCGGGTAGAAGGAATCCTTCATAAAGAAAATTTTTTTACCGAGGCGTACATCAGAGGCCAGCGACCGTCTGCCATATGATCCTACGCCGGTATAAACATCCTGCAGAGGTTTTTCGACCACCTTATTCCAGTCTGCGATCGTATGTGCCATCATCCCGTATGTCTGCATTGTATATCCGAAATCTTCATCAACCCCGGCTTCGTAAATAGTAACAAGGCAGTCATTCAGCCTGATCAGCATTCTGGGCTCAGAAGAACTCGTCACCTTATCGTTTATGTAAACATTTTCCCGATCGGTTGCCATAAAGCCCGAAAGTGCTCCGGACAAGGCCGGTACAGGCTCTTCCGTAGGTGTTGGTGTCTCTGTAGGCGTCGGCGCTGCTGTGGGCGCCTGCGTCGGTGCTTCTGTGGGCGTCGTCCCGCCTGTATCCGAAGGTGAAGGTGCAGCTTTCCCCCTGCCGCACGCAACCAATATCGCGGTCATTACTATAATGGCCGACAAAAGCATTCTTTTCATGTTTATCTCCCCATTCCCATTTTTAAATACAATTAGTATTATACCACAGAAGATCATCTTTGTTTTATAGGTTCCATATAACCATGATCCATGTTATAATCAGATGGTTTTTACATATGAACAGGAATAAACCTTCTATATAGGAGAAGAAAACAGATGCTGATAGATTTCCATACACATTCGTTCCCCGACCGGCTGGCAAATAAAGTTATCCCGAAGATTGCCGATGACGCGTCTATACGCTATTATACGGAGGGTACCAATTCATCCCTTTTGGAATCAATGGACAGGGCGCATGTTGACATGAGCATTATTCTACCTGTTGTAACCAAGCCTTCGCAGTGTGAGACTATAAACAACACTGCAAAGGACATAAATAACAGGTACTTCCCGCGTCTTTTGTCCTTCGGCGGGATTCACCCCGATAATGAGAACTACAGGAAAATCCTTGACGGTCTGGTAAAGTCCGGCATAAAAGGGATCAAGCTGCATCCTCTGTATCAGGGAATCGCCATAGATGATATAAGGAATCTTAGAATAATCGATCGCGCCTGTGAGCTTGGTTTGATCGTGGTAATCCATGCAGGAAAGGATTTAAGTTTTCCGGGTGATTTCGCCGATCCCGACAGGATAAGCAGGATGCTTGATGAGGTTCATCCTGAAAATATGGTTCTTGCGCACATGGGATCATATGCACGATGGGAAGATGTTTACAATCTGTTGTGTGGGAGGGGAGCATATCTTGACACCTCGTTTTCCCTGAACCCCATACGGCCTTTATATGACACCCCCGAAGGCAGGGACAGCCTTGCGGCTAATCCGATGCTTGTTCCTCCGCTTAGTCGGGAATTGTTTAGGAAAATTGTAAAAAAGAATGGCGTGGATCATATGCTGTTTGCCAGTGACAGTCCGTGGTGCGATCAGAAGGAAACTTTTGATCTGGTTGACGAATGCCTGGATGAATCCGAAAAGGCCGCCGTTTATTCCGGTAATGCATTGCGGCTGCTGCGCTTGAGCGGTTTATCTTCCGTCTAAGCCTTTTCGTTTAGTTCCTACCCCATGTAAAATTTTCCGACAAGCCATACAGCTAACCTAGTCGGCAAAATATTATAGAGCGACAGTAAAATGCGATATTTGCCGCCCGCAACATACAGCGGTGCAGGATTTTTCCTGCAGGCAGCGCGAACGATAACAGCAGCAACCTTTTCGGGCGAAATGCCGTTTCTCTCGTCCTTTTCCATGGAGGCAACTGCAGCATCACACCCCGGATATAAAGTATCCGCACCGTCCGTTGATTTAGCGCCGGGACCGTGATGCTTGATCCTTGCATCGGTAAAGCCGGTGCTCGCATCTCCCGGCATAACGGCCGTTACATGGATCCCATATTCACGCACCTCGTTTCGAAGCGCAAGGGCCACGGAATTAACTGCTGATTTGCTTGCTGAATAGAAAGCCTGATAAGGCAGTGCGATAGGCGCTCCGACAGAACTCACAAATACAATGGTACCTCTTTTTTGTGTGCGCATATACGGAAGAACTGCCTGCGCGGCATAGACCTGACCGAAAAAATTGACATCCATGATCCGTCGGGATGCCTCTTGTGAAGTCAGCTCCACAGGTCCGGAAATGCCCATTCCCGCATTGGCGATCAACAGATCGATCCGTCCTTCCTTATGTGCGATCTCATCGACTGTCGCGCGAACGGAACTCTCATCGGATACGTCTGCGCTAAAGGCTGTTACGCCCTCCGGCGCAAGCTTTCTCCGGCTGATGCCGTAGACCTTATAACCCTTTTCAACCAGTTGCCTGCAAACCTCATACCCGAACCCCGAACTGGCACCGGTAACGATAGCGACCATAAGCAAAACCTCCCCAATTACTTCTTTTCATCTATGTTGGAACTCTACGAACCGATACAGATATTGCGAATATCTGTTACATCCTTTATCTGATACGTCGCAAAACCATATGTGTCAGATGCATTTTCCCGATTGATCCATGCCGACTTGAGTCCGGCATTGTGCGCACCTGTGATATCTGTTTTATAAGTATCTCCGATAAACAGGATCTCATCCCTGGTGCGTTCCGGATATTTACAGAGGATTTCCCCTATTGCTGACTCTAAAAATTCCGTGCATGGCTTGACCCTGCCAAAGTCAGCGCTGGACCAGACTTTGTCGAAGTATTTGCCGATGCCGTGACGGTCGAGCATTATCCGGAGCGCACCGGCTCTGAACCCGCTGTTTGACAATACATACATCGGGATCTGCTTTTTTGAAAAAACATCGAGCATATCGGCAAGACCGTCATAAACTCTCACCGTATTGCATCTGCCAAGAAACAGGGCTTCATCTTCAAGGCTCATTTGAACTACATCGCCGCCATACTTTTCGGCATACATCGGCAGTTCATCCTTTACAAAAGGGAATTCAAAACCCTGTTTATGAAGAGCCTGCATATGTACGAACAGTTCTTCGCCATAAGCCTTGATCTCATCGAAAGAACACTTATCCTTGTAGTGCTCTTCCCAAAAGAGTTTTAACCCGCGATTAAAATCCAGCGACAGATCTTCGACAAGTGTTTCAAAAAGGTCAAATATAAGTATCAGTAATCCTCCATTTACAGTATTTATCTAAGCGTTAGCCCGACGATGCGGTCATCACGCG
>JAEEGH010004669.1_pt1 | contig 34940 bp, 29 predicted proteins | sample 9134181 | NCBI WGS metagenome assembly JAEEGH01 (sample SAMN16246544, study PRJNA631951) | gut metagenome | biome: gut microbiome; feature: rumen; material: DP-attached | host: Bos | place: Iran: Karaj | collected 2018-10
TTTGTGGGTTGGACTCCGGAGATTGTGCCGGTGACGGGTGATGCCACGTATACGGCGGTGTTCAAGCCTGTGAAGAATTCCTATACCATCACCTTCCTTGATTGGGATGGTTCTGAACTCGCGAAGGGCCGCTATGACTACAATACAGCGGCGTCGGTCATTGTCCCGGAGAATCCGACTAGGGAAAATGATGCGCACTACTCTTACACCTTTGCGGGCTGGAATCCTGCGGTTGTCGCCGTGACGGACAGCGCTACCTACAAGGCGACGTATACGTCCAAGGCTCTGCCGCAACCGGAAAGCAGTAGCAGCAGCAAGAAAGTTGAGCCTGCCGAAACGTCTAGCAGCAAGGCGCAGTCCAGCAGCAGCAAGAAGACCGTGGCCAGCAGTTCCAGCAAGAAAGCGGTTGCCTCGTCTAGCAGCAACAAGGCGGCATCTTCCAGCAGCAAGAAGTCCCGTAAGTCCAGTTCTTCTTCGAAGGGCAAGTCCGACGTGTTGCCGACCATGGCGCTTAAGAACATGAGTGTCCTTTTCACGGGCAATGCTCTGATTGTTACTGCTCCGCAGTCTAGCTGGGTGGGGGTTCAGGTGTTCGACATGCTTGGTAACGACCGCGGTTCCTTCCGTGCGAGTGTTCAAGGGAGTCATGTGTTCTCCTTGCAATATCTGGAACAAGGGCGTTATCTAGTTCGCGTTAACAGCGGGAACTCTGTACAAAATCTCAATGTTTTGATAAGGTAAAGCCAAAATAGCGAATAAATTAAATGATGTAAATAAAAGTTTGCGTACTATGGCGGGGAAAAATACATATTTTATTTGTGAAAAAAGTAATTTTTTGTCATTCGCTTTATAAGAAACTCTCTCCTCCATCAATAGGCGCTCCGGTCTTCCTTCGACCGGGGCGTTTTTTTATGCACAAAAAAGAAACGGACGAAGAGTCCGTTTCTTGAAAGAGGTTGATAAAGCCGGAAGGCCGAAAGTGGTTACACTCCGAGAGCCTGGATGGCGGCCTTGTACTTCTTGAGCCTGAACTTGGTCTTGAGTTCGCGGCGTTCCTGGCGCTGGATGTACTTGTCTTCGAGGAGCACGTTCAGGATAGCGCTCTTTGCCTTTGCGGCCATGGGATTGTCCTTCAAGGTTTCCACAAAACGGACGAAGTCCTTTTCGCGGGCGTCGTAGGTGGAATCTTCGGCGGGGACGCCTTTTTCCATGAGCTTGCAGCTGTATTCGTCAATCCACCCCTGGTTCTTGTGGTAAGTCATCTTTTGAATAAGTTCGACCATGTCTGCCGGAACGCCCATGTTTACCATGTCTTCCGGAGTCTTCTTTGTGGCTGAAGTAATGGAATCCTGCAAAATGGCCAGTGTCTGGACCTCTTCGGATTCACCCTTGTTCTTGAGGTAGTCAGCGACGTTCTGGAGAAAATCGATATAGGGGCCTCCTGCCTTGTCCTTTTGACCCTTGTGAATTTCCTCCGCAATTTTGTAGGCTTCGTTGTAAGAAAGCATTTTCAATCCTTGTTATTTTAATTCTTTGGCACCATGGGTGCTTGCTACCAATATACATAAAAAAGGAGACAGAGAAAGCGGCCGGTGGCAGTTAAATTGGAAAAAACATCTTTTTTCTGAATTTGCAAAAAAGGCCCCCTTTAGGGGACCTCTTTTGTTAAAATTCGGGATTGGCCCTTATTTCGGGCAGCCAGTTCCGAGCGTGCCCTGGAGGGTAGACACGCAGGTCTCGCTCAGCTGCTGAGCTTCGGTAGTGCCTGCTGCGAATTCCAGACATTCGCCCATGACGCCCGGAACATCGCAGGAGACCATTTCACCAGCCGGAGCAGCACCTTCGGAGGATGAGCTTTCTTCGCCAGCCGGGGCAGCCTCGGAGGAGGAGCTTTCTTCGCCAGCCGGAGCAGCTTCGGAGGAGGAGCTTTCGTCACCAGCCGGAGCGGCTTCGGAAGAAGAGCTAGCGTCGCCAGCCGGAGCAGCTTCGGAAGAAGAGCTAGCGTCGCCAGCCGGAGCGGCTTCGGAGGAAGAGCTAGCGTCGCCAGCCGGAGCAGCTTCGGAGGAAGAGCTAGCGTCGCCAGCCGGAGCAGCTTCGGAAGAAGAGCTTTCTTCGCCAGCCGGAGCAGCTTCGGAGGAAGAGCTTGCATCGCCAGCCGGAGTGGCGATTTCAGAGGAAGAACTTGCCGGATCGGCAGCGGGGGCGCTAGAAGAGCTATCGTCGCCGCAACCAACGAGCATTGCTAAAGAAACGATGGCAATGGGAAGGGTGATTTTTTTAGAAAACATAGAGACACTCCTGTTAAAAATTGATTGAAGGCCAATTATATTTAAAGAATTGGCCTTTGTAAAGAATATTTTTGTAAACTTTTTGCCAATCGTTGCTCGTTTTGGCAACGATTTAGGGTGAAAAGAAGCCTTTTTTAAGGAAAAAGCTATCGTACAGGCTATAAAATAAGCTCCTCCGATTTCTCGGAAGGAGCCATGAGGGATAGTTCCTGAAAAAGCCTTACTTGTACATGTACACCTTGCCGTTAGGGAACTTGAGTTCCTGCATCCCGGCGGTATTCACCTGGCTAACGGATTTTACTTCGCCGCCGTAGAAGATGGTGCTGCCTTTGTATTCCGGCTTGAAGGCTGCCTTGTCGGAGCCGTACCAGTTGTCGCTCGTGAAGCTCACGGATGCGCAGTTCGGGGTGTCGGTCGAGTAGTCACCGAACGCGAGCAACACGCCACCGGTAATTTCGAAACCGGTATCGGTGTCGATGAGACCGCCGGCCATGTTGGAGGGGCATCCGTTGCCGCCGCCTTGTTGGCCACCCATGCCCGGGAAGCCCATACCCATGCCCATGCCGCCGCCCTGACTTTCATAGCTCTGGCCGGTGATTTCGAGAATGAGCACGCCGCCGGTCATCTTTGCAGAACCATTCGCGTCGAATACGTCAATCATGTTGCCCTTCGAGGCGATGTAGTGGTAACCACCACTCACCACGATATGGCCACTCGATTCGCTGAACATGGAATATCCGCCCGCATTTTCCTTCGGGCCGCCGGCACCGTTCCAGCCGTCGTTGGTCGCGAAGGTTGCGGTGATGCCGCCCTCGGCGAAAATCTTGTAGGCTTCGATGCCTTCGTTGGCTGTAACGACGTTGATGGTAGAGCCCTTCATGTACAAAGCGGAGTCCGCATGGATGCCGTCATCCTTCGCGTTGACCGTCACTTCGCCAGCGTTCAGGAAAATCTGCCAGTGGGTGTGCAATGCGTCGTCGCCAGTGGACTTGACTTCGGTCTTGCCGCCGTCCACGTAGATGTACTTTTCGGCGACAAGGCCCTTGCCCGTAGCCGTAACCTTGACCGTGGCTGCATCGGTGGAATCGCTGATGCGGATGTAGTTTGCCGCGTCGATGCCGTCATCAGCGGCATTGATGGTGACGTTGCCGCCCCTGATATCGACAATGCCCTTGCCCTCAACGATGTTCTTGCAGGAACCGTCCTGGGCTTCTTCGCATTCGTCGCTTTCGAGGCCGTCGCCCTTCTTGGCCGTAAGGTTCAGCGTGCCACCCGAAATCTGGAGGCTGCCTTTGCCCTTGATGGCGTTCTCTTCGGCTTCGACCGTGATGTTACCGTTCTTAATCTTGAGGTCGTTGCTGCACTGGATGCCGTTCTTGAACTTGCCCTTTACGGTAAGCGTGCCCGCGCCCTTGATGTTGAGGTCGTCCCTGGCGTAAATCGTAGCCTTCGAGGTGTCCTGCTCGCCGTTGACCTTGGTAAATACGTGGTTTCCGTTGCCATCTTCCACCACGTTGGTGGTGCCCTTCACCAGGTGGAGTACCGTCTTGTCGGCGTTCGCCACGAGGATGGGAGAATTGGAACTTTTGATGGTCGCGTTATGGAGATAGATGCCGGTGTTGCCTTCGTTTTCGGCGGCTGGAGTGTTTACGACGACCTGGAAATCGGATGCTTCACCGGTCACGTAGTAAGCGCCCGGGCAAGTAATTGTCGCACTCTTTTCTTTAACATCGACGCAGCCGTTGTTGTTTTCGATGGTGGCGGAGGTTCCCGCAAGTTTCAGGAGAATCTGGGTGCCATCCAAGGTCCTTGCGTCTTCGTTATCGTTCTCGTCGTCGCCGGATGCTGTACTGCCCGGAACGACTGTGCCGGAACTCGATGCACCGTCACCGGGAACAACGCCACTAGAGCTGGAAGAACCATTGACCGGAGCTTGATTGTTAGAACTAGACGTTCCGTTGTTCGGAACCTGGTTGGCCGGATCCGTATTTCCTGAACTGGAAACTCCGCTGTTCGGAGCTTCGTTTCCGGAAACTGCATTGCTAGAACTGGAAGTGCCATTGTTAACAACTTCATTACCGACAACTTCACTGCTGGAAGACTGTTCTGCAGGGGTAAGCGCCCCCTCGTCAGGTTTTACAGTTGAACTTTCATCGGAACAAGCCATGACAATCAAGGCTGCAGATGCAGCCATAACTGGCAATTTCAAAAATTTCATAGGGAACTCCTCTTTCTATGTAATATAGATTCATAGATTTTAAACCCACAACGGGCCTCCGTTCCGGCGAAGTTTCCGTTGAAGCCAATACAACATGTTTTTGAAAAAACTTTTTTAAGTGGATTGAAACTTGACAATTATCACGCTTTTTTTCTTTCTTTGCGGCTCCGTATTTTTGCCATTGGGTTTGCCTTTTGCTAAATTTGCTCCCGCTTGGTGCATTCCGCGCCAAATCAACTAACCGGAGGCTAAAATGGCTCTACAGTTCTACAACACCGCATCGCGCAAGAAAGAAGTATTCACTCTCCCCGAAGGCGTTCCCGCCGTGCGCATGTACTGTTGTGGCCCGACTGTCTATCATTTCGCCCACATCGGTAACCTCCGCACGTACATTTTTGAAGACTTTCTGGTCCGTACGCTCAAGTACTACGGCTACAAGGTGAACCACATCGTGAACATCACCGACGTGGGCCACCTCACCAGCGATGCCGACTCCGGCGACGACAAGATGGAAAAGGGAGCCGCCCGCGAAGGCAAGTCCGTCTGGGACATCGCGAAGTTCTACACCGACGCCTTCATGGCCGACTGGCACCGCCTCAACATCCAGGAACCGACCCGCTGGACGCCTGCCACGCAGCACATCCAGGAACAGATTGACCTGGTGAAGACCTTGGAAGAAAAGGGCTACACCTACCGCACATCTGACGGCATCTACTTCGACAGCCTCAAGTTTCCGCGCTATGCCGACTTTGCCCGCCTCGACGTGGAAAACCTGCGCAAGGGTAGCCGCATCGACATGGGCGAAAAGAAGAACGCCACGGACTTCGCTCTGTGGAAGTTCAGCCCGAAGGACAAGAAGCGCGCCATGGAATGGGACAGCCCGTGGGGCGTAGGGTTCCCCGGTTGGCACATCGAATGCTCCGCCATGGCCATGAAGTATAACGGCCCGACACTCGACATTCACTGCGGCGGTACCGACCACATCCGCGTGCACCACACCAACGAAATCGCCCAAAGCGAATGCGCGAACGGCGTTCAGTTTGCCCGCTTCTGGATGCACGGCGAATTCCTCCGCACTGCAAGCGAAGAAAAGCTGGAAGACGGCACGACTGAAACCAAGTTCGGCAAGATGAGCAAGTCCAGCGGCGAATTCCTGACGGTCACGCTCTTGATGGACCGCGGCTTCAACCCGCTCGACTACCGCTTCTTCGCGATTGGCAGCCACTACCGCAACTACCTGAACTTCACGTGGGAAGCTCTGGAAGGCGCGAAGGAAGGCCTGAAGAGCTTGCACAAGAAGACGGACCCGCTGATTGGCAAGGCTACCGCCATCACTAGCGATGCTGCCAAGGCGTTCCAGAACGAGTTCAAGGAAGCCATCGGTGACGACCTGAATATGCCGCGTGCCCTCGGTATCATGAACACGATGCTCAAGAGCGAAATCGATGACGGCGAAAAGGCTGCCCTTGTGGCCGACTTCGACCAGATTTTCGGCCTGAAGCTCGACGAACCTCGTGAAGAATATGCCAAGAAGGGAGCTAACGACGGCGTGGATGTCGCAAAGATCGAAGCGCTGATTGCCGCCCGCAAGGAAGCCCGTGCCAACAAGAACTGGGCCGAAAGTGACCGCATCCGCGACGAACTCGCCGCGATGAACGTGGTCATCAAGGACTCCAAGGAAGGCACGACTTGGGAGATAAAGGGCTAGAGGCTAGGATCTAGAGATTAGGATCTAGGGTCTAGAGTCTGTCTTTCTTAATTTGAACCTATAAAAAAAAGATGGGGCCTTGAATCGGGCCTCATCTTTTTTGCTTTATGAAAGTCTTGAAAGATTTAGTGGAGAGGAAGAGACGGATTATTCGTCTTCTTCTTCCTCCTCTTCTTCTTCCTCTTCCTCTTCCTCTTCCTCTTCTTCTTCAATTTCTTCGGGTTCGTCATCCTTGATTTCAGGAATTGTCCAGGTGGCGACCTTTGCTTTCGCTACGCTCGGTTCACCGGCTCCGTTATACGGAAGAACGATGAACGAGGCCTTGGTCACCGAGGAGTCCTTGACGAACGGCAGGGTGCTGATGGCACGGGTGAAAGTGGTGTCTTCAGAGGCGACTTGAGTGAAGAAGATGAAGTCGTCCATGGCATCCGTCTTATAATAGATATTGTAGCCGGCGATGTCCTTGGCGCTTGTATTCGGCTTCCAGGACAGCTTCAGATAGCCGTTGTATTGGAAGTTGTAGAGGTTGCTGTAAGCTTCGTCGTATGCAGATTCGTCCAGTTTGACCTTGAGGTCGGAAACATTCTTCGGAACGGCGACAGAACCGACAGAGAATGTCTTGGAAACGGAGATACGGACGCCGTCCTTGCTGTACACTTCACCTTCGACGGTATAGGAGTCGCTGTGGGTCCAGCTTTCGGAGAGCGGGGAGATGGTGATGGTCTTCTTGTCCTTGCTCAAAGTGGCAACCGTCAAGACCTTGGAAGCGCCTTTCTTTACGACCCAGAAGCCTTCGATAGAATCCTTGTCCAGTTCAGTGGAGAAACCGAATTCGAGGTCCGTGGAATCATCGATTGCGTCGAGGTTGGAGTTGAGGAGCTTCGGAATTTCACCGTCAGCAACCATGGTGATTTCGTCCATGTTCTTGATGGAACCGGCACGGGCACCACTGGTGGAGATGTAGCCGGCGGAACGATAATACTTCGAATCAATCTTGGACTGCAGCACATCGACATAGAAGTCGACCAACTCGGCAACATTGGTGAATTCGTATTCACCCTTGTCGTTTGTTGTGGCGAATACTTCGGACGGATAGATGATAAACGTCGGTTCCGAAGTTTCGGCCTTGCTCTCGCTCTTTGTCAAAGCGGGGGTTTCTTCTTGTTCTTCTTCATCCTTGTTGGAGGGCTTTGCGGAACCCGTGTAGGACAAGACGACCTTGACCTTCGATGCAGGAATGAGGTTGCCCGTCGTGCGGTCGCGGTAGTAGACTTTACCCTTGACGGTCACGTCGGCTTTGTAGAGAGGAACGGTCAAGACGACATCCGGAACGCGGGACACGTCGTTTGCACCCATTTCCACCACAGAAACGGTAGCGCGAGTTGTCGAGTAACCCTTCTTGGAAATGTCGAAGACATAGGCTCCGATGTTGTTCTTTTCGTAGGCGATAAAGCCTTCCTTGTCGGTATAGCCGGCTTCGTCTTCGAACTGGGGCTTTACCTTGGCCGAGTCGATGGCCTCGTTTGAACTTCCGTCAAGTACGGAAACGGTAATTGTTGCCTTTGCCTTTGCCTCGTCAAAAGAGTTTACGACTGTGTTATCGGAACAGCCGACCACCAGCGCGAGGGCGGATGCAGACAGGAGGAGTTGTTTTTTCATGTTTACCTTGCCTTTTTTTGGGTCAAACAGATGTTACAAATATATGTCTGAAAAATAGTTTTTTTTTTGGAAAAAGGGCTGTTCCCCCTGCCATGCTCCCTTTTTTGCCCATTTTTCCGTTGTAATTTCCCCTTTTTTCTACATTCTGCGCTATGCAGGTCAAGCAATTCGTTTTTAATCCCTTTGGAGTCAATGCCTACGTATTGAGTAATGATACGGGGGATTCCATTTTGATAGATCCCAGTGCGAGCAACGAACGGGAACGTTCCGTTTTGGCGGATTACATCCAAAAATCGGGTTTGACTGTCCGGAGAATGCTGAATACGCACTTGCATCTGGACCATGTTCTTGGCAATGCCTTTGTGGAACGGACTTACGGGATCAAGGCGGAGGCGCACGAAGCCGACGCTTTTTTGCTGGACTTGCAGAGGGAGCAGGGCTCCATGTTCGGTTTGCCTTTCGACGACCTGGCTCCGGGGCTGGGTGGTTTCCTTTCCGACGGCGATATTGTCGAGGTTCCCGGAATCAAGTTGCGCGTAATCCATGTGCCGGGACATTCTCCTGGGGGGCTTGCTTTTTACTGCGAAAATACGGGTAACGAAGTCAATGATGAGGAAAATGCTCCGGCATTGTTCTCGGGCGATATCCTCTTTGCCGGTAGCATTGGCCGTTCCGACCTTTTCGGTGGCGACGGCAGGGCTCTTGTAAACGGTATCAAGTCCAAGATTTTGACTCTTCCCGGAAATACCGTCGTTCTCCCGGGGCACGGGCCGCTAACGACCGTTGCGGATGAAAAGCTATGGTTCTAACCCGTAGAATAGAATGGATTGACGAATTCAAGGGATTCGTGTTGCTGCTCGTGTGCCTTTATCACGTGGAGCAGTCCTTCCCGTGTGCATCGATGGGAATGCTCCACTTGAGTGCGCTCCGCATGTCTGCGTTCTTCTTCATTTCGGGAGTGTTGTTCAGTACACGGCGTTTCAACAATTTTAAGAGTTATTTTGTCCACAAGACCCATGTGCTTTTTTTGCCGTATGTCGCATTGTCTCTGCTGTTCTTGTTGCTGGACCCGGTAATCTACAACTTTGCCTTGTTCCCGAAGTCTCCCCGTATGACCATCATGAACGTCCATCCGGTAATTACGGGGGTCAAGGACTATGTTGGCTGGAACTTTGCCAAGATTTTCGTGGCCGGGAAATCCTCGATTGGTTCGGGCCCGCTCTGGTTTGTGTTTACGCTTTATTCAGTGAGTCTGTTGTTTTATGTTGTCCAGTGGGTCTCAAGCAAGGCGGGGAAGGTGTCTTCGTTTGCCGTGGCCGTGTTTGCTTTGGTTAGCCTTGTTTCCGGATGGTTGATGTTCAAGAACCACATTCGCCTTCCGCTGGGGATTGAACGCGATTTGACCGTGATGTTTTTCTTTGCCTGTGGTTGGCTGTGCAAACCCGCAATAAAAAAGGCCGGGAAATTGCATGGTGCTGTGGTCGCTGCGGTTGCCGTTGTTAGCCTTGCGCTTTATGCCTTTTTCGAAGTTCCCGACCCAAATTTCAGCATCATGAACAATGTGCTAGGGAAAAGTTTTCTCGTTTTTCTAGCCAGTTCTGTTTTCGGGATTGTTGGGCTTGTGGCGGTATTCTTGCTGGCAAGTCGGCTCCCTAAAGTGGCTCCCGTTCGCATTTTCAAGGGGATTCTCCGCAACATCTCGCGGAACGCGCTTGTCATTCTTGCTGTCCATTGGTGGGTGCTGCTCGTAATGCGCCTTTTGTTCCGGCCAGAAATCAATAAGCCGGGTGTTGCTTACCTTTCCATCGGGTTTGTTGCATTGGTTGTCATTGCATCTATCCCGCTGTTCCGCTGCAAACTGTATAAGTTGCTGGGCAAGGAACGTGTCAGTGTCAAGGAAAGCTTGAGCCTTAAATAAGGCTTGGTGCTCCTGCTAAATTACAAGTAGACTTTGACAGGCCGAGTGATTTCGGCTTGTTCTTTTTTCTTGGGAACGTAGATCTTTATGGCGTACACGTTCTGTTCCGTTTCAGCGACAATATCGCCTTCTTGCAAGTCTTCGTAGATGTCGATTTCAATTTCTACGCCGTCGCGGGCGATGCAGCGGATGGAGTGTGCCGAAAGTTCCTCGCGCAGGAGGGGGACGTCGACGACTTTCTTGTAGGTTCCGTGATGCGTTGTTCCAAGGATTCTATTGCAAAACATGGAGAAAATATAAAAAATGCTGGATGACGTTAGGGGGTGCCGGAGTTGGGGTAAACACGGATGTAATCGACGAGCATTTCGTTCGGGAACTGCGAGTCGTCTATTTCAAATCCGGGCCAGTTTCCACCTACAGCGACGTTCAACAAGAAAAATTGCGGCTTATGGAATGCTTCGGTTCCGCCGGCGTTGTCTTCGATAGACATTTCGTGGTACTTGAAATCGTCGACATACATGGCGATGAGTTTTTCGTCCCAAGTGAGTTTGTACGTGTGGAACTGCGTGATGTCCAGTTCTTTTTTGGCTCCATGAAAATCGCTTGTGTTGTTGCCGTAGCTGGCGTGCTGCCCATCGTATTGCCAGTGGTGAGTGCCGTAGACAATGCTCTCGTCGTTGATGGCTTCGATGATATCAATTTCGCCGCAGGCGGGCCAACTCACTTTATCGATGTTTTCTCCGAGCATCCAGAAGGCAGGCCAGATTCCCTTGCCTACGGGGAGCGCAATGCGGGCTTCGACTGTGCCGTAGGTGAATGTGAACTTGCCTTTGGTAATCATGCGCGCCGAAGTGTAGCCGGAGCCTTCGTAATCTTCTTTGTTGGCGCGGATGTGGAGGATGCCGTCTTGCACGTAGGCGTTTTCTTTGCGCCCGGTGTAGTATTCCTTTTCGTTGTTGCCCCAGCCGCTACTGCCCGTACCGATTTCGAAAGTCCACTTGGAGGTGTCGATTGCGTTGCCGTCAAATTCGTCGTTCCAGAGGTAAGGTGATTCGCTTGAACTGTCTGGGATGGCGGAAGAACTGCTCGGAGCGACTATGGAACTGGAAGAGGAAACCGCCGTTGAATCGTCATGGTGGCCTTGATCCGCCTTCGCACTACTGGAAGATTCCTGCGCGACGATGCTGCTGGAAAGTGTATCATTGTGAAGACTCGAAGACTGAGCCTGCTGTGAGCTTGACGAAGTGGAATCCGTCTCTTTAAAACTAGAGGATTCGATGACGTCAGTGGAGGAACTGCTTGAGTCGACGACTTCGATGGGCTCTTCGCAGATAGTTTCACTATCTCCGCATGCAACAAGAACTCCCGCGACGGCAAATGCCGTGGCCAGTTTCGCCATGAAATATGCGGATGTGTGCAGGGCCTTCTTGTTGCGCATGGGAACCTCTTAATCTACGGGGGCCTCGGGCGGGACTCTCGCGATGACGCCGACGGTTGCGCGGGTCGCCTTCACTAGGTCGGCGGGTGCTATCTTCAGCTGCAAGCCACGTTCTCCGGCACTTACGTAGATGAACGGGAACTGCATCGCCGTTTCGTGGATAAAGATGGGGAAGTTCTTCTTGAGGCCAAGCGGGCTGCAACCACCGCGGATGTAGCCGGTAAGCGGGGTCAAGTCCTTGAGTGGGACGGTGTCGATTTTTTTGTTGCCGCTGACCTTTGCAGCACCCTTCAAGTCCACTTCAAGGTTGCCGGGAACCACGCACACGAGGTAGCCGATTTTGTCACCGTGAACGAGGATGGTCTTGAAAACTTGATTGATGTCTTCGCCCAGGCTGTCGGCCACATGCTGTGCACCGAGGTCGTTCTCGTCGACCTTGTAGGGAATGAGTTCGTAAGAAATTTTTTGGCGGTCGAGAATTCGAGCCGCGTTAGTCTTCTTGATATCCATAAATAGTCCTTTAGGGTAAATATACTTTAAATGACGTATGCACAATAGCGATGGTGCGTCCTTCTTCCATTTTCTATATTGTCAGCGCAACGCAATGAAATCGTACAACGCCATATTGATTGGAAACGGAACCATGGGAGCCCGCCACAGGGCTCGTTTTGAGGCATGTGGAGTCCGCTTCGTGCAGATTGTCGATGTCGGGGATACCGTTAAAAATTGCGATGTCGACTTTGCGGTTATTGCATCTCCCGCATCGACCCATTACGCCTATGCCAAGTTTTTCCTGGAGCGCCAAACGCCCGTGTTCGTGGAAAAACCGCTCGCAACATCGGCCGAGGAAGCCCAGGAATTGGTGAATTTTGCGTTGCGCAACGGTGTTACGCTATTCGTGGCCCAGTCGGAGTGCTACAATCCCATTTTCCTCAACTTCCGCAAGCATTTCCTTGCCGAATTGCGTTCGCTTAGCGGGGCCCATCTTGAGTTCCGTCGCGAACACCGGCCGTCGAACCGCTGCCTGGATGTCGGAGTTTCGCTGGATTTGATGGTACATGATTTTAGTTTGTTCTTGACCATGTTCCCGTATCGCGATATCCGCGTCGAAAGCATTGAAGAATCCCCAAATGGTAATCGCGCCCGAGCCCAGCTCAAGGTGGTAAGCGGACCATTTGCCGGTGTTTCGGCTGACTTTGTTGTTGACCGCGAAAGTGCTACGGACCTTCGGAATATCACCGTGAATTTTCCCCGGAATGGTGAATTGCCATCTTCGAGCTATACGGTGAGTCTCGCCCGTTACACGCCGGAAGGCGAAATTGCTCATATTCCTGATTCTCTTGATAACGAACACAAGTTTTTCCTGAAACTCCTTGCCGGAGCGTGTGGGCACTGGGGAAGGCGCGCCGCACAAAATGCTGCCGATTGTGTGAAGTTAGCAGTGAGCTATGAGCGGTGAGCAATGAGGCACGAGGCTCGAGCAATGAGCGATGAGTCTTTGAGAGACTAGAGAATAGAGACTAGCGGCTAGTGAAAAGAATCACGCACTTCGTGCGTCAATATAAGACGGCGAAGCCGTGACATTTTTCCCTAGTCTCTAGATCCTAGATTCTTATCCCTAACCCATACCTAGAGATTGCTTCGGGGCTATTCGCCCCTCGCAATGACAAGTCACTTCCTACTGTCTACTTCCTACTCACCTCACACCTCATCGCTCAAATCGACCGAAGGTCGCGCCCTCATTGCCTCATCCGTTCGTGCATTTTTTTATTTTATGAAAAGGTATGCTGAATTTTCGTATTAATAAATTGCTCTTTGTGCTTGGTCTTTTATTTTCGTTGAATGCTTTTGCACAAAAGAATGATTCATTGGACGTTCAAAATGAAGATCCGGTTGCTCTCTTGGATAGCATAGATCATTATCAAAATCTAATTGATGAAACTGAATCTAAAATTGAGAATAAATCGTGGGGTTATTTGGGACTTGGCCTTGGCTCAGTCAGCCTTGTTTCTGGTCTGTATTTGTTGCATAGTATTGCAGGAGCTGGTGGCGCTGGCTATGCTATTGGTGCGGGGGTGATTCCTGCAGTGCTTATCTTTGGGGGCTTGGGCTTGACCATTGCCGGAGCGGCTGCATTGTCTACTACAAGCAAACTGCCAGAACAAGTTGCAGAGTATAAAGAGCGGAAGGCGTTTTTTTCGGAGCGCTATGATGAAATCAAACTCAGCTATGTTCAAGATACTAGTTCTGTGAATCTGGCATACATTGAACTTTTAAATGACGATACTTTTAAATCCCTTAAGAAAAAAGCTCAGTGCCGCGAAAGAGCAAACATATCGGATTTTTACCAATGTGTTGGCGACCTTTATAGCGAGGCATCCTTATGGGGCTTTTCTTTGGGTGGTATATTTACAACTCTTGGAACAGCCTATGTCGCTAGCCAAAAAAATTTTACAGCATCAACGGCAATCATTATTCCTCTGATTGGGTATGGTGTCTACTTTATCGTTTGCGGCGGGATATTCAATAGTAAGGCAAATGAATATAGGGCCAAGGCAGGCCACTGACTTGCAATTGAGCAGTGAGCAATGAGCAGTGAGTTTATCAAGTGATTAGTAAGCAGTAAGGGATCAAACTCGGAGTTCTCCCCCTAACCACCAACCACTAACCACTGTCTACTTCCTACTTACCTCAAAGGCGCGAAGTGCCGACCTCATGCCCCCTAGCCTCTAGCCCCTAATCAAAAAAATCCCGCGATTTCTCGCGGGACTGTTTAATGGTTTCAGGGCATGAGCAGTGAGGTGTCAGATGACGGGCGGAGATTGCTTCAGGGCTATTCGCCCCTCGCAATGACAACCAAGGCGAATGCCACGCCAAAACGCTTGCGTTTCGGCATAACTGAGCCGACGAGTCATGCGCCTGCGAATGACAATCCCTAACCACCAACCACTAACCACTAACCACTAACCACTGCCTACTGTCTACTGTCTACTGTCTACTTCCTACTTACCTCACACCTCAAAGGCGCGAAGCGCCGACCTCGCGCCTCGAAGCCCCTACAATTTTATACTACACGGCTTGGCATTCCAGATTTCTTCGGCGTACTGCTTGATAGTACGGTCGGAACTGAACTTGCCCATGCGAGCCACGTTGAGGATGGCCTTCTCTGCCCAGGTCTTCTTGTTCTGGTATTCCTTTGCGACCTTGGCTTGCATGTCCACGTAGCTGCGGAAGTCAGCGCAGAGCATGTACGGGTCGTGAGTGAGAAGTTTGTCTGCAATGTGCTTGAACAGGTCCGGACGGTCGGGGCTGAAGAAGCCGGAACCGATGAGGTCGATGACGCGACGCAGATCGTCGTCCTTCTCGTAGAAGTCGCGCGGACGGTAGCCCTTGGCGAGCAGGTCGGTGACTTCTTCGACGGTGAGGCCGAAGATAAAGATGTTCTCGTCGCCGACTTCTTCCTTCATTTCCACGTTGGCGCCATCGAGCGTACCGATGGTGAGCGCGCCGTTCAAGGCGAACTTCATGTTGCCGGTACCCGAGGCTTCGGTGCCCGCGGTAGAAATCTGTTCGGAGAGGTCTGCGGCCGGGATAATCTTCTCGGCGAAGGAGACGCGGTAGTTCTCGAGGAACACCATCTTGAGCTTGCCCTTGCAAACTGGGTCGGCGTCGATAATGGCAGCCACGGCGTTTGCGAGGCGGATAATCTGCTTGGCCATCCAGTAACCCGGAGCGGCCTTACCGCCAATCATGATGGTGCGCGGCAGGATTTCCTTGCCGTCCTTGAGCTGGATGTACAGGTGGATGGCATGCAAGATGTTCAGGAGCTGGCGCTTGTATTCGTGAATACGCTTCACCTGCACGTCGAAAAACGTGTTGGTGTCGACTTCCACGCCCTGCGTTTCCTTGAGGTACTTGGCGAGGCGTTCCTTGTTCTGCTTCTTGACGGCCATGAATGCCTTTTGGAATTCGGCGTCCTTTGCGAACGGTTCGAGTTTCCTGAGGTCGTCCAGATCCTTGACCCAGCTGTCGCCAATCTTCGAAGAGATGAGTTCGGACATGGCGGGGTTCGCCTTGCGGACCCAGCGACGCGGAGTCACGCCGTTTGTCTTGTTGTTGAACTTTTCGGGCCACAGCTCGTAGAAGTCCTTGAAGAGCGTCGTCTTCAGGAGGTCGGAGTGGAGGGCTGCCACGCCGTTCACGGCGAACGAACCCACGATGGAGAGGTAGGCCATGCGGATCATCTTGCAGTTGCCTTCTTCAATGAGGCTCATGCGGGCGAGGCGGGCGTTGTCGCCAGGCCACTTCATGGAGACCATGCGCAAGAAGCGGGCGTTAATTTCATAGATAATCTGCAGGTGACGCGGCAGGAGCTTTTCGAAGAGGCTGACGGGCCACTTTTCAAGAGCTTCGGGCATCAAGGTGTGGTTCGTGTAGGCGAACGTCTTGGTCACGATTTCCCAGGCTTCGTCCCATTCCAGGTTCTCGATGTCGAGGAGAATGCGCATCATTTCGGCGATGGAGATGGCCGGGTGCGTATCGTTGAGCTGGATGGCGACCTTTTCGGGGAATACCTTCCAATCGTTGTTGTGCAGCTTCTTGAAGCGGCGGATGATATCCTGCAGCGAAGCGGAGCACAGGAAGTATTGCTGTTTGAGACGCAGTTCCTTACCGTTCATGGAGGAATCGTTCGGGTACAGCACCTTCGAAATCGTTTCGGAAAGTTCCATGTCCTGCACGGCGGCGATGTAGTCACCGTTGTTGAAGTAGCTGAGGCCGAAGTCGTCGGTGGACTTCGCGCTCCAGAGACGCAGGTTGTTCACGGTATTGTTCTTGTAGCCCGGAATCGGGGTGTCGTAGGGCAAGGCAAGCACGAAATCCTTGGTTTCCCAGCGGTTGTGGAGCTTGCCGTTGTCGTCAATCCAGCTGACCACGTAGCCGCCGAACGGGACCTTGATGGCGTTTGCAGGGCGGGCGATTTCCCAGGGGTTCGGGAGGCGCAGCCAGTTATCCGGCTGTTCTTCTTGTTCCCCGTTCACGATCTTTTGGCTGAACATGCCGTATTCGTAGCGGATGCCCATACCGGTGGCCGGGAGTTCGAGCGTTGCCATGGAATCCAAGAAGCAGGCGGCCAAGCGGCCCAAGCCGCCGTTGCCGAGGCCCGCGTCCACTTCCTGTTCGCGGAGTTCTTCAAGCGTCATGCCGATTTCGTCGAGGGCTTCGACGACGGCTTTCTCGACGTCAAGGTTTAACACGGAGTTGCCGAGCGTACGGCCGATGAGGAATTCGAGGGAGAGGTAGTAGACGCGCTTCACGTCCTTTTCGTAGTACGTGTTCTGCGTCTTGATCCAGCGGTCGACGAGTCGGTCGCGTACAGCGTAGGCGACGGCGAGGAACTTTTCGTGGTCGGTCACCGTGAAATTGCTGCGTGCAAGGGTGTGGTGGATGTGGTCGGTAAAAGCCTGGCGGAATGCGTCGGCATCTGTACCGAGGACCGGAATGTCTTTTGCTTTATTCGCTTTGGCCATGATACACCTATTGGTTAAATGTTTATCCCGCCATCAAGTTTAGAAATATTTACGCATGGATGGGGGAAAATTGGGCCAGTTTCACCTATTTATGTGATAAAATACACCATGATGATTGATTTTTTGCACAAAAAACTAAATTGTTTGTATGCGTTTATCTACTAGCTTCAAAAAAAGTGCTTTTTCTTTCTGCAGTGTCCTGGCCCTTGCCTTGACGGCTGTCCTTGCCGGTTGCGGGGATGATTCTTCCTCTTCGCCTTCTTCTCCGGCTCAAAATCCAACGAGTTCTTCGGGGGCACAACTCCCTGATGCTGGCACGACTCCGACAAATTCTTCGGGATCTCTCCCGGATGCCGGTACGAACCCGGCGAGTTCGCCGGATGCTGTGAATCCGACGAGTTCTACTATCGATTCGCCAGAAAATGGCTCCTTTACTTTTGCGACGACCCCAGGAGCACTTGCGCTTGCTCCGGATGAGGATGGCTTCTACGATATGGGCGACGTCTATAAGGCTGTACCCCAGACAAGCAAGATTGCTTTCGTGATTCGACACTCGAAACGCGAGAAGAATAACTTGGGTACGGAATCTCAGTTGACTCCGATTGGCATTCAGATGGCTCAGACTCTTGGCACAAAACTTGTGGGTGAAGAGTCCTTCTACTATGCATCGACTGATTTTATTCGCACACGGGAAACCTGTAAGAACATTGCGGTGGGTCGTGGTGAAGCCGATGTGGAAGTCGTGACTTGGGATGGCATTGATGGCGGTTACTTCTTGACCGTTCCTACGGACACACTGGATGCCCTTGTTTCTAGTAGGGGAGGAAACCAGAAATATATTGCGCAGTATGCTTATGGAGCTCCTTTTACGAATGCTGCGGTAGCCGCTGTAATTCCTGGTTATTTCTATGATCTGTTTGAACGTGGAAACCAGTTTGTAAACGAAGTGATTGTCGCGAATATGTCGGGTTGGAAACGTGTGAGTATCCTCGTTAGCCATGACATGCTTGTCGAACCGCTTATTGCATTCGTATCGAACAGGACGATAGACCTGAAATTCTACCAGACCCCGTTCCGTTGGGTCAACTACTTGTCCGGTATCGCTGTGATTGTTGATGAGGCTGGCGCTGTGACGGCGCTTCCTGTTCGTGGCGATTCTGTGGGCTGGATGCGCCCCGCCGATGAAGTGGAAGAAAAGGTGCAATGAGAATTGCTCTTCTAGGCTCTACAGGGCTTGTTGGCAAAAATGTCGTTCAATTGCTAGCTCGGTTGGATGAAGTTGAAAGCGTTTATTGTCCTGTACGCTCCATTCCTAATTTAGGACAGATGGGCGTCTTGCAGGGAGCCTCGAAGTTCAAGTTCGAGGTCATTGATTTTGACGAGTTGTTGAGTGTGCAATCAGAGAATCAGTGGAAGTCGAAAATATGCTTGAATTTTAGCGGGTGCGATGCGGTGGTGTGCTGTTTGGGGACAACCCGGAAGCAGGCGGGGAGCCGTAACGCCCAGGAAAAGGTCGACGTGCGTCTGCCTCTTACATTGGCGGCCATTGCAAAAAAGCAGGGCGTCAATCATTTCTTGTGCGTGAGCGCACAGGGCGCGAATTCGCATTCACCGTTCTTCTATAATCGTCTGAAGGGAATGCTCGAAGAGGGCCTGACCATGATGAATTTCGATGCGCTTACGCTGGCCCGTCCATCGCTTTTGCTCGGGAAACACAAGGATAAGCGCTTTGGCGAAGAACTATTGCAAAAGATTTTCGGGGCCCATCTCGAGTGGATTCCCGAACGGCTCCGCCCCGTGCATGCAGAAACGGTTGCGGCGCATTTAATCGCTTCCCTCCTTAAACCGCCCACAGAACACGTATGCGCAACCGATGGCGTGAAAGGGAAGAGGATAATATATAATAGGGTGCTAGCGCAAACGAAAGTGGAAGAATTGTTCTGAGGGACAATGAGGTCGGTCGCCGAAGGCTCCCTTTGAGCAATGAGGTCGCGACCTTCGGTCGCTTTGAGGTATGAGGTTTTAACCTCACCGCTCATAGCTCATAGCTCACTGCTCACTGCTTGCGCCTCGAGCCTACTTAAACTTCACGAACTTATACAGGAACTTTGCGCTTTGCACGGGAGTCTTGAGGAAGGCTCTCTTTTTGTATCCGCCCAGCGCGAAACCTTGCAGCACCTTGTAGAGCCCGACCTGGTCTTCGCGGTTCAGCGCAAGCAGGAACCTGCGGAACTTGAGCTCGAAGTCGTGCATTTTGCCGAAGTAGCCGTAACAGCGCTTTTCGTATTGCTTCAGGAATTCCTTGGACAGATCGCCGCGTCCGAGCCCGTCATTCACGTATTCGGCGCAGAAGCGGCCCGCCCGCATCGCGGAAGCGATGCCACCACCCGTGAGCGGGTTGGTGTGGTGGGCGGCATCGCCCACCAGGGCGAAGCGGTCCAACGTGTAATTCTTGATTATGCTCGAGACGGGGATAATTCCGCCGACGGTGTAGTTTATCTTGGCTCCGGGGAACAGCTTTTCCAGCCATTCCATCGTAATCTCGAGGATGTTCCCGTCGTGCTTTCCGTTCGCGAGGAAGCCTGCGCCGAAGTTGGTGACGTTCGACTTCTGCTTCGGGAAACTCCAGATGTATCCGTCGTTGATAAAGTCGTGGCCCTGCCAGAAGGTGAGGTAGTCGGGCTTGGTCAGGAGGCCCTGCACCTGGATGTCCACTCCGGTACATGTCTCGTTCGGTTTCTGCACGCAGTCAAGACCGACCATGCGACCGATGCGGCTTTCCACGCCGTCTGCGGCGATGACCATCTTTGCAAAGATTTCTTGCGTTCCCGTTTCGGTGACTGTGCCGTCGCCGTTCCCCTTGCCGAGGGAGACTCTCACCATGCGTTCGCGGCCTTCAACGTCGCTCACGTACGTGGCGCGGGCGCAGGTCACCACCTGGGCGCCTTCGTCTTCTGCCAGTTTGGCAAGCCACGGGTCAAAGATTTCTCGGTTCAGCATGATGCCCGTGCCCGGTTTCGGGACTTCGATGTTCACGCCGTTCGGACCATAAATGTATAGACCGTTGATGATGCTCTCGATGCAACTGTCGTCGATGGGGCCGTAGGTCTGCAGGTCGGCAAGTGTCGTGCTCGCTTCGCCACAGCGGACGGGGTAGCCGATGCGTTCACGCTTTTCGAGGAGCAGTACCTTGTGGCCTTCGCGGGCGAGGTTACGTGCTGCGACGGACCCGGCTGGGCCCGCGCCGATGACTACGACGTCGTAACAGGAATCAAGCATCGTCCACCTCCGTAATTTTCAGGGCACCGACGGGGCATGCTTTAGTACAAATTCCGCAGCATATACATTTTTCGGGGTCGATTTGCAAGTCCAGGCCGTACATGTCGAGCGCCATCTTGGGGCACATGCCAACGCAGCCTGCACAGGCGAGACAAACTTTTCTGTCGTGAACGAGCTTTTTCATCCCTTTTAATATAGTAAACTCGCGCAAAGAGCGTATCAGTGGACGGAATAAAAAAAATGTTCTTTTTTAGAAAAAATGATGTATTATTAGAAGAAAGGAGAATGAAATATGAACTTGAAAAAAGTATTTGCCTTGACTTTCGTGGCTTCTGCTTTTGCCTTTGCGCAGCAGGAAGCTTCAACTGAAAATCAGACAGTCTCTTCCACAGACCAGCCTGCCGTTGTGGAATCTCCGGCTCCTGTGGTAGAATCTGCTCCTGCCGAAGGACAGCAGCCGGAAGCGGTTGTGGAGTCTGAAGCTGCGCCGGAAACGGCTCAGGTTCAGGATTCTGCTTCTACAGCTGGAACGGCTCCTGTTGCCGAAGCGGCGAGCGCGGAAACTCCTGCGGCTGACTCCGCTGTGGCCGATTCTGCAAAACCCGCAGCGCCGGAAGCTGAACAGCAAGTGGCTGTGGCTCCTCCGGAAGCGCCGGAGGCGACTCCCGCCGCCGAGGTGGCGGCGCAGCCGGCTCCAGAGCCGGCTAGGAAGGGCCCTCCTCCCAAAACTCCGTTTACGGTTGCTCGCGGCAATGCGTTCAACATGGTGGAAAACGAGGCCGCTCCTGACAATGTCGACCTCTTGCTGAAAAACCGCCTTGTCAAGATTGCCGGGCAAAAGTTTGTTTATGTGGAACCGGCCGGAGAAAAGGGCGTGGTTTCCCTGGGCAATTTCTTCGGAGCAATGGATTTGTCGGGTGATCTCGGCCGTGCGGCCGTAGGTTATGCGAACTTCGGTTTTGCTGCCGAGCTGCGCTTGAGCCTAGGTCAGATTGAAATTGACGATGATGAAGGCAAAAAGAAGGGTTCCTATGCCGGCGATGACTGGGGCCTTACTTTGTCCAAGGTTCTCGGCGGGTATGTGATAACGGCCTCTGCTGACTGGATCACTTTCGCCGACGAGATGAATGTTGACCCCAAGACGGGGTCTAAAGTGGAACAACGCTATCGTGATCTGGAAGCCTCCCTTATCCTATCCGATGGACCTTCCGCCCAGAAGCATTTCTGGTCTATGGGCGTTGCTTTTGTCCGTCACGAGAACGAGAATGAAGTGGGGGACCGTGTCGTGAATCCGGATGTGGACTCCCGCATGACTTTTGTGCCCCTGTTTAACTATGGTACTCCTGCCTTGCGTTCGGAACGTGCGAACCTGTACCTCGGCGTGAATTCGTCTTTCCCCATAACCATCATGGATCCGACGGAATACACCAATCATGAACGTGGCAAGACCTATAAGACATCGCAGTACAACTTAGGAGTAACCCTTGTGCCGAATATCGTGAGCGAGGTCCTGCTGAACAAGTATGTGATGTTCTTTGGCGAGGCGAATTATGAATGGAATGCCATCCAGTATATCTGGGGCAAGGACACTGCCGGGAAAAACTATACCATCAAGCAGAGCTTGACGGACAAGGTCAATGCTTCTATTGGAACCCGCTTCCAGTATGACAACTTGGTCGCTTGCGAATTTGCCCTCGGTGATTCCTTCTTCACCGATACCAAGGCCATCTTCAATGGCGAAGGTGTATTCATCAAGTTTGGTGGATTCATCTACTTCTAGGCCAGATGTTTTAAAAACAAAAAAAAGTCGTCCTCGTGACGACTTTTTTTGTTGATACCTTGTGATTGAGCGATTAGAGGAACCAGAGGCTCAGGCCGAGGTTGATGGCTCTGAGTTTTGTTCCTTCCATAACCTTGCAGTCGCTTTCCTTGACTTTGCGGTCCTTGTTGCTGTCATCCTCGTACAACATGACGCTTGTTGCGTCCGGGTAGAGGTCTGAAAGACCGACATAGAAACGGGCGTTGATGCTTAAGTGGTCGGGGATGATGTAGAAACCGACGCCCATAACAACGCCGAATCCGAGTGTGGCCTGTTCAATGTTGTCGCCGAAGTCATCGGGTCTTTTCACAGTGATGTCGCTGCCGGGAACATGGATGTCGCCCATTTCGGCGTCATATTCCAGCTTGTTGCTGAGATTGAGGGTGAGTTGAGGACCGACTTCGAAGAATGCTCGCGGGTGGAGGACGGCGCGGAGCAATAACGGGAGGGCCAGGTTGCTCTGTGTCTGTTGAATTTCGATTTCATCGTAATCCTGTGTTACCTTGAAATATTCAAAGTGCAGTTCCGGGGTGAACCACACCACGTCAATGATTTCGAATCGTGCGGCAACGCCGGCGTCGAAACCCCAACCGCTAGCTTCATCGTCGGCACCGTTCAGGTCCTCGGTCCCCCAGTAGTTCGTAATGTTGTAGCCGCCGCGGATACCGATGCCTGCCGTTGCTCTACGGACTTTCTTGGCGGGCTGTTCGGCCGTGGTCTGATCTATTTGAGAGAGCGAGTCCTGCTGAGAGATTGTGCCCTGTTGGACGTTGGTGCCCTGTTGGGGGGCGGAGTTCTCTTGCTGGGCGAATACGCAGGTGGCTGCAAGAAGGATTGCAGATGCGATTGATGTGGCTCTTTTCATAGTTTCTCCATAAAACCTGGAAATACGTTGGTTGTATACCTCTTTAAAGATAGAATGTTTTTGCTCGCAGGCTAGGTGAAATTGCCGAAAAGGGTAGGAAATTCCCCAAAACGTCTATTTTTATACTATTTTTGTAGGAAATTGATGGAGAAGGAAAATGAACTATTTGATTGTGCCTGGTTTGAACAATTCCGGTCCCGCCCATTGGCAGAGTTTTTGGGCGAAGAGTTTGCCGAATGCGACGCGCGTGGTGCAACGTTGCTGGGACAAGCCTGAAAAAGAAGAATGGATTAAGACGCTTGACGAGGCTGTTGCGAAAATGCCTCCCGATACCATCATCGTCGCCCACAGCCTGGGGGTTGCGACAACGGTCATGTGGCTGTCGAAAAAAGTTGAGCAGGGGTGTGTTCCGGCGCAGATCAAGGGCGTGTTCCTTGTTTCCCCGAGCGATGTGGACAACATCGAGGTGATTCACTCCTTTGCCCCGATGCCGCTGATTAAGTTGCCTGTGCCCGCCTGCGTGGTGGCCAGCGACAACGACCAGTTCGTCACGATGGAACGGGCCCGGTATTTTGCTGATGCGTGGGGTGCAGGGCTTTTTGAGGCCGGTGCGCTCGGCCATATCAATGCCGAATCGAACCTGGGCGAGTGGGAACAGGGGCGTAAATTCCTTGCAGAATTCGAGCAATCGCTTTAATATTCAGGAAAAAGAATTTTTTTCAAAAAAGTTTTAGGGAGCCTTGACAGGTTCCCTAAAAATATCTATATATGAATACATGAATAGTTGTTCATATATTAAAAACAAATCGGGCGATATTTCGATGGATGTCCTGTTCGAACTGTCGGAGTTCTTCAAGTTCTTCGGCGATACGACGCGCATCCGCATCATCCACCTCATGCTTTCGGGCGAAATCTCGGTGAACGACATCGCCGAAAAACTGAACCTGGAACAGTCGGTGGTGAGTCACCAGCTGCGTATTTTGCGCACGGCGAACCTCGTGAAGCCGCGTCGCGATGGGCGCAAGATGTTCTATTCGCTCGATGATGAACATATCGGCCTGATTTTCAATACGGGCCTTACGCATATCCTGCACAAGAAGGGTAAATAATATGTCCGCTGTTGTCGACATCCTTGAAAAATTTGTATGGCAGTTTGTTACTCTGTTTTCAGAAATGGCTCCTTTTTTGCTGCTCGGCTTTTTGCTGGCGGGCATTCTCCACGTATGGGTACCGAACCACCTGTATGTCCCGAAAATTGCGAAGCCGAATTTCAAGTCGGTGCTGTGGGCGGCGCTGTTTGGCGTGCCGCTCCCGATTTGCAGTTGCGGCGTAATCCCGACCTCCATTGCGCTACGTAGAGAAGGAGCGAGCAAGGGCGCGAGCGTAAGCTTCCTCATCTCGACACCCGCGACAGGTGTGGACTCGATTCTTGCAACGTATTCTTTGCTGGGCGGGCCCTTTGCAATTTTAAGGCCGGTGGCCGCTTTCGTGACGGCGATGCTTGGCGGTGTATTTACGAATTTCGCAACCCGCAACGAGAAAGACGGCTCGGTCGCTGAGGCTGCCGGGACGCACGAACATCATCATGAGCATCACCATGAACATCATCACGAACACGAACATTGCGATGATGACCACTGCGGTTGTTCCGACGAACATTGCGAATGCTGCGGCTGTGAGGGAGAAGATGATCATGGGAAACGTTCGTTTGCCCAGAAGATAGGTGAGACTTTCCGTTACGGGCTTGTCAATATGGTGGGTGACGTGAGCAAGTGGCTCACTATCGGGCTTTTGCTCGGTGCTTTGATTGCCGCCTTCGTGCCGGATGATTTCTTCTTGTTCTTGCATGAATACTCGCTGCTTTGCATGTTGGTTGTGCTGTTGCTTGCGATGCCGATGTACACCTGTGCGACTGGCTCCATCCCGCTGGCGCTCGCGCTTGTGGAAAAGGGAATTACGCCGGGGGCTGCGCTGGTGCTGTTGATGGCAGGTCCTGCGACAAGTATTGCTAGCATGCTCGTGGTCGGGAAGGCTTTTGGCAAGCGGACGCTCGTTGCGTACCTGGTGTCGATTGCGCTAGGGGCGATGGCTTTCGGTTTTGTCGTCGATACGTTCTTGATGGATACGTTCCTTACGTCGATGCTCCCGCATGTTTCGGATGAATGCCATGGGCACGGGGCTCTGGGCATATTCGATTACGCCTGTGCCGTGCTGTTAGCTTCCTTGATGATTTATACGAAGTTTGCGCATAAGGGCTGTGGCGGTCACTGCGGTTGCGGCGATCATGGTTGCTGCTGTTGCGAAGACCATGACGACGATGAATGTGGTTGTCACGAACATGGTGAATCTTGCCATTGCCATGAACACGAACATGAACACGGACATTGCGAGCTGGTGTCAGTGACTTATCGCGTGAACGGCATGAACTGTAGTCACTGCAAGGCTTGCGTGGAAAAGGCGGTCCGTATGCTAGACGGAGTGGAGTTTGCCGAGGCCGATGTCGCGAGCAAGGAATTGCGCGTGCAATGGCATGACGAAGACGATGTAAATGAAGATGCGCTCAAGACGGCTGTGGATGAAGCCGGTTTCGAGTTCGGCGGAAAAATTTAATCGAGCTTAATAGGGATTGTCATTGCGAGGCCCTGTAAGGGACGTGGCAATCTCCTGCAATAGTTGTTGCTATTTTGCCCTGTTCGCGAAAATCTCGAAGTCTTCGGGAGTTGTGAGCTTGTCGTTTGCGACGTTGCCTTTCACGATGTAGACTCTCTCGCCGAAGTATTCCAGGATGCTCGCCTCGTCGGTGGGCGTAAAGTTCAGAGGCTCTGCGGCAATGCGCCCGTAGAGCTTTTTCAGTAACGCGATGGAGGCGGCTTGCGGGGTCTGCGCCATCCAGACGGTGTTGCGGTCGATGGTCGTTTCGACGCGCCCGTCCTTTGCAATCTTGATGGTGTCGACGGCAGGTTTTGCTACGAGGCAACTGCCCTTGCTGATGAGCGTTTCGCAGACGTCAAGAATGATTTCCTTGCTCACGAACGGACGTGCCACGTCGTGGACCAGCACGTATTCGGCGTTGCTTGTAAGCGCATTCACTCCGTTTTCTACGGACTGCCAACGCTCCGCTCCGCCCACGACGATTTTCAGCTTGGGGTGCGAGAATTCTTTTTCGAAATGGTCCTTCCAGTCGGCGGGCACGGCCATCACGACTTCGGCGATTTCGTCCATTTCGAGAAATGTTTCTAGGCTATAGCGGTAGACGGGCTTTCCGCCTAGCACCATGAGCTGCTTGGGAATGTTTCCGCCCATGCGTTTGCCGAGTCCCCCGGCGGGGAGTACTGCCGCGAATCTGCCTTTCAAGTTCTGCATGTCAATAAATATAGAACTTTGTGATTTGCTTCGCACTCCGAGCCTCGCACCTCGAGCCTCGTGCCTCTAAACTTCGCCAATGCGCTGTAGCTTCAACAGCGGGATGCCCGCTTCACGACAATCGTCAAGGTTCAGTTCAAAATCGATGCTCCAGTCGTTGAAATCCTCTTCGTCCTGAAGCATTTGCTGTACATGCATCGTATTGCCTTCGTAGGTGACGATTGTGTGGGCGAGGGCGCGGCCTTCCACGTCCATGCGGAACTTGTGGTGTTCGGCGGTGTAGCTGGCCATGATTTCGAGCAGGCGCTTTTCGGTCCACGGTGTGCCTTCTGCATCGGCGAGCATTTCGCCTTCGTCGAGGTCGTCGGCAAGGCTGTCGAGTACCGTCGTGAAGTCTTGCTTGGCGAGGCTTCCCATAATCTGGAAGATGCGTTGACGCACCATGCCCAGGAACCGCTTCTTGTCGTAGGTGATGTCGGCGGCGGCTTTGTCCGCTCCGAAGGCCTTCTCCGCTTCGTCTTCTGCGGTGCCTGCGTCAAGGCGCTTCTGGTAGTCCTCGGGGTGGGCCATTTTTTCCCATTCTTCAAGCAAGCTTGAGTCAACACGGCGAATCATGTCACCCAAGTAGTCCTGCATTTCGAGGAGTTCCTCGTTCTTGTAGCCGTCGGGCACGGTCTGCGAAAGGACTTTGTATACGTAGTTCAGGTGGCGCAGCAGGATTGCTTCCATGCGTTGCAGGTTGTACTGCTTCACGTAGCCACTGAAGGTGCTGAAGTTCTCGAACATTTCGCGCACAATGCTCTTGGGTTCCACGTTTACGTCGACCCACGGGTGCACTTCGGCGAAGGCGTTGTACGTGTCGTAGATGAAGTCACGCAATGGCTTGGGGTACTCGACCTTCTCGAGCTCTTCAAGCCGCTGGTTGTATTCCATGCCCTGCGCCTTGAGTTCGTTCATGCGGGCGTCGCGGGCCTTGCTCAGCTGGATGCGCAGAATCGCTTCTGGGTTCTCAACGATGCTTTCGCACAGGGTGATCACGTCGAGTGCGTATTCCGGCGAATCTTTGTCGAGTTTCGGGAGCGTGTCGAGCAGGTACAGCGAGAGTGGCTGGTTCATCGCGAAGTCGTCCTGCAAATCCATGTTCACGCGCAGGTGACTGTAACCGGGGGCGATAGGCTTCACGAATTCAATAATCTTTTTTTCCACGAGGCTGCGGAACAGCATAAAGGCGCGATGCTGCAACTGCTTCTTGCTGGCGGCGCTTTCGTGGCAGTCCTTCAACAGATTTCGCATGGCGCGGCAACCGTCGGTTTCGCGGCTCAATATGTTCAGGAGCATCCCGTGGTCCACGCGGAAACTCGATGTGAGCGGCTCGGGCGAGGCTTCGATCAGACGCTTGTATGTACTTTCGTCGAAGGGGACGTAGCCATGTTCAGGCGGTTTCCTCTTCTGGAACTTCTTTCCGGTCTGGCGGCTTTTCGCCTCGAGCTTCAAGTTCTCGATGACATGCTCGGGAGCCTGTGCCACTACGTAGCCTACGTCATCGAATCCCTTGCGGCCGGCGCGGCCGGCAATCTGGTGGAAGTCGCGTGCGGTTAAAATTGCCGTCTTGTCTCCGCTGTACTTGCAGAGCTGCGTGAACAGCACCGTGCGGATAGGGACGTTCACGCCCACACCGAGCGTGTCGGTGCCGCAGATGACTTTCAGTAATCCCTTCTGGGCGAGCTTTTCGCAGAGGATGCGGTACTTGGGCAATAGCCCTGCATGGTGCAGCCCGATTCCTTGCTTGAGCCAACGTTTGACATCGGGACCGTAGGGACTAGAGAATCGCACTTCCTTGATGGCTTCGTTGATGGCCTGTTTTTCTTCCTTGCTGCACAGGTCGAGACTCATGAAATTTTGCGCGTTGCTTGCGGCCGCGGCCTGCGTAAAGTGGACCACATAGACTGGCGCCTTGCCTTCGTTCACCAACTTCTGAACCTCGGTCGAAATTTCGGAGGTGCTGTAGCTGAAGTCGAGCGGCACGGGCCTCTGCGTGGAGCGCACGGTCACTGTTTCACGTCCGGTATGCTTCGTGAGGTCTCGCTCAAAGAAATCGGTTGCGCCGACGGTCGCGCTCATCAACAGGAATCTCGATTGCGGGAGCGTCAGGAGTGGCACCTGCCAGGCGACACCGCGTTCGCGGTCGGAGTAGTAGTGGAACTCGTCCATCACCACGTCCATGATGTCGAGCTTTTCGCCCTCGTTGAGCGCCATGTTGGCGAGAATTTCTGCCGTGCAGCACAGGATGGGTGCGTCGTGGTTCACGGTCGCATCGCCGGTCGAAAGGCCTACGTTCTCGGCGCCGAATTCCTTGCAGAGTGCCATCCATTTTTCGTTTACCAGAGCCTTGATGGGGCAGGTGTACACGCTCTTGCGCTTATGCACGATGCTGTCGAAGTGGAGGGCCAGGGCGACCATCGATTTGCCCGAACCTGTGGGCGTATTCAGTATGACGTTCTTGCCGTCCAAGAGTTCAAGGATGGCTTCTTCCTGTGCGGGGTAGAGCGTGGTGCCACGCGATTCCGCCCACTCCATGAAAGCTTCCAAAATGTCTTCGGAGTTAATCCTAGAAACGTCTCCGCCGCTTTTCTCGGCGAGGCCTGCGATAAAATCCTTGAGAATGAGCCTGTTTTGCTCTGCCATAGGGCGTAAAGATAATTATTTTTATTTTTATGAAAGGAATTGTACTTGCTGGTGGATCCGGCACGCGGCTTTACCCGTTGACGATGGTCACGAGTAAGCAACTGTTGCCTGTCTATGACAAACCTATGATTTATTACCCGCTGTCGACGCTGATGCTTGCGGGAATCCGCGACATTCTCATTATCTCGACGCCGACGGACTTGCCGAACTTCGAACGCCTGCTGGGTGACGGGGCGGCAATGGGGCTCAACCTGAGCTACAAGGTGCAGCCGAGTCCGGACGGACTTGCGCAGGCGTTTATCCTGGGCGAGGAATTCATCGGTAACGATTGTTGCGCAATGGTCCTGGGGGACAATATCTTTTATGGCAATGGTTTCAGCCCACTCCTCAAGGCTGCGGTGAAGAATGCCGAAGAAAATGGCCGCGCGAGCGTATTCGGCTACTACGTGGAAGATCCGGAACGTTTCGGCGTGGTGGAATTCGATGATGCTGGCAAGGTCATCTCGGTGGAAGAAAAACCGAAGGAACCCAAGAGCAATTACGCTATTACTGGTCTCTATTTTTATGACAACCGCGTTGCAAAATTTGCGAAGGCGCAGAAGCCCAGCGCCCGTGGCGAACTGGAAATCACCGATCTCAACAAGACTTATCTTGATATGGGTGAACTCGACGTGAAACTTCTCGGTCGTGGGTTCGCATGGCTTGATACCGGTACGATGGACAGTCTCATCGAGGCTGGCGAGTTCGTGAAGATGGTAGAGTGCCGCCAGGGCATCCAGATTAGCGCGATAGAAGAAATCGCCTACAGGAATGGTTGGATTAGCAAGGAAAAACTGCTTGAGTCCGCTGCCAAGTATGGAAAGTCTCCGTATGGGCAGCACCTACGAAAAGTCGCTGAAGGAAAGATTAAATATTAGAGGTTGGGATTTAGAGACTAGGGGCTAGAGTGTTCCTATACCGAACCCCTAGATCCAAGCCCCTAAATCCTAGATTCTATAACGGAACATATTATGAAGAAGAATATCGTAATCACCGGCGGTGCAGGGTTTATCGGAAGCCACGTAGTGCGTCTGTTCGTGAACAAGTACCCGGACTACAAGATCATCAACCTCGACAAACTGACCTATGCGGGCAACCTCGCGAACCTCAAGGACATCGAGGACAAGCCGAACTACAAGTTCGTGAAGATGGACATCTGCGACTTCGACGCGTTCTACAAGCTCATGCAGGACGAGCAGATTGATGGCATCATTCATCTCGCTGCCGAAAGCCACGTGGACCGCTCCATCAAGGACCCGTTCACCTTTGCGAAGACGAACGTGATGGGCACTCTTTCGCTATTGCAGGCAGCGAAACTCTACTGGGAATCTCTCCCTGAAAAGTACGAGGGCAAGCGCTTCTACCATATTTCTACGGATGAAGTCTACGGTGCGCTCAAGATGAATCACCCGGAAGGCATTACGCCTCCGTTTACTACGACGGCAAGCTCCAGTGAACATCATCTAGCATATGGAGACGATTTCTTTTACGAGACGACGAAGTACACTCCGCATTCCCCGTATTCCGCATCCAAGGCGGGCTCCGACCATTTTGTGCGCGCGTTCCACGATACCTACGGCATGCCGACCATCGTGACGAACTGCTCCAACAACTACGGTCCGTACCAGTTCCCCGAAAAGCTCATCCCGCTGTTCATCAACAACATCCGCCACAAGAAACCGCTCCCGGTTTACGGCAAGGGAGAGAACGTGCGCGACTGGCTCTTCGTGGAAGACCATGCCCGCGCTATCGACGTGATTTTCCATAACGGGAAGATTGCCGAGACGTACAATATCGGCGGCTTCAACGAATGGAAGAACATCGACATCATCAAGGTCGTCATCAAGACGGTGGATAGACTTTTGGGTCGCGCCGAAGGTGAGGATATGAACCTCATCACCTACGTGACGGACCGCCTGGGCCATGATGCCCGCTATGCCATCGACTCCACCAAGCTCCAGAAGGAACTCGGCTGGGAACCTTCCTTGCAGTTCGAGGAAGGCATCGAGAAGACGGTGCGCTGGTACCTCGACAATCAGGAATGGCTCGACAACATTACGAGCGGCGACTACGAGAAGTATTACGAAAAAATGTACGGAAATAGGTAATGGGAAAGTTCAATTTTATCAAAACTTCTATTGAAGGCGTTGTGGTCGTGGAACCGACGGTGTTTGGTGACGCCCGTGGCTACTTCATGGAAACGTATAACAAAGCGGAGTTCGATGCCGCTGGCCTGAAGGTGAATTTTGTGCAGGATAACGAGTCCCGCAGTAAGAAGGGCGTGCTCCGTGGTCTTCACTTCCAGAAGAAGAATCCGCAGGGCAAACTTGTTCGTGTCATCGAGGGCGAAGTCTTCGACGTGGCTGTGGATCTCCGCAAGAACAGCCCCACGTTCGGTAAGTGGGAGGGCATTGTTCTTTCCGCCGAAAAGAAAAACCAACTGTACATTCCAGAGGGCTTTGCCCACGGGTTTGTGGTGCTCAGCGAGATGGCGTCTTTTGTTTATAAGTGTACCCGTCTTTACGACCCGAAGGATGAAGGGGGGCTCATGTGGAACGACCCCGCTATTGGTATCGAGTGGCCTGTCGGGGATGGGTTTGATCCCATTCTTTCTGAAAAGGACACAAAAAATCCGTTGCTCAAGGATCTCGGCTTTGCATTTGAATTGTAAAATAGCCGCGAGCCATGAGCTTTGAGCTGTGAGAAAGAAATATTTTACTTTAAAATCTCATTACTCAAGCCCCTTTGCTCATGGCTCATTGCTCATAGCTCATAGCTTTTTTTCTATTTTATAGACGTATGAAGAATATACTCGTTGTTTGTACTGGGAACGTGTGCCGCAGCCCTACGGGGGAATATCTCCTAAAAAAGGAACTTGGACCGGATTTTGAAGTGAAAAGTGCCGGTTTGGGTGCGTTGGTGGACCAGCCCGCTAATGACATTGCGCAGAAGATTGCGCTCCAACATGGCGTGGACATGAGTACCCATCGTGCTCGGCAGATTACTATGGATATTTTGAAATGGGCTGATTTGGTTCTAGTTATGGAAGCTGGACAGAAAAGCGAACTTCTTCACCGGTATCCCTGGCTGGAAGGCAAGGTCTTCCGTTATGGGAAATCCATGCGTGTCGATGTTCCCGACCCTTACCGCAGGCCGGAGAATGCTTTTGTGCTTGCATGGAATTACCTGTCCAAGCTGACGCCTTACTGGGTAGATCTTATCAAAAAAGGAAAAATGCCGGAATAATCCGGCAAGGTTATGTCTATGAGACTTAAGCTGATTCTTGGTTGTGCCGCTGCGCTGTTCTTCTGCAGCTGTGCCGCGGGTCCTCACATGCGGATGACCGCCCCTGAAGATTCCATGGAATATAACGGGTTCATGGTGCACTTGCATGATATCAACTCGGGTGACTTCGGTCAGGATATTGCTGTGGCACCTGCTCCAGCACCGGAGTCGGCTCCGGCGGAAGAATCCACAAAGTTTGGTGACGTGAAGGAATTGATTGTTGATTCCATGCCGAACCTTGAATACCGTATTGGACCGTTGGATATGGTCCAGGTCGTGGTCTGGGAACATCCGGAATTGACGTCGCCGATGGGTCAGTATCAACCGGCTGGTCAAAAGGTGACGACTGACGGTAAGCTATTCTACCCGTATGCGGGTGAATTACAGGCGGCAGGCCTGACGGCCCAGGAATTACGCACTGAAATCACGAAACGCTTGTCGGACAAGATATTGAACGATCCGCAGGTCGATGTTCGTGTTACGGGATACAATAGCCTCAAGATTTTTGTATCCGGAGAAGTTAAAAATCCCGGTTATATATCTTTTGACGAAAAGCCGATGACACTTCCTGTTGCTTTGGCGGAAGCGGGTGGTTTTACCGAAAATGCCGACTTGTCCATGATTCAGATTAACCGTGGTGGGAAAATCTATAATCTCGATTACTCGTCGGTTTTCGCTTCGAACATTTCTGTGGATAAGATTTTGTTGAAACCCGATGACCAGTTGTATGTGGCTTCGAAGCTTGAAACGCAGAAGGAAGACCGAGTCTTTGTTATGGGGGAAGTTCGTAGGACCGATGTGGTCGATATGCACGACGGCAAGATTTCGTTGATTGACGCTCTAGCTTCTTCGGGAGGCCTGGAGGCCGTGAATGCTTCGGCTCGGTCCATTTACGTCATTCGCAATACAGACGACAAGCGCATAGATGTTTTCCATCTGAATGCAAAAAATGCGATGGCTCTTGCCATGGCGGAACGGTTCAATTTGAATTCTCACGACATTGTCTATGTCGATGCTTCTGACCTTGCGACATGGAAGCGTATCTTGGATTTGATCATGCCGAACGCTACCTTGATTAACTACGGGGCTAGCACGACTCGTAACATAGAATTGATTGAACTTGAGGGGTGGTAATAGATTATGATTAACTTGATTCTTTGTGGTGGTAACGGAACTCGTCTTTGGCCCATAAGCCGTTCGCTTATGCCCAAGCAGTTCGCCCGTCTGTTCGATGGGGCTTCCCTGTTTCAGCGTACGGTAACGACGAACGCTCGCGTTTGTGACGAACAGTATGTTATCAGCAACGCGGAACAGTATTTTTTGGCCAAGGACCAACTGGAAGAAGTCCATTCTAAGAAGTCCCGCTTCATGCTTGAACCGGTGGGCCGCAATACGGCGCCCGCAATTGCGCTTGCTTGCCTCAGCCTCCAGCCGGATACCATTGTGCTTGTATCTCCTTCGGACCATGTGATTCGCAAGACCGATGCCTACGAGGAATGCCTCCACAAGGCCGAAGCCCTTGCCAAGAAAGGCTTCCTGGTGACGTTCGGCATCACGCCGACCGGCCCGGAAACCGGTTACGGATATATCGAAGCCGATGGCGAAGATGTGAAGCGCTTTGTCGAAAAGCCCGATTTGGAAACGGCGAAGAAATATGTGGAATCCGGACGCTTCTTCTGGAACAGCGGTATTTTCTGCTTCAAGGCGTCGGTGTTCCTCAACGAACTTAACCGTTATTCTCCCGAAATTTATACTGCGGCAAAGCGAGCCTTTGCTTCTGCCAAGAAGGAAAATCGCGACTCGCTGATTCGCGTGGACATGGACGACATGCTGGCCATTCCGTCCAACTCCATTGACTATGCCGTGATGGAAAAGTCCGACAAGGTGAAGGTTGTCCCGAGTGATATCGGCTGGTCCGACCTTGGTGCTTTTGATTCCCTCGCCGGTGAATTTGAACACGACGAGAATGGCAACAACAAGAATGTGAAACATCTCGGCATTGGTACCAAGAATTCTTTGATCATGGGTAACCAGCGCCAGATTGCGACGATTGACCTTGACCACATGCTGATTGTGGATACGCCGGATGCCCTGCTGGTGGCTCCGCTTTCGAGCAGCCAGAAGGTGAAGGCCGTGGTGGATGAACTCAAGCTTCGCGGGTCGGATCTCCCGCGTGTACCGCAGACGGTGAGCCGTCCGTGGGGAACGTACTCCGTTCTTGAATCGTCGGATAACTATAAGATGAAGCGCATCGTGGTGAAGCCGGGCGAACGCCTCAGCCTGCAAAAGCACCTGCACCGTTCCGAACACTGGGTCGTTGTGAGCGGCACCGCCACGTGTACCGTTGGTGACAAGGTGTTCTACGTGCGCCCGAACGAATCGACGTACATTCCGGTGGGCGAGGTTCACCGCTTGCAGAACGAGGGCCGTCTCCCGCTAGTCATCGTCGAAGTCCAGGTGGGCGAGTACACCGGCGAAGACGACATCATCCGCGTCGAAGACGATTACCACCGTTGCAAGTAACAACCCACTGTCATCCCCGACTTGACCAGGGATCTCCTTTTTATACAAGAAAAGCGGACCGCAAGGTCCGTTTTCTTTTGCGCCGTCGGCGCCATTATTTACTCTAGCCCCTAGGCCCTAGATCCTAGCCCCTAAAATTGACTCAAGAATCTCTGGTCGTTGCTGGTCAGGAGGCCAATTTCCGGAATCGCGTGGCGCAGCATGGCGATACGGTCGAGACCGAAGCCGAATGCAAAGCCCGTGTACTTCTCGGAATCGATGCCGCAGTTCTTGAACACGTTCGGGTCCACAGAACCGCAACCGCCGATTTCCATCCAGCCGGTTC
>JAEEGH010004671.1_pt1 | contig 34939 bp, 24 predicted proteins | sample 9134181 | NCBI WGS metagenome assembly JAEEGH01 (sample SAMN16246544, study PRJNA631951) | gut metagenome | biome: gut microbiome; feature: rumen; material: DP-attached | host: Bos | place: Iran: Karaj | collected 2018-10
GGCAAAGGAGTTTTTTTAGTCTAAGGAATCAAGGAATCTAGGAATGGTGGCACCCTGTGCCATTGCTGCGCCAGAGAGGTGCAAAGCACCGGAAGATTCCTATATTCCAAGATTCCTTAGACAAAAAATCCCTAGAAGAAAGGAGATTAGCAAATGAAGAAGCGTATGATTGAGATTGCGGTGAAGGTCGTAGTAGCCGCGCTCACAGCATTTCTGACGGCCATCACAACGACGAGCTGTATGGGGTATGGACCGATTGCGCTCTAAGGAGCGCCCAGGGGGCAGAAAACGGCGAGAGGACTGACAGCGTGATGTCAGCCCTCTCTCTTTTTTTTAGACGCACAGGCACTTTTTTTCGAAAAGCCTTTGGCGTTTAAATAATAATGTGTATCTTTGCAGGCAGAATCAAGAACATCTCTACGAACCCGACTAAACGTATGACTATGAGGTCTCTACTGACACGGCTGATGCTACTGCTGGTCTCGCTGGCGGCAGGCTTGCAGGTGCAGGCTGACGAGCCGCGCTTCTACGTGTATAACGCCACCAACGGACTGGCCGACAACAGTGCGCAGACCATCTACTGTACGAAGACCGGACGACTAGTCATCACCACGATGGGACAGATCAACTTCTTCGACGGCAACAACTTCACCTACATCGACCCCAGCCAGGAGAACATCTACCACCTGACGAACTATACCGGCAACTACCACCTCTACTTCGACCGCTACCACCACCTGTGGCTGAAGGACACCCACAGCGTGACGTGCGTGAACCTGACCACCGAGCGCTTCGTCAACTCGGTCACGGATGTGTTCAAGGAGTTCGGCTGCAAGGACAAGGTGACCGACGTCTTCGTGGATCAGGCGAACAACGTGTGGCTGCTGACGGAGAAAGGCATCTACAACGTCGCCGCGAAACAGACCTATCCCGTGCGCAGCGGGCTGAACCTGCAAGACATGGAGTTCTGCGGCGAGCGGTTCCTCCTGCTCTTCTACGGCTCTGGACTGATGGAGATGACCGACCTCGAGACGGGCAAGCAGATCTATTCGGGCAAGCCCTACGGCGACGCCGAGACGAAGATGTACGGCGGCACGTCGGTGGTGAAACCCATCGGCAGCACCGTCTACCAGATACGCAACGGCCAGAACACGGGCATCCTCATGCGCTTCGACCTCGTGGAGCAGTCGTGGAAGACCATCCTGAAGACACCTTACTACCTGAGCAACATCACGGAGAAAGACAGCATCCTCTACGTGCCCTCGGCCTACGGCTACTACACCTACGACCTGCATACGGAGAAGCTGACGCACTACCGCGAGCTGACGATGGCCAACGGTCAGAAACTGCTGACGGACATCAACATGATGGCGTTCGACAAGCAGGGCGGACTATGGGTAGGCACGGAGAAACGCGGACTGCTCTACTCGCGGCCGCACTCCGCGCCGTTCAAGGTGTACGGCTGGGAGAACCAGCGCGCGCTGGATCTCGCGTCGATGATGGAGAGCCTGCCCGAGCCGCAGACGATGTACAAAGAACGGCGGTCGAACTGCGTCTATCGGGATTCCCGAGGCTGGACGTGGGTGGGCACGTCGACGGGACTGCACCTCTACAAGAGCGAGGCGGACCACCTGCCGGTGGTCTACACCAAGGACCACGGCCTGCTGAACAACGTCGTTCACACGATCATCGAGGACCGAAAACACAACATCTGGGTGGGCACGAGCTACGGCATCAGCTGTCTGCTCTTCGAAGGCAAGAAACTGCGCTACGTGAACAGCTACAACCAGTGGGACAACATACCCGCCGAGTCGTTCGTCAACGGCAAGGCCATGCTGCTGGCTGACGGCTCCGTCGCCATGCAGATGCTCGACCACGTGATAGAGTTCAATCCCGACAAGATGGTCACCATCACCGACCACGTGAACTATGACATCTATCCGAAGCTCGTGCACGTGATGGTGAACGGCAACATCCTGCACCAGGGCGAGGAGCTCGACGGCAGGGTGATACTCGAGAAGGCCATCCCCCGCACGGAGGAGATCAACCTGAGCTACTTCCAGAACTCGGTGACGCTGACTTTCTCGGCGCTGAACTATTTCCGTCCGCAGCAGACTTACTACCGCGTGCGCATCCACGGGCTGGACGACACGTGGCACTTGATGACCTCATACAACTCGGGCGGAATGGTGGACTCGCGCGGAAACCTCCACCTGCCGATGGTCGCCCTGCAGCCGGGGACATACACCGTCGAGGTGCAGACGTCGATGATCCCAGACCAGTGGGACTCGGTGCCCTACGAGTGGATCGTCAACGTGAACGAGCCCTGGTGGCGCACCACGGGCGTGATGGCGCTCTTCGGACTGCTGCTGCTCATCCTGCTGGGCGTCAATGCCTATTACTATATGAAGAACGTCAGTATGCGGGCCACGCGAAACTCGCAGGAGCAGGGCATCGTGCGCCAGATACGGAACTTCGCCGAGCACTGCAGCAAGGAGAGCACGGTGCTGCTGGAGCCTGCCAACGATGAGTACGACTTAGGTGAAGAAGAAAGCCGTCAGAACGACCTGACGCCGGAGTTCGTCGCGATGATGGAGAAGATCATGCCGACGGTGCTGAAGAAGAAGGGAGAGAAGTTGACGATGCGCGAACTCAGTGCCGAGGCGGGGATGGAGCTGCAGCCGTTCTATCAGCTCGTCTTGGGCAATATCTTCAAGAGCCACCGGCCGCTGGCAATGACTATGATGCTGAAGAAGGCGGTGAAGCTGCTGACGATGACGGAGAAGGATCTGGAGCAGATCGCGAAGGAGTGTGGCTTCGTGTCGACCAACTATTTCATCGGCATCTTCTATCACGAGTATCGCATGACGCCGGAGGTCTACCGCCGCCAGAACAGCACCCTCCGCAGGAGATCATAACGACAACCTCCGCAGGAGATCATAACGACAACCAGGACAACTTGGACAACTTTTTTTCTGGCAGAACCTCTGCATCGGGCGACATGTAGTCGCCCATAAATGTTGTCATAGTTGTCCTGGTTGTCGTTTAAATTATTTGAGGATGATTTGGTTGAAGGCGACCAGATGCCAGGTTCTTCCACCGACTTCTTTGAAATAGACGAGCGCCTGATAGCGGTTCTCGGTCTGGAAGAAGTTGCCCTCGGAGGGTAGGGGACGGCGTGTGCCGTCGGCGTTTTCCAATAAGTATTGATACGAGTAGTAGCCCTGCTTCTGCAGGATGGCTGCGGTGTACATCTGCGTGTCCTCGTCGTAGGTCAGTCGGTAGGTGTCGGGAGCCTCCGTCGTCCACTGGCCGTCGATGACAATCCGTCCGTCGAGGCCGGGCTGAGATTTCAGCCGGTAGTTCACCCACACGTAGTCGCAGGTGGTCTCCACCTCGATGTTGTCGCTGTTGCGGATGATGAAGGCACCGTCGGCATCCTCGTCATAGAGGTAGTTCGGGCGGGGTTCGTTGACGTAGGGGAACACCTGGTAGTTCTCGCCGTCCCAGCGGATGTAGTCGATGCCCATCGTGGGGTGGCTGGGGTCGAGCACCTCGTACTTGCGGTACTCATTGCCCGCGTCGAAGATGTAGTCGAGCGTGTGGCTCCACTCCAAGCCGTTCTGGTTGATGAACGACGGGTGGACATTTCGGCGCCAGTTGTCCTCGCGGCCGTTCTGCATCACCACCGTCCGGATCTGTTCCTCGGGGCGCGTGACGCGCTTGTTCTGGAAGCCCAAGGCCATCGTCACCTGCTGGTGGCTCTGGTTGGTGTCGATGTCGGTATTGGTGGTGGCGCTCATGGAGAGCTGCATCGACTGTTCCGTCACCATGAACTCCACGGTCAGCACGTCCTCGTCGGTGCCGTCTTCCATGATGTGCAGGCGGTAGTTGCCGCTCATCGTCAGCCGGCACTGGTCGTTGGGCAGCGAGAAGCTGTAGTGGGTGTAGGGTACGGTCGTGTTGATGGAGTGCTCATAGTCGTCGATGATCAGGTCGTTGAAGCCGTTGAGCCAGTCGCTTTCGAACACCTCGGTGGCCGTCGTCCAGTCGGCCTCGCAGCGCTCGATGTGACAGATGTAGCGGTGGTAGTCGTGGGAGAGCTCGTCGAAGCCGATGTTCAGCCGGTCGGCAGAGTTGAGCTTCATCACGGGCAGCGACAGCCAGTTCTGGTTCACCACGACCTGCAGCGACTTCACCTGCGGGTCGTAGATCTTATGAAAACCTGCTGCCGGCATTGCTGCCAGCAGCAGGTAGATGAATATCAGTGTGATGTGTTTACTCACCCTTGATAGCAGCTACGCCAGGAAGCACCTTACCCTCGATGGCCTCGAGCAGAGCACCACCACCGGTAGAGATGTAGCTCACCTTGTCGGCGAGACCGAACTTATTGACACAAGCCACAGAGTCGCCACCGCCGATCAGCGAGAAGGCACCCTCGGCCGTAGCCTCGGCGATTGCCTCACCGATGGCACGTGAACCGGCAGTGAAGTTGTCGCACTCGAACACACCGGCAGGACCGTTCCAGAGGATGGTCTTGGCACCCTTGATGGCCTTGCGGAAGTCTTCCTGAGAAGCGGGACCAGCATCGACGCCCTCGAAACCTGCGGGCACGTTGTTGGCAGGACAGTTGATGATCTCAGAGCCGGGCTTCACGGTCATCGTGCCGAAGTCGAGGCCGTTGGTTGCGGTGCAGTCGGAACCGAGCACGAGCTCAACACCGTTCTTCTTGGCGAGTTCCTCAACGCCCAGAGCCACATCCAGCTTGTCGAGCTCAACGATAGAGTCGCCGATCTCGCCGTTGTGAGCCTTTGCGAAGGTGTAGGTCATACCACCGCAGAGGATGAGCTTGTCGACCTTGCCCAGCAGGTTCTCGATGATACCGATCTTAGAAGATACCTTCGAGCCACCCATGATGGCCACGAACGGGCGCTTGATGTTCGAGAGCACGTTGTCGACAGCCTGAACCTCCTTCTCCATCAGCAGGCCGAGCATCTTGTTGTCAGCATCGAAGTAGTCGGCGATGACAGCGGTAGAAGCGTGCTTGCGGTGAGCGGTACCGAAGGCGTCCATCACGTAGCAGTCAGCATAAGAAGCCAACGTCTTGGCGAACTCCTTCTGGCTGGCCTTCATGGCCTTCTTGGCCTCGTCGTAGGCGGGATCGGTCTTCTCGATGCCCACGGGCTTGCCTTCCTCCTCGGGATAGTAGCGCAGGTTCTCGAGCAGCAGGGCCTCACCCATCTTCAGGGCAGCGGCAGCGTCGGCAGCCTTAGCGCAGTCGGGAGCGAATGCCACGGGCACGCCCAGAGCCTTCTCCACAGCCTCGCGGATCTGACCGAGTGACAGTTTGGGGTTCACCTTTCCTTTGGGCTTACCCATGTGCGACATGATGATGGTGGCACCACCGTCGGCCAGGATCTTCTTCAGGGTGGGGAGGGCACCGCGGATACGGGTGTCGTCAGTAATCTTACCATTCTCGTCAAGGGGTACGTTGAAGTCTACACGTACGATTGCCTTCTTACCGGCAAAGTTGAATTCGTTGATAGTCATAATGCTAATATTATTATTAATAATGTGAAAAACTTCGTTTTAATCGAGAGTGCAAAGTTACTAAATTTAAGGCACGAATGGCACGAATGACTTGTTTTTTTTTGATTTATTATCTTTTTTCGTGTTAATTCGCGCGATTCGTGCCAAATTATCACTACCTTTGCAGCCGAAATGAAGAAAGATACAGTGATTATCCTGAGCGGTGGCATGGATTCCGTGACACTGCTTTACGACCAGCAGGAGCGCATCGCCCTGGCCGTGTCGTTCGACTATGGCTCGAACCATAATGCCCGTGAGATACCCTTTGCCCGTCTGCATTGTGAGCGGCTGGGCATCCGGCATATCGTCATCCCGCTGGAGTTTATGAGCCAGTATTTCAAGAGTTCGCTGCTCGAAGGGGCTGATGCGATTCCCGAGGGACACTATGCCGACGAGAACATGAAATCGACGGTGGTGCCCTTCCGAAACGGTATCATGTTGTCGATTGCCGTCGGTATCGCGGAGTCGAACGACCTGAAGTTTGTGATGATGGCGAACCATGCGGGCGACCATACCGTCTATCCCGACTGTACGCCGCAGTTCGTGAATGCCTTCGACGAGGCAGCACGTGCGGGAACGTATGTGAATGTGGGACTGTTGACGCCGTTCACCCATTGGACGAAGGCCGACATCGCCCGCCGGGGGAAGGAACTGGGCATCGACTACGCTGAAACCTGGTCATGCTACAAGGGCGGCGATCGCCATTGCGGCAAGTGCGGCACCTGCGTCGAGCGCCACGAAGCCCTCCTCGAAGCCGGAATCGATGATCCGACTACTTATAATAATTAACGACAACTTTGACAACTTAGACAACCTTTTTCAGGCAGAACTTCTGCCTGTGGCGACATGTTGTCGCCAATTAATGTTGTCTTAGTTGTCCTGGTTGTCGTTATTAAAAAAAGACGTTGTTGTTATCCGAAGAGTTCGCGGAGGGCTTCCTCGACCTTGCGGACGGGATGCAGGCGGATGTGGAACTTCTTCGCGTCGAAGCCTTGAAGATTGTATTTGGGAATGATCATATCGCTGAAGCCTAACTTCTCGGCTTCGGCGATTCTTTGTTCTATGCGATTGATGGGGCGCACCTCGCCACTCAGTCCTACCTCACCGGCCATACACCAGCCCGACTCAATGGGCGTATCGACATTGCTCGACAGCACAGCGGCAATGACGGAAAGATCCATCGCGAGATCGGTCACCCGCAGGCCGCCGGCGATGTTGATGAACACATCCTTCTGCATCAGCTTGAAGCCAACGCGCTTCTCGAGTACGGCCAGCAGCATGTTCAGCCGTCGCTGGTCGAAACCGGTGGCAGATCGCTGGGGCGTACCGTAGGCGGCTGTCGATACCAGAGCCTGCGTTTCGACGAGGAATGGTCTGACGCCCTCGATGGCAGAGGAGATGGCAATGCCGGAAAGACCGTCGTGATCCTGTGTCAGCAGCAGTTCCGAAGGATTGGAAACCTGTCGCAGTCCGTTCTGTTGCATCTCGTAGATACCTAATTCTGATGTGCTTCCGAAGCGGTTCTTAATCGAGCGCAGGATGCGGTACATGTAGTGCTGGTCGCCCTCGAACTGGATCACCGTGTCGACGATGTGCTCCAGGATCTTCGGACCTGCCAGCGTTCCCTCCTTCGTGATGTGGCCGATGAGGATGACGGGCACGCCGCTGGTCTTGGCAAAGCGGAGCAACGACGAGGCACACTCGCGGACCTGTGCGATGGAGCCTGCGGAAGATTCAACATCCTCCGTCATGATCGTCTGGATGGAGTCGATGACCACCAGTTCCGGCTGCACATCCTTGATATGCTCGAAGACGTTCTCCAGGGAGTTCTCGCAGAGGATGAGGAAATTGTCGTTCTCGCCGCCAAGCCTGTTTGCACGCATCTTCAACTGGTGGGCGCTCTCCTCACCGCTGACGTAGAGGATGCGTTTTTCCGGCAGGCGGAGCATCGTCTGCAACGAGAGGGTGGACTTGCCGATGCCAGGCTCACCGCCGAGGAGCACGATCGAGCCCGGTACGAGACCACCACCGAGCACGCGGTTCAATTCCTCGTCGTGCAGGTCGATGCGAGGATCGTCGTGATTGGAGATTTCGCTCAGTCGGAGGGCTCGCCCGACGGCAGCGGCGGATGATTGGGCGGAGCGGCTGTTCAGACCACCCCGTCCTGCGGACACCCCTCCTAACTTAGGAGGGGAAGAAGATACCTTGATCTCCTTAAACGTGTTCCACTGTCCGCAAGCCGGACACTTTCCTATCCACTTCGGCGACTCCTGGCCGCAGTTCTCACATACGTATGCTATCTTGTCTTTTGCCATATTGATTGCAAAGTTACGACTTTTTTTGGAATTTGCAAAAAAATGTCGTACCTTTGCACACGATTATGAAGAAATTATTGATAGGAATAGTGGTTGCACTGCTGATTGTGGGCTGCGGAATGTCGTATGACGAGACGAAACGCCTGAAGCAGGAGAAGCGGACGCGGGAGTTGCGCGAGGACTCGGCGGCCTTGAAGGTGGCCGTGATGCCTACGCTCGACTGCCTGCCGCTGTTTGTGGCAGAGGAGCGCGAGATGTTCGATACCGTCGTGGATATCCGTCTGAAGTACTTTACGGCTCAGATGGACTGCGATACCGCCCTGCAGCGTGGTAGGGTGGAGATGGCCGTTTCCGACCTCGTGAGGGCAGAGAGGATGAAAGGAGTCAGGAGACAGGAGTCAGGAGTCAGGAGACAGGAGACAGGAGTCAGTAGGAATATGACGATCGGATATGTGACGGCGACCAACGCCTATTGGCTGCTCATCGCCAACCGCAACCAACGTATCACCGACCTCAAGCATCTCGATGACCATATGCTGGCGATGACGCGCTACTCCGTGACGGACTTGTTGGGCGACCTCGCCGTCGATAGTGCCAAGCTGAAGACGGAACGTGTGTTCCGCATTCAGGTGAACGATGTGAATGTCAGGCTGGATATGTTGGAGAACAACGAGATGGATGCCTTGCTGCTGACGCAGCCGCAGGTGACACAGGCGCTGCTGCTGAAACACCACGTGTTGCTCGACACCCGCAAACTGGATATGCAGATGGGCGTCATCGTCGAAGACAGCGTCGTGATGAGCCATCCGAACCGTCAGCGCCAGCGCGAGGTGCTGATCAAGGGCTACAACAAGGCCTGCGACTCGTTGAACCAGCACGGTATGAAACATTATCATGACATTATCAGAAAGTATTATAAGCTGTCTGAGCAGGCCCTTCGTCAGTTGCCTGACACGTTGAAATACGAGCACGTTCAGGCTCCTCGTGAGAAGGATGTGGCGCGGGCAAAGCAATGGCTTTCAAAAGTGAAAAAGTGAGAAGAATGGTACAAAACGAAGCACTCAACCTCATATTGACCCAGTTGCTGAGTCGCAACCTCGGCGAGGCCATCACCGCGATGGATAATTTCCTCGCCGTCTATCCCCATCAGGTCAATGCCGACCGTCTCTTCGCCATCAGGTCAGACTATCAGCTGATGGCCGACTACTGGCGTCGTGGCTTCAAGGATCCGCAGCTGCCAAACCTCTATGACACATTGCTGAAGCGCATGTATGTGCTCTACGCCAATATCGCCAGTGCCTACAGCATCCGCCACACACCCCTGTTCTCGTCGCTCTATTATCGGTCTCACATGGCCGCTCGCGACTGGGCCCCGCAGAACATCCGCGAGGAGCTTGAGTCGTTCGTCTCTGAGGTGGCGATGCTCCAGCTTGAAGCCCCTCATACCGCTGAGCCCAAGCGTAAGCAGCTCTATCAGAGGCATCACCGTTCTTTGATCGAACTCTTCGACTATATCCTCACCTCCGGCGTCTGGACTGACGGCTTCTCCTCAGCGATGGAAGAGATGTTGCTCTCTCCAACTGTCGATACGGCCGACAGTCAGCTCCTCGTCACAGCCGTGATGCTGGCGGCGGTCAGCTGCTTCGACATTGCCAAGTTCCGTCTCCTGATACACCTCTATCAGAAAGCCGTCGACGAAGAGGTGCGCCAGCGAGCCCTCATCGGCTGGACTTTCGCCCTCGATACCGAGATCGCCCGGAGCATCTACCCAGAGGCAAATACCCAGGTGGAGTCCCTTCTCGAAAATGAAGCCTGCTGTCAGGAACTCGTCGAGTTGCAGAAGCAGCTCTTCTATTGTATCGATGCTGAGCGCGATCACGCCACCATTCAGAATGAGATCATGCCCGACCTGATGAAGCAGCCCGGCCTCCGCATCACCCGCAACGGGATAGAAGAGACCGAAGAGAGCGACCTCAACGAGATCCTGCATCCTGATGAGACAGAAGCCAATCTGGAGCGTCTCGAGGCTAGCTTCCACAAGATGCTCGATATGCAGAAACAGGGATCGGATATCTATTTCGGCGGATTCTCCCAGATGAAGCGCTTCCCGTTCTTCAACGAGGTGGCCAACTGGTTCATACCCTTCGACTTCAACCATCCTGACCTGGAGGCCATCTCCGAGAAGTTCAGAAACAGCCGGTTCCTCCAGAACGTCCTTCACGGTGCCCCCTTCTGCAACAGCGACCAGTACTCATTCACGCTGGCCTTTGAGCAGGTGGCCAGCAAGATACCGCCCAGTTATATGGAGTTCGTCGAGAACAGTGGGTCCTCGTTCTATGAGTTCGCCGCAGAAGAGAAAAACACGCCAACCTTCATCCGGCGTATGTGCTTGCAGGACCTGTATCGCTTCTTCCGTCTGTGCAAGGATCGCGATGCCTTCCGCAACATCTTCGACCCAGAGCAGCACGACTACCTCTTCCTGTCGAAGCCTGCCTTCAGTCAGACACATATCGAGACTTCTTTCAACGATGTGACTGCTTTCCTGCTGAAGAAGAACAGGCGTACTGAAGCTGCCGCCATGCTGGATAATTACGGTGAGCACCGTCGTGACTTCCATTACTATATGATGTCCGCCTATCTCGGTCGTGACCCCAAATCCAACTACGCCCAAGCCCTCACCCTGCAGCCCGACAGCCAGCGCGCCCTCGCCGGCTATGCGAGAGCGCTCTTCAACGAAGGCGACTACCAGCAGGCCCTCGACACCTACGATCGCCTCCTCTCCCTCGCCTCCAACCTAGATTCGCCCGTTCAGCCCACTCCCCCCAAGACCAAATCCTACCTCCTCAACAAGGCCGTCTGTCTCTCCAATCTCAAGCGCTACGACGAGGCTGAGCGACTGCTCTTCCGCCTGAACTACGAGTCGGAAGACGATGCGAACGTGAACCGCGTACTGGCCTGGACACTCACCTGCAACGGCAAATACGAACAGGCGGAGAAACTCTACAATCAACTCCTGTCAGCCGACAAACCCGCTGCCGACGATCTGCTGAACTTCGGCTTCTGCCTTTGGTTCAGCGGACATATCGACGATGCCGCTGACTGTTTCCACCGTTATCTGAAGGAGAGCGGTGAGTCGAAGGAGTCAATGATTGAAAACGAATTGGAACTGATCCGTGCGAAGGGTATAACAGAACCAGAGATCCAGATGATGCTCTATATCCTCTGAGCCCTTCTCACTCTAATTTCCTTACTCACCCTTTCCGTCAGCCAGGTGCCTAAAAGGGGAATCCCTACGCCAGCGACGGTGTAGAGTATCCAGAAAAGATCCTGCTGCGAGTAGTCGTGTATCACCATGTGGCAGCCGATCTGTCTTGGATCGAGCCCGTACCACCAGATCTTCACCAGGCTCACCACCTTGTATGAAATAATATGGAAGATGAAGATATTCAGCGTGTGGTCGCCTGTATACACCAGGAACTTCTTGACATAACCCTTCGTGCAGTCTATCCATCGACTGATATTATAGGTCATGAGGAATCCCAGCAGGGCAGGCACGGGCAGCGAGAGGAACTGCGTATAGGTTGAGCGCCAGTTCATGTTGGCCGTCAGATATTTCGAGAACAAGAATACAACCACACCGCAGACGACCGTCATCGGCAGCGAGACATACACGCGGTCTGTAGCCTTATGGTATTCCTCGACAAACTGCCGGAAGATGAATCCGCAGCCGAAGAAGAAGCATCCCATCATGTCGCGATAACCGCCCTGTACGAGATTGATCACACGCAGCCCCTCGTACGTCTTCCAACCGCAGAGCAGGAGCATGATCAGGCAGATAAGGTATGGTGTCGCTCTTCGCAGCCCGGCCCATCTCGCCCATTTCTCACATCTTGATAGTCCCGCATCCACCACCTTATATATAATAAGGTATAGAATGCTGGCGACAAACAGTCCCCTGAAGAACCAGAACGCCCCGCAAAGGAAAGCATCGTAGCCTGCCATTGCCGTGACGATAGTCCACAGGTTCTGCTGCATCTGGTGCCAGGAGTAGGGGTGAGTGACGCCCCCCGCCTCGTTGCCGAAAGTCTCGTTGAGGATGCCTAAGTCGAACATCCAATTATGAATGATGAGGAAGAAGACAGCCCACTTGACGAATGGCCAGTAGAGTCCCTTCACTCTTTTTTTGACAAACGTCGCCTCGTCGTTCAAGTATTTCAGCGAGAAGAAGTAGCCTGCCGTAATGAAGAACAGGGGCATATGAAACTCGAAGATAAACCTGCACAGCCATCCTGGAGCCTCTGCGTGGGCGATGACCATCAGGATGATGGCGATGCCCTTAGCGATGGAAATAGTCGTGTTCCTCATAAGAATGGTGTGAGCAGATGTCCCAGCCAACCTCTGAACCGTTTCCAGGTGCTGCGGCTTCGTTTGTATTCCTCTTCGGTCAGGAGGTCGCACTTCTTCGTGTCCTCGATGAACTTATCCTCCAGTTGGCGTGTTACATCCTTGTCGATAATCAGGGCATTGATCTCATAGTCGAAGCGCAGGCTGCGGGCATCGAGGTTCGTACTGCCGACGGTACAATACTTGCCGTCGACCATCATAATCTTCGAATGGTGGAAACCTGGACGATAGCGCCAGATCTTCGCTCCCCGCTTCATCAACTTGCGGAGATTATAATACACGACGTCAGGCACTAACGGCACATCGTATCTCGACGACATGATGATATCCATCTTCACGCCCCGCTCCGCACAGCGCTTCAGCGCTTTGATGACGGATGAGGTGGGGCAGAAGTAAGGGTTGACAATCTTCACGGAATCCTGAGCGTTATCGAGGGCACTGATGTAGAACTGCCGCATGATCTTGTTAGTGGTGTGGGGCTCACGGGTTGCGATGCCCACCATTTTGTTGCCGGCCTCTTTACCCCGGAAGTACTTCTCGTCCGTCAGTTTCTCTTTCGTCAGTTTCTCCCAGAAGCGGACAAAGATATCCTGCAACTCGTTCACCGCCGGACCTTCGATGCGACAGTGCATATCGCGCCATTCGCCCACCTGTTCTGTGCCCACGAGATAGTAGTCGGCCACATTCATACCGCCCGTATAGCCGATTTCTCCGTCGATGACCACAATCTTACGGTGGTCGCGTGGCCAGATGTGGTTCACCCAGGGGAAGCGGATAGGGTCGAATTCGTAGATCTCGATGCTGTCTTCGTGGAGTGCCTTCAGGTGTGTTTTCTTAAGCGGCTGGTTGTTTGAGTCGTTTCCGAAGCCGTCGAAGACAGCACGCACCTCCACACCCTCCTTCCTCTTCTCCCTGAGGATATCGAAGAGCAGACCTGCGATGGAGTCGTTGCGGAAGTTGAAGTATTCCAGGTGTACGCTGCTCTTCGCCTGGCGGATGGCTTCGAACATATCTGCAAACTTCTCCTTGCCCGACATCAGCAACTTGACCTCGTTGCCTTTGGTGAAACGAATACCATATTCGCTCATCTGTCTGACGATGAGCGAATCACTGGTCTCCGCATGTGTATACAATGATATCAGCAGGAATGCGATGATTCCTGCTGATCGTCTGAGTAGTGTCATTTCCTGTGTTTCAGTCTATATTCGAGTGGCGTCATTCCGAACTTCTCCCTGAAGATGTTGATGAAGTTCTCGGCGGTCAGGAAGCCGATGTTCGTGGCCAACTCACTCATATTGATATTTGTGCGTTTCAGCAGTATGCAGGCATGCTTCAGTCGCATGTCGCGCACGAGTTCTGCCGGTGTCTTGTTGGTGATGCTTCTCACGCGGTGGAAGAACGGCACACGTCCCATGCCCATCGCAGAGGCCATCTCTTCAAGACTGATCTGTCCGCGACTCATATTCTGCATCACGTACTGTTCGATATTCTTCAGCAGTTGCTGATCCATCGCATCGAGCATCGAGTAGTCTGACAACGTTTCCTGCTCTTCGGGCACTTCCTCGACGACGGGCTGCTGGGTGGCCAGTTGGGTGTCGTTGCGCTTGATGACTTTCGTGTCCACGCGGGCCATCGGATCGTCGGCGGCGATGATGTCATCGTTGTCGTCACTCTTCTTGATCTCACCCATATCGATGCTCTCTGTGGCCGTCGTCATACTGGCGTTGCGGTCTTCGAGCATACGGGTCTCTGCGCCTTCGATGAGGTCGCTGTTCATCTCGATGGGACCGAGGCCGAGGATCTTGTTGAAGCGCATCGTGGCATCCTGCAGATTGAACGGCTTCGAGAGGTAGTCGTCGGCAGAGAGCGTGATGTTCTGCGACCGCATATCCTGTGGCGTCAGCACACCCTCCGTCATCAGCACGAACTTGATCTTCTGCGTCCTCGGGTTCATCTTCAACTGGTTACAGAGGTCGCTACCAGTCAGTCCGGGCATATCCTGCTTACAGACGACAAGGTCGCACTGCATTTCCTCCAGATCGGCAGCAGCCTTCTCGCTGCTGTTGTAGGGGAAGAAGTTGTAGACATATTTGAAGCGCGAGGTGGCGAACTTCAGGAAGTCGTCGTTGTCGTCGATCATCACGATGGTGAACTTCATCGTCGGTGCGTCGAGGGCAGCCCTTGACATCGTAACCTCAGAAGTGAGGCTCTCGGTGCCGATGTCGGGCAGTTCGATCTCGCCGCGTCCGTTGAGTTCCAGACGGTCGTGGACAGCGTTCTTCGCACGTTCCTCCGGATGCTCCAGGCTGGTCTGCATGTCACTTACGCGGGTGATGATCTGCAGCATCTGCGAGTGGAGGGCGTTAAGCTGTTCGCGCTCCTCGAGTGTCTTCTCCTTCTCAGAGAGGTTGCCGATGATAGAGGTCATGCGGGCCATCGGCTGACGCAGATCCTCACTGGCGGCCTTGATCTCCTCACGCTGCAGGGCGAGTTCACGGATGACAGCCTTCTTGCGGGCCTTGATGACTCTCAGCTGCTTGATGCCGATGCGCCAGAAGTAGATAATCACGAGCAGGATGATGACGTAGGCGAGAATCATCCACCATGAAAGCAGCCAGTGGCGGGCGATGTTGATCTCGAGTATACGCTCCTGGTTACTGACGGCACCCTCGGCACTAACGGCCTTCACGTGCAGTGTATACTTGCCGCTGGGGAGGTCGCGGAAGGTGACACCGTGCGTCAAAGCATTACCGTTGCGCCAGTCTTCGTCCTTGCCTTCCATCCAGTACATAAACTGCAGGCGCTCGCTCTGGTTGTAGTTACCGGCAGCGAACTTGATGGTGAATGTATTCTGGTTGTGACCCAGTTCGAGTTTGTTCGTCTCGTTGAGGGCCTGTGGCAGCACGATACGCTCCTGGTACATATGACCAGTGAAGATTTCCTCTTCGCCGATAAACAACTGTGTGAGCATCACGCGTGGCAGGGCGTCAGTGTCGTCGTTGGCCTTCTCCACCACCCAGTTCACACCGTAGAGGCCACCGAGCAGTACGTTGCCGTCCTGCTGGGTGATGATGGAGCCTGGGTTGAACTCATTGCTCTGCAGACCGTCGGCCGTCGTGTAGTTGTAGAGGCCGTAGTTGTTTGTGCCTTCCTCGTGGTTACGCTGCACGACGATACGGCTCACACCACTGCTGGTGGTCACCCAGATGTTGTGGTTCTTGTCCTCTGCGATACCGCAGACATTATTGTTACTCAGTCCCTGTTTCTCCGTCAGGTAGTTCAATGAGTCGTTCTCGAGGTTCAGGATGTTCAGACCTTCACGTGTACCGATCCAGATCAGTCCGCGGGAGTCTTGCATCACCTGGGTGATATAGTTGTTGGTGAACGACTTCAGGTTCGACTTGTTGCCTGTGAGCATCGTCCTGTCCGTTGTTGAGAGGTTTAGGATGAGCAGACCCTCTGCCGTACCTACGTAGAGGTCGTTACTCTTGCCATTCTTGTTGTAGAACAGGCAGGTGATGTTGTTCGTCGACAGTTTGCCGTTCTCGCGGGTGTACGACGAGAACGTGTTCATCTTGGGGTTGTACACCTGCATACCGCCGTTGGTGGCAATCCACAGGTTACCGATCTTATCCGTGCAGAGCGCGTTGATATGGTCGTCGATGAGAGTGGCGCTACTGTCCGTTGCCAGCGAGTAGATCTTCGACACACCGTCCTTTATGCGGGTCAGACCGTTGCGCTTCGAACCGATCCATAGGCTGCCGTCCTGGGTGGTGGCCAGACACGACACCTTCATACTTGCCAGATTCCCCTCGTAGCCGATCACACCCTTGTCGCTCGTACCATACCAGATGTTGCCGCTGGCATCCTGCGTGATGGCTGTGACGTCGCCGATATGGCGGGCACCGAAGCGGTAGATGTACTGTCCGCAGAAGGCAACGCCCGACTTCTCCGTACCTACCCAAAGCAGGTCGGTATCGTCTACATAGACACTCTGGATGCTGATCTTGTCAATCTCCCCCGGGTTCATATTGATATTACGTGGCGTTACGCTATTCACCTCATGCGTGTTCACGTCCATCTTCAGCAGACCTAACTGGTCACTACCAATCCAGATGTTTCCTGAGCGGTCGCCCGCCATTCCGTTGATGTTGCGGTCTACGCCATAGCCAGTCAGTCCGAGCGAGGGCCCGATGTTAGTGTCCCACATGTTGGCGCTCTTGTTGTACATATACAGCGTGCCCTGTCCGTAGAGCCAGATGTTGTCCTGCTGGTCTGCAAACGCCCGCAGCGACTTCGTCCGGCGGTTCTTCAGTTGCTCAAGTCCCTCCGTCGCCCAGACGGTATGCTGCTGGTGCATCACATCGCAGCACACCAGTTTACCGTCGTCATATACGATAACTGCTCCGTCTCTGCACTCACTGATCGAGCAGACCACACCCTGCGGGATGCCCTGTGCGTCGTTCGTATAGCCAAACTCATAGAGCAGCTGCTGTTGCTGGTTGTAGCACACCACGCCCTTGTTGGGGATGGCGCCCCAGAGGTTCTTATGACGGTCGATATACACGATGCTCGGGATGGTCTCGATACCCATTCTGGCGAACGTCTGCTTCATGTCGCGCTCGAAGGTCTCCGTCTGCGGGTGATAGATGCAATAGCCCGACGATGTCTCGACGAGCAGGTTGCCGTCCAGCATCTCCTGGATGGAGTTGATGTAGCTGTCGTTCAGGCTCGAGCCGTCCTGCGAGTCGCTCTGGAAGTTGCGGAAGGTGTAGCCGTCGAAACGGTACAATCCCGCAGGCGTTCCGAACCACACGTATCCCCGCGAATCCTTCAGGATGCAGTTCACCTGGCTGGAGGTCAGTCCCTCCCGCGCGTCAAGTGTCTTAAACAGGAAGTCGCCTGGTGCCGCATTCAGCGTCACCCTCTGCAAAACCGTCACTGCCACCATCGGCAATGCCAGCATCAATCCGATCAGTAATTTCTTTATCTTCATTGCGGTAGCAAATTTTCCATTATCCATTTTCCATTATCTATTCGGGCAAGCCCGCTTTATATCATGCACGAGTAGTGGTCTACGACGCCTAACAGATGATTGTCGTCGTCGACGACCAGCACAGAGTGCACTTTATATTTGTTCATGATCCTTTGTATCTCTGTAATCTTCGTGTCAGCCTTAACGGTCTTGGGTGTACGCGTCATAATGTCGCTGACGGTACGGTCGAAGAACTCTGCTTGCCACTTTTCCATCGCGCGGCGGATGTCACCATCGGTGATAAGACCTACAATCTTATCGTCAACCACCGCGACTCCCAGCCCCAGCTTGCCTTTGCTCACGAGGATGATCGCTTCGCCCAGATGCATCTCCGGTGGCAGCACCGGCAGGTCTTCTTTGAACATCACATCCTGTGCCGTCGTCAGCAGCCGTTTGCCCAGTTCACCGCCTGGATGGAACTGTGCGAAGTCCCTCGGCTGGAATCCCCGCTTCTCGATGAGGGCTATGGCCAGCGCGTCGCCCATCGCCAGTTGCGCCATTGTCGAGCTCGTCGGCGCCAAGTTCATAGGACAGGCCTCTTTCTCCACACCCACGTTTAAGTGGCAGGTGGAATATTTTGCCAGTAGCGACTCTGGATTACCGCTCATGCCGATGATAGGAATGTGCATGTGGAGCACCATCGGTATGAATCGCAGCAGTTCGTCCGTCTGGCCCGAGTTCGAGATGGCCAGCACCACGTCGTCAGCCGTCATCACGCCCAGGTCGCCGTGGAACACGTCCAACGGGTTGATAAAGAACGATGGCGTACCTGTTGACGACAGCGTAGCCGCGATCTTCGCGCCGATATGTCCGCTCTTTCCCACGCCAGTCACGATGATCTTCCCCTTGCAGTCGTACATCAGCTCGACGGCCTGCTCGAACTTCTCGTCGAGCTTCTGAATCAGTCCGAGCACGGCTGCTGCCTCGTCCTTGAAACACTGTATGGCGTAATCTCTTGCGGTCAATTTGTTTACGATTTACGGATTTATGATTTACGATTTTATGAGCTTAGCGACTAATGGCTCGAGCTTGTCGAGTTCCAGCATGTTAGCGGCATCGCTGAGGCCTTTGTCCGGATCCGGGTGTACCTCGAAGAAGAAGCCTGTGGCCCCGAAAGCCTTGGCGGCGAGAGCCATCTGCGGCACGAATCTCCGGTCGCCGCCCGTCTTGTCACCGGCTCCTCCCGGACGCTGTACGCTGTGGGTACAGTCCATGATCACCGTCGGCACGATCTCCAGCATATCCGGTATATTGCGGAAGTCGACGACGAGGTTGTTGTAGCCCATCATGTTGCCCCGCTCCGTCAGCCACACCTCGTTGGCGCCTGCCTCGCGGGCTTTCTCCACCGGGAACCACATGTCTCGCCCAGACAGAAACTGCGCCTTTTTGATGTTCAGCGTGCGCCCTGTCTTGGCGGCAGCTACGAGCAAGTCGGTCTGGCGGCAGAGGAAGGCGGGAATCTGCAATACGTCGCACACCTCGCCGACGGGTTGTGCCTGCCACGATTCGTGGATATCCGTCAGCACCCGCAAGCCATACTTCGTCTTGATGTCGTTCAGCATCTCCAGTCCGCGCTCCATCCCTGGGCCTCGGAACGAGTGGATGCTGGTGCGGTTGGCCTTGTCGAACGAGGCCTTGAAGATGATGTCCGTGCCCAGTTTGCCGTTGATTTCCACCAACTTACGTGCCACCGTGTCGAGCAACTCTGCCGACTCGATGACGCAGGGACCTGCTATGATCGTTACCTTGCCATTCATAATAATGCTGCAAAAATACGCATTTTATTCAAAACTGCCAAATTTTTTTGCATTTATTTAATAAGGTGTATGTCTCTCTGTGGGAATGGGATGGTGATGCCGTTCTCGTTGAGGGTGTCGTAAACACATTTCAGCACGTCGCTGATGACGTACGACCTCTTGGGTGCATCCGCCCAGACGAACAGCTTGAAGTTCACGCTTGAGTCAGCCATTTCCGACACCACGCACTTCACCTCCTTCGAGCGGTCCATCCATGTGTGGCGCAGGCCGTTGACAGCCTTCTCCACCAGTTCTGTCACCTGTTTCAGGTTCGAGCCGTAGGCTACACCAAAGGGCACCACCGCCAGCACGTAGCCGTGATTCCTCGTCAGGTTCTTATAGTTGCTCTTGAACAGCTGCGAGTTCTGGAAGGTGATCACCTCGCCATAAAGCGAGTCCACCACTGTCGACGTGTAGCTGATCGTGCGCACCTTGCCCATCGTGTCGTTCACCTGTATCCAGTCGCCCACTTTTATGCGGCCAGCCATCAGCGAGGCACCGTAGTAGATGTTCTCGATGATGTCTTTCGAGGCGAAACCGATACCTGTGGAGAGTCCGCCAGAGATGGCGACGAGCCAGGTGACGCTGATGTTGAGGATGGAGAGGGAGATCATGAGCCAGACGCCCCACACGAACACCTGGATGACGTTCCGTCCCATCACCTCGCGCGAGGCTGCCGTCGTGGGGTCGCGGTGCACATAGTGCAGCCGCAGCAGCGAGAGAATGGTGCTTGCGATCCAGCGGAAGAGGAACCACAGACAGATGACGATTGACAGTTTCAGGATCGACACCTGCAGGTTCTCCAGATTAATGAACTGGTAGTTGAAGATACGCCAGCAGAGTTCGTTCAGGTTGAACACCTTCGCGGCCCAATAGACGCTCACCATCAGCGACAGCACACTCAGCACGGGCATCACCACCTGTTCCACCAGCCGATAGCCCCACGTCTTCGTGGCAGGCTTCTCGGCCAGTCCATGGCGCTGGGCGTAGTTGTGGATATACTGGCTCACGCAGGTGATGGTCAGCACGCACGTCAACTGCATGATCCACCAGATGAGCAGTTGTACGGCCAACAGCGTATAGCCCGACCAGGCGCACACCACGGAGGCGGTGAACACCGTCAGCGAGATATACGAATAGAACATATCCGAACGGGGGATGTTCTTGTTGTGACGACGGATAACGCTCCACTGCCACAGCGCACAGCAGAGTAGGATAGGGGGCAGGAGCATGTTCACCAACTCGTTGGGCACCAGCACGATGCGGAACACGATGACGATGAAGCCGATGATGATCAGCGGCGAGTAGACGCGGAACGCGCTGCGTATCTGGTCGCCGTCGACGCGCAGCAGCAGCGAGATGAGAATCACGCCCAGCAGCCACGCATACTCCACCAGCAGCGTCGATGCCATCACAAGGAAGTTCTGCCCCGTGTTGTTCACGAACAGTCCCTGTATCAGCGCAAAAGTCACGGTGGTCGTCGCCATAATGATCGCAGGCCGTTTCTTGCGGTATTCGGGCGTGTCGAAGCGTTTGGGCAGCAACAGGCGGAAGAACAACTGGTTCAACAGGATGGCTACGAGTACGAAGACGCCGATGGCGATGAACGTGCCCAGAATCCACTGGCTGCTCCAGTCGGAGTTCTCGTTGGCGTAGAGATCGTACTTCTTCTCCATCGCCTCCGTCAGGTTCCTCCAGTTGCGGCTGAAACGCGACATCAGCGTGAAGTAGTTGGAGGTGCCGTTGATGAAGACGCTCTGCTTGATGTCCGAATAGCGCTTCTGGGCGTAGTCGTTCAGTACGCTCAGACGGTTCTCCGTGCGGTCGTAATAAGAAATGTACTTTTCCAGCTGGCCGGAGCCTTCCTGCAATAGTCCCCGGATGCTCTCTGCCAGCATCACGCATGAGTCGCGCTTTTGCACGCCCTCTTTGCCCAGCACCCTGTCGGGCATGATCTTCAGGCTGTTGATGAGGCTGTCGTAGCGGGCGATCTCACGCTCATTGGTCGAGAGGAACGTCTTGAAGGGCAGTTGGCGCGAATGGAACTCGTGGTATTGTTCCGTCGCTTCGTGACAGGCATAGGTCAGGTCGAACACGTTCTCCTGCTGTTGCGAATAGAGCATCAGCGCGTTCTGGTCGGCCCGTTTCATCGTGTTCACCAGCTCCTGGATGATGCGCTTGTTGTGCTGTTTCCTTACTTGTGTACGTTCCTTTAGTTCAGTGTTGTAGCGCATCAGCTCCGTTTTCAGGATGGCGAGTGTCTGTTGCAGGTCTTTTTCCTTCAACACCGCCCCTGCCTCCGTCAGCATGAATGTGAGCAGAACGCCTATTATCAATAGTCTTTTCATATCCTTAAAGTCTAATCATAAAGTTCAAAGTTCAAAGCTCAAAGCTCAAAGTTCTTGCAAAAGTACAAAAAATTCTCCTTTCCTCGCATATTTTTCCCAATAATCTTGCAGATTTAGACAAATTTGACTACTTTTGCATTTGATTTTAAACAAAAACACTACGATTATGCTCACACTTATCGCCGACAGTGGCAGCACGAAGACCGACTGGGCCTTGACGGGTATCGACCCCTCACCGCGTCGTGTGTCAGCCGCCACGCGTTTCCACACACAGGGTATCAACCCCATTCATCAGTCCGACAACGAGATCCGTCAGGTCCTGCACCAGGAACTCCTGCCTTATCTCTCTATCGAGAATATCAGTCATGTCTATTTTTATGGCAGTGGTGTTCGTCCGGAGAAAGAGGCGCCGATGGCGCAGTTGCTCCGCGAGATGTTCTCATGTGCAGAGGTCGTTGAGGCCCATTCCGATCTTTTGGGTGCCGCACGGGCCCTCTGTGGCCATAACTATGGCATTGCCAGTATCTTAGGCACAGGTGCGAATTCTTGTCTTTACGACGGAAAGAACATCTTGCAGCATACACCAGCCTTGGGTTATATCCTGGGTGATGAAGGGAGTGGAGCCGTGCTGGGTAAACGCTTCCTACATGACCTCTACTGCGGTCTGTTGTCTGAAGATTTGAAGGCAGAATTTGAGAAGAAAACAAAGCTTACGCTGCCTGAGATCATCAATCGCGTCTATCGTCAACCGTTGGCAAACCGTTTTCTCGCCAGTCTGACGGAGTTTATCCATGACCATCTCTCCGATCCAGATGTTGAAGATCTCGTGCGCCAGAGCTTTATCGACTTCATCCGCATATATATTGCCCCGTATGAGCATCAATATCTGCCACTTTCATTCGTCGGCAGCATTGCACATTACTTCGCTGACCAGCTCTCTGAGGCTGTAGAATCCCAGGAATACACCCTCGGGACCATCCTCCACAACCCCATCGAGGGGCTCGTAGAGTATCACGGATAGAATGTAATGTAAATAAATTTCAACACATATAGGGCGGACTTGTTCCGTCCTTTTTTCTATATTTTCAGTGAATTTCGTACTTTTTGGCTTTTTGTAGCCCAAACATTGAGTTTTAATAGTCCAAACTCGGACTTTCATTAGCCTAAAACCTGCTTTCATCAGTCTGTTCTACTTGCTGTGTAAACATTTTCAGTCTGTAAAATAGTATTACCAAAATGTGTGTATGCAGAGGGTCATAAGTGTCATTAGTCATTAGTGTCATTAAGGTTTTGGAGAAAAGAATGAAGTATTAAATATTATATATTATATATAATATATAATATTTAAATTAATAGAAGGACTCCGAAATGCTTAATGACACTAATGACTAATGACACCCTTGACACCAGTTAGGGAATATTTTGTCTTTTCCTGAATTGTTTTTTTTCTTTGCATTTTCTTTAGAAAATATTTGGCGGTTTCAATTATTTTGTGTACCTTTGCAGCATGTTTAAAGGTACTATAAATATTGCAATTAAGTGTCTTGTGATGCTTGTGATGGCGGTGGTAATCACTGCCTGCGGCCAGACTGTGAAAGAGTCGGCCAATCCTTTCGTGACTGTAGAGAATGGTCATTTCGTTAAGGACGGTAAACCATATTATTATGTGGGTACGAACTTCTGGTATGGGGCTATCTTGGGCTCGGAAGGGCAGGGAGGTGACCGTGAACGGCTCGCCAAAGAACTCGACCTGTTGAAGGCTCAAGGCATCGACAACCTGCGTGTGCTCGTGGGTTCGGACGGTGAGCGCGGCGTGAAGACGAAGGTGGAGCCGACATTGCAGATCGCACCAGGCGTGTATAACGATACGATACTGGCTGGTCTGGATTACCTCCTTCAGGAGATGGGCAAGCGCGATATGGTGGCTGTGCTCTACCTGAACAACTCTTGGGAGTGGAGCGGTGGCTATGGCTTCTACCTCGAACAGGCTGGGGCAGGCAAGCAGCCTAGACCAGACGATGTCGGCTATCCCGCCTTTATGAACGCGATGGCGCAGTATGCCACGAACGAGAAGGCCCACGAACTGTTTTACGACTACGTGCGCTTCATCATCGGACGTACAAACCAGTATACCGGCAAGGCTTACAAGGACGATCCTGCCATCATGTCCTGGCAGATTGGCAACGAACCGCGTGCATTCTCCAAGGAAGTGCTGCCTGCCTTCGAGAAGTGGATTGCCGAGGCTGCAAAGCTCATCCGTGAACTCGATCCGAACCACCTGATCTCCATCGGTTCAGAGGGTGCCTGGGGCTGCGAGGGTGACTTCGACTGCTGGGAGCGCATCACGGCCGACGAGAACATCGGCTATGCCAATATCCACCTCTGGCCATACAACTGGGGCTGGGCAAAAGCAGACTCCCTGATTGAGAACCTGCCGAGGGCCAAGGCGAACACGAAAGAGTATATCGACCGTCACCTCGACATCTGCGCCAAGATCAAGAAGCCGTTAGTGATGGAGGAATTCGGCTATCCGAGAGACGGCTTCCAGTTTGCCCTCGGCACACCGACGCAGGGTAGGGACGGCTTCTACGAGTACGTCTTCTCGCTGGTGGCTGACAATGCGGAGAATGGCGGCTACTTTGCCGGCTGCAACTTCTGGGGATGGGGCGGACTTGCCCAGCCCAGGCATGAGCAGTGGCAGGTGGGCGACGACTATACAGGCGACCCAGCGCAGGAGGCTCAGGGACTGAACTCAGTGTTCGCCAACGACTCGACGACACTGCAGGTGATCCGTTCACAAGTGGAGCGTATGGACAGATTGACGAAATAGTATCATCATTAGGCAAAAGAAAGTACGGGTGTTTGCGGGAATTGTCGTACCTTTGCACCGCAATTTGAAATCAACTAAAAGCAAGATGAAAAGATTACTATCAATGATTCTCTGTGTGATGGCGTTTTCGACGCTGTCGGCACAGATTCGCGGCTCGGAAATCCAGGTGCTTGTGCAGCCAGACCATCAGGACTGGACGTATAAGACGGGTGAGAAAGCCACGTTCACTGTCAGTGTGCTTCGTTCGGGTACGCTGGTGGACAACGTGAGCATCGACCTCGCCGCAGGCCCTGAGATGTACCAGGACGTGAAGAAGCAGACCGTACTGAAAGACGGGACGACGAAGTTGACAGGTACGATGAAGCAGCCCGGCTTCTACCGTGTGGACGTGACGGCCCACGTGGACGGCAAGGAGTACAAGGGTGCCTGTGGTGCTGCGTTCTCGCCAGAGCTGTTGCAGCCGTCGACGGTGATGCCCAAGGACTTCTCGGAGTTTTGGCAGGGTGTCATCAAGGAGGCCCGCAAGACCCCTCTCGAACCCACGAAGCGACTGTTGCCCGAGCGTTGCACGAAGGATGTGAACGTGTATGAGGTGTCGTTTCAGAACCTGCAGGCGAACTACCGCACGTATGGCATCCTCAGTGTGCCCGTGAAAGAAGGCAAGTATCCGGCGCTGTTGCGTGTGCCTGGTGCCGGTGTGAGACCTTACGGCGGTGACATCTGGACGGCAGCTCAGGGCGCCATCACATTGGAGATCGGCATTCACGGCATTCCTGTGACGATGGAGCAGAAGGTGTACGACGATGTGTTCAACGGTGCGCTGATGGGCTACTGGGAGTTCAATATGGACAATCGCGACAAACATTATTATAAGCGCGTGATCGTCGGCTGTATCCGTGCTCTCGACTATATCGAGGAATTCACGCCTTGGAACGGTAAGGAACTGGGTGTGACGGGTTCGTCGCAGGGTGGATTCCTCTCACTCGCTACGGCTGGCCTCGACAAGCGCATCACGTACTATGCTCCTGTGCACGCCGCCTGCTGCGACCATACGAACTCGCTGAAGGGCATCGCCTGCGGCTGGCCGCATTACTTCTATTATAATAAAGGTGTAGGTCAGGAGAAGCAGATTGAGACATCGCGCTATTACGACGGCATCAACTTCGCCCGGCTGATCACCGACCAGCAGGCGGGTTGGTTCTCGTTCGGCTATAACGACGATGTGGTGCCTCCCACCACTGCCTGGGCAACGTATAACACGGTAAAGGGCCCGAAGACCATTAAGCCCTATCAAGCCACGTGGCACTTCTGGTTCCAGGAGCAGTGGGACGAGTGGGAGAACTGGCTGCTCAAACAGATGAAACTTAGATAAAATCAGAATACCCAAATTACTCAGATAATTCAGATATGAAAAAGTATATAGCAATGGCAATCGCGGCAATAGCATTGGCCGCTTGCACGACACAGAAACAGGCTGAACCGGAGAAGACGGCAGCACAGCAGTTGATGGAGCGCCTCGATACGCTTCGCAGTAAAGGATATATGTTTGGCCATCAGGACGATCCGTTCTATGGTCTGACTTGGGACTATCAGCCCGACTCTAGCGACGTGAAGAACGTCTGTGGCGACTGGCCCGCCGTGATGGGCTTTGAACTCGGCGGCATCGAGATGGGCGACGCCAAGAACCTCGACAGCGTGCCTTTTACAAAGATGCGTGAGGAGATCATCAAGCACTATGAGCGTGGTGGTATCATCACCATCAGCTGGCATCCCCGTAACCCGCTGACCACGAAACCTCGTGGAGGTCTTGACGGCCAGAAGTTCCCGGAGGGATCGGCTTGGGACATCAGTGACACGACGGTTGTAAAGAATGTGTTGGTAGGCGGTTCTCATGAGAAACCCTTCTTGGGATGGATGCGTCGCGTGGGCGATTTCCTTGAGACGTTGAAGACCGCAGACGGTCAGAAGGTGCCTATCATCTTCCGTCCTTGGCACGAGAACACAGGTTCGTGGTTCTGGTGGGGAGAGAAGCTCTGTACGGCAGACGAGTATAAAGGGCTGTGGAACCTGTTACAGGACTACCTGAACGGTCGCGGTCTCGACAACCTGCTCTGGGCCTATTCACCCGGTATGGCTGCCAACCTCGACGAGGCTAAATATCTTGAGCGCTATCCTGGTGACAACCGTATCTCACTCGTAGGCATCGACGGTTACCAGTGGGGCACAAAGGAGGACTTCGTCTCACAGTTGGACGCCAACCTCGCTATGCTTACGAAGTTTGCTGCTGATCGTGGAAAGATTGCTGCCCTGACGGAGTGCGGACTGAAGAACCTCACAGATTCTACATGGTGGATGTCGACGCTGACACCCGTACTCGACAAGTATCCCATCAGTTACTTCCTCGTATGGCGCAACTACAAGGAGGAGTGGTTCGGTCCCTCGCCCTCCAAGCCCGATGCACCTTATTTTATAGAAATGTATGATAAGAATAATGTGCTATTCTTGAACGAAATTAATAAATAACGGCAACAATGACCGAATATGAACAGAAAGTGGCAGCCCTGCGTAAACACCATGAGGAGCTGCTGAGCCGTAAGAACGAACCCGTCGAGTGGGGGAACGGCATTTATGAGAAGTATAAGTATCCAGTGGTGACGGCTGCTCACGTGCCACTGGAATGGAAATATGATTTCAATGAGCAGGACAATCCCTACCTGATGCAGCGTATCATGTGCAATGCCACGCTGAACTCAGGCGCTATCAAGTGGCAGGGTAAGTATGTGCTTGTCGTCCGTGTGGAGGGTGCAGATCGTAAGAGCTATTTCGCTGTGGCTGAGTCGCCCAACGGCATCGACAATTTCCGCTTCTGGGAGGAGCCCATCACGATGCCTGACGATGTGATTCCCGCAACGAACATCTATGATATGCGTATCACGCAGCACGAGGACGGCTGGATCTACGGCGTGTTCTGTGCTGAGCGTCACGACGACTCACAGCCGGGCAACCTCTCCGCTGCTACGGCTACGGCTGGTATCGCCCGTACGAAGGACCTGAAGACCTGGGAGCGTCTGCCGGACCTGAAGACTAAGTCGCAGCAGCGTAACGTCGTGTTGCATCCAGAGTTCGTCGACGGCAAGTACGCCTTCTACACCCGTCCTCAGGACGGCTTCATCGACACAGGTTCAGGCGGTGGTATCGGCTGGGCACTTGTTGACGACATCACCCATGCTGAGGTGAAGGAAGAGAAGATCATTAACGCCCGTCACTATCATACCATCACGGAGGTGAAGAACGGTGAGGGTCCGCATCCCATTAAGACAAAGAAGGGCTGGCTACATCTGGCTCATGGCGTACGTGCCACAGCCGACGGCCTGCGCTATGTGCTCTATATGTATATGACTGCGCTGGACGATCCCACGAAGGTGATAGCTCAGCCGGGTGGCTATTTCCTTGTGCCAGAGGGCGACGAGTACCTGGGCGATGTGATGAACGTGGCCTTCGCCAACGGCTGGATTGCAGATGGGGACGGCAAGGTGTTCATCTACTACGCTTCGGCTGACACCCGTATGCATGTGGCGACATCGACCGTTGACAGGCTCATCGACTACTGTATGAATACGCCTGAGGATGGCCTGACCACTGCTGCCAGCGTGGAGACTATCAAGCGCCTTGTGGCCAAGAATCGCGCCAACAAATCGTAAATTGTAAATCATAAATAACAAGATCTATGGCAAAGACTAAATTAATCGAAAAGATCGGTTATGGCTTCGGTGATATGTCATCATCGACCTTTTGGAAGGTGTTCTCTTACTATCTTCCTATCTTCTATTCAAACATCTTCGGCCTCTCGCTGATTGATGCAGGTGTGCTTGTGCTCGTCACTCGTATCTGGGACGCTGTCTCTGACCCGATGATGGGTATCATCGCCGACCGTACGAACACGAAATGGGGTAAGTACCGTCCCTACCTGTTGTGGGTGGCACCGTTCTTCTCCATCTGTGGTATCCTGCTGTTTACCACACCCGATTGGGACTATGGCGCAAAACTGATTTGGGCGTACATCACTTACATCATGATGATGACGGTCTATACGGGTATCAACGTGCCGTATGGAGCGATGCTGGGTGTGATGACGGACGATACGAATGAGAAGACCGTGTTCTCCTCGTTCCGTATGTTCTTCGCATACGGCGGTTCGTTCCTCGCCCTGTTCCTCTGGGAACCCCTGACCAACAGACTTGGTGGGTATAAGTCGCCTGAGGGCTGGTTCTGGGCTATGTGTGTCATCGCGTCTGCCTGCTTTGTGATGTTCATCCTCTGCTTCCTGCTGACGAAGGAACATCTGAAGACCGTATCGACGGTGAGTGTGGGTAGTGACTTTAAGTCGTTACTGTCTAACAAGCCTTGGTGGCTACTCATTGGTGCCGCCTTGTGTTCTAACTTGTTCAACACGGTGCGCGGTGCAACGGTGGCTTACTTCTTCCTTGATATCATCGGTCCGGATGTGCAGTTGACGTTCTTTGGTCTGATGTTCCTTTTCTATTCTGGTCTGTTCCTGGGTATCGGCGAGGTGGCCAATATGGCTGGTGTCGCCCTTTGTGTGCCCATCGCCCAGAAGCTTGGTAAGAAGACTACCTTCATCCTGGTGAATGCCGCCTTGGTGGTGTTCAGTATCTCCTTCTTCTTCGTGCCTTGCACACCGGAGGGCTTCTGGATGATGCTTATTTTGCAGGTAATCATCTCCATCTTCACAGGTATTATGTCGCCGCTGATCTGGAGTATGTATGCTGACGTGAGTGACTATGCAGAGTTGAAGTACCAGACTGCTTCTACGGGTCTGATCTTCTCGTCGGCCTCAATGGCTCAGAAATTTGGTGGTGCCATCGGTGGTGCTGCTGTGCTGTGGCTCCTCTCCGGCTTCGGCTATATCACGGATGCGGCCCAGTTGGAGGCAGGTGTTGTGCAGCCTGAGAGTGCGCTGATGGTGCTGCGCTGGCTCATGAGCTTCATCCCGGCTATGGTGGCTGGCTTGGCTATCATCGTGGTGTGGTTCTATCCGCTGACTACCAAGCGTGTGGAGGAGATCAACAGAGAGTTGAAGAAAGCACGTGAGTTTGACGCATAACACATCGATGATGTCAGTTAAAACAATGAGACAAGAGATGCAGGATGTATTGGAAAACAACATCCTGCGTTTATGGCAGACCAAGATGGTTGACCGCGAGAATGGCGGATTCTATGGACGTATAGACGGACATAATGTGCTCCATCCGGAGGCAGAGAAGGGTGCCATCCTCAATGCCCGTATCCTCTGGTCGTTCTCTGCAGCCTATCGGGTGATGAGGAAGCCTGAGTATCTGGAGATGGCCACAAGGGCGAGGGATTATTTCATTGAGCATTTTATCGATACAGAGTTTGGCGGTGTCTTTTGGAGTGTCGATTACAAGGGGAATCCCCTCGACACCAAGAAGCAGTTCTATGCCATCGGCTTTGCTATCTATGGACTCTCAGAATATGCACGGGCTACTGGCGACAGGGAGGCTCTTGACTATGCGTTGCAACTCTATGACTGCATTGAGGAGCACGCATTGGATCGTGAGCATAACGGTTATATTGAAGCCTGTACGCGAGATTGGGGGGAGATTGCAGACATGCGCCTCTCTGAATTTGACGCGAACTTCCCTAAGTCGCAGAACACCCATCTGCACATCATAGAGCCTTATACGAACCTGTTGCGATGCCTGAAAGAGATGCATGCTCAAGAATCGTGCGACTATGTGCCTGTTCTCGGGTCTGTGCTCCCCATTGGCGTGAGTGTGCCTATGGAGACGATGATTAGGGTGGAGGCCTCGTTGCGCAATCTGATTGACATTTTCACGGATAGGATCCTGAACCCAGAGACTCATCATCTCGACCTCTTCTTTGAGATGGACTGGACGCGTGGTGCTGGACATCTGGAGAGTTATGGCCACGATATCGAGTGCTCATGGCTGATGCATGAGGCTGCCCTTGTGTTGGGCGACGAGAAAGTGCTGAGAAAGGTGGAGGGCATCGTGCGTATTGTGGCGAAAGCCTCAGAGAAGGGTCTGCGTCCAGACGGAGCTATGATCCATGAGGCCAATCTTGATACAGGCCATGTGGATGATGATCTTCACTGGTGGGTTCAGGCTGAGAATGTTGTGGGATGGTTTAATATCTGGCAGCACTTTGGCGACGAAGAAGCCTTTGACCGGGCAGAGCGTTGTTGGACGTATATCAAGGAACAGCTGATTGACTGGGAGAATGGCGAGTGGTTCTGGAGCCGTCGACCTGACGGATCACTGAACCTCGACGATGATAAGGCGGGGTTCTGGAAGTGTCCCTATCACAACAGTCGTATGTGTCTGGAAATCATAGAAAGGACGGAGGCTATGTAGTCTCCGTCTTTTTCTTCTTGCCGAATAGTTTCTTGAAGAAGCCTTTCTTCTCACCATCCTGAGACTCGCCTTTCTGCTGCTTCTCCAGTTCCTTTTGTTGCTTCTCCTTTTCCTTTTGGGCTTTCTTCGCCTGCTTTTCCTGTTCCTTCTGAGCCTTCTTCGCCTCCTTCTCCTGCTTCTTCTGTTCCTTTTTCGCCTGTTTGTCCAGCTTCTTCTGCTCTTTGCGCTCAGCCCTTTGAGCCTTGTACTCTTCGGTCTCTTTATGGAACTTGATGCCAGGTTTAGTGATCTTCATCTTCTGCATTTGGTCTGTGTCGGTGAAAGAGTAGGAGAAATACAGATCCCTGATCCTGCCGCTCTGGTACACGTCGCCAGTGGCAACGGCGCCGTCGCTGTTGAGTGTGGCAGTGAGGTTACGGATATGGATACCCTTAAAGGCAACGTCATTGACTGTCGCATTGAAGAAACCGATGGGCAGTTTGCCGCCTTTCGCCTTGCGCATCTTGGCTGTACGAGGTTTACTGATGTCGATGGTGAAATTGGCTGAGGCATCCATCGGCCCCATACCCTTCAAGTTCATCACCTTGCCCAGTTGGAGGTTGTTGGAACTGACCTTTCCGTTGACATATTTATTCAGTTCGTCTAACGCGAACTCAAAGTTGAGGTTGCCGGCAGCCGTCTTCAACAGTCCTCTGAAGATCTCCTTTTTATATAATACGTCGAAACTGCCCGTATAGTTGATGTCGCCCAGGTTGTTGAGTTGGTTCATCATCAGCTTCTTGGTGGCAAACTGGTTGATAATCTTTTCTGTAACGCCCGTTTTGGCGGTCATGCTGTTGATATCGAACTTGACGTGGAGCTTGTATTTGTCTTTCAAGTCGGTGATACCGCCTGTGGCAGCGAGTTGCAGTTTCTTGTCGTTGGTGCTTACCTTCACGTTGCGGAAGCTGATGGAGTTTTTGTTGCCCTTCATCGTCAGGCTGAGGTTGAGGGGCAGCGTGAAGTTCTTCAGCACAGGGGCGAAGGTTCTGGAGATGTCTTTCAAGTAGGCCGTACCAGTAATGACACCCGTAGAGTAGGAGAATTCGCGTCCTTCTTTCTTGCTGGGCAGCACGATTGCACCGCTGGTGATATTGAGGACGGTGCTCTTCTGCTGGACACAGATTTCTCGCAGGTCAATCTTGTCCTTGACATATTTGAATTTTGCCTGGAGTTTGCGGATGTCGATGCCGGTGATGGAATCCTTGGCCGTGAACTCATTCAGATGGCCCGTGATACCATTCTTGCTGATGGAGTCGAGCACTACGTGGAAATCGGCGATGACGTCGAGGTGCTTGGCATCAAAGAAACCGCGCTTAGGCTTGCCTGTGTTCTTACGGGGCAGATGGTTGTCGTTCTTGTAATGCGCCTGTTTTACCGTTGCGCTGTATCGCCCATGGCTCACATTGGCAGTCAGGTGGCCGACGGCAGCCTGATTGTCCACCATGATATTGCGCTTCTTCCACAGCGATTGCCACATGTAGGATACATCGTACACATCCACCTTGAATATCTGTTGCTCAAGGTCGCCGTTGAGTTTCAGATGGCCGAGGGAAGCGCTGTATGGTTTCAGTCCTGCTTTGAAGGTTGTGTCGCAGACGAGGGTGACGCTGTCTATCTCAACGGTCTGGCCACTAATCCAGCCATTGTTGTAACTGGCCTGACGTAGGTATATGTCGAGTTCGTTGTGCTTGACGCGGACATCCTTCAACGACGCGGCGCTGATGTCAAACTCCATCTTGCTTTTCGTCTTCTTTTTCTTTTCCTCTTTCGTCTTGTCCTTAGGCTTCTTGAAGGCGTCGATCACAAACTGATAGTTGGCGGGTTCTTCCTTTGAGGGTTTCAGCAGCAGGGCCTTGGCACCAATGAGTTCTGCCTGCTCGATGACGATTTTTTTTTGCAGCAGCTTCATCAGCACAAGGTTGGCAGAAACCTTCTCCACCCTGAGCATCTCGCGCTGTTGACGGTCGTCTATCTTGATGCCGAAGAGATTGAGGTCCAGGTTGAACATGTTGACGCTGATGCTGTCGATCTCCACCTTGGTATCCAGTTTGAGTCGCAATTCTTGTACAATGTCGTCCAGCACCTTTTTCTGGAGAGACTTGTTGTTGAGGGCTATTAATGCCGCTCCCAGCAGTGCGACGACTACTGCCAGGGTGCCTCCAACGATCTTTAGTATTTTCTTGATTATCTTATTCATTGCTATTGTTGTTGCTGCAAAGTTAGGTATTTATTTCCTTTCCACCAAATAATCAGTCAGATTTTTCACCAATTATTTGGAAGTCTCAGATTATTTACGTAAATTTGCGCCCTATTTGTAATGATTAGGCAAAACTTGTATGAGAAAACAATTATTGATATTACTGTTGTTCGTGTGTGGTGCGACGCAGGTGTGGGCTGGGACGAAGATGAATGAGCGTCCTAAGTTGGTGGTGGGAATCGTGGTAGATCAGATGCGATGGGACTACCTGCCCAGGTATTATGACCAGTTTGGCGACGATGGCTTCAAACGGCTCATCGAGGAGGGATTCTCCTGTGACAACTGCCTGATCAACTATCTGCCGACGGTGACAGCCATCGGACATACGAGTGCCTATACTGGTGCGACACCTGCCTTGCATGGCATCTGTGGCAACGACTTCTTCATCGACGATACACGTGTGTATTGTTGTGGTGATACGACAGTGAACTGTGTCGGCAGCGACTCCAAGAAAGGAATGATGTCGCCTCGCAATCTGCTCTCAACGACCATCGGCGACCAGCTGAGGATGCACACCGACTTCCGTTCTAAGGTAATCGGCGTGTCGTATAAGGACCGTGCTGCTATCTTTCCCGCAGGACGTTCTGCCAATGCCGCCTACTGGCTTGATGCGAAGAACGTGTGCTTCATCTCCAGTACCTATTATATGAATGAGCTTCCTGATTGGGCCAAAGCCTATAACAACGAACTGAAGAAGAACAAGAAGGCGCAGGAGCTGAATAGGAATATCGGTGACGATCCCATCTGTGGCACCGTGACTACAGACATGGCCATTGCCGCTCTGAAGGGTGAGCAGCTGGGTAAAGGTGACGTGACGGACATGCTCTGCGTCAGCTATTCCCAGACTGATGTCATCGGACATGCCTGGGGCACGCGTGGTGAGCATACAGACGGTGCCTATCTACAGCTCGACAAGGATCTGGGGCGACTGCTCAAGGCCCTCGACGAACAGGTGGGCATGGGCAACTACCTGCTCTTCCTTACTGCTGATCATGGTGCAGCCCACAACTACCAGTGGATGGAAGACCACGGGCTGAATGGCGGTGCTTGGCGTGTCAGAGAGGATGTGATGGGCTCTGCGTTGAAGACCTATCTGCGCGACAAGCTGGGAGCCGATATGTCCATCATCAATGGCATCAATAGCTATCGTGTGTACCTGAATCACGGTAAGATCAAGGAACATGGACTCACGGTGAGTCAGGTGAAGGAGGCCCTGATCGACTATGCCAGACAGTTGCCCCATGTGCAGTTTGTGATGGACTTTGAGAAGGTGAACACCTGGAGTGTGCCTGATGTCATCCGCAGTCGTGCCCTCTTGGGCTATCATCCCCGTCGTTCTGGCGACTTGCTGATAGTGCTTGAGGCTGGCTGGTATGAGTTTGGGCCAGGTTCATCGCCTGTGGGTACGACGCATGGCGAGTGGAATCCCTACGATGCCCACATCCCCCTGCTGTTCTATGGCTGGCAGGTGGAGCACGGCAGCACCAGCCGCGAGGTACACATCACTGACATTGCTCCTACCGTCACCCAGATGCTGCATATCCAGCAGCCGAATGCCTGCATCGGAGAGGCTATCACGGAGATAATCGATGGGGATTAACAATTATTATTAATTTATTAATAATTATTCGCCCAATTTACAAATATTATTTGTACCTTTGCACCACAAAAGCGGCAAAGGTACATTTATTTTGATGGAACATCTGCTTAAGAACGAAACAATATTGTTATAACATTATATTAATTATTTATGAACTATGCTTTGTTAATTACCGTCCTATTGACGGCTATTACATTGGTGGTGGCGGCTTACGTCGTAGCCAAGCTGATAGGACCGCGGTCCTACGCGAAGGTGAAGGGTGAGCCGTATGAGAGTGGTATCCCCACGCGAGGCACCTCATGGCTGC
>JAEEGH010004672.1_pt1 | contig 34933 bp, 37 predicted proteins | sample 9134181 | NCBI WGS metagenome assembly JAEEGH01 (sample SAMN16246544, study PRJNA631951) | gut metagenome | biome: gut microbiome; feature: rumen; material: DP-attached | host: Bos | place: Iran: Karaj | collected 2018-10
ACCGGAAGTATTGTATGATTGCAATAATTTAGCTCTCTACCATGCTATCACATTAGCGTGCTAAAGTGTGACGGCGGTAAGAAGCGGAAGGGGAGAGGTCTATGAACCGAACTTTATTGCACACGCCGGAAGGCGTGAAGGACTGTTACGGAAAGGAATACGCGATCCGGAGGCTGGTCGAGGAGAAGATCCATGCGTCGCTCCTATCCTATGGCTATGAAGATATCCTGACGCCTTCCTTCGAATTCTTCGATGTTTTTTCCAGAGAAGTGGGGACGATCCCCAGCAACGAACTGTACAAATTCTTTGACAAGGAAAATCGCACCCTGGTGCTTCGGCCTGATTTTACGCCTTCCATCGCCAGGTGTGCCGCGAAGTATTTTATGGAGGAGGATGTTCCCAGGAGATTTTGTTATCATGGGAATGTTTTTACCAATACTTCCGCCCTGCAGGGCAAGCTTTGTGAGGAGACGCAGATGGGCGCCGAGCTCATTGAAGACCCAAGTGTTCAGGCGGATGCCGAGATGATCGCACTGGTTGTGGATGCCCTGCGCAGCGCCGGACTGTCCGAATTTCAGATCAGCATCGGCCAGGTGGATTTCTTCAAGGGCCTGTGTGAAGAGGCCGGACTGTCGACGGAGACGGAGCTTGCGCTTCGCGAATACATCTCCGGGAAAAATATTTTTGCGGCGCAGGAGCTCCTAGAGCAGGCGAAGACACCTTCGGAATATGCCGAGAAGCTTCTTCAGATCGGTAATTCCTTCGAGGATCACGGGAACTTTACGGCGCTTCGCAGCAATGTGAAAAATGAGCGATCCCTCCGCGCGCTGGATCGTCTGGAGGATCTGCACCGGCTGCTGGAAATGTACGGCGTTTCGGAGTTTGTTTCCTTCGATCTCGGAATGCTGAGCAAATACAATTACTATACCGGCATCATTTTCAAGGCCTTCACCTATGGCGTGGGTCGTCCGGTGGCAACGGGCGGACGCTATGACCGTCTGCTTTCTCATTTCGGCAAGGAGGCCGCCGCCATCGGATTCGTGGTCCAGATCGATGATCTGATCGAGGCATTGAGCCGCCAGAAAAACCTTCCGGAGTACGAAGATCAGCGGGTGATCGTCTTTTATGACAGTCATGACGCAGGACAGTTCCGGAAGGCGCTTGAGGAAGCCAGAGAACTTCGCAAAGAAGGGAAGATGGTCGTGCTGACACCTGCGTCAGCACAGCCGTAAGGGGAGATTATGAATCAGGAAGACAGATATCTTACATTTGCCCTCGGGAAGGGGCGCCTGGCAACGAAAACGATGGAACTGTTCGAATCCATCGGGATCTCCTGCGAGGAGATGAAGGACAAGGATTCCCGAAAGCTGATCTTTGTCAATGAGGAGCAGAAGATGCGCTTTTTCCTGGCCAAGGGGCCGGACGTTCCGACCTATGTGGAATACGGCGCAGCCGACATCGGCGTTGTGGGTCGTGACACGATCCTTGAGGAGAACCGCAATGTGTACGAGGTGCTGGACCTCGGGTACGGAAAATGCAGAATGTGCGTCTGCGGACCGGCTTCCGCTGCGGAGCTTTTGCAGCACCATGAAAGAATCCGCGTTGCCAGCAAGTATCCAAACATTGCCAGAGAATATTTCTATAATAAGAAGCACCAGACGGTGGACATCATCAAGCTGAACGGTTCGGTGGAGCTTGGTCCCATCGTGGAGCTTTCCGATGTGATCGTCGATATCGTGGAGACCGGTTCCACCCTTCGGGAAAACGGGCTGTCCGTGCTGGAGGAGATCTGTCCCCTTTCCGCGCGCATGATCGTCAATCCCGTGAGCATGCAGATGCAGAACCGGCAGATTACGGATCTGGTGAATCGCCTGCGCAGACAGATTCTGGCGCAGTAGTTACCGAAAGAAAGAGGATGAAAAAATGAGAACAGTGAAATTAACCCCGGAGCTTCAGAAATCCATTTTGGAGGATCTGTTAAAGCGCAGTCCCAGCCAGTATGGCACCTATGAAGCGACCGTAAACGAAATCCTGCAAAAGGTCCGTGAGGGCGGCGATCAGGCCCTCTTTGACTACACCGAGAAATTTGACAAGATCCGCCTGAATGCGGACACCATCCGGGTGACTGCGGAGGAGATCAAAGAAGCGTATGAGGCGCTTCCGCAGGACTTTATCGAAGTGCTGCGAGAGGCGGCGGGCAACATCCGTGACTTTCACTTAAAGCAGCTTCGCAACAGCTGGTTCGAGACCAGAGAAGACGGATCCATCCTGGGCATGCGGATCACGCCCATCGCCCGCACTGGGGTCTATGTGCCCGGCGGCAAGGCGGCCTATCCGAGTTCCGTTCTTATGAACGTCATTCCCGCGAAGGTGGCCGGTGTGAAGGAGATCGTCATGACCACCCCGCCCGGGCAGGACGGCAAGGTCAATCCAGGTACGCTGGTGGCAGCGGATATCGCCGGAGTGGATGTCATCTATAAGGCCGGCGGCGCACAGGCCATCGCGGCTTTGGCCTTTGGCACGGAGAGCATCCCGAAGGTGGATAAGATCGCGGGACCCGGCAATATCTTTGTGGCGCTTGCGAAAAAGGCGGTCTACGGATATGTCAGCATCGATTCCATCGCAGGGCCTTCCGAGGTCATGGTGCTGGCGGATGATACGGCGAATGCACACTATGTCGCGGCGGATCTGCTGAGCCAGGCGGAACACGATGAGCTCGCAAGCGCGATCCTGGTGACGACCTCGCAGCGTCTGGCGGAGGAAGTATCCTCAGAGGTGGAGGGGTATCTGAAGGAGCTTTCCCGCGCGGATATCATACGGAAGAGCCTGGACAATTACGGGTATATCCTGGTGACGGATTCCATGGACGAGGCCATCGGCGCGGTAAATGCCATCGCTTCCGAGCACCTGGAGATCCTGACGGCGAACCCCTGGGAGACCATGACGAAGGTTCAAAATGCGGGAGCCATCTTCCTCGGTGAATATTCCTCCGAGCCGCTCGGAGACTATTTTGCGGGTCCGAACCACATCCTGCCGACCAACGGCACGGCGAAATTCTTCTCGCCGGTCAATGTGGATGATTTCATCAAGAAGACCAGCATCATCTCTTATTCGAAGGAAGGGCTCTCGAAGGTACACAACCAGATCGAGCTTTTTGCAAAGCAGGAGGGGCTGACGGCACACGCCAACAGCATTAAGGTCCGCTTTGAATAAAGGAAAAGGAAGGGACGGAAAAATGCGCGAGGGGACAGTAAAACGCACGACGAAGGAGACGGATATCGATCTGCGCTTGAATCTGGACGGAAGCGGAAGCAGGGAGATTTCCACCGGCATCGGATTTTTCGATCATATGCTGGAGGGCTTTGCAAAGCATGGCTTTTTCGATTTAAGCTGCAAGGTAAAAGGCGATCTGCAGGTGGACGGACATCACACGGTGGAAGATACCGGCATCGCGCTCGGGACGGCCATCGATCAGGCGGTCGGTGATAAAGCGGGCATCCGGCGGTATGGGTATTTCGTCCTGCCCATGGATGAGGTGCTGGTGCTCTGCGCGGTGGATCTGTGCGGCAGACCGTATCTCGGTTTTGAATACGAGTACCGCACGCCCATGATCGGAGCGCTTGACACCGAGCTGGTACATGAATTTTTCTATGCGGTGTCCTACAGCGCGAAAATGAATCTTCATATCAAAGTGCTCTCGGACGGGAATGCGCATCACGTGACCGAAGCGATGTTCAAGGCCTTTGGCAAGGCGCTGGACATGGCGACCGGATACGATGCGCGCGTGGACGGCGTGCTTTCGACCAAGGGAAGTCTGTGATTTTGCCTGGAACTGTGAGAAAGGGATGTCCTTTTCGGGCATCGGAGGAGGACCATGATCAAGAAATTTGTACCCTGCATTTATCTGTACCGGGAGCATGCGGTGCGCAGCTTTGACGACCGGACCATCGTGGAGACGGATCCGCTTCGTCTGGTACGGAAATTTTGTGAGAATCACGCGGATGAGCTGATCGTTTTTGATCTCTCCGAGGAGGAGTATGAGAGCGTGGCCGAGGCGGATGCCGCCCATGAAGCGGCGCTGGATATGCTGAAGCAGATCGCACAGATCAGTGAAGTGGATGTCTATGCCGGCGGCAATATTCACCGGATGGAGGATGTGAAGAAGATCCTTTACACCGGCTGCAAAAAGGCGATCCTGGACTACACAAAGCCCGAGAATGTGGAGCTTACCAGGGAGGTCAGCGAGAAATTCGGCGCCGATAAACTGCTGGCGTCTCTTGCGGATCCCGAAGAGCTTGTCCACCTGATGGATGAGCAGAAGCTCCTGTCCGGATTTTTGCTCCTGAATCCCCATAAGATCCGTGAGACACAGGAAGCGACCTGCCTTCCCTTCTATGTGCAGATCGGACAGGTGGCGCTCAACAAGCTGCTGGAGATCTTTGCCTATGATTCCGTCTGCGGCGTAACGGGCAATACCATCAATGACAACGCTGAAGAGATCCTGTCGCTGAAGGAGCTTTGCCGGGAAAACGGTCTGAAGGTGGCACTCCTCGAGTCCTCCGTTTCCTGGGAGCAGCTTAAGAAAAACGAGCAGGGACTGGTTCCCGTGGTGGTGCAGGATTACCGCAACAACGAAGTCCTGATGGTGGCTTACATGAACGAGAAGGCCTTTCATGACACACTGCTGACCGGAATGATGAATTATTACAGCAGAAGCCGGGACGAGCAGTGGCTCAAGGGCGATACGAGCGGGCATTACCAGTACGTGAAGAGCCTTACGGCGGATTGCGATTTTGATACGATCCTGGCGAAGGTATCCCAGGTCGGAGCGGCCTGCCATACCGGGGCCAGAAGCTGCTTTTTCAATGAGATCACCAGCCGGGAATACACGGTTCCGGAAAATCCGCTGACCGTCTTTCAGGATGTATTCGATACGATCGTGGACCGGAAGGAGCATCCGAAGGAGGGATCCTATACCAATTATCTTTTCGACAAGGGAATCGACAAGATCCTGAAGAAGGTGGGAGAGGAAGCAACGGAGATCGTGATCGCGGCGAAGAATCCCAATCCGAATGAAATCGTGTACGAGATCAGTGATTTCCTGTATCATGTAATGGTACTGATGGCAGACAAAGGGGTTACCTGGGAAGAGGTTACTGCAGAACTTGCCAATCGGCACTGAATGCACTTGCATGGGAGGAAAGGATGTTAAAGGGATCGGAATTAAGGACTAGGCTGACGGAATCGGTCGGAAAAGTGATCATCGGAAAGGAGGAGGCAACCTGCCTCCTCTTAACTGCGTTATTGGCCGGAGGACATGTCCTTTTTGAGGATGTGCCCGGAACCGGTAAAACCAAGCTCACCCGGAGCTTCGCAAGAAGCATCTCCGCGGATTTTTCCAGGATTCAGTTCACGCCGGATCTGCTTCCCGCGGATGTCACCGGAAGCGCGATCTTCAACCGTGCGACTTCCGAATTTGAGATGCGGAAAGGACCCGTCTTCACCAATATCCTGCTGGCGGATGAGATCAATCGCGCGACGCCCCGCACACAGTCCGGCCTCCTGGAGGCGCTGGAGGAGTTGCAGGTTACCATCGACGGAACCTCCCTTCGGCTTCCGGAGCTTTTCATGGTGATCGCGACGCAAAATCCCATCGAGAGCATGGGCACCTTTCCTCTGCCGGAAGCGCAGCTGGATCGTTTTGTGATGCGGCTCAGTCTGGGCTATCCTTCGGATGAAGAGGAGGTGTCGGTGCTCCGGAATTTCCTTTCCGGGGATCCTTTTGAAGAGCTGACACCGGTGGTCTCGCAGGCGGATATTCTCGAAGCGAAGGCGCAGGCGCGCAAGGTGCATCTGTCCGAGGAGCTGCAGACCTATATGGTAAAGCTCGTTACCGCGACCCGCAACAAAGGATCGATCCGGCTCGGGGTCAGCACCCGCGGCCTTTTGGCACTGCAGCGCTGCGCCCAGTGCTATGCCTATCTGCAGGATCGGGACTATGTGGTGCCGGATGATATCAAGGCGCTGGTGGTTCCGGTATGGGCCCATCGCATTCGTCCCACCGGTTCGCTTCGCACGGTGACCGGAGAGAAGATCCTTCGTGACATTCTTTCGGAGACGAGCGTTCCCACTGAGGATTTTTCATGATTACGGTACTTGTCATCGGTTTGATTACCCTCGGTCTGTTCCTTGCCCAGAGGGAACTGTACCACAAATACTGGAACCACCGCGTGTATGCCTCGGTAGCCTTTGAATCCGACGGGATCGCATGCGGCGAACCCTCGGCGGTCATCGAAGTGGTGGAGAATCGGAAGGCACTGCCGCTTCCCATGATCAAGGTAAAGTTCCAGACCTCCAGGGATCTGCATTTTACTTCCGGGAAGGGTTCCCGTATCACGGACCGGTATTATCGAAACGATGTATTTCATCTGAAAGGTTATGAAAAAATCACGCGCCGTGTGGAATTTGTCGCTGCGCGCCGCGGTTTTTATGAGATAAAGGAAATGGATCTGGTCGGTTCGGATCTGTTCATGTCCGATCAGTTTGTCAGCGCGCTGCCGGTGGATACCGGCCTGATCGTGTATCCGAGAGAGCGTGCCTTCCCGTCGCTCGATCATGTCTTTGTATCGCTCCTTGGGATGCAAAGCAGCCGCAGATCGCTGGTCGATGATCCTTTTTCCTTTCGCGGCCTTCGCGCATACCAACCCGGAGATTCGGAGCGTCTCGTCAACTGGCGTGCTTCCGCCCGGACGGAAGAGCTCCTGGTCAATCAGAGAGAATATGTCTCCATGCGTCCGGTGCATCTATACTTAAACCTGCTGGACGACGGAGTCTTAAAGCATGAGGACTGGGCGGAGGATATGATCAGCGCCGCCTCTTATCTGGCCGGGCGCTTTTACCGCAACGGGACCAGGATCAGTCTTGACAGCAATGCCTGCGACTGCTTCCGCCATGCGACGATCCATCTTTCCTCCGATCGTATGCCGGATTATGAAGAGCTTCAGTCCATGCTGGCCCTGATCGACCTGAAGGAAGTCCGTCCGGTCGATTTTGCCTTTGATGAACATATTTTTGCGGAGGATAGCGACGAGCTTCCCTGCTTTTTGTCCCTGCATCTGCAGCCGGAATTTGAAAAGCTTCTGATGCATGGCGTAACCGGCGGTCATTCTTTCCTTTTGATCCTGCCTTCCGCCAGGGGAGAAAATCTTACGATCCCTCCGGATCTGGAGCCCTTCGTCCGCTATCTGTATGAAACGTAACGGGAGAGGATATTTGAAACTTTCCACGATCCAAAAACTGCAGCATTTCCGAATATTTCTGACGATGGCAGCGAACCACTGGATGTTCTTCGCGGCCTATGTGTTTGCGATGCTCATTTTTCTCTCACAGACGGATCGGATTTTTCCGAGCCTTCTTCTCTATGCGCTGATCGGATTGTTCCCCTATCTTTTCTGGCTCTGTGACCGGTACCTGAAAAATTCCTTCCTGTATCTGGCCGGCTGCGGTGGGATCCTCGCGATTTGGACCTTCTTACCGCTGTCCTGGCATTATATTCTGATCGGAGCGATCTATGCGATTGCTTATCTGTTCGGCTCCATCAAACGACGCTTTTCGGAAGAAGACGATCCGCTGACGGAACTGCCGATCCCGCTCAGCGTCGGTATGTCCTTTGTCGGGATCTTCTTTGCGCATTATGTGATGGGAACCGGCTGGGACAGCCGGATCTATGGTGCCATGATTCTTGCGGGGGCTCTGTATTTCCTGGAACTGTACGTATCCCGGCTGATGTATTTTGCGCGCGTCAATGACAGTTCGACCGGTTATATGCCCCTGATGGAGATGTTCCGGAGCGGATTTTCCCTGACCCTTGTGTTCAGTGCGGTGCTTGGGATCGTGATCTTCCTGACCTCCCAGTTTCGGCTGATCGGGGTGTGGGCACAGAGGCTGAAGGAACTTTTACGGAGCTTCATCCGCTGGTTTTTCTCGCTTTTTCCCGAGGGGGCAGAAGAAATGGAAAAACCGGAGCCCCCGCTTTCTTCCGGGCCGGTCGGGCAGACGCCCTTTTTGCCGATCGAGGATGCGGAGCCGGCACCGTTCTGGGATATCCTGACGAGAATCTTTATGGTTCTTGTTATGGTCGCAATTCTCTTTCTGATCGTGAATGGCCTTCGGAAGCTCTTTTTACTGCTGCTTCGCTTCCGGAAGGAAGATTTTGCGGAAGAAGAGGAGGAAGAGGGGATCACGGATATTCACGAGGAGCTGCAGCACGGAGGCGGACTGTTTCATTTGCAGTATGCGCCGTTTTCGGGTACGCTGGATAATGATGAGAAGATCCGAAGGCATTATCAGCGAACGGTGCGCCGCAAGTTTCCGCTTCTTACGGGCAATCGCAACCTGAATCCCGGCTTTTACACGGCGCGGGAGGTGGAGAAGCTGGATGAGGCGCAGGGCTGGGCTTCGATCTATGAAAAGGCGCGGTACTCGCCCGATTCGGCCTCGGATCAGGACTGGACGGATTTTAAAGGACGCTTGAGATGAAAACAGATTTTTTGGCATTACCGGATGATATATTACTTTCCATCGATAAACCCGAGCGCTACATCGGACATGAGGTGAACGCGGTCATCAAGGATCCGGAGAAGGTGGACGTGCGTTTCGTCATGTGCTTCCCGGATGTGTACGAAATCGGTATGTCCCACCTGGGCATTCAGATCCTGTATGACATGTTCAACGCATTCGAGGATACCTGGTGCGAGAGAGTCTACTCGCCCTGGGTGGATCTGGACCGGATCATGCGGGAGAAGCATATTCCGCTCTTTGGGCTTGAATCCCAGCAGCCGGTGAAGAACTGTGATTTTCTGGGGATCACGATCCAGTATGAGATGTGTTATACCAATATCCTGCAGATTCTGGATCTGGCGCAGATCCCGCTTCTGGCGAAGGAGCGGACCTGGGACGTTCCCATCGTGATCGGCGGCGGCCCCTGCACGTACAATCCGGAACCGATCGCGGACTTTTTTGATCTGTTTTATATCGGAGAAGGAGAGACGCAGTACCGGAATCTCCTGGATCTGTATAAGGAATGCAGAGCGCGCGGGGCAAGTCGTGAGGAATTTTTGCACCGGGCCGGGTGTATCCCCGGAATCTATGCGCCTTCGCTCTATGAGACCACCTACAAGGAGGACGGAACCATTGCCTCGTTTGATCCGCTGTATGAGGATCTGCCGCGGAAAATCCGCAAGGAGGCGGTCACGGATCTCTCCGACACCTATTATCCGATGAAGCCGGTGGTGCCTTATATCAAGTGCACACAGGACCGTGTCGTGCTGGAGATCATGCGCGGCTGCATCCGCGGCTGCCGTTTCTGCCAGGCGGGAGAGCTGTATCGCCCGGTGCGGGAGCGCTCGCCCGAGGTTCTGAAAAAATACGCGATGGAGATGCTGAAGAATACCGGCCATGAGGAGATTTCCTTAAGTTCCCTCTCGTCGAGCGATTATACGCATCTTCCGGAGCTTTTGGATTTTCTGCTGGCCGAGTGCAGCAAGCGGCATATCAATATCAGCCTTCCCTCGCTTCGCATCGATGCCTTCAGTCTCGATGTCATGAGCAAGGTGCAGGATGTGCGCAAGACCAGCCTCACCTTTGCGCCCGAGGCGGGTTCGCAGAGGCTGCGGGATGTGATCAATAAGGGACTGAGCGAGGAAGTCATTCTGGCTGGCGCAAAAGAAGCCTTTGAAGGCGGATGGACGCGCGTGAAGCTCTATTTTATGCTCGGTCATCCCGGAGAGACGGTGGAGGATATCTACGGGATCGGAGATCTGGCCAATAAGATCGCGGCCCTTTTCTTTGAGACGGTCCCGAAAGACAAACGGGTGAACGGGAAAGTGCAGATCGTGGTCAGTACTTCCTTCTTTGTACCGAAGCCCTTCACGGCCTTTCAATGGGCACCGCAGTGCACCAAAGACGAGTTTATCGAGAAGGCTTATACCTGCAGACAGGGGATCACGCAGCAGCTGAATCAGAAGAGCATCAAATACAACTGGCACGAAGCGGATGTCAGTGTGCTGGAGGGTGTGCTGGCCCGGGGCGACAGAAGGCTGGGCGACGTGATCCGGAGAGCTTACGAAAAGGGCTGTTTCTACGATGCATGGAGCGAGTATTACCACCACGACAAGTGGATGGAAGCCTTTACGGAATGCGGCGTGGATCCGGATTTTTATACGATACGTACGAGGGGAGACGATGAGATTTTCCCCTGGGATTTCCTGAGCTGTGGCGTGAACAAGGATTTCCTGTTAAAGGAATGGCACCGTGCCCAGCGGGGAGAGGTGACCCCGAACTGTTCGGAGAAGTGCTCCGGATGCGGCGCCGCATCGTTTGGCGTCGGGATCTGTTTTACGGCGAGAAGCTGAGGATAAAGGAACAACATGTTTGTCAGAATAAAATTTTCCAAAACCGGAGCCATCCGGTATATCGGGCATCTCGATGTCATGCGGTATTTTCAGAAATGTATCCGCAGGGCGGAATTGGATGTCGCCTACACGGGCGGGTTTTCTCCGCACCAGATCATGACCTTTGCTTCGCCCCTGGGCGTGGGGCTCGAAAGCTATGGGGAATATATGGATGTAAAGTTCGTTACGGACATTCCCTGTGAAGAGATCCAAAGCAGACTGAATGCGGTCTCTGTCCCGGAGATCCGCATCCTGGACGTGACGAGGCTCCCGGAAAATGCCGGTAATGCCATGGCTTCCGTGGCTGCGGCGGAGTACCGGATCGAGTTCCGTGAGGGGAGAGTGCCGCTTTGCCTTACTTCGGACGGTCTTTTTTCCACGAGCGCGGCCGGGAAAGCGCTGACAGGATTTCTCGGGCAGGAGGAGATTCTCTACGAGAAGGAGACGAAGAAGGGGTCCCGTACCCTCAATCTGAAGGATGGGATCTTTGCGTTTGATGTAACGGAAGAAGAGGGAGGCGCGCTGTACCTTCTGTGCGATGCTTCCAGCGCCGGCAATATCAAGCCTTCCCAGGTCATGGAGGCACTTGCTTCTTTTTATGGGGAGGAATTGATGGAACATGCGCTTCTGGTGACGCGGCTCGAACTCTATACCCGTGACGAGCAGGGGAAGCTGATTCCCATGAACCGTGTCGGGCAGGACGAGGAAACGGTATGAGCAGAAAAGTAGAAAACCATGCTTCGACGCTCGAAGGCATAGCGCTGAAAAGGGAAGCGGACGATCCGGAAGGCCGTATTCTGGTGACTGTGGTCGGAGGGATATCTTTTTGCTTTTATGTGGCGGGAAAACGTCTGATGGATGTAAAGACCTGGGATGCGGAAGGCGCTTCCCGCGTCGGCAATGTCTATGTGGGAAGAGTGACGAAGGTTTCAAAGGATCTGGAAGCTCTGTTCGTTGCCTTTTCGAAGGAGGAAACGGGATTTCTTCCGATGTCGAAGCTGCCGAAGGAATATGAAGATCTGAAAGAAGGAGACCTGCTTCCGGTTCAGATGACGGCTGAGGCGCAGCGTGGGAAACGGCCGTCGCTCAGCGCGCGGATCCGTTGGACGAATTGGCCGGAGGGGGAAGCTTTAAGACAGCGGGCAGCGCATCTGGAGTACGGAAGCCTGCTTGCCAAGGCGCCGGATCCGCTTTCCGAGGTGATCCTACAGCTATTAGCGCAGTATCCGGTGCGGGAGATCGTAACCGACCGGCCGGAATGGGTGGAGGCTCTGAAGGAGGCGCAGGAAGGGGTTCCGGTCCGCCTCTATGCGGATGCGTCCTTTTCGATGGAAAAGCTGTACGGTCTCAAAACAAAACTTCAGGAAGCCTTGTCCCGCAAAGTATGGCTTTCCTCGGGTGGATTTCTGATGATCGATCACACGGAAGCCATGACCGTGATCGATGTCAATTCCGGGAAACATATCGGCGCCCGTCATCAGACTTCCGCCGACTTTTATCTGAAGTCCAATCTGGAAGCCGCTGCCGAAATCGCGCTTCAGATCCGTCTGCGCAATCTGTCCGGAATGATCCTGGTAGATTTTATCAATCTGGAATCCGATTCGGACCGGGAAAAGCTGCTGGAGTTCATGCGCGAATCCGTGTCTAAGGATAACGTACAGACCAAAGTCTGGGACATCACCGCGCTGGGAATTATGGAAATCACCAGACAGAAGAAGGATAAACCCTTGAGGGAACTATGCGCAAAAGCCATGTTTAACGCAGAGTTGCCGCACGAAAAATAGGAATATGAGGAGCAAGTATATGCGGCAACTGCTGCGTTAAACATGCACTCACATAATCAATTAAAGGCATGTCCTCTACAGACATGTTTTTGCAGCCGGTGCCTCAGATCTGAACTCGCACCTTGCATTAAGATATGTGTATATCATCGGAGTCCAAAATAATCGTGAACGGTCCGTTGTTTTGGAGGTCCACGGTCATATGTTCCCCGAAGGATCCTGTATCGACATGGGGAACCTGCTCAGCGCATTTTTCCGTGATGTAATCGTATAATTCTCTTGCAAGGACGGGTTCTGCCGCGTCTGTGAAGCTGGGACGATTTCCCTTTCTGCAGTCGGCATAGAGGGTAAACTGGCTGATCAAAAGGAGCTGTCCATCGACGGTTTTGAGGTCCAGATTGGTCTTGTCATTTTCGTCGGGGAAAATCCGCAGTCCCAACAGCTTTTTGATCATGGCATCGGCAATGGCTCTGGTATCGGATCCGGTGACACCGATGAGGACAAGAAATCCCTTTTCAATGGAACCTTTCACATAGGACGGACCGTTTTCCGGATGTATGGTTACGGTGGCATGATCCACTCTCTGTATGACAAATCGCATAACTCTTCTCCTCTATCAGAATGTTAAATTATTAACATTCTGTTTATTTATTCCGGATACGCCGCATCCTCGCTGATTTCCCGGACTTTTACCAGATCGTCCCCCAGATAATACAGCTCCAGGTGAAAACCGGTTTTCCCTTCCGAGAGATAGTTGAGGAAGACGCGGTCTCCTTCCCACAGATTCAGCTTCGGCACCTCCCCGACCGGGATCCAGGCCAGCTCTCCTTCCGCACATTCGATCAGTTCACCGGTGAAATCCTCCGAGGTATAGAGATACATACGCTCCGCGTCATACTGACTATTGTAGAAATCGACGATCCCCCGGAAGGACAGATGAAGGACGCTGAGGCCGGTTTCTTCCAGAATCTCGCGGATGGCACATTCCTCGGGGCGTTCGCCGTTTTCGATATGGCCTCCGACACCGATCCATTTTCCCTTGTTGGGGTCCTGATGCTTTTTGACGCGGTGCAGCATGAGATATTTTCCATCCTGCTCCAGATAACAGAGGGTGGTTGCGTTCATGCTTCCGTTCCAGCCGTACTTCCCGAGATCGACGCAGCCGTCTTCTCCGAACTGTACCCCCTCTGCCTCGAGCAGAGCGATCTGGCGGTTCTCCCCGCCGAAGGCAAAGGCGGATGAAGGCTTTCCGTCACGATTTAAAACCCGGTGACAGGGAATGACACCGGGCTGTGGATTGACATGCAGTGCGTAGCCGACCACGCGGCTCCATCTTGCATTGCCGGCCAGTCTTGCGATCTGACCGTATGTGGCGACTTTCCCGCGCGGGATCCGGCGTACGATCCGATAGATTTTTTCGAAGGAATTCTCATCTTCCATCTTGCTTCTCATTTTTTTTGGCTGCGCTTGAACAGTTTGATCTCCTGACGCTTCGGTTCTTCATTCAGCAATCTGCCGGTATCGGCATCAAAGAGCGGTTCGCCCTTCAGATCCTCTCCCATTCTGGCAAAATTGATATAATCTGCGGTATCCGTCGGCTGCTGCTTTTTCTTCAGGCGCTCGACGGTAAAGCTCTTGATCCCGTTATATATGATGGCAAAAACGGGCACACCGATGATCATACCGAAGATTCCGAAGAGACCACCGAAAAGAGTGATGGAAAAGATCACCCAGAATCCGGACAGTCCGGTGCTTTCTCCGAGGATCTTCGGTCCGATGATATTGCCGTCCACCTGCTGGAGAATGATGATGAACAGCGCAAAGGAAAGCGCTGCCTGCGGATGCATTGGATCGACCATAAAGATCAGCAGCGTGGTCGGGATCGCACCGAGGTAGGGACCGAAAAACGGAATGATATTGGTGATGCCGATGACCAGGCTGACCAGAGCCGCATAGGGAGTCTGCATCAGCGTGGTGGCGATAAAGCAGATGAGGCCGATGATGATCGAATCCAGAACCTTGCCGGAGATAAATCCGATGAAGGTTTTGTGCGTGTAGCGCATGGCTTCCACGATCCGGTTGGCCTTCTCCCTGGGATAAAGCGCGTAAGTCAGTTTCTTGCTTCTCGCCACAAAGGCTTCCTTGCTCGAAAGCACGTAGATGGAAATAATGAAGCCGATGATGAAATTCCAGACGCTCTTGAAGAAGGAAATAATGCTGAGGGAAAGGCTGCGCAGCAGGGAGGATGTCTTGTCGAGCACATTGGTATCCACCCATTCGATCGCATCTTCCGAATAGCGGTCCACGAGGGAAGTAAAATACTCGCCCATATCGGGATTATCGATGGTGATGGAACTGATCCAGGCGATGAAGTTGTTGGTGTAGGTATCAAAGTTCATGACGATGTTCGTCACGGAAGGAACGATCGTGGAAAGCAGCATACGGATGACACCGTATACTACCAGAAGTGCGGTCGCTGCGGTGATCACGACACTGACCGCGCGCATCCAGTGTCTGGCGGCCGTCGTCTTTTTGATCTTCAGGGTTTTGTAGAAAAGAGGCTTCAGAAGGTTTGTCTCAATGGTATTCAGGATCGGAGTCAGCAGATAGGCGATGATCAGTCCGACAAATACCGGGTTCAGAATATGTACGAACTTCTGATAATTCTTCATGAGGGACTCGGTGTGAAACAGCAGATAATAGAACAAAAGGACGCCGACGGACACCAGAAATACAATGAGTCCCAGCTGGAGATAATTCGGATTCCACTGCATCTTCTGCCGATAGCTCTGTTCGGATGCAGGCGATTCGGATGCGGCCGAAAGCTCCTGCGAAGCTGCATTACTTTCCGGGTCTGCTTCCTTTGCGCCCTGCATTTCCTTTGTCTCTTCGTATTTCTCCGGATCCTGCGCCATGCGCTCGGCTCCGGTATTGGTTCCATTCTTCTGTTCCATGAATCGGTCCCGCCCCCGTTCGTACTACGTTTAAAACGATCCGGCTCCATCCGCAAGGATGCAAGCCTATACATATCAAAAATACCATAAATCCGTGCTTTTGTGAAATCGTATTTCCTTCTTTTCTTGCGGAATTACGGGATCGTGATAGAATAATAAAAAAACGAAGAGTTGACCTGGAGGCGTTTGCCATGGCAGTCATCAAAGAAGAAAATTACCACGATGCGCAGAACCGGAACAATATCCTGAAGCTCAGGGCCGTATTGGATACGATGCCGCCCTTCTGCAGGGATTATTTTCGAAGCATTGAGGAAAATACATCCACCCGAACGCGACTGGCCTATGCATACGATATCCGGCTCTTCTTTGAGTATCTTCACGAGGCAAACCCTTCTCTTCGCGGGAAGGATATGAAGGATTTTACGCTCTCGCAGATGAATCAGATTACGCGGGAGGATCTGATCGAATATCTGGAATACATCACTCTGTACGAGAAGGACGGGCGTGAAATCACCAACGATGAGCGGGGCAAGGCCAGAAAGCTCTCGGCGCTGCGCGGACTGTATCAATTCCTCTTTGAGACGGAAAAAGTGGACAAAAATACAGCCAGCCTGATCCCTGCTCCCAAGCTGCACGAGAAGGCGATCGTCCGGCTGGAACCCAATGAAGTGGCGATCTTGCTGGATCAGGTGGAAAACGGCGAAAAGCTGACGGAAAAGGAACTGGCATTCCACAGGAAAACCAAGGTGCGGGATGTCGCACTCCTGACGCTTCTGCTCGGAACCGGTATCCGTGTATCGGAATGTGTCGGGCTGGATCTGCAGGATGTCAATTTTGAGACCGGTGGCTTGAAAATCCGCAGAAAAGGCGGAAATGAGGCTGTGGTTTACTTTGGACTGGAGGTCGAGGAGGCCTTGCTGGATTATCTGGAGGAGCGCAGACACGTGGTTCCCTTGCAGGGACATGAGAATGCCTTCTTTCTCTCCCTCCAGAACCGCAGGATCTCCGTCCGTGCGGTGGAAAACCTTGTAAAAAAATACGCTTCCCGTGTGACCACGCTGAAAAAGATCACGCCACACAAGCTGCGCAGTACCTACGGTACCAATCTATATACCGAGACGGGGGACATTTATCTGGTCGCCGATGTCCTCGGGCATAAGGATGTAAATACCACCCGAAAGCATTATGCCGATCAGGCGGAAGAAAACAGACGGCGCGCTGCGAATGCCGTTCGGTTGCGGGAAAAAAAGGAGGAGGATTGATTCCTCCTTCTTTTTGTTATGTCTTATTTGTTTCCTTAAGGCTCTTAAAGTTGCATTATATTACAGCTTGTACTCCGTCGAATAATAAGGCACCGAAAGGTGCTGTCCTACATGGATATCTCCGTTCGGGCCCAGGGAATTCATTCCCAGCACTTCCTTCACCCACGCGGTACGTGTGTAGGGATCGCCCTCTTCCGTATAAGCATCGGCCAGATCCCAGATCGTGTCGCCTTCCTGTACGTAATAGGAAGTATAGTATTTGTAATAGACCGCTTCCTCTTCTTCCTTTGCCTCGCTGGTGATGGTCGTCAGAAGGATCGTTCCGATCGCCACACAGATCAGTACCACCAGGAACAGAACAAAGCCGTGCATTCTCTTTTCATTTCTTCTGCGCATCTCGCGATAGGCACGAAACTCACGATCCGACAAGGTGGATACGCGTACATTCGGCTGTAAGCCGGCGCTATGTCTGACGATTCTGCTTCTGCCTTCGATTCTCTCCATAATCCTGTACTCCTTATCAGCCTTCTCCGGGGCCGGTTTCATTCGCACCTCCGATCGCCTCTGCGGAAGGCTGTATTTCGATCGGAAGGGAATTCGGAATGGATGTTCGGAAAATATGTTCGGAACATCTGTTCGTGGTTGTATTTTATCGAACATGAGTTCCCTTGTCAATACTTTTTGCGGAAAAATTCGAACAAACTTTCCGAAACTTTGTTTGCTTTTTTCAAAAGGGCATGCTATACTAAAGCAAATGAACGTTCGATCCGTTTTGTTTCGAGTAATGGATAATCAAGATATCGGAGGTATCGTATGGGGAATAATCTTACACCCAAGCAGGAAATGATTCTGGAATATATCAAGGAAGAGATTCTGGCCAGAGGATATCCGCCCACGGTCCGCGAGATCGGGGAGCGTGTGAATCTGAAATCGACTTCTTCCGTCTTCTCTCATCTTGAGACTCTGGAAAAGAAAGGCTATATTCGCAGGGATCCGTCGAAGACCCGCGCGATCGAGATCTGTGACGACTCCTTCCAGATGGTGCGCACGGAGATGGTTTCTCTTCCCGTCTATGGGAATGTTGCTGCCGGCGAACCGATCCTGGCAGCGGATAATGTGCGTGAATACTTTCCGATCCCCGCATCCGAGGTTCCTTCCGGGGAGTCCTTCATTCTCAGCGTCAAGGGAGATTCCATGATCAATGCCGGCATTTTCAGCGGAGACCGGATCCTGGTGAATGCGAAATCCGATGCGGATAACGGGGATATGGTCGTGGCCATGATCAACGATGAGGCGACGGTGAAGACGTTTTATAAGGAAAAGGGCCATATCCGGCTTCAACCCGAGAACGACACCATGGATCCGATCATCGTGGACGATTGCCAGATCCTCGGCAAGGTCTTCGGCGTCATCCGCTTTTTCCGTTGAGCGATGCCAAACAAAAAAGGACATTCCCGTACGGAATCTTACATGATTCCTGCGGCAATGTCCTTTTCTTTTTGCTTGTTTTTATTATCCTGCGGTCAATCCTTCCGTGCCTGGATACTATTACTTTCCCTGCGATCCATCCTTCAGATCTTCGGGGGATACGCTTCTTCCGTCCCGCCAGATGCGTTCCAGATCGTAGAGCGTACGATTCTCATGGTCGAAGATATGAACGATCAGATCTCCGAAATCCATCAGGATCCAGTTGGCGGTTTCAAAGCCCTCGATGTGCTTTTCCGGATAGCCGGCTCTTCCGAGCTTCTCCCGGACATTATCACAAAGCGCCTGGATCTGATTGGGATTGGCTCCGCCGGCGATCACAAAATAATCTGCGATCACGGAGACCTCACGGATATCCAGAATCCGGATATCGAGCGCCTTTTTATCCTCCAGCGCCTCGATGGCGATTCTGGTCATCTCTCTGCTTTTTTCCTGCATTCGAAGAAATCCTCCTGTATAGATAAATCTTCCGGCTTACGCATCCTCCGGAGACAAATGGTAAGCGGATGCTTCGCTGCGAAGCTTTTCATTGACCGGAACCAGGTCCCGGTAGAAATCATAGGTATGCTCCGTCATCGGATCGAGCATGGCATTGCTGCTTTTCAGATAGAGAAGGGTATCCTCCAGGATCCAGAGCAGGGTCTGATCGAGATCCACGAAGGCAAGGTATCTCAGCTCTCCCAGATGGGGCGCAGTCCTGCGGCCGGGTTCAATATAATCGGCCACAAAAAGGATCTTCTCGAGAAGCTGCATATCCGGCCGTCCGGTGGTGTGATTAAGGATGGCGCTGATGATCTGTTCATCGGTCACATCATACTCTTCCATGGCCAGAAAGCTGCCCACCTTGGCGTGCAGCAGTCCGGGATTGCGGCGTTCCACGTCGGAGATGGAGATATTGTGCTTCTCGCACATGCTGATCTTTTTTTCATCGGGCAGACATTTCGCGCAGTCGTGCAGCAGACCGGCGATCTGTGCATCCGAAACGGAAGCGCCGTAGCGCATGGCCAGTGCGGCAGCGGTAAATTCCACGCCGAGCGTATGCTCATAACGCTTGGCATCCAGGACGCGTTCCATGTCTTTTCTCAGCTTTTTCAGTTCACTTTTCATGGGATTTGTCTTTGCCCTTTGCAGCGGAAGGAAGTTCGATCTTGGGCTTATCCTTGTTGGGTTTGTAGAGTACAATCTTCCTTCCGATGATCTGAACGACCGTGGAACGGGTCCGCTCGGCGATGGTCTCGGCCATCTCCTTCGGATCTGCATCACAGTTCTTCAGAATATTGATCTTCAGAAGCTCATTGGCAGCAAAATACTCGCCGAATGCGGCGATGGTATCGTGTGTAACGGCGGATTTCCCGAGGGAAAAGGCCGGATCGATCTTGCTTGCCAGGCTTTTTAAATACGCTCTCTGTTTGCTTGTAAGTGTCATATGGAATACCTCGCAAAAAGCACTCTTAAAGCATAGATGAAATGGTTATCTGTAATAGTCAAAGCTGTGACCGTACATACGAACGGTATCTCCGTCCTGGATGCCGAGGGCCTCGAGCTGCTCGAGCATTCCGTTTTCCTTGAGGAACTTCTGGAAAAAGGCAAAGCCCTTCTCGGATTCCAGATTGGTATAGCCGAGCATTTTCTCGATCTTGGGCCCCTCGATGACATATTCCTCTTCTTCCTCATCGTAGTAGACCGTATAGGGCTCCTCACGGAAGGCGAGCATGACATCGGGGTCATATTCCTGCGCAAAGACGGTGGGTGCGGCATCAAATTCGGACAGTCTGCGGTCCACCGCATACAGAAGCTCTTTTACCCCTTCGCCGGTTGCCGCGGAGATCGGATAGATTTCCGTGCCGGAAGGGTCACATTCCTCATGAAGGCGCTTCAGGACAGCCGCCCGCTCCTCCTCGCTCAGGACATCCATCTTATTGGCTGCGATCACCTGCGGTCTGCCGGAGAGGTCGACCTCGTACAGAGACAGTTCCCGGTTGATGGCACGCAGATCTTCCACGGGATCGCGCCCTTCCGTACCGGCCGCATCGATCAGATGGATCAGAACCTTCGTGCGTTCGATGTGACGCAGGAATTCGTGTCCGAGACCGACACCGTCCGCCGCTCCTTCGATCAGACCCGGAATATCGGCGATCACAAAACCGTGATCGTCCAGATCCACCACCCCAAGATTGGGGCTGAGCGTGGTAAAGTGATAATTCGCGATCTTGGGTCTGGCGTTGGTCACGCGGCTTAAGAAGGTGGATTTACCGACATTTGGAAAGCCGACCAGTCCCACATCCGCGATCACCTTCAGCTCCATCAGAACTTCCAGCTCCTGCGCGGGCTGCCCGGGCTGGGCATATTTGGGAGCCTGCATCGTGCTGGTTGCATAGTGCTGATTGCCGTTGCCGCCTTTTCCGCCCTTCAGCAGGACAAATTCTCTGCAATCACCGGACATGTCCACGATCACCTTGCCGGACTCCGCTTCCTTGAGCACGGTGCCCTCCGGAACCTTCAGAATGATGTTTTCCCCATCCTTGCCGCGGCAGTTGCGCTTTCCGCCCGGTTCTCCGTCTCCGGCGGCATATTTTCGCACATGGCGATAGTCCGCCAGCGTATTCTGGCCTTCATCCACCACCAGGATGACATCGCCGCCATGGCCGCCGTCCCCGCCGTCGGGTCCGCCGTTCGTCACATATTTTTCTCTGCGGAAGGAAACATGGCCATCGCCGCCTTTCCCGCTTCTCACATAGATTTTTGCTCGATCTGCAAACATAACTATCTCCGAAAAAAAGGCCCCAAACATAATATGTTTGGAGCCTGAGCAATTCTTATTTCTCTTCTACAGGATATACGGAAGCCTGCTTCTTATCTTTGCCCTTTCTCTCGAAACGGAGGACACCGTCCACCAGAGCATACAGAGTATCATCACCGCCGATACCGACATTGTTACCGGGATGGATCTTGGTTCCGCGCTGTCTGTAAAGAATATTGCCGGCCTTGACGAACTGGCCGTCTGCTCTCTTGGCACCTAATCTCTTGGACTCGGAATCTCTACCGTTCTTGGTAGAACCAACGCCCTTTTTATGAGCAAAAAATTGAAGGCTCAACTTAAGCATCTTACTCAACCTCCTTACTTTGAATTTTTACAAATCTGTCTCCGTACTGTCCGGAAAGTTCCTTCAGCGAAAGCTCGTAGGCTTTCAGCAGAACGATCGATTCCGGCTTCAGCTCTTCCGGTAAAAGACAACGGATAAATCCGGTCTCTTCATTCTCGGATACGGAGATCTCCTCTCCCGCAATCTCCGACAGACCGTTCAGGGTGTGAAAGGTAAGTGCGGAAACGGCGGAGCAGACAATGTCAGGTTCTCTGACAAATATCCGCTTTCTGGAATAACCGACATGCCCCATGCAGGTAAATGCAAGGTATCGGCCGTTTTTGTCTTTCTCAAAGACAATCGTCGTCATCTTCAGGCCTCGATCTTGTCAATCTTCACCTGGGTGAACGCCTGTCTGTGACCGTTCTTCTTGTGATAGCCGGACTTTCTCTTGTACTTGTAGACAATGACCTTCCGACCACGACCCTGAGCGGTAACGGTAGCGGAAACCTTAGCGGAAGCCACATCCTCGCCAACCTTCAGAGAACCGTCGCTGACTGCAATCACCTGATCAAAAACGACAGAGCTTCCTTCCTCGGCATCGAGCTTTTCCACACGGATCTCATCGCCTTCGGAAACCTTGTACTGTTTACCACCGGTTGCAATAATAGCGTACATAATAAGGCACCTCCTTTTCATGACCAATCATGAGTATGCATCTATGGCCTTTTCTTCGCTAGTTTCGGTGATATTCCGGAGAATATGCTTGCAAACCCCACTAAGCGGCATACTCAAGTATCATATCAGAGGTGCCCTGCAATGTCAATTGCTTTTTGATTTAATTGTTCTGCCTTTTTTCGAAATCTTCGATGTACTGAATGATGAGATTCACGGTGCCATCCACGCCGAGGATAGAGGAATTGATGCACAGATCGTAACTGTCTGCTCTTCCCCACTTCTTGGAGGAATAATAATTGTAATAGCTCTGACGCTGTTTGTCCTTCTTCTGGATCATCTCGGCCGCCTTGCTCTCGGAGAGCCCGTAGCGATCCATGATCCTTGCAATCTTATGCGCATCATCTCCGTAGATGAAGAGATTCAGAACATTGTCGTAATCCGACAGCGCATAATCGGCACAGCGTCCGACGATGACACAGGGACCTTCGTCCGCGATCTTCTTGATCGTGTCGAACTGGGCCAGGAATACCTTGTGACTGATCGGCATATCCACAAAGGAAGAAGAATTATAACCGAAAGAATAGGTATCCATGACCAGATTGTAGAGGAACGAATTGGTGGGACGCTCATCGTGATTCTGGAGCATCTCCTCACAGAACCCGCTCTCCTTGGCTGCCCTGGTCAGGAGCTCTTTGTCATAACACTTGATGCCGTAGTATTCCGCAATCTTCTCTCCGATCTCTCTTCCTGCGGAGCCGAACTGTCTTCCGATGGTAATGATCGTATTCATATTCTTACCTCCCGGGAAGCCAATTTGTTGGGCGCTTCCTGATAAAATTATATTATTTTTTCGGATAAAAGGCAACATTGTGTATTCTTACGGCATAATTTCCAAAAGATGCTGAAAATAGTCCGGAAGGGGCGCGTCTACGCAGATCCGCTCGCCTGTCCGGGGATGGATAAATCCGAGACGCATGGCATGCAGGCACTGTCCCTGAAGATGGTACGGGGATTTCTGGTGGGAATAGACCTCATCCCCCAGCAGCGGATGCCCCAGGTAAGCCATGTGGACGCGGATCTGATGCGTGCGTCCCGTCTCCAGAATGCACTCGACGTAGGAAGTGTCCCGAAATGTCTTAAGCACACGGTAATTGGTGACGGCCCGCTTGCCGCCGGAAGACACCACAGCCATCTTCTTGCGATCCTTCGGGTCTCTTCCGATCTGCGTCTCCACTGTTCCCTCCGAAGCGGGCAGGTGGCCGTGACAAATGGCCAGATAGATGCGTTCAATGGAATGGTCCTTAAGCTGCTCCGCGATGGCATTATGGGTAAAATCATTCTTACAGACGACGAGAGAACCGGTGGTATCCTTATCGATCCGGTGCACGATCCCCGGTCGCAGGACCCCGTTGATCCCGGAGAGCTGTCCTTTGCAATGATACATGAGAGCCCCCACCAGAGTTCCCTTCGCATGTCCTGCGGCCGGGTGTACCACCATGCCCTTGGGCTTGTTCACGATCAGGAGGTCGTCATCCTCGTACAAAATGTCCAGCGGTATGTTCTCTGGCTCGATCTCGGGGGTGACGGGCTCGGGCAATACAAAAGAAACCCGGTCCTCGCCATGCAGGACAAACCCGGGTTTCGTAATCTCTTTTCCGTTGACCTGTACCTGTCCGTCCCGGATCAGCTTCTGAAAAAACGTGCGGGAATGCTCACCGATCAGTACAGGCATCGCCTTGTCGAGGCGCTCCTCCTCCAGATCTTCCGGAATCACACATTCGGATCTGATCATCAATCCATCTCCCGATACTTCGTATGCTTGAAATTAAGGAACTCCAGGTCGGTTTCCTTATAGACAAAAAGGAACAGGATCACAAGGCCGATGACGGCTGTGACCACACAGATATCCGCAAAATTAAAGATCGGGAAGTGGATCAGCACAAAGGATATGTAATCGATGACATAGTCCTGCGCGATCCGGTCGATCATATTTCCGATCCCGCCTGCGATCACCATGCTTAAGAGGATATGCGCGGGCACGAATTTCCTGGCCGTCGGAAGCTTCAGGATCAGAAAAAAGATGACGGCAAGAAAGATGACACTGATGAACAGGATGAACACCTTCTGGTTTTGCAGCATGCCGAAGGCGGAGCCGCGATTCTCCAGATAATCCAGTTCCAGGACGTCCTGCCAGAGCACGTATGCATCCTTTCCCATCAGATTCCGCACGGCCAGTCTCTTAAACCATTGATCGAGAAAGATGAGGATTCCGAGGATCAGAAGATCCGTCGCCAGCATCAGCGGCTTGTTGTAGTGCTTCTTTTTCATATCAGTACTCTTTTCTGTCAAAATTGATTTCATCGAGGGCCGCGCTCATCTCTTCGGGCGTCACGGTCTCATCGATGATGCCCTTTCCGATTTTCTTCAGAAGGACAAAGCGGACCCCGTCGGATGTCATTTTCTTGTCCGAGCGGGTCAGTTCGATGATCTGCTCATTTTCCAGCTCCGTCGTGGAGATCGGAAGACCGAAGGGGACAAACATGTCGCGGATCTCGTAATACTCCTCCATGGAGATCAGGTTCTTCTTCCAGGAGATAAAGGAAGCGGCCACACATCCAAGCGCCACACACTCTCCGTGCAGAAGATGGAAATCCTTGTATTTTTCGATCGCATGTCCGAGGGTGTGCCCGAAATTCAGAAGCGCCCGATCTCCCTTTTCGGTCGGGTCCTTCTCCACGATCGCCTTTTTGATGCTGCAGCTTCGAAAAAGCATCTCTTCGATGACCGGAAGCTCGCGGTCATTGATCTCATAGATGTGGTCGATCAGCCAGAGATAGAAATCTTCCTCCCGGATCAGTGCATGCTTCATGATCTCTGCAAAGCCGGAGGCATACTGTCTGCCGTCCAGGGTCTTTAAGACAGAGAGATTCTCGTAGACCAGCAGGGGCATTTTGAACGCACCGACCATATTCTTGTAACCGTCGAAGTCCACGCCGGTCTTGCCGCCGATGGAGCTGTCGGTCTGGGCCAGCAAGGTGGTCGGAACCTGCACGAAATCGATCCCGCGCAAAAACGTAGCGGCCGCAAAACCGGTCATATCTCCGATGACTCCCCCGCCGAGGGCGAGCAGCAGATCTTGCCGGTGAAAATGTGCTTCGATCAGGCATGCGTAGAGTCTGCGGATCTCATCGAGGGTCTTGTGTTCTTCCCCGGCCGGAATCTGAAAGGCACAGACCTCCGGGCATACCCCCATCAGCAGTTCGCTGATCTCCTTCAGATACAGGGGGGCCACATTGGAATCCGTGACGATGCAAATCTTGCGGGTCTCACACCCGAGCGCACGCAGTTCCTCCGCCAGAGGCGCAAAGGAATCCTCGAAGACGATATCGTAGCAGGGTTTGTTTTTGAAATTGACCGTCAAACGATTTGACATAAAAATCTCCTAAAGAAAACCTTCCCGGGAAAAATACCGGGAAGGTTCGTTTGCCCAGAAAAAAGGATCAGAACAGATTGCCGGAATCGGAAATATGGATATCATCCGACGCATTATCGCTGATGTCCCCGGAAATGTTGGTGGTCTCCGGCGTAATGATGAATACATAATTGGAGATGGATTCCATGCGGCCGTTCAGCGCATAGGTAGCACCCTTGACGAAATCGAAGACGCGCTGTGCGTTGGGCATCGTCTCCTTGTTGTTGATCATGTTGTCCAGATTCAGTACAACGCTTCTGCCGTCGAGCAGTGCGTCCACAGCCTGTGATGCATCATCCAGCGAGGTAGGCTTTAATACAAATACTTCCATGTTTGAGGTGCTCATCGTATTCTCCTTTACCGGTTTTTTGCTGCGGAACGGTGTAGCCTTGGGAGTGATCCTGCGGGGGATGCGTTCCTCGCCGTACTCGGAAAGCTCCTCCTCCTCCTCTCTCATCGGTGGCTGAGCGGCTCCCTTGCGACGCGGAACGTAAGGTTCTTCCTCCGTATCGTATTCGTCGTCATACGCATCACCGGCTTCATCGTTCTCATTGTTGATGCTCATAAAACTTATAAATTTGTCAAGCGTACTCATTTTAACCCTCTGTACTCTCTTTTTCGTTCCCGTTCATACATAAGAAGCGCCCTCTTCCAATGCTGCGGATCATCGCCGTCATTCCCATGGAGAGGACTTTCACAGGAATATTATCAATGTTTTGCGCCTTTATGTCAATGAAGATTTGCGCAAAGCCGCGTCTTTAGTCGTTGATGAATTCATCCGACTGGACACTGTCCGCATCGAGCGCGATGAAGTCATAGACCCTGAGTCCGTAATCCGTGAGCGACTCCACGATGGAATACTCATCGTTGGAATACAGAACCTTGATCTGCTTAAAATCCGCATAGCCCTTGTTGACATTGTAGACACCGGGCAGCGATCCGACCCGGTTGACCACGAAGGTCGTCTGTCCGTCTTCCGCGTAGAGAATGTCATTGTGCGAAAGGATGGAATCGTCTACGTAATATTGCCGGTTTTCCTTGCTGTAGCTGTAGATCTCGATGGTGACCGGGGAACTGGTCAATGTTCCGGCTTCACTGAAGGACTGCCGGTTGACATAGTATGCATTCGTCTCGTCGTTGTGGTAGACAAAATTCTCGTCCAGCAGGAAAAATTCCTTGTTCGTGATGGCACTGTTCGGAATCTTGAGTCCCGTCTGTTCATCGAGGATCAGCTGTACATCCAGAAAACGGTCCGTGACGAAGGTGTTCATCGAATCGTGGAGCGAAAGCTGCGCAAAAAGCTCTTCCCCGTTTTGGACCAGACTTACCTTGGCCCAGGATTCGAAGAGATTCTTGAGAAAACGCACCTTCACGTAATCCTCCTTCAGAAGGCGCTCTCCGACCTCTTCCTCCACCGGGATCATGAGGGACCAGTTCTCGCTCGTCGCGACCTTGTAGACCGTCTCTCCCTGGTTGTGCAGCTCATTGGAAAGAAGCTGCTTTTTTTCGTAAGTATCCGAAGTAAACAGATCGCCGGTCACCTGCTCCGGCGTAAGATCCTCGAGACCGTCCTGCCAGTAGGATACGATCCCGCTCAGTGCGGAATAGCCGAAACGGAAGGCGCTGGATCCGTCCGGTGAGGACAGTTCCAACTGGTTGAGCAGATTGGTGTTGGCGAGCTTCAAAACCGCGTTCTTGACCGTGTATTTGAAATCGTAGGTCTGCGAGAAATGCCTGGGATCGAAGCTTCCGGAGAAATTCGTGATATCGTTCCGAAAATCCGTAAGCTCGCGATCAGTGAGCGTATTCCCGGCCAGGCTGGCGGATTCGAGGTACTGCTTCAGAAGGCCGGTCTCATCGACGGTGTAAACCGTATCTCCCACGGCGACCCGTTGTCCCTCCCGGGCGAGATAGTTCACATATCCGTCGGCATTGCATCCCACGCCGGTCTCCTCCCGGAGCACGAGCGCACGATAATTCGTATTCTCGGACAGGGAACCTTCGGCCACCTCATAGCGGACGATCGGATCCGAATGGAAATAGAGATAGACCACGACCAGCATGTACAGAAAGACCAGAAACAAAAAGGCGGTAATGATATTCAGTTTTTTGATCCTCGGCCTGTGAGGAAAGGAAACAATATTTTCTTCTTCTCTGTCCATGTTGATAATCAAGGAAAAGCCCCGGACCATGCCGAGGCTTTCCATCTGGGTCAATCTCAGTTTATAACGCGATGATTATATTCTCCTTGATGGCATCGGGAATCTCTGCCGCATCAAGGCTCACACTCAAAATAAAGTCCACATGGAATGCCTTGCTCAGCGCATCAAGCTTCATCACGGCATCAACCAGATCGCTGGGCTCTACAACAGCAATCTTGAGAAAACTGTCAAAGTACATCTGCATCAGATCGTGATCCTGCGAGATAATACCGGATACAAAACCAAGGAAGGAAGCGGTAGTGTCGATCGGATACCTGGAAACATCGATCATACGAACCTTATTGTTAAGCTCGTACATGTGCTTGGCACTTTTGTCCAGATAAACGATATTGCCGGATGCGGTTTGAATCTCACGGTTCACCTTATCAAGAAGCTCTTTTGTCTTACCTTTCCCCTTCTGACCTACAATCAATTGAACCATCGGACCGTCCTCCTTTATGTATTTTTTTGAAAGAACCCGTTGCGCCGGCGGCGCCTACGACTCTGCTATTATTATATGGGAAATCGGGTCGAAAGACAACCCTAAGTTAATGAACAATGAGCTGCAGCAAATCGTTCATATCATCGTAGAGAGCGTCCGTGGATTCGGCCTTCAGGACCACGGAAATATAAGGATTCCCGCTTCCGTTTTTGGAATAAATGATCAGACAGTGTCCCGCCGCCTGGGTGGTCCCGGTCTTGCCTCCGATGATGGTGACATTGGCCGGTGCGGTATAGCGTTCACGCAGATAGCCGTTGCTGTTTTTGACTGAGATCTCCACGCCGATCCCGTTTTTGTCATAATACGTGGTTTCGTAATTCGTGGTGGAAATGATCTCGTTGAAATCCTCATATTTGATGCACTGATTGAAGATCAGATACAGATCGTAGGGCGTCGTGTAATGATTCTCATCGGTCAGTCCGTGGGCATTCACAAAATGTGTCCCCGTTGCGCCGAGCTCCTCTGCGCGCCGGTTCATCATATCCACAAAGCCGTCCACGCTTCCGCCGATATTCTCGGCGATCATATTCGCGACATCATTGGCGGAATACAAAAGCAAAATGCGCAGCGCCTGATAAAGCGTCATCGTATCTCCTACTTTGACTCCGGCCAGCTGCGCGCCCACCTCATCGATCTTGACCGCTTCGGTCGCTGTCAGGACCTGGTCCATGGAACCGTTCTCGATGGCGACCAGCGCCGTCATGATCTTGGTGATGCTGGCGGGATTCATGCGCGTAAAGGCATTTTTGGAATAGAGGACTTCCTTTTGCGATAAATCAAATAAAACGGCAGCTTCGGAAGTGCTCAGATCCAAACTGCCGTCTCCGGTCAGATCCTCAGGGGTGAGGACACAGAGCTCGGAGGCAAACGGCCTGGAGCGGTCTTCACTCTCCGACATCAGGACATTGATGCTGCTGACGCCGGAATTCACCTGGTAGGGAGAGGTATATTCAAGATTGCCGCAGCCGGTGAGAGCCAGGGCCGCAGCCATAAGGAGCGCGAAGGTGCGCTTCGGTTTATTTGTACATTTCACGCCACTCTAAATCTCCTCTGTCAAGGGACTTGATCAAAAGCTCCGCACTCGCCAGATTGGTGGCAAGCGGTATATTGTGCATATCACAAAGGCGCATGACATTGCCCGGATCCGGTTCATGGGATTTGGGCGAGAGCGGATCGCGCAGGAAAATCACGAGGTCGATCAGATTCTGCTCGATCTGGGCCCCGATCTGCTGCTCTCCTCCGAGATGGCCGGCAAGGAACTTGTGAACCGACAGATTTGTCACTTCCTCGATCAGACGTCCGGTGGTGCCGGTCGCATAGAGCTCATGCTTGCTCAGGATCCCCCGATAAGCGACGCAGAAATTCTGCATCAGTTTCTTTTTGGCATCATGTGCGATAAATGCGATATTCATTGCTACTACCCTCTCTCTATGTCTGTATTCCCCAAAGCTTACAAAATTTCCTCTATGGAGGTAAGATTCCCCCGCTTGGCCTGCAACCTTACATTCATTACAAACCCGATACCGCCGAAGCAGCTCCACAGGGAGGTCAGTCCGTAACTCACGAAAGGAAGCGGCAATCCCGTATTGGGAAGCAGAAAGGTGGCCACTCCGATATTGAAAAACCCCTGGAAGCCGATCAATGCGCCCATAGCCGCCCCGATGATCGCCCCGGCCGTATCCGAGGCTCGCCTGGCGACCGCGATACATTCGAGTGCGATGAGGAATTCCAGAACGATGATCACCACGCTCCCCTTGAACCCGAATTCCTCTCCGATCACAGCAAAGATGAAATCCGTCTGGTCCTCCGAGAGAAAATTGCCATTCTTCAGGGAAGTGATCTCATTGTTCTTGTACCCCTTGCCATCGAGCATCCCCGACGCGATGGCGGTAACGGAATTGAGCTGCTGATACGCTTCCTCCGTCGCATACTGTTCCGGATATACAAAGGCCAGAATACGATTCTTCTGGTAATCCTTCAGCACATCACTGTCCGGCTTCAGCGCCAGAGAAACGATGATCGCTATCCCCGGAATCGCCACGGCCAGGATCCCGATAATGATCTTATAACTTAATCCACCGGCATACATGATAATACAAAAGATCAAGACCAGAACCAGGCTGGTGGACAGATCGGGCTGTTCGTGAATCAGTGCAAAGGGAACCAGAAGCAATGCGACGCATGCTGCGAGAACGGGAATCGTATTGAGGCGTTCACGCATTTTCATAATAAACTGCGCAAAGAATAAAATCAATAATATTTTGGCCAGCTCCGAGGGCTGGAACTGTATGCCGCCGATCTTGAGCCACCGCTGCGCATTGTGGGAGGACTCACCGACCAGAAGCACCAGAAGAAGCAAAACGATGTTGAAGCCGTAGATGATCCAATAGAATTTCAGGACAAAATGGTAATCGATCAGGCTGACGATCAGCAGGATGACGAAGCCGCTGATCATGCCGATGAGCTGCTTGTTCTGAAGGGAGGGCTCGGCACTTCCGATGGCATATACCCCGCATAGTGACAGGGCGAGGACAAGGATTATTAACTTGAAATCATAGTCTCGCAGGCGATAGTTTCTAAAGCTCATACAGTCTCTGAATGGAGGTGAGGGTCAGCTCCTCCGTGATAATCATGCCATTGCTGACATAGGCCATCTTGGGAACATTTTTGGGACGCAGTCCGAAGCGGGTTTTGTCCGGTGCGCGGTAGGCCACGCCGCCGATCTCCAATACGTCCGGAGACATCTCGAGGGCAGCGACAAAGGCCGATTCATTGGTCGCTCCGCCGGCATACGCTTCTCCCAGAAGACTTCCGAGAACCAGAATGCTTCCCTTGGAGGAGACCCGGCTCCCGATTCCCACATTTCCGAGGATCACAACATTTTCTTCAAAATCGATCGAACTTTTGTTGATGACGGAGCCATGGTAAAACCGGCATTTTTCCTGCGGATTGAGCTTTCGCTCGAATTCGCCGACGATGTGGGTAAAGTGATGACCGGTCTCCTCGTCCTCTCCGATCACACAGATGATATCCAGGCCGGAGTGCTCTTCGATCGTCTTTACGAGCTCGTGCTCCTGCAGATCCGTCAGCGTCTTGCCCACGATAGAGAGTACCAATGAGTTGTCTCCAAACAGATCCCGACTTTCCGAGAATTTCCTCTCTACCGCCTTCAAAACCACCTCAAAGGGAGCCTCCGGATCGATCACGATCCGCAGCCCGTCCCCATATGACTTAATTGTAATCGCAGACTTTGAATCCATATTTCTCCTTCTTACATTTCATTCGTGATACCCGCATCCGGCGTATCCGCCGTACCGGTCAGCAGCTCGTCGGTCTCCGCCAGCCCGTAATAATACTTGATGATGTCACGGGAGATCTGCGCCGCATAGTCGGAGGAATAACCGAACGGCACCCGGGTCGCCATCGCGATCTCCGGCTGGTCGGAGGGTGCGTAACAGATGAAAAGCGCGTGGTTCGGACGCGATTTGGTCTGCTCGGCGGTACCTGTCTTGCCCGCCACCTGAACGGCCAGATCCGAAAAATACTTCTTGTTCTCCACCACCAGCCGCATGCCCTCATGGATCGCATCCCAGTAGTTCTGCGGCAGACTGATCTGATTGCGCACGACCGGAGAAAAGGCGGTCAGGGTCTTGCCGTTGGGATCGGTCGTATGATCCAGAAGCGTCAGCTGATAGCAGGTTCCGGAATTGGCAATCGTTGCGGCATATCTTGCGAGCTGCGTCGTGGTATAGCTGTTGGTACCCTGTCCGATGGCGGAACGGACCGCATCGGAATTGGAGACATCCGGCGCGTATTCCGAGATCTCCACGCCGGATTTTTCGGAGAGGCCGAACTCATCCGCGTAGCTGTAGAGGGTATTCAGACCCTTCGAGTCATTGTAGATCGGCACACCCTCCGCATCCTGTCCGTCGGTGGCCAGCCGGAATCCCACCTCATAGAAGAAGTAGTTGCAGGAATCGCGGATGGCAGTCACCAGCTTTTCTTCGCCGTGTCCGTATCTGGACCAGCAATGGGGCGAAGGTGTGACGGATTCAAAGAGATAGACGCAATCGATCTTGGTGTCGAGATCCACCGCGCCTTCCATCAGACCGGCCGTGGCGGACACGATCTTGAACGTGGATCCGGGCGCCGCCTTGTACTGCGTCGCATAGTTCAGCATGGGGGCTGCCTTATCGCTCATGAGCTGGGCATAATAGTCCGCGTCGATCGTGTTGGCCATCTTGTTGTTGTTGTAGCCCGGATAGGACACGATGGCCAGCACCTGACCGTTATGGACATCCGTGATGACCACGGACGCATTGCAGGGATCCAGCGCCAGCTGGGCCGGTGTGATGTCGATATTGGTGATGCGGTTCATCATGAATTTGAAGGCACTGATCTGCCCGGATTCGAGCGCTTCCATCTCATCGATGGGGATTTCGATGGCGTCCTGCTCGTAAAGCAGCATACAGATGTCCTTGCCCGTGATCACATCGCCCAGAAGCATGTATTTGAAGATTTTCTTCTGGAAATCCGAAGTCTGATCGGCCGTCTTGATCATATAGTCCTGAAGGGCCAGAGAGATCTCCCCGGAGGTGGCATATTTTTCATTCAGCTCCAGCCTGGAGGTGTCGATCCAGTTCTTTGCGATGCAATAGTCCAGATATTCGCCCAGGGAGATGGTCTCCTCCTGGGTCCATGCGATGTAGGTGCTGTCATTTACATCGATCGCGTCCGTGATGATCACATTGTTTTTCTGCAGCAGGGAAACCAGATTGCTCTGATACACCTGGTATTCCAGCGATAGATCCACATAGGGCGTCCGCGTATCACGGATCTCGGTCAGCAGCGTATCATAGACCCGGGCTTTGTATTCGTCGTACAGCGCCTGGACCTTCCGCTCGGTCTCCTTTGCATTGGAGGCTGCAAAATGGCGGTAGTTCAGGATATTGTTGTCGATCGTCGCGAAATAGACATCATAGATCGGAATCTTGATCTCGGAGGACGTGGCGCCGGAGGTATCTTCCTTCGCATCTATGATCTTGGAGGAGATCAGACCGGCCAGCTTCTGTTCGAGGATCTGGTATACGGCGATCGTCAGATCGTGATCGATCGTAAGATACACATCATTGCCGGCGGAAGGCTCCTGGCGTTCGAGCACGGAGATCACCTTGCCGGTGGTATCCACCATCACGCGCTCAAACCCCTTCTGCCCCTGGAGCGTGGTCTCCATGTAGCTTTCGATGCCGCTCTTGCCGACCACATCGGTGACGGAATAGCTGTCGGCCGCTCTACCTTCCGATACCGCGAGTTCATTGAGACTGTCGATCTCATCGGAGGAAATCTTGCCCGTATATCCGAGCAGATGGGCAAAATAAAAGCTGTCGACGTACTTCCGAACCGTATCCTCCTCAATGGACACGCCCGGGAGCTGATCCGCGTTCTCCATCAGGACCGCGACCGTCTCGTTGGAGATATCCGAAGCGATGATGGTTCCGATGTATTTGCGGAAGGCGGTCTGGCTCATGGCAAAACGCACATTGATGAGTCCCAGCCACTCTTCCCTGGTCAGACCCTCCCCAGGCTGCCAGCTGTCCTTGTCATCGGGGTTCGCGTAGGAACCGATGGCATAATGATACCCTTTCCCGGTGGGGCGGCTGAGATATTCCATGACCTCGGTCGGAGTGGAGGCCTTCTCCTCTTCCGTCAGATCCTCCGTGTAGGTGTGATCGTAGATATCCGCGAGAAAACGCATCAGCTGCGCTCCGCTGACCGAATAGGCAAAGCGTCCGTCCTCGTCGAGATAGATCTTGAAATCCATGTTAATGCTGTCCCCGTTTTTCTCCACCATGTGGATCAGGGAGACGATCATCTCATTGAGCGCGGCATTCTTCTTGCTTCCGGTCTCAAAGGTGTCCTCAATCTTAACCGAATAGGCCAGCTCGCTGTACGCGAGCAGATTACCGTTCCGGTCATAGATATTGCCCCGCGTGGCCGCGAGATTGCGCGTCTTCTCCTGCTCCAGGACGAAATTGTCCAGATACTCCTGTCCGTGCAGGATCTGCAGCGTAAAGCAGCGATGGATCAGGACCCCGGCCAGCACCACGATCACAAGGTAAAAAAGGGTCAGCCGACTGGTAAATATATTGATAAGCCTGTCTTTTAATTCTTCCAGCACAGCGATCAGTTGCTCCTGTTTTCACGTTTCTCAAAGATCTTGTACAGTCCCAGCAAGATCGGATACAGAATCAGTCCGGCCAGGATCGTATAGAGCATCTCCGGCAGGATCACATGTCCGAGATAATACGGAAAGTTCAGCTTTCCGCGCATCAGAAATTCAAAAATATAGAACAAAATCCCGTAGGACAGGTCGCTCAGAAGGATCAGCCCCATCGGAAGCCGTACATCCTCCGGATAGAACATGCCGCAGAACTGTCCGTTCAGATACCCCAGATACAGCAGGATCAATGCGTTTAATCCGATGAAATCCAGGAAAAAGATGTCCATCACCAGTCCGCAGACAAAGCCGATGACCATCCCGTAGCGCTCTCCGTACAGAATGCCGTACACACTGACGAAAAAGACCATCAGGTTCGGGACGATTCCTCCGAGACTGATGCGGGGAAAAACGCTGCACTGCAGCAGAAATCCAAAAAATGTTATGACAATGATCAGTATCTTTTTCATCCTATCATTCCTGTTCACCCAGATCTTTTTGATCCGTGATGACCAATACAACGCTCAGATGCTGAAAATCGACCACCGGGGTCAGCTCCCCGGATTTGGTCAGATTGTTGTTGTCCCAGCGGATGGATTCCACATAGCCGATCAGAAGACCCGGCAGGTATTTATCGGAAATCTGGCTGGTCACGATCTTATCCCCGGCGCGAACCGTACCGGTGCTGTCGCTGAGCTGGGAAAAGCGGATCTTGCCGGACTGCATCCGCTCGAGATCCCCTGACACGATCAGGGTATCGCCGGTGGCAAGGATCTGGCCGCTTACGTTGGTTCCGTCGGAAATGATGGATACCACCCGGGCCCAGTTCGGACCGACCGCCGTGATG
>JAEEGH010004673.1_pt1 | contig 34931 bp, 26 predicted proteins | sample 9134181 | NCBI WGS metagenome assembly JAEEGH01 (sample SAMN16246544, study PRJNA631951) | gut metagenome | biome: gut microbiome; feature: rumen; material: DP-attached | host: Bos | place: Iran: Karaj | collected 2018-10
CTTCAGCTCTTTTTCATCATAGACAACCATGTCAAATTCTCCCGTCCCAAACAGGAGTTTAAACACTCTGAACCCACGGGGCAGCGTCTTGGCAGTCTCCAGAAGAACAATTTCCTCAAGCATTCTGCCCCTGACTTCTGCCAGGAGTCCATCTACAAAAGCTTTTCTCTCTGTTGCAGGATAGGCAAGAAACATCTTGTCCTGCATCAAAGAATATACCAGCGCCTGAGCCTGGCAGTATCTCATACCCGGTTGTGAAAAGATAATGTGCTCAATCCCAGGTCCGCCGTCGATAGACTCACTTGGAATATTGACAATCAGATCCAGCATATAAAGATATTGCTTAATCTCTACGATATGCACAGGGGCCAGCTCTACCGAAAGTTCGTCCTTATTCCTGATTTCCAGAAGTTTCTTGAGATTCTCTGTGATCCCGTCATCAATCATCCGGTCGAAGATGCTTTCTCTGCCCTCAAGCGCTGCCCGTTTACGTTCCAGCTGCCTGGCGGAGCCAAGATCATGAGACTCAAAATCCTTAGTCAGTACAGAGAGCAAAAATCTGTGGTTCATATCTTCTATGACACGGTTGATCACATTGGTAAGCTCCCCTGCCTCAAACAGGTCTGTAAGATGCCTGAAATGCCCGCCGGACTTATAGCCTGCGAGGCTGCGCTGGATATTCCTGGCAATGGATGTATCAATATAGCGGCGTGTAGACTCATCATCTCTAAACGACAGCCCCTCGTCCTTAAACTCCTCATCTCCAAAAGAAAGCTCACCTGCCCTAAACGTCCCACCATATCTGATATACTCATCCACATCATGATACCCCAGAAGTCTCGAGTATTCTCTAAACGGTATAAATGTCGTATGTATCATCCACACTCTGTCGTACAGTTCATCCCCGGATGCCAAAGCAAATCCAAGGGAATCGGTCCCGGAAAGGACAAGCTTTATGCCGGAAGCAGCGTAAACATCAGACAACAGCGATGCTGTATCAACAAAATCAGACATCAGGGTCACCTCATCAATAAAAACAAACTTTATCCCCTGCCTCTGAAGTTTCATCAGGTCTCTGTTCAGCATAGCCATGTTATCCGTGGTCAGGATCTTAATATATGCCGTCTCTCCTACAGGCAGCTCGCTCATCGCCTGGAACGACATCACGGTCTTCCCGGTTCGTCTGAGGCCATAAACAATACATACCTTAGCGTCAATTTCCCCCTTAACGTACCTCATGAGTTCCCGGAAGCACTCCCTTCTTCCAAAGCCGGCTGCCATCTCACACAGCCTGGTAAGCCCCTCGCCGGTAACAACTCTGGTTTCGTAGTTCACAGTCTCTTTTGCATCCTGAGAAGCACTACTCAGCGCCCTCCCATATATTCCAATCCTAAGCAACTGCTCCAGCTCTTTTTTACGCGCAACAGCTGCATAGACAGACGCCTCCTCACCAGCTTTGATGTAGAGAGATTTTCTTTTTCCATCTTCCGTCCACTGAAGATACATCCGCCGTTTACCGCGTATGTTTCTGTATGTTATGTTTCCTTTTGGTAAAAGAGCTATCTCTTTTTCTATTGCACTGATTTCTTCAGGATTGATACTCATAACCGCTGCCTCCACAATTCTATGGTAACAAAAAGCAACCCGCAAAGCAACTATATTGAGTTGCTTTGCGGGTTGCCCAGAAGTTACATCTCTTCATTCAATTCACATATTTATTTTTTACAAGCTGTTTTTCTTTTTCAATGCTATTGTATAATTCAGTTATAGTTTCAATTGGTAGTCCGGTATTCTTAACCACTCTTTCCACAGCCTCGCCATCTTCCAAAAAATTCTTTGCAATCCTGACAGCCTCTTTCTCGTACATAATCTTCTCTACCTTTGTAACCATAAGCGCCTCCTCAATTCTCTTCGCGTCCTCGTCCAAAATTATCTTATCAGTGAAGACAAGTAAACATTTCAACACGAAACGTTTAACATCATCTTCTTTGATCATTCCAACAAGGCCAATTACTTTACCAATGGCATTTTGTTTATCTTCTCTCGATTCAAATGCCAATGGATATACAATAAGCTCCATCATCTCCTTCGAATCCGGGGATTGGTCTTGTTGAACCTTCCTAGTGATTCTGCTCCAAACTTCTTCTGTGTCAATTTCCGAAAGGAACGCTTCCGTAATCTCAAACCGATTACTCCCAATATCCATCACAGGGTTAGTACTTCCCCTCTTGACATCTGCCGTATAAATAACCAACATCCTTATCTGTGGATATCTTCTAAGCTCATTATACAATCTTTGAGAAACTCGCACAATGTAGCCCAAAAATCAGATATGAAGTTGTCAAAGAGCGTATTTACTCGTTTTAACAGTTTTCAGCTACAGGAATCTCAGTGTCCCTCCACTTCCCATCCTGCAAGAGCCCTTCTGTCAGAGTCAAAAGAAACTCCTATCTTATAAAGCTTACGTGAATCTGCAACAAATGGTAATGCGTAGTCTTTTTCATTTATCTGTTTTAATGCCGCTTCAGCTGATTCATCCCGTTTAAATTCAAACAAATATATATAGTTTCCCGTTTCGACCTTACAATCTATACGACCATTAAACGTGTGCATTTCACACTGTGTAAGCTTCCCTAGCAATGTGAAAACCAAGTATATTACCGACTGGAAATAATGTTCAAATACATCCGCTTCCGTGGTATAGGTAATATTCGCAAAAAGCGCAGTCAGAACATCTCTAATCTTATCAAGCTCCCCATTCTCAACATACTCATCTAAGGTAAATATATCCAGTCCACTGCCGGATGTGGCTTTGGGCACATAAGAGGGCATGAGACTTTCCAAAAAGCCATATTTTACTTCATCATTTGGGAAACACAAAGTGTATCTCTTCTTCTGTCTGTCATACTCAGCAATCGTCAGATAACCAGTCTGGTACAACAAAGGCACAAGATCAAGAGAATCACCTGTATAATCTTTCAGAATAGCTTCGCTTGCATAAATCGAATGATCCGTAAACTTCCTGAGATCAAAATTATTACTTCTGACACTGCTGACCAAATACGTAGGAGTACCGGTTTCAAACCAATACGAGCCAAATTCCTTTGAGGAAAAAGCGGTCAACACACTATATGGATTATAGACCGCCTGGCCATTGTGATGAAAATGATATCCGTCATATTGTCTTTTCAGCGTTTCTAAGCATTCCTCCTGGGACAATCCCTGACGCCTTCCCAGTTCACCGATCTCAGGCATAAAATACTCTCCAAGTTCATCTTCCGTTATTCCGCAAAGAGCACAATAATCCTCGTCCAATGAAATATCTCGGAGTTGATTTAAATCGCTAAAGATACTGACCTTGTGAAACTTAGATACACCTGTTATAAAAATAAACTGAATATAATCGTCAAGGCTTTTCAATGTACTAAAAAAACCCTTGAATAAAGCCTTATTGTGCTCTTGTAAATCCTGGCATTCAACTACGTCAAGAAGCGGCTTGTCGTATTCATCCACCAAGACAACACATCTAACGCCAGTATTATCCCTGGCCTTCATTAAAACCTTTTGAAATCTTTCCTCCAGTGTATTGTCTTCATTAACGGAACCGTATTCTTTTTCCCATCCCTCAAGTAAAAAAGAAAGCTTTTTTTCTAATGCTCCTTTTTGGTCATAGGAAGCGCCATTGAAATCGAAATAGAACACCGGATAGGATTTCCATGCATCTTTGTTTTTCTCTTCAAGCCTCTCAATTTCCAAACCGGTAAATAATTCTTTCTTTCCTTCCCAATAAGCTTTCATTGCAGACAGTAAAAGACTCTTACCAAATCTTCTGGGCCGGCTGAGAAAATAGGGCACATTATTATGTACAAGGTTATAAATATACTTGGTTTTATCGATATACAGAAAATTATCTGTTCTTAGTTTTTCAAAACCCTGTATCCCTACCGGAAGCTTTCTTTCCACTTTAAATTCCTCCAAATAAGCGCCATATGTATTCTATGGTAATTATACAAAACATGAGCCCACGTCGCAATTGCGGCATGGGCATCATATTATTGTCAATGTATTCTATCTCCATTCTTGGATACATTATTCATAGCATCTTTCGAAAATTTTACTGAAGGAGTGCCATAACACCCTGCGTGGTCTGGTTTGCCTGAGCTAAAACAGACTGACCAGCCTGAGAGAGGATGTTAAGATTGGAGTTACGTACCATCTCTTTTGCCATATCTGTTAACTTCCTATCTTTTTGCTTTTGTCATTTTTTAACCTTACGGAAAAAAATAAGGTTAAAAAAGTTAAAAAACAGGTGTTATTCTATCATCCCTTTCTCCTTCAACACCTGATTCACTATCTCAATTGAAACATTTGACCTACTCGCAATCTCATCAAGAGGCATTCCATCCTCATATCTGGTCTTAATCCTTGTATCCCTTTCAGCCTTCTCAACCGCCTCTTCAACTTCCCTATCAATTTCATCCTTCATCAATTCTCTCAAGGCTTCACACATCGTGTTTTCCCTCCGTATCTTCTCATACAACTCATCATTAGCCGAAACACTCACCTGTAAAACAGCATCAATATTATGCTTGTCAGCTGGAATATTCACGCTCCTCGATTCCAAAATAAATCGTTTTACATCCGTCTCATCAGCCCCATGAGTCAGAATCCTCAAAGCATTAAAAGCTTCATCATCAAGCTCTCGCACCACTATAATCTGAAGTGGCAGATTTATAACTCCACTTACATAATACACCCCTGACAATTTGGACTCAACCTTAGCTCCCATATCCACCAAGTTCTCCATCAGCTTATACGGATGAGTGTGTCTGAATATCGAAACCGTAAGCTCCGAAGCACTTATCTCATCCACAAACTGTCCATATCCTTTGTACAAACACGCATACCCAATTGTCTTGTACAACTCATCCACAGACAGCTCATCATCAGGGCTCTTATATTCAATAACATTATATTTTCTAAAAATCTTGCCTACTGCATTATCAATGATGACATTACTACGCTTCTTGATAACCAACAAATCCATTTTTGTCGGTTCTTTCGACAAAAGATATTCCCGCTTGAACTCCAGTTCATTCCTGTATTTTCTAAGATCATACTCAATCCCGGCATAGAATCCCGGATGCCACTTTATCTTTTTGTTCTCCTCCATACTTGCCCTACGCTATTCCTGGCCATTTATTACACCGGTGCATTATTCATGATAGCGATAGAACATATGTTTGTCAAGCAATTTATGAACACATGTTCGAAATTACTCTAACAAATCCCCCACCCTCGTCATCCTTCCAAAAAACGGATCCTCAACATTCAAATCAAGAAACTGCTCATCCAACACATCGATCTTCCCAACAAGCCCCAGCAACGCCTCATCAAGCGCCTTGTTCTCCCATTTCACATCACCATAGCCTGGCAAAAGAGCTATATATTCCCGGAAGAAATCCTCTATACCCCTCTGCATCCTCTCCACACATGCCAAGTCCCCTTCTGACCTGGTCTCCTTCGCAAAAACCGGACTCCCTGCCCCATCAAACTCTTCAACACTAGGATCCAGCGAGGTCAGCATTGTCTCCAGAATGTAGTAGTTATCATATATCGTACTACTATCCTTCTCCTGCTCAGAGTAAAACGGCGTAATATCCAGTCCCTTATCACTCATGAATCCAGGCTCAAGCTGCAAAAAATAATACCCACCAATTTCAGCTCCCGGCATTAACCTGCTTATGAAATACTGCGTAGTCCCCTTTGCCACAAAATCAAACAACGCAGTCTTTTTGTCTTCAATTCCAGCACTTTGAATGTACTTTAGATAGTTATCCCTCTGGCTCTTCGCCCGCTCCAGAATCGCCTGTGTACGCCCTTTCGCCATCACCTCATCCGATGTCACACCAAACCTTACATCGACCTCATCCTTCTCATCCCCAAAGAACTTCATGCTGTCCACATACTCAACATCAGCTGACGTCTCAACTCCCGCTCTTATTGCCGCCGTCCTTGACGTCAGAAAATACTTATACTTCTCTCCCTGTCCCTTATCACAAATCAAATCATACAATCTCTTAAACAAATATCCATCTCTCGCGCAAAGCAAAACCTGCTCAATTCCCGCCTTTTCAATCTCACGCTTCATCCACAGACAGAAACCAGTTATAAGAGGCGCCGCGAAAAGATATCCCACATCATACGCACTCTCGACGAACACCTTACCATTGTTCTTCTCAAACACAAATGGATCCGCAAAAAGGTGCTTAACCAAAAGCCCCGTCTTTACTCTATCCGAAAGCGTCTCCACACTCTCCTCAAGCCCAAGTCCACCAAGCGTATCAAAATAATCTCTTCCCGACATTATCTTGAAAGTATCAAGCCCCGCTTCCCGAGCCTTCTCAATATCAGCATATTCATCATCCCCAATATGCAAAATCCTACACCCCGGATAATCATCAACCAAAGCCTGATATAATCCCTGATTCTTAGCCTTTCCATATTCACAAGACACATATATCCTGTCTATTCCGGCTATCCCATTCTTCTCAAGAAGGTTTCGGATCCATTCAAGAGAATAATAAGAATCAGTTGTTATAACCACTTTCTTTCCCATACTCCTGATGTGATCAAATACCTCATCCCATCCTCTTCTGGGAGCTATAACCGCCAGGTCTGTCTCTCGCTCAATCTCTGCCAATTCCCTTGCTGAAATCCTGATGTCGATGCAGTCGATAACTTTTTCATATATATCTTCCAGCTTTGGCGCGCCCTGAGCCGACAGCTCTTTTTCCATGGCAATTCTTGCCTTTGACAGACCTTCTGCCGCAACGCCTCTAGCCACAAGCTTTTGTTCCACCAGTTCGAACACGTCAGTATAGGAAAAGAGTTTTCGGCACACGAGGGTATCAAACAGGTCGAAGCTTACAACCTCCACCTCAGAAATTCTTTCATTCAGCGTCTCACGAGTTTCAGCTTTAAATCCCTGCACATCTGAATAACAAAAAGAAACCTTATTCTCAGCAAGAAGGTCATTCCCCCTTACATCAAATAAGGCCACATTATTATCAATACATATATTTCTAATTCTTTTGGCTATTGCTTTGCATGAGCCGGGCCTAGCCACAACAATAATAAGCTCTACTCCAAGCTCAATGGCCTGATCAATAGAGATTATGGGATATCCATAGAGTTCACCGGAGGTTCTGAAGCCGTCGAGAAGACCTACGATTTTGGCAGAGCTCTCCATCTCGGATAGTTCTGTCAGAAATCGTCCTGTTTCCGTTCCAAGACCATATATTGCAATTATATGAATTTGCTTAAGAGAAACACCCTGAATACTTGTCATGAGTAATTAAAAACTTATCATATTCAATAGCAGCCACTTAATTTAGACCATCTTATACATTTTTTAAGAAAACGGGCTTTAAATGATATTTATATATTTGCAAAGCGAATCAATATTAGTCTCTTTTGTAATACTCCCTATTGATATTCCTAAGTCTTCTTTATTATTCCCACAATATTTCCAAAACTGTTTTTCGGAAAGTTCCATTTTATAAGAATACTTTGCTCCTTGCCATATTATTTCAATTGATCCACTGTTATCAAGACTAACCAAAGTCTCATCGTCTACCTTTTCGTAGAATAAAAATTGTTTCTCATAATAAGCAACTGAAAAGCCATCATTCTTTACCAATTCAATCGTATTTGGCGAAAAAACCCCTGGAAATACTATTTTATTATTAAAGCACACTGCATTTCCAATACTTTTGGTCTCTTCCAACATAGGATTCTTTAATTCGATTTTTTCGATTACCTCTTTACCATCCCAGATTACTATAGGCCCACTTTTTCTTGGCGCCAAGTAAAAGAACTCACCATCCCAGCCTATCCCCGAAAATGTATTGCCCTCTTCACCTATGTGGATGTACTCATAAGAATATGTATTCAAGTCGAAGCATAATACTGCATTATCTATGCACGAGGCCAAATACATATATCCGTCTTTTATTACGTAATCAGTTCTGAACCATATATCTCTCGCCTTTGAAGCCAATTCTTTTTTTTCATCAAATGGACCTGTAATATAGTTCATCGTTCCAAGATATGGATCCATGACAATAATTGCAGGATATAAACATCCAATAAAAAAAATCTTTTTATTAAACACAACTGCCTGTGCCATATCCTGTCTTGAAGTCCAGTTTTCAAATTTCTTTCGTTCAAAAGCTTCCCAATTATTGTCAGTCAAATTATACTTCCAAATATTTGAAGCTTGAAGAGGCGTCAAGAAAAGGCTATCTTTCCACAAGATTATTTTTGAAGATAATCTTTTACGATTTATATGTGCACCAGGAATACTGCTTACTATAGCGACTTCACCGCTTATTATATCCAGAGAGCACAAAATGTTGTATTCTGTACATACGAATAGCAATTGCTGCCCAACGCGTATACAATTCTCAAACAATAAAATCATTACGCCACACCCTTCCAAGCCTATATCCCAGCACAATACACATCCCTTATAGCATCACTCCATTTATTTGTACCGTTCAAAATATGTCTAACCACATCAGTAATCACACCATATCCACCTTTTATTGGACTAATATAATCAGCTATTATTTTTACCTCATCACAAGAATCAGCCGGACAGCATATATATCCCGCCATTGACATTGGTTGCAAATCATTTAGATCATCACCAATATACGCAACTCTAGTTCTTTCTATCTTGTGTTCCTCAAAAAAAAGCTCAAGAAAACTAGATTTATCCCTTACTCCCTGATAGAGATAATCCACGCTTAATTCTTTCATTCTTCTAGAAGTAGCCTTGCATTCTCGCCCCGTAAGAACTATCGTTTTAATACCGACTTTCTTTGCCACATAAAATCCTGCAGCATCTTTCGTGCAAAACTTTTTTAATTCATTACCAAACTCATCATAATAAACTCCAGCATCCGTCATTGTTCCATCAACATCAATAACCAAATACTCTACATCCTGTTTTCTTTTCTCGTTACCCGACATTTATAAACCTCGTTAGTTTTCATCATATGCAGATGGTGTAATATAACTTGGTACTATACCTATTCTTCTTATCGCATCTATAACCTTTTTATTATATTCATCATCCCATTGTATATCACTCTTATATCTTGTTGTATAATAATCCTCTTTCTCTTTCATATATCCATCAGCACCTGCGGCAAAAACCTTTGCTGTATCTAACGCTTTTAATAACCTAAGTAAGTAAATCAGCGAATTAACTCCAAAAGGAAAATCTCCAACCATACGGTTATAATTGATAACATAATCACCCACACACGGTGAAACATTTGATGTGACTATTGTTTTACAGTTGAAGTTTTCTAGATAATGCACTCTTTTATTGTTGCTAAAAAACGCATAGTCCACTTCATAATCTTCAGCCAGGAAATTCAAAGAAATAACAATAGGTTTTTCTGATTTTATAAACTCTGTAATCTCTTCCTTAAATTCTGTAATGCTTGCACCAGGGGCGATAATCAAAATCTTTTTCTCATTAAATAGTTTCCTTAATTCTTTAATTGCGTCAGAATCATCAATAGAATTATTCTTATATTGCGAATACAAATCATCAACGAATTTTGAGTCAAATACAGCCGCTTTATCTTTAGTCACTTTAGCCAAAATATGGTTTATATCCTTACATGTTAAATCACCTTTATTTAGAAGATGCTCTGCATAATTCCTATGGATATTCAAACGCGCTGAAATAAAGTATTCTGTAGAATACCCCCATTTCGTCTCACCTTTATATCTTTTTATATAGTCTTGAATAGCGTCAAGTAAATAATCAATATCATAAGATTTATAAGTAGTATCATTAAGATAGTCTGCAATCAGTTCAATCGGAAGATTTCCAGGGGTTCTTCCCATTCCAGCCAAACTTCCATCAATTACCATGGGACGATGCAAATGCATTGAAGCATAGTCTTGAGAAAGACAACACGCCATTGACATATTTTCATGCAAATGCAATCCCAAACGAATTTCTGAATCCAAATTGTGATCTGCCAATCTTACAATCCTATCATAGTCTTTCTTTTTCATACTTCCAAAGGTATCAACTATAGAAAACTGATATGGTTTTATTAAACTAATCTTTCTAAAGATTTCAAGCAATTCAGCATCCGAATATCCCATAATATTAATAGGATTAAAACTCACTTTATATCCTTTATCAACCGCTTTATGCGCAAACTCTATTCCTTCATCCAGGTCATTTTCATGAGCAGTGACCCTTATCATCTCTATGCCTTTCCCTGAATATGGTTGCAACTGACTAATATCGTAATTGCTCTGCATAGCCATCGCACTGTACATTACATTCTCTGACTTTAAAGGCAAAAGCTTGTTTAGATCTTCTATAGAATTTGAAATCGTAACATCAGGATTATACTTATCAATATTTCTAAGGAATCCTACCTCTATTATTTCTATTCCAGCTTTATTCAGAGAATAGATAATATCTTTTGCACTCTCAAATCCCCAATTCCAATTGTTAATATATCCGCCATCTCGCAATGTACAATCCAATAAACTCACTTCAGTTTTTTTCATATAATTCTTTCTCCATCAATTTTCTAACAAGCTCAAGGTCCTTCTCAGTATCAACAGATAATGAATGGCAGTTAGGAACATAAATCAGCTTAAGATGTTTTCCATAATCCAAGAACCTCAATGTATCTATTCCTTCAATCTTTTCAAGTATTCCTGGTGCACTTTTATTATAAAAGTCAAGCATCCTTTTGTTATACCCAATAATTCCAACATGTTTATAATACTTATATTCAATGGATTTGTAAGGATATGGAATTGGTGTTCGTGACATATATAATGCATTCATATTATTATCAAAAACCACTTTGATATTAGATGCATCCAATGCTTGCACAGGATCCACTATTTCTGTGATTATATTCGTTCCAAACTCAATATCTTCGGGAACTTCATCCGGAATTACTGCTTCAAGCGCATTTAGATCAATGAGCGGCTCATCACCATTAATCTGAATATAAAAGTCTGCATTAATATGCTCAGAAACCTCATGTAGCCTATTAGCGGCTGTTAAGTGATTCTTATCCGTCATCACTACATTCATATTTTCTTTTATACAAAGACTTCTTATTCGATCATCATCAGTGGCAACAACTATGTCATCAACTTGATTCAAAGAAAGAGATCTTTCATATACTCTTACCAACATAGGTTTACCACATATATCAAGTAGCGGCTTTCCCGGAAGTCTAGTCGACCCATATCTAGCTGGAATTATACCTACAGCTTTCATGTATCTACCTCCTCATATTTTTGCTCGGTTATTTACAACTACCAACAAACACAGATATTCTTCAAGCAAAAATCTCCTTAATTTTCTTTTCAAATTCACTCATCCCAAAATTAGTCTCATATATCTTTCTTGCATTTCTAGCTATTAATTCATATTTATCTTCATTATTTAGTGCTTTCACTATTACTCGTGCCAAGTCCTCTGCATCTTCACTTCTAAACAAGTATCCACTCTCTTCATTAGTTATCAAAGTCGCAGTCCCTACCACATCAGAAACTATAGGTATACGAAAATTCATCATGGCTTCAACTGTTACAGTTGGCATACTATCTCTTCTAGATGGACAAACCAAATAATCAATTTTTTGATATAATTCCTGTATTTGCCCTGGTGAGTATTCTCCTAAATATTTTATGCATTCATACTTTTCAGTATACTTTTGGACCTGATTGAACAGTTCTTTATCCAATACTCTACCCACAATCCAAAATTCAGTTTTATCCCTGATTGAATCATCTAAGTAATCAAGGCATCTGCAAAAAATATCCTGCGCCTTAACCATACTGATATAACCAACGCAGGCAATTATAGTTTTTGTTCTATTATTTCTTTTTCTCCATCTATCCCCATTCTCTTTAGCATAATCGCATACTCCATAATATAGCTGTTTTACATCATCAATCCCCCATTTTTGTTTCACCGCCGTCTTCACCCTATCCCCGACACAATATATCTGAAGATTGTCCGAAAAATAATTCACCAAATCACTTTTGGCACTATCAAAACCATAATCACTCTCGTGCAACCACCATATAAACAATGCATCAATATCTCGTACTCCATAAACAAGATTCTGAACTGGTAGTGAGTTTAATACCACATAATCAAATGACTCCATAAACAGAAATAAGTCTTTATTGTATTCCTCCAAATGCTCATCAAACAAAACTGGAATGCCATCCAAAATAAAGTGTGCAGTTATCCTGCCAGTGGATGGAGCTAATACAACAACTGAAATGTCGTTTTTTTCTAGCATTATCGCCATTTTCAATGCTGCAATCGATGCTCCATTTAAGTTCATAGACGGTGTTATGATTAGTACTCTCTTTGCATTATTCCCCCGCTTTGATATCATATTATATTCATAATACTGTTCCTTTATTAGTGTTCTATCTTTGAGAAAAAAAATGAATTTACGAAAATCTTTATACGGAATTATCTTATCCCTGCCAACCCCCATTTCAAGCAATTGCTCTTTCATCTCGTTCTCACTTGCGCTCATTAGTATTATATAATCCAGCTCTTTTACAATACTAATGTTAGGACATACTACTTTTATTCCCATTATTGATATACCATTCTTCTTTTCATCATTGTCCAAAAAAATAGTAGGAGATAATCGTTGAATATCCTTTTCATTTTTTTGAAAAAAATACCCCGTTCCAAATATACCAATTTTATCATTAGTAAACATATTGCCAAACCTCTTTATTTATTATGTCATCAATTCCTCAATACTTATTATTTTTCCACCAAACACTTCTCTTAAATCTTTATATATTAATTTATAATCAACAATTGGTGTCACTATAATCAGCTCTTTACCATTATACTCATAACTCCTATATGTTTTCATATCGATTATTCCCTTGTATTTTTTTCTTAAATCTGGGTTCTCTTTAATCTCCATTTCTAATATGTATGCAAGTGAACTTTTCCCATAAATCAATATTTCATCATATGTTATTTTGGACGAAAACCTATCTCCTCGAAAATATTGGGCTGAAGCTTTTGTATATAACTCATAATATTTTTTTTCTTTCTCGTATTTTATCTTTTCCGGAAGCCCCTCAACATCAATTTCTTGTAGGTGTTTCTCAAAAAGAACTCTAGGGGTATCTATTTCCGGGTATTCGTTAACTCTTTTTAAATTTTCAAAGTAATCCTGCAACCAAATAGGGTCATTATAGTATTCTGGAAGGATTATATATCTCGTAACCATCCAAAAAAGTATCTTATTATTTCTTTCCTTTTCCTTATTTGATAATTGCCCAAACACATCATGTTTGCCTAATCTTCTAGCCATAAATCTTCCAAAATAGTCCCCAATTTGAATACATGGTATATCCCAAAACACTGTTTGTAATCCTACAGATGAACAAATGTTTATTACTCCGTCTATATATCCCATAAGATATTGCGAAGAAGAAGCATATTCAACAAATGAAGTATCATATATAAAATTCGAATATTTTCTTCTTAAATACCAAGTCACATTCGAAGTAAGGATATTGAAATCCGGGTGAGTGGTAATAATCAATCCAATATCATCAGGCAATCTATCCAACACAAATAGTACTATATCCATTTGGGATTTTCGTTGTACCTCACCATCTATATTAGAAAAACCCGAAAACTGCAGTGGTAAGAGCCAAATGCTTTTAAACTTTTCTCTATACTCTTTAATAGTTTGTTCAAAGGGGCTTACCCTTCTTAACTCATTCTTTATGGTATTTTTTAGTTTACAAAGCATCTTGCAATCTTCTGCAGAAAGAGTTATTTTAGATTCTATTTGGTCCCAATAAGCACTGAGATATGAGCAACAGTTCTGCCCTACTGTGTCAAATTGCATCGTCTTGGGAAAAGGTTTTCGTGATATAAACCCCACCTCCGTGTATAGCATTAACGCATCAGGAAATAGCACTTCCAAATAAGGTGCATTATCTTTTGTTATAATGACATCCGGAATTAAAGCAATTTTCTTTTCCATCAGTTTACAGTGATACTCCAGATATTTAGGAGGTGTCCTTCTTTCGTGACAATATCTGAAATAGGCATATAATACTTCTTGACGGTCAAATTCACCATCATTAAGCATTTCTTTTTCAGTAACTACAATAACCGTGGCCCCCGGAATATCTATATCACAAAAAGAAGCCGCCTCCCCCATTACTATGGTAATTTTATTATCTGGAAATTGTTGCTTAATACGCATAATATACTGTTTAAAAATCCCAACATAATTTGTAAACACCTTGGGATTATCCATCTCAAAAACAGCTTGAACCAAGAATAAATAATTCATAATTGCTTTCCTTTAATGAGAATTCAAAATATAGTATCTAATCCTAAACTTGCCATCACATGATTATAGACATCATGCAGAAATCACACTAGTATTTGTATTACTCTTAGATCGTACACATCCTTATATCAAAAAATACAGCTTAACAACACCTAAGTGCTGTTAAGCTGTATTTTTTGAGTCTTTATGTATTCTAACAATTCCTTCTGTTTTTTATCATTAATATCACCTTGCTCTATATTGCTTACAAGAAAATTAGTTTTATAAAAAGCTTCCATCTGCATTAAACACTCTCGCGCCTTATCATGTTCCTCAAAAATCCTATATAAATCAATCAAACTCCTATATGCCCTAAACCGATTGTCAGACATGTCAGATATTTCCTTAATATAAGCACGATTTTTTGTAACTTCAAAATATCGTTCAAAACCTTTTATTGCAAATTGTGTTTCTCCTTTCTCCATCCATACAAATGCAGAATACAAAAAATATGCTCCTATATCTTTTCTTTCAAAATTCAATATCGCATCATATAGCCCTAATGTATATAAAGCATTTAATAAAATCCCACTATCAATCTCATCCTGCATTAATATCGTAGAATTATCTACCAAACACCTGGACCTTAAAATCTTACAATAAGTTAGTTCATCCCTAAGACTAACAGCTTGGCAATCTATAGTATTAATGTATTCTCTTATTATTGAAACATCTAAAAGAACTGAAACCCTAAAACTAAAGTGTATCAACGTCTGCCTAATTAAATAGTTTTTTATTCTCCGATTGATTACTACATTCCAATCGCATTTTTGATCTTGTATCATATCTGTATAGTTTTTATAGTCATAATTATTCACATATGGGAAAATACCTCTCTTATAGTACCTTTGATAAAGATATTCTATCACCTCACAAATTTTATCCGCTGCAGCATCTTTTTCTGCTAATAACTCTTTTTGACTATTAGAATCTATATGAATGCCTTTAGGCAAAAACTTATTTACATCTTTATATGGTATTAGTGCGTTTGTGCAGACCATTTTTTCTCGTAATTTTAAAAAGTTGGTCGTTCTCACATCATAAACATCTTCAGAATCAAATCCTTCAAGTATTATCAATCCCTTGTTCGCAGCACAAGCACCAACAAATGCTGAGGTATATAGGCAAATTATTACATCCGACTGTTCTATTAGTGTCATCAAATCATAGTGCTTATCTAGATAAACCAAATTGTCTGGAAATTTTCCGTGACTCGCATCCGTTAATGCATCAAACAACGTATACAAATTTCTATGAGTTATTATTTTATCTGATGGCAAAAACCTTGGCTTTACAACAAGTTCATATTCTGGATTGTTCTCACATATAGACAAAACACATTTTGCCAACTCATATTTGCCTTTCCTAGCAAAAGGAAAATGGCCACTATCGATAAACAGAAATCTTTTTTTCTGTTGTTTTACGATATTGCACTGTCCCGAATCATATTTTGGCTCTCCAACAGCAATGTTTATTTGATCCATCATATCCTGATAATCCATAGACGCTGTTTCTAAAGAAGATACAAAACGGCAATCTCCTCCCCAATCAATTTGAGCATTTATCAAATAGCTATGTGTAAAAATTGGTTTTCTTATTCTCAAAAGTGCTTCATTCACATAATCCACCGCTATAGAAGCTAAGAAAACCATATCACACCAATCCAGCGAATCATCATTCAGCTCTTCTATCGGATATATAAAAATAGATTTGGAATATTCCCTTATCAAAGCCTCGAAATAGAAAGGAAAAAAAACTCTAACACTATTCCCATTAGCAGCCAATCTATTAGCCACTTTACTCACCGAGGCATTTGCTGCATCCTTTTCTGTGATAATAATAATATTCATCTTTATCCCATTTTCAGAAACATTTTATAACAATCACAAGCATCAAGAAAGAATGGATGTACATAAATCAAATAATTACAACATTGAATATATACATTTAATGCCAATTATTTGTCCTAAGGTTTTTTAGCAATTAAGAACAGTAACATTCTTCAGTTATTTATCTATATTATATTCTCTAAAATAGCTTATATACTTATCATTGCCTGTATTGAGGGTTGTTATTTGATTAAAAATACTAGCTTCAAACGAACTATTTGATGTTGTACATAGATATATGACAGAATCAAAGATTTCATCGACAGGCTTAATCTGAATTGAGTAAAAATCAATTCCTTGGAGGTTTACATCATTATCAACTATTGCTTCAATTAGTTCCATACAATCTGCCATAGCAAAATAAGAAATAAAAACAGGCAAATTCCGACCAGCACAAGCAAGAACTACTTTATAATTATTCTTCAGCGCATAGTTGCACGCCTTATTTGTCAAGTGTAAAAAGGCTAGCGCCATATACTGTTGGTTTTCATATAGAAAATTCTTACAATGAAAAAAAGGATCTATTATAGAATTCATGCCAGAATTCCAAGCGACAGCAACAGGACTGGGATGAGCAAAAAAAGTTTCTCTACCTACGGTGACAAATTCTTTGATAACGCTATCGTCTATAATGTCACAAAATGCATTTGCTCCAAAATTCTGATCATAGGACAGTTCTTTGATTTTCAATGCTTCGGAATGTAGCGGAGCTGCACATAAACGTTCTATCAGCTTATGCAGCTGAATCCTGTCAGCGCGCTTCGAATAACAACACCTATAATTCTCTTCATTCTCTAAAAAGTGTTTTTGGAATTCAAACACTCCTTCCTGAACTTTTTCAATAGCTTTAATTTGATACTCCGCGTAAATGACTTCCTTCTTTACTGGTTCCACCATACCATTTTTTATTTCATATCCTACTGTTGTACCTTGATTGCACATTGAAAACAGTTCAAATATTCTTGGAAAATTACTCCAAATGCTCTTGCTATCTGCGCCAAAATTACCTATAAAGCCTCGAATATCATGATTATCAGATATGTTTGATACTGCCCCAGGCTTACCCACCACCAACAAGTGTATCCGCTTTGAGTTTATTCCGGCATTCCTAAGCACATCATCAATTGCTGATTGTGTGCTTGCATACCAACCAACATCTAATGTAATAGTATCCTCCTCAAATCCACTCTGAACAAGATACTTAACTAATCTTTCTGAACTCCCTTTGTTTAGTTCCCTTATTTTTTGAATCATTTCATCATTTATAATCAACTCATATATTTCCTGCCAGACGCTCCCATCGCCTTTTATAATCCTTCTTAACTCTGGAACTGTTTTTTCCATATAATTACTATATTTTGTGAATAAGTCTATAATATGAAGGTTATTTAGGATTTCATACAAAGTTATATTATTTGTTTGCATCAAATAAGCTAAATCTTTACGCGTTATGTTTTCAAATTTTGCAGCAAACACAGCATATCTTGACGAATATAATGGGGCTATATCTATTTTTAAACCATGATAAGTGGCTGAATTCTTCAAAAGTTCTGTCAAAAAATAACCTTCTCTCATTAAAGGTCTTATTCTTTTTATTCTATCTTTTTTTGCAACATCTAAAACCCATTCAATAGCAAGTACTAATAGTGGGCCATAGATCATCGCGCCAAGTTTAAACCAGAAATCATCATTTGCTTCAGCCGCTAGTATTCTAAGTGTGTGTATTTCTCTGCAAATATCTCCATAACGATTATGCTCGATTGAAAGAAATGGGTACCTATAGAATGAGCCACTAATTAGGTCATATAAGCACGCATTAATTCCCATATGTTTTGGGACCCCAACATCGCTATAGTAGTTGTCGCCTATATGAAACATTTGGTGTGCTAATAGTTTTTCCTTTTCCAAAACGACATTATACAAATTTCCAATTCTTTTAGACGCTTTATAGTCTGATGAAACAAAAACATCCTCAACATATGACATATCCATACCACAGTAATCTAACAACTCACATATCTTATCCTTGCCCCAATACATATCTGAAACCAGAATAATTTCAAGCCTTAATTCTAAATGAATATACTCGATTAAGCCTGCTATTTCCTTATTAAGGAAACATGTCTTTTTCTCCTCCTCGTATTCAATGTTCATTAGTGTTTTACTATCGTATGTCTCTGGCAAACCGCTATAGATCTCTTCTATAGTAACCTCAGAATAATCAAACTTTACCTTATTCTCCCTACGTTTTTTCCCTTCAACATGCTTACGCAAATTCACCCAATCTTCCTGTTCAGTATACTCTGGAAAATACTCTCTATTTCTTTCGTACATGTACGAAAAAACATCCGTAGATTTCCTGGCGTTTCTAAATATAAGCGTGTCAAATATATCAAAGCTTACAACTTTTACTTCTTTAGCTTTCAGTATTGATCCTAATATCTCTTTCGCTGTCATTAGCAAAGCACACCCTCTTTTAAAAATTTCTGTCCTCGTTTCATTGTTCATGAGGTAAGTGACCAGTCTCGTACAGATCCTGAACTATTTACATCAATAGATTAGTATCGAACCAATATCACATGTTTAATGGCACTATAATTTTTTCACCCAATGTATAGTAAAACTTTATTAGTAACTCAAACTTCCCACTTGGGAATTGACCTTTGAACCATGAAAACTCAATAAAAATGACATTATAAAAGGCGCAAACCCAGTATTTGCGGTATAATTGAATTGTCGAGAAACAAAAATACTAGCAAATAAGCGAGGTGCGCCATATCCATTGTATCACATAACCTGAAAACTGACCATTCTGATGAAATGATTCAGAATAATGACCTTAACCAGTCGGTTGATTCCTTTATCAGTCGATTCAGAGTTGTGAAGCACCTTTACAGGTGTGGCGCTAGTAAAACCCGTGGTGTTGCAATAGGACTCATCTTCACATATCTGCTTAAGCTTGTCTTCATGAACAAGAGTATGTATATGCAGATGCATCAGGGTAAGTTCACTGAAGATTTCTCGAAGAATGCTGTATACCGCTTTCTTGATAATCCTAAAGCAAACTGGCAGAAGTACACAGTAGAACTCTCTGCTGACATAATAGGCAACATGCTCAGAGACCTTACCAGTAAAGATCGCCGAGATGCTTTTGTCATTGATGACAGTTTGTTTGACAGGTCACGTTCTAAAAATGTTGAGCTTCTATCGCGTGTTTTCGATCACTGTGGCAAAGGCTATAAGAAAGGCTTCAGACTTTTGACACTTGGTTGGTATGATGGAGCAACCTTTCTTCCGATTGATTTCTGCCTGTTAAGCTCAACAAAAGAGAGCAATAGATTCAACGCTGCCAAAAACTTTGATCATAGAACGCTGGCATATCGCAGACGTGAGCAATCACAGACAAAATCCACAGATGTGGTTATGCAGCTTCTTGAAAGTGCAGTCAACGCAGGTCATAGTGCTAAGTATGTTCTTTTTGATAGTTGGTTCTCAGAACCAGTAAACATACAGAGCATCAAGAAGATGGGGCTTGATACTGTAGCCATGGTTAAGAAAAGCTCTAAGATCAACTATCTTGTTGGTGATGAAAGGCTTAATGTAAAGCAAATCTACTCCCGCTATCGCAAACGCCGTGGCCGTTCCAAATATCTTCTCTCAGTAGATGTAATGCTCGGAAAGGAAGACAAGAAACTTGGTCTTGAACCCATAAACGCTAGAATTGTCTATGTGAGAAACCGAGCCAACAAGAAAGACTGGCTTGCCATCGTTTGCACTGACATGAATCTTTCTGAGGAAGAAATCATCGCTCAGTATGGAAAAAGGTGGGCAATAGAGGTATTCTTCAAAACATGCAAAAGCTATCTCCATCTTGTGGAGGAATATCGCGGTCTTTCATTTGACGCAATGTGTGGTCATATAGCCGTCGTTTTCACAAGATACATGATACTTGCAGTTAACCGGAGATACTCGGATGATCAGCGTAGCCTTGGAGAGATATTCTTTTTCATGGTTGATGAGATTGCTGATATAACCTTCGATGATTCCATGCAGATAATTATTACCGCACTGTTTGAAGCTATATCAGTTGTATTCCAGCCTACTGAAGCAAAGATGACTGAGTTCATCAACACCTTTCTCGGCGGACTCCCAGACTATACGCGGAAAGCCCTCAGTCCCATGCAAGAATCCATGGCGGCCTGATGGTATATTTGACATGGCATCTTTATTGAGTTTTCAAGGAGCTAATCCACTTTTACAAGTGGGAAGTTTGAGTTAGTAACATACCCTGCAACAATAACAAATGCCTGTTAACCATTTAAATCAATATATGTTTTCATTTTGTAAATCAGATAGCATATAATATCGTTTCGTTATCATTGTATGCATATTGTCTGATATGTAATTTATAAGAGTTGTCTATAGAATGTATTTCTTTTAAAATTCTATAATAATCATCACGTTTGTGATAAATGCAAATCGCTAGTACAGGATGATATTTTTTTATTATTTTTTTGGCACCAAGCAATGCATCATATTCAGCCCCTTCAATATCCATTTTTATCAAATCTATCTTTCCTTCTATTACATTATCAAGACTGTCCGCTTCAATAAAAAGATTACCATCTTCATCAATATGATTTGACATTTCTGTTCCATTACCAGTACTAGTAAACCTTAGTGTTTTTTTGCAACTATAGTTACCAATGTTAAAAGACTTTATCCTTGGCCACTTATTGTTTTTAATATTCTGATTCAGTTTTTTGAATATTTCTTTATCCGGCTCAAAACAATATATTGTTTTATAATCTCCATTTGATATTTTAACTATACTTTCAATGGTATCTCCAGTATACGCTCCACAATCGGCGATAGTCATCCCTCTAATATCTACAAACTCCTTCTCAAAATATTGATAATCCAGCTCTTCAACATAATCTTTTATGTATGATGGATCTCTTGAAATTCTATAGTTAAGTAGTCCTGCCATTATATTTTTTGATTTATCGTCATCCAGTAATTCATATGCTGATGAAAACTCCTCAATATGTTCCCAAATAAAATCAAACCAAGTATCTTTACTATTAAAATCAATAGACGTAATATCACAGATTTCGATATAATTGTGTTCCCGGTAAGCCCTAATACTTTTTAGCACTCCCTGAACATCAGCGCACGTCACTAGTATTAGAGCCTCAGAATCATATTCTTTATAAAAGAACTGTGATGGACCAATTATTCTATGGTTTTCAAAAGTTGTATCCCATTTTTCTGTATTATTATCTATAAAAGTCAACTGACCATCCCACTCTATATTATTTAAAAAAGATAAAAGCTTTTTTCCACCTCGCCCTGCTCCCCAAGCATAGATTTTTGAAAATTGCATTATAGAATTTGTTAACCTTTTCAAATATTTCTTCTGCAAGTCCTCTTTAATTACCCTTTTTTTTAATTCCATTCTTCTTTCCTCCTCTATAAAAGTGGTTTTTCTACAACTTCTTGATCAACCACCCAATTCACATAAAATATCTCAACGTTTCCCTGATGCAGTTCTTCTTTCCTTCATCAAGATCTCTATACATCTACGCTAGGTACCTGTCACTGTGAAACAGCCTTATATTGGATATGTTGGTGTTCATCGCTTGCTTGGATGTATAAAACAAGTACGCAATGACATGCAGCATGGTAAGTCTCCCGCTGCTGCGGACAAAACGATTTGGAAGTCTGTATCCTTCAAGAAAGTCTTCTGAATATAGCAGTTTCTTTACAGACTCGACCCTGTTACCTGTCACCATTACTTGAAACAGCCTCTAAAGGCCGCTACGGACGAGATATGGCTATCACCATAAGAGATGCCGCCAAAGATTCAATCGGTTCTGTTATGTCGGCAAAATCAATGGAGTTGAAGCACACCATCCATCTGATCGAGGTGATGACGGAAGAGATTGATGAGATTGAAGCTTCAATCAAATCCATCATGGATACCTGTAACGCCCCGATCATGACGATTCCGGGAATCAGCTACCGCATGGGAGCAATGATCCTCGCAGAGATTGGTGACTTCACTCGATTCAGCAACGCCGATCAGATACTTGCATTTGCAGGGTTATCGCCATCTACATACCAGTCAAGACAGCTTGATTCTAGCTATTCCCACATGGAAAAACGGGGATCTCGTTACCTACGGTATGCTTTGTTCAATGCAACAAAATATGTCTGCCACTGGGACGAGAACTTCGGCGCTTACCTCTCTAAAAAGATAAGCGAAGGCAAGCACTACAATGTTGCTATCGGTCATGCAGCGAAAAAACTGATACGCACTATCTATCGAATGGAACTTACAGGCGAAGCCTACCGAAAATAAAGAGTCTTTAACTTACATCCTTTTCTGAGAGCACCTGTTCAGATGCTCTGTTTGTCATGCAGTTTTTCAAGGTACTGATTGAGGCTTAAGCCTGCCTCCAGGCTATCTAAAACATCTCTTGATGTTTTATTCAAAAATACTCATTTTTCTGTTGACTTTTAATAGTTAGTCTCTCTAGTTAGCTTTATCTGACTTCATATTACCACATACGTCCCGAAAAACCACACAGCCTTTCTCCGTGCTTCGCCATGCTGCACAATGGCCTGTTCGTGCCTCCGTGCAACCACTTAATCAATATGTCCACATCCTTGGCATTGTCGGTATAGCCGCCCTAACACCTCAAATGCTTCACAATTACAGCGATATACATTAATTGTAATGCAAATCATGTACTGTAACAAGCAAAAATGCACAATATATAGTGCATCAAGATCATTTATCTGAAATCTCATGGCGTCTCATATAAATATATCGACATTATCAGGACATATATTAATAGCAAAAGGCGCAGCCAATAGCCACGCCCAAATAATCCTATATTTTCCTTACATCATCTACTCTCAGCTCGATTCTGGCATTAGTCCCAAACATTTCAAAGGTGGATATAAGAGTACGACGGTTAGCGTCAACTCTTTCCACAATAAAAATCTGATCACCGTATACCCCGGTATCATCTCTTACCTTGTCGCCGGGGCGAATGCCTATATCATTTATGGCAATTCCATCCAGAACATCCCCACCGTCACTTGAGTCGTCTGTACTCTCTGCTTCCTTTAGTCGCTCCAGCAGAGGAAGAACAGGGTCATCATCGGTCCACAGTCCAAACTTGACTTTCCTGCGCTTTCCGAACATATCTGCCTCTACCACCGCCATTCTGTGTCGGAGTTCCAGTTTGGTTATGTGATTTCTGTAGTTATAGAGCGGCCCAACCACTCTGTCGATCCTGCCATTTTTAGCCATATGCACATAGCTGACATGCATGAGGCCGTCTGAGAAAAGAGTCCTCAGGAACTCCTCATCTCTTTTTCCAATTGGGACAAACAGCTTTGTACCATCGTTCTCAACAGATCCAAGAAGCTTGGTAAAATCAGGAATTCTCTTAAGCGTCTGAAATATCCTATCCGGATCATCACTCTCGATAAACAGATACCCTGGAAACAGCTTTCTAAAGCCTATACGGCATTTTCCACCGTTTCTTTTTACATCTTCAAACAGCGGAACAAAGCACTCCCCATAAGCTCCATCCACCCGCAGCTTATCCAGAAGCTCCTTCATCCTCTCTTCTTCCCCACTCTTAACCTGTATTACATACCACATCTTCCTATATGCTCCTCAAGTCTCAGCTCATATAATGATTGCAGTCGACTTTCTTCTCATGTTTAAGATAATCAAAGTCCATATCCCTGACTGAGCTGATTATTGTCTTATAATCTGTCTTCTTCCCAAATAGAAGGGTTGTTCCAAGAATAAAACCATCTATTCCATGGGGGGCATATTCCAGTATGCGCTCTTTTCCACAGGCACCATCCCAATATAGCTTAAAGCCCATCTGTTCGCGAAGCTCTATAAGGCGCTCAATTTTCTCTCCCACAAAAGGAAGGAACATCTGGCTGGCATTTCCCGGGTTTACTGCCATTACAAGGACGTGATCCACAATGCGAAGCATCTCTTTTATAGTCTCCACACTGGTTCCGGGATTAATTGCTATTCCCGGATGCATCTGCGCATCTATTATCTTCTGAAGAGTAGCTGATGGATGATACTCTGCCTCTGGGTGAATGTATACTGTATCCCCGGGACGAAGTCTTTTTAAAAACATATCAATACTATTCCTGGGATGTTCAATCATAAGATGCACGTCTAAGGGGAGCTTAGTTGCGCTGGCAATGTACGCCATATCATAGAGGGACATGGCAAAGTTATTTACATAGCGTCCATCCATTATGTCTATATGAAAGGAGTCTATTCCTGCATTTTCCAGGTTTTTTACCTCCCTCGCAAGATGTCCATAATCTGCACACATCATTGAAGCACATAATGAAAAGTTATACTTCATAGACAATCATCTCCCTGTCAGCTGTTAGAACGTATCTCCAGATTCTCGATCATTATAGGTTTTCCGGTAGCTTTGTATATAGTAATAAGGGCGCTGTCGTCACCGTAGAAGGCATCGCTAAGAACTACTGATCTCGTAAAATCATCATCCTCATCCAGAATCCCCAGTTTTTCTTCTACAAACTCTTTTACCAGAGCATCATATTCTTCAAGCAGCTCCGGTCGTAGAAAAGCAATAACATCTCTTGCTTCCGGGTGCGGACGCCAGATAAGTGCCACATCCTCAGCATTTTCTTTGAATACCTGAAAGGAGTCACGTATCTTTTCGATAATACTGATCCCGCTGTTCATGAAAGTATAAACTGAATTGCCATAAAGCATTATCTTCTTTCTGCTACCGTCAGGCCTTTGAATAAATGTAAGCCAATCCTGTGGAATATCAAAATCTTCCTTCTTAAGGGATGCAACTTTTTCAGCTCTTGGGGAACCGGTTCCCCTGATGATACTTGGCCAGTCCTGTCCTTCGGTAACTCCGTTTTCCCTATCACGGCGCCTGAGGATATTGATATAGGCATTTCTCATGTTCGGGGACTGAACTACGATCGTGTCGACGTTATCGATTCCTTTTACAAGAATATTTGCGGCAAGTTTATCCAGCTGATCTCTGTTTTTTACATCAGGCTCACGCTCAATTCTATATGGGATATAGACAAGATCATCTGTGCATGGTTTGAGCGAGCTTGTATAGAATCTCATATCCAACCAACAAGCAAAAGTTTCTCCGTCTCCGGCTTCCTGGATATAAATAATATCCGGATGGAGCTTCTGGATATCAAAGCTGTTATAGTCCAGTGCCCCTATTTCTTTAGGATATGCTTCCGGATTGTAATGAACTATGACCTCGCCGGTTTCAATACGCTTCTCATACCAAGGGATGGGCACTACAAATACAGTTGTGTCCGGGGTGTCTTTTTCTCTTCTCCAGACAGTCTCAAATCCATCCCACCACTTTGGTTCACATGGCAAAAACAGTACTGTGCTCTTTACGGAAATCTCTTCTTCCCAAATCTTTGAAGCTTCATTGATCTGCGCAGTCATCTCTTTTGTCAAATCAGGAGAAAGCCCGTCTGAGTCTGCTTTGACTGAGGCGTTATATACTTCCTCACAAAAGGCTTCAAGTATAGCTACCGTTTGAGTTCCCTCACCTACAATGCCTTCTATTTCAGTACCGACAGCAACTGCACTTTCCTGACATGCAGACAAAAGAGACTGAAGCTTATTTGCATCGTTCTCCCTAATGGCCACATTGGCCTGGCCTATGGCTCCCTTTATGGTTTGGAGCATTTCTCCTAAAATCTTCTTTTGAAGTCTGGTCATATCAATAGATTTCCTGAAGCTTTAGTCCATATCTATAAGCCAGAATCTTGCGCTCCTGTGGTGCAAAGAAGGGATACTCATGAGCACCTTTTTGATGCTGGGGTGTCATGTAGTTTTCACCGAACCTGACTTTGAGGATATCTTCATAGCCCGACGGGACAGGAACTTCCATTATCTCGAAAGGCTTGTATATCGTTTCGCTGTAGCTTGTTAGCTTTCTTCTGACATCTCTTTTGCAGGCAACAAAATCGGAATACCACAACACGTGTCTGCTCTCGCGTCTCTGTGTCATCATTGCGATCTGGTCTGCGAGTTTCCATATATTATTTCTGATGTGCTCGTCGCGCTTGACTTTGGTTCCTACCACTTTCTCAAGTTGTGACAGATACTCCTCCAGTTCTCCACTGGCTCGATACTTGTCAAAGCAAAATGCCAGATCATAGGCTGCGCTGTACAGATTACTGATTGTATCCATCTGGCTAAAGTCCTGAGGAACATAGTCCAAAGGATACAGGTCGATTCCGGTCATGTATGGACATCCATAATAGTTCCTTGTGATCTCAGCCTCGCGTGGATCTATTCCAAGATCTATGACCTTGCGGTTTGTGACAAATGCTTTGGGGCCTTCGTTGTAATCCTCAGTAGTATAGAAACTGTATACCTCGCAATAATCCGGAAGTTCATCTTGAAGGATGTATATTAGCTTCATATAATCCGATCTCAACACGCAAAGATCAATGTCATCATCCCATGGAATGTAACCACCATGTCTGATTGTTCCGAGAAGAGATCCATAGTCCATAAACACCCGAAGACCGTGCTTCTTTGAAATTTCCAGCACTCTATCAAGGACTGTCATTTGTACAGCCCAGGCACGTTTCATGGTTTCAGATATTTTGAAGTCGTTTCGAACTTCGGCTTTCCAATACTCTTCGGGGAAAACAAGCATATTAGTTAATCCTATCCATACATCGCAGAATCTTCTACTCTTTTTAGTATATCATATTAACGAACAAAGGCGCAGCATTTCGCTGCACCTTCGTTCATTTAGACTTCAACTATATTGTCGTGTCTATTTACTTTGAGGTTTTACATCTTTCACCAGTTCTTTTATCAACTAATTTTGGTATTCCTTATCGGTAGTCGCACGTTTCAAATCGTCATATCTTCCTAAATCAATAAGAGCCCTATTAAAAACACTTATTATTTATTTCTCCACAACTCTCCACAACCTTCCACAACTTATTTTTTCTTCCACAACTCTCCACAACTTTCCACAACTCCCGAGTAGCATCACCTGACTTCGTTGACAACAATATCAATAATCTCCCTAAGTCTCAACTCGTAAGTATGCTTAGCCTTAACCTTAGCGTGGCCGTTTTCCGCAATTGCCTTTCGCTCATCCTCGTGTTCAAGATAGTAACCAATCTTATCCATGAAATCTGTACGACTCTCATAATAGACATAGTCCTCACCGGGAGTGAAGAAATTGAGCATATCTTCCTGATAATTGGTCAAAAGAAATCCACAGCAGCCCATAATATCCATGGCACGGAGCGGGATACCCCTATGTATACTGCGAAGAGTGATATTGAGGTTTATGTCGGAAGCCTTGAAAACATAAGGCATGTGATTGTAATAATCGATCTTTCCGCGATTATCGACTCCTGCTGCCGCAAAGTCCGCATCCTTGGTATAAAGGTTTACCGGATACTTCTCCCCGATCATGCTGATGATCTCAGTCCTCTCAATGGAAGTTATCTTTCGGTTTATCACATAATTCGAATAAATGTACTCGTAGGTCTCAACGCCATCATAAGCAGGTTTGGCCCCAAGAATATCCGCCATCTCTTTTAACACAGCCTTGGGAATGGACTTCTCAACGATATCCATCCCGGCGATCTCCATCTGGGAGCGCATCAGCCCCTCCAGATAGCCTCTTGAGTAATCTGACAGCTTCTCTTCAATCTGCTCGTAGTAGTTGTGATCCTCGTTGTAGAGGCTTCCGACAAAAGAGATCTTTCCGCCCCACTTCTGCCTGTCCGTATCAGTTATCCTGATGCTGTCGTATCTGTCTACTGCTGCCGCCAAAGGCAGATAGTACACTGTTTTAAAGCCCTGACTTGCAAACAGTTCATACACCTGGGAATCAAACAGGAATATATAGTTGCAGGGATTTATGGCCGTGTACGAGAACAATCTCAGTGACGGGTTGTCGTACACCCAGGCTGCGTACTTGATGCCCACACTGTTACATGCCACCGATACTGCCGGATGATAGTTAAAAGACATAACAAAGTCCGGGGCTTCTTTTCTCAGATCTTCTGAAAAAGATCCGATAAAGTTCTTGTCATCGTTCACTATGTGGTTGTCGAAGGGATACATCTTAAGCTCGATTTTATTCCCTTTTGAGTTAAGGTTCTGAACAGCTGCTACGATGTCCTCGTTACCGTAGCTCTTCCAGTCCATAAAAAGGATTTTCATAAAACATTTTCCTTTATTACTGATAGTCTCCCAATAGCACCTTTATCCTGTCCTCGTAGTTAAAATCCCTCTTTATCTTATCCAATCCCGCAGCCGCAATGGCAGCGCGCTCATCTTCATGAGAGAGGTAGTAGCCGGCCTTGGCGATTGCGTCCTCCATTGAATAATACATGACGCACTCCGCGCCATCCTGAAAGTACTCCGCGAGTTCACTCTGATAGCTTGATAACAGGAATCCACCACACCCCATGATATCCAGCGCCCTTAGGGGGATTCCGGAACGGTTGGCCTTCAGCACCGGGCACAAGTTTATCTTGCTCGCATAAAAGACCTGTGGCATCTCTTCAAGGTAATTAACCGGTCCGCAGATCTTCACTCCCGGGATGAGTTTTTTCTCCGAATCACTTAGCTCAAACGTATAAAGCCTTGTGTCATACTTATTCCCAAGCAGGCGAAGTATAGTCATCCTTTCCAGGTGGGTGACGTGTGACGCAACTGCCCAGGTCAGTTCTTTCCGGGTTACCTGAATGGCTTTATCCGATAAGCTCCTGTACTGCTGCCTGACGTTTTCAGTGAATTCCTCTGTGATAACGTCATCTATAATGTATCCACCATAGACCCCCATCTGAGCATTCACCACCGCATCAAGAAATCCCTTCTGGTAGTCTGTCATATGAGACTTAAGTGCCGGCAGCATTGACTGATACAGCTTTCCAACAAAAGATATTTCGCAGTCATATTTGTTGTGGTTGGTCCTGATGCCTGCAAGACGCTCTGTATTAACTGCTAGCGGCAGATAATGCACATTATCCAGCCCCATTGCCTTATAGGTCTCATAGTCAGCTCTTGCAAAGAAGAATATTGCGTTACACTCATATTCCATGCACTCCGCTGTTGGAAGATTGGGCGGGCTGTCGAAAAACCACGAGACGTACGGAATATCTTTTTCCTTACAAACCTTAGACACCATGGGCCAGAAGTTCGTGGTAAGTACCAGATCATAGCAGTTATGCTCAAGCTCATGGCGCATTTCTCTCATGAACTTCTCATCATAGTACTTGTCATCCGGGTTATCCGCCTTGATATTGTTGCACTTATGCCCCATCTTCTTAAGGAAGTAGAGTAGGTCGTACTGAATGTATGAATTTAGGAAATCGTAAAGCAGAATATTCATATACGTAATTATACCAAACATTCAGCCAGCACAGCAAATCTCTCTTTGCCTGACGTTACCCAATGCTTTATAATGATTATTGAAAGGAATGAAAAAATGAGAGTCTTTAACACAGAGGGAATATGTAATCCCGAAAAGCACTATATGGTCGATATATCTGACAGACTTTACCAGATCAAGCTCATGATTGATTCCGGCAAGTATTTCACCATCAATAGGGCAAGACAATATGGCAAGTCCACCACGCTTTCAGCCCTTAGGAAGTATCTGGCAGATGAGTATCTGGTAATAAGCCTCGACTTTCAAGGATTAAGCACTTCAAGCTTTGAGACAGAAGAGAAGTTCGTCAAAGCCTTTAGCACAATGATCCTGAACAAGAGAAAAACCGGTCTTAATATATCACCAGCCATCGAGCAGCGCCTTTCTTCCATAGCATCTCAAGAAGATGAATACGCTGACCTCCCGGGACTATTCGACGTAATCACTGACTGGTGAGCCACCTCAGAAAAGAAAATTGTCCTGTTCATCGACGAGGTAGATAGCGCCACTAACAATCAGGTCTTTTTGGATTTCCTTTCGCAGCTTCGGGATTTATATAATAGTCGTGAATCGGAAGGAACAGCAACCTTCCAGTCTGTCATTCTCGCCGGAGTTACTGATGTAAAACATCTTAAGAGCAGAATCCGCGACGAGGATCAACATAAAGTCAACTCACCTTGGAATATAGCAGCTGATTTTGATCTTGACATGAGCCTTTCCGAATCAGGAATCCAAAACATGCTCTCCGAATATGATTCTGACCACCAGACTCATATGGATGTTGCTGATGTTTCTAAGATTATTCGAGAGTACACGAGTGGTTATCCGTTCCTTGTTAGCAGAATTTGTCTAATCATGGACCAGAAACTTGCTCCTGAAAAGTTTGATTCGCTCACCGATGTATGGACAAAAGAGGGTGTTGTAGAAGCTGTAAAAGCAATCCTTTCAGAAAAAAACACTCTTTTCGACTCACTTACAGGAAAACTTACCAATTACCCCAAAATAAAAAAAGCCCTTCGAAGAATTCTTATGGAAGGTGCAAAAATTGCATATAACCCTGACCAGGAAGAAATAGTACAGCTTGAAACATATGGCTTTATAAAGAACCTGAACAACACGGTCGTAATCTCTAATCGCATATTTGAAACCAGACTTTACAATCTCTTCTTATCAGAAGATGAGCTTGATGACAATGACATTTCAAAAGAAGCCGGACTTAACAGAAACATTTTCGTAAAAGACAGCCAGCTTGATGTAAAACTTATTCTTGAGCACTTTATCAAAACATATAATCAGATTTTTGGCCCTCTCACTGAAAAATTCAAGGAAAAAGATGGCCGCGAACTGTTTCTTATGTATCTCAAGCCCATAATTAACGGCACCGGCAACTACTACATTGAGGCACAGACAAGAGATCAGCGCCGTACCGATGTTATTATTGACTATTTAGGCCGCCAATACATCATCGAACTCAAGATATGGCATGGAGAAAGATATAACAGCGATGGCGAACAGCAGATCTGTGATTATCTTGATTACTTTGATCTGGATATTGGCTACATGCTGAGTTTCAACTTCAACAAGAATAAGGAATCCGGAGTAAAAGAGCTCACACTCCGTGGCAAAACAATAATTGAAGGGGCTGTCGCTTTAGATGATTAAATCATCTGGGCGAAGCCCCTTTTTAATGCCATGGATTGTGGATTTGATGAGTAGGTATCTTTACTGTTGCTAAAAATACAGTACTTTAACAAGCCGATGCGCTAATCGACGCATTGTTGCCTTTTACGTTTTGAAGTATCAAAAATTATGAGGCTTTTTTCAATTCAAAAAGATGCGTTCCGGTCCGCTCAGAAGTAATCTTATGATGTAGCTTGTTTATGTCATAGCCGATTGCCAGAAGTATGCTCTGTGCAAGAACATTTTCTTTTCCACGATACAGATATCTTCTGAAGTTCATGTCTTCTTTCACATTTGCGAAGGATCCTTCCGCCTGAATGCTTCGGTTCATTCTCAGCTGAGTACCATAATCACTGGTTATTCGTTCAAGACATTCTGCTCGTTTTTCTTCCATTTTTCTTGAAACGGAAAGCTTCTTGTTTCTATCTTCTAACGCGGTCTTGCAGTTATTTCCTTTGATGCAGTCTTTCTTGTAAGGACAGCTGTCACAACTATTGCACTCATATATAGTTACTTCCCGCTGATATCCGGTTGCTGTTTTTTGGGCCTTTTTTGATACTGCAGTAAGCTGCTTGCCATTTCTACATATGTAGATGTCTGATTTAGGATCATAGTCCATGTTTTCACGTCTGCTTATGTCATTCCTGAACTTCCTTGTTTTTGAAAGCTCGTAGTTCTGAGGCTTGATGTATGCAGTCTGCTCATTAGACTCAATGAATACGTAGTTCTCTTCACTTTCGTACCCTGCATCAGCAACGATATTCTTATACTTGAATGTAAGATGAGCCTCCATGTCTTTCAGAAATGGTATTAGCGTGATAGTATCTGTTGGAGCCGGAAAAACATCAAGCCATGTGACATACTCTGAATCCACACCATGCTGCAGGTTGTACGCAGGTTTGAGTTGGCCGTTGAGCATGGCATCTTCCTTCATTCTCATGAATGTTGCATCTGTATCAGTCTTTGAATAACTGTTTCTTTTGCCGCATACATAAAGCTTGTGGTTGTACTCTTTGAGCTTTTCTATGTATTCTTCAAGGGTTTCTATTGAACGCTGGAGTGGAGTCTTTCTTTTTCCAATACCATGTACGAACTGGGTACCTTCATCATCCTTGAGTTTATACAGCTTCTTCCTTAGGCGCTTAATGGTGTGTAATGATATCCGGTCGTTATAGACTACTTTTATCCCGTATAGCTCTTCACATTCAGCGCAGAAAACACATATCTTTTCAGTGAGCTTTATCATGTTCTTGGATACAGCTTTCTTCCATACAAAGGTGTATTTGTTGGCTACTGACTCTATCTTGGTTCCGTCAATAAATATATTTTCACCTGAAATCTCACCAAGTTCGAGTAGTATGGTTCCAACCTGTGACATGATCTGTTTTGCGCACTGTGAGAGATGAATTGATATAAATCTTGCTATGGTGGAATGATCAGGAGCAGGTGCTCCGTCCAGAAGGTACATGAAATTGATGTCTCTCTTGCAGGCAGACTCAATATCACGACTAGAATAGATTTTGTTCATTGCTGCATAGATTACAATCTTAAGCATCTGACGCGGTGTGGCCTGATTCTTTCTGATTCTGTCATAAGTCTCATAAAGATCAGAAAGATTCATTTCCTCCACAAATGCACTTACCAGGCGTACCGGATCATCGGATGGGATAGAAATCTCTATGTCGAGCGGAAGTTTGATTTGATGATACAAGGAAGAAACTGTATAATCTCCTTGTAAGATTTTGTTTAGTCGCATAAACATATTTTACAGCAAAAGCCAGGCTTTTCGAAGTCTGGTTTTTGTGTCATGTGAAGGTATTTACTGACAGCCCAGCCCCTCAGACGTCTGTGCAGAAATGCGCAGTTCTCGGACGAGGATGATGATTTTCAAAACGAAGAAAGCATCAAATGCCGATTTCTCTGAGCAACGTCGAGATGAGGCATTTGATGCTTAATGAGTTTTAGAAAATCACACCGCAGACGAACACAAACATTTCTGTGCAGATGCCTGAGGGGCCGGGCGTCAAAAAGGCTGCCACACTAAATTAGTGCGACAGCCCCTAGATTTATGCAAACCTTCTGTCGCACTCTTTCATAAGCAATATATCTATATCTGATATGCGGGCAGTAACTTCGGAATTATCCCCGTAACTGCCCCTTACTATAGCCTTTTTAAGCTTTGCAATATCGGACAGATGCTCTTTCTCTGCTGTGGTTATACTGTCGAAGATACGCTTGATATTCTTTTTGTCTGCTCCGCATCTTCTTATGTGATCATAAAGGCATCTGTTAACACCATATGAATATAAGTTGATAATAGCGTACTCTACGGATTGCCTTGCGCCTTCATATGCCGGAAGTTCGTGGCATGCATCATGAATTGCCTTCATCGCACCATAGATTGATTGATAGTAACTCTCAAATTCCATGGTCTTTGTTGCCGACCCCTCGTTATTGCAGTAATTGTAAAGAACCTCTTTTACATTGCCAATATTCCTGGCCCGAAGGAACATATATATCAGAATCTCAGTATCCTCAAGGCATCTCACCTTCTCGCGCATCCTAATAACAGGTTCGTTAAAGAGCTCTCGCTTGAATATCTTAGTTACCAGATATCCACCGTTTGCAATGAGAATATTCCTCTTGGCATCATCCAAATCTCCAGCAACATTGTCTCCTGTATAAATTGTGGCCCTGTCAGTTTTTTCCATGTAGAATCCACAGTCTACGATGTCGTAATTGCCCTCTTTTGCCTTGTTATAAAGAAGTTCAAACATGTTTGGCGCTACATAATCATCGCTGTCCACAAGTCCAATATACTCGCCAGTAGCCAGATCAAATCCCTGGTTTCTTGCACCGCCGCTTCCTCTATTAACGCCTCCATCCACAACAATTACCTTCTCTGGAAACTGTGCTTCGCACCGAAGCATGATCTCCCAAGTATCGTCTGTTGAGGCATCATTTACCACAATGATCTCTATATCCTCAAGAGTTTGATTAACAAGGCTTCCAAGGCATCTTGCAAGCGTGTCGTGCGAATTGTATGCTGGCACAATAATGCTGACTTTTATCGTGTTTTCCATACTCATAATCCTTTGGGATATTTGTTATTATTGTCGTTTTCCGGTTCTGACTTAAACATATTCAACAAAACTTTTATGTCATCAGATTTCCCCTAGTACCTACCGCTGCCCGCAGCCTTTTCCTGTTCCATCACTTTTAGGAGTTTCCCTATTAATGGCAATTCTCTACTAACATCTGACTGTGAAAACAAAACATCTTTACGATAAGTACAGTACTGTTCAAAGAGTTCCACCGCTTCTTTTATTTTGTCTTCCTTTACCAGCTGGGCTATCGCCTGCTTAAGTTCAGTCGTCTCTGCCTTCTCTGCGATGATAGCC
>JAEEGH010004676.1_pt1 | contig 34920 bp, 34 predicted proteins | sample 9134181 | NCBI WGS metagenome assembly JAEEGH01 (sample SAMN16246544, study PRJNA631951) | gut metagenome | biome: gut microbiome; feature: rumen; material: DP-attached | host: Bos | place: Iran: Karaj | collected 2018-10
CCACCTAGTCACCTGCCCAGTATAATGCCAAAGGCACCAATGATGCAAAAACAATTATTGCACCCCATAGGCTTTTTTCAGACAATCCAGCGCAGACCTCTCTTGAGGCAGGTTTTTTGCTTCAAGGATTCTGCGTATTGCGGTACCCGGATCCAACGTGTGGTACGGCAGATAAAGAGAATGGAGCTCTTCAGCCTGAATGATCTTGTAGACCGACCTGCTTTTGGCCTGATATGTGTAACACCAGTATCTGTACAAATACCCCATCCAGTAAAGCGAGTCTTCAGAGTACTTAATTGAGCCTCGTTCAAGATTATGCTTGCTCTTCAGCTTTCCCAGTGTGCTCTCTATATCTTCTGCCTCGGACAGGAACCCGTCCATGTCAATGTGCAAAGCCTCTTCTGAGTTCATGAAACACTTTATGAAAAACGGGCTGGATCCTCCGGTTGCTGTAACGGACTTTTCAAACAATCCGGCCTGGAACTTGCACAATGAAAGACCTTTCTCGTCGAAATCCATCTTCATGCCAATACCTCTTCAATATATTTCCCCTTTCCGGCGAACTCCCGCTTCACAAACTTCACTTTCTGGGTGCTGACCTTATCAAACTCCGCTTTCTCTGCAAGATAATTCTTCTTTTCTGGTGCACACAGATAACAATGGTGGATTATTTCAAGGTTTTTCAGGGCTTTTTCTGAAACGATCACGTACTGCTTTCCCAAATCCGTTGCACTCAATGCGCTCTTACATTGAAGGTCAGTGATATTCCCTTCGATGAACTCGTCGAGAATCTGAAACATCCTGTTGTCCGCAATCGGCGCTCTCACGACATCGGCAGTTCTGACCCTATCGGCGAGTTCTATCAACAGCTGACTTTCTTTATAGAGTTCCAGTTTTTTCCGAAAGAATGCAATTGTCAGCATCCAGTCTGTATCCACATCGAATTCCACCAATTTCAGATCATGCTCCAGCTTAAGTTCCGCAATATACACACTCGAATCGGGGTAATTACATACAAACGATGCTGACTGCTGCAGGCTTTCACCAAGATAGAAGCCTTTCCCGAAATCGTTGTCATCACTTGATGATGCAAGGGAAACCACGCCTCTGATATCCGTCTTTGCTCCATGAAAAAGGACTGCATTATCTTTGCGGATACGATCTTTAAATAATTGTTCCTTCAAGACATTAATGCGGTACCCGGAGTTGTACATGTAACCATAGATTATCTCCAATGATGAATCAGTTGGCCTTGATTTCCCACTTTTCCAATTGTGAAATGTACTTCTAGGCATTCCGAGTTGTTGAGCAAATTCAGTTTCGGTCAGTCCTGCATAGTCCCGGAAAGACTCAATATCCTTCGAAATCTCATACTCGTACATGGTTCCTCCTGAAAATACTTTGTAGCATTATGTACAATTAGAATGTAGCAAATGCTACAATGTAAATCAAGGGATTAAACAAGAAACTATAATGCTTATCAGCCCAGAAAGACAGGAAGTATTGATTAATTTAACTCAAAATGTTATAAGAGTTCTGCTAATTAAAGGCATGGGGCTGTAGCTCACCTGGCTAGAGCGATTGAATGGCATTCAATAGGTAGTCGGTTCGATCCCGATCAGCTCCAAAACGAAGCGGACCTCAACAGGTCCGCTTTGCTTTTATTTAAATGAATATCAGGACATCAGACACAACTGTCAGTTTCTCGGATATCCCTTGAGAAGGGCGTATCCGACTTCCGGGTAATGGCAGCAGATAAGGTATTTTGCATTTGTGATCTTGCTTGAATCCAGCATGAACTCAAGAAGGAATTCCTCAAGGTCTTTGTTCAGATACAGGCTTGGAAGGAGGGAACATGCGGTCTTTAAGTCCTCATCCACATATTCCGTGCCGCAACTGTCCAGTATCTTTTTGAGGTCATCGTAAAAACCATAAGTCTGGGTCAGCCATTTGCTGACAATGGTCAGCAGCTGGTCCTTGTGGTCAGAGATGTACTGCATAAGTGCATTGAGGCCTGCCCTGTTGCCTTTCATCAGGACTGTCACTAGGTATGTCAGGCGGTCCTGAATGGTGGAATAGAACTTGTCACGGCTCTCAAGGCTTGCGGCAGACTCGGCCTCTGTGGCACTGGTGGCTCCTTTAATGAAGTATGTGAGGAATTCCGCGGGGTCTGCATAATCATCTGCCGAAGTGAATTCCGGCATGCTTACATCCGGACCCACATACTTATGCAGGGAGTCGTTGATGCTGTCCACGGTGAATGACATTTTCAGATCCACTCCCGGACGTGAGAGGCCATAGTCTGCGGACGGGATGGCAGGCGGGATGGAGGCTACAAGATCCGCCTCGACAAAGAAGTTGTGGATGCACTTGTAAGCTTCAATAGCATCTGAAGCGATGGATGCGGGAGGCTCGAAGGCATACACGAAGAGGTCCTTCTGCCCTATCTTGATCTCCTCCTGCGTGATGATGTCGTATGCAAGGGCATCGGTGATTGCGGCGCCACGTGAATAGCCTGTGATCCACAGCTTGAGATCCTTTTCCAGATTGTTCTCTGCAATGTATCCTTTCAATGCATCATAGACTTCCGATGATGCTGCCTCAAAGCCATAATGATTTCCGGAAGCCCCCATCATCATGTTTCCGGCCCATTCGACGCTGTACCCTATCCCCTTGATATACACGGCAACCAGATTGTGGCCGTCAACCTTCCTGCGGCCTATGACATAGGAGCATCCGTTGATGTGGTCATCGTCGTTCCAATGCTGCACAAGGCCGTCAAACATCATCATCTCGAGAGTCTTCACGGCATTGTCCGATGAGGTTGAGGCTGCCAGTGCGTAGGACAGCAGGGCCAGGTCCTTGTCAAAGACGCGGGCATCCTTACGGAAGTAATCCGACTCATACCAGTTCAGGATCTCTTTTTTCCCGCTTTTCAGCAGGACATTGATCTCACTGAAGAACAATATCTTGTCATTGGAAGGCTCCGGCTCCTGCCTGCATGCACAGAGAAACAGAATGCATGTCAGCATGACCGACAAGGCTATCAGAACGCACTTCTTCATTTTCCCCTCTCCCTATCAACAACCTTTACGGCAATTTTACGGTAGAGATGGGGATTGCACAAGGTTTTTGATTCAAGCCGGGTCTGATTAGGTCAGCCGGCGATTGCGCTGGCGAACTCCCTGATGTCCTTGAGGTCATCCGCATTCGGTCTGCCCTTGTGGATTCCCTTGAACTCGCCCTTGCAGTGGAACTCGCGCTGGTCAACCGGAATTCCGACCTTGTCCGCAACCGCCTTGATCTTCTTGTAAGTCGAGTTGAGCATCGCCGCAGAGCCGAAGTTGACTATCCTGCCCACCTTGTCCTTGTCAAGTGACTGCACGAATGCACGAACCTCAGGGTCAATGGTGAAGGCATAGTATGAGTTGCCCAGAAACAGGATGTCCACCTGCTCCGTGACGGGTGTCTCGATGGTAAGTGCCTGGACTCCCACTGCCTCTGCGACGGCTTCCGCCAGACGCTTTGTGTTACCTGTCTTTGTGTAATACCTGACTGCGACCTTCATTTTCTCTCCTCCATTGTCTCCATGATACATTATTATTGCACCTTTGATGAGTCTATTTATGCATAACAGTCTCATAAAAACGCATCATTTAAGCATAAGAATGCAAAAACCAAAAGAAAAATCAATAAACATATAGACATTATTCCCTAAAAGTGGCAGTATCTCATATACAAAATTGACTATTGCATAAAAATGCATTAATCAAAGCAAAAATTGAATATCATCACTTGAAAGAGGTAAGAACATGAAAAAAATTGCAATTATTCTTTTGATCGCAGCACTCTTCACACCGCTTTTCGCAAGCCCGTCAAAGGAGCAGGCAGCAGATAACACAGACTACAGCGCAATGACACTTGAGCAGCTCAAGGGCGCCATCAAGACAGTAAGCAGCGGAACACTCACAGTGGCAACCTCCCCTGACTTTGCCCCTTATGAGTTCTACTCGATCGGAGATGACGGCACACCTGCCCTTGCCGGTTTTGACATGAGCCTCGCAAAGTATATCGCCGATTATCTCGGACTCAAACTCGAGGTCATCCCGATGGATTTTGACGGAACCCTGATGGAGGTCCAGAACAAGAACGTTGACCTCGGAATCGCAGGCTACTCACCGGATCCCAGCAGAGCCGAGATCATGGAGTTCTCCAATATCTACTATGAGGGCGGCCAGTCATTCGTCACCACCAAGGCGAACGCAGGCAAGTTCAAGAGCCTTGAGGACACCAACAAGAAGGAGTACTCAATTGCAGCCCAGGTCGGTTCAATCCAGATGGACCTTGCAGCGAAGAACTCACCGAACGCCGACATCATCGCGCTCTCAAAGGTCACTGACATCATCGCAGAGCTCATCACCGGCAAGATCAGCGGTGCTTACATCGAAACAGTCGTCGCAAAGGCATACCAGAAGAACTATCCGGATCTCGAGCTGGTCCTTGATGTCCCTTATGAGTCAGAAGGCTCTGCAATCGGAGTCTCAAAGGGTAACCTCGCCCTCCTCGAGGGAGTCAACAGGGCAATTGCACAGGCACTCTCAGACGGAAGCATGAATGCATTCGTCGCAGAGGCCAACGAGAAGGCAACCGGAAACATCATCGAAGGTCTACTTAATTAAGGTCTGACAGATGTTCTCATCCGCAGGATTCGCCAAGACCTGGCAATATATCCAACTGTTCAAGGAAGGGCTGATATGCACATTGTCGCTGTCAGCCCTGACGGTTCTTTTCGGCTTCATCCTCGCCCTTGCCCTGGCACTGATGAGGATGTCGAAGATCAAGCCGCTCTCCTGGTTCGCCACAGCCTACGTGGAGCTTTTCAGGGCCACACCGATGCTGGTCCAGCTCTTCATCATCTACTACGTGGTGTTCGCAAAGGCAAACCTGCCGAACTTCAAGCTTTTCGGCTTCATCAGGTTCGAGCGTTTCTTCCCCGGAGTCGTGGCACTGTCAATGAACTCGGGAGCATACCTGTCCGAGATCATCAGGGCAGGAATCCAGTCAATCGACCATGGCCAGACCGAGGCCGCGAGGTCCCTTGGACTCTCCTCAAGGCAGACTTTGATGGAGATTGTGCTCCCTCAGGCCATCAAGAACATTCTTCCGGCAATCGCCAATGAGTTTGTCACAATCATCAAGGAGTCATCCATCTGCTACACTATCGGAGTACAGGAGATCATGTACGCCGTGGCCACCACAAAGGGCGCCACATACAGGATAGCCGAGCCGCTCCTGATTGCCACAGCAGTCTACTTCTGCCTGACATTCCCGACCAGCAAGATAATCGCATACTTTGAGAGGAGGATGAGCCGTGGCGACAAGAGATGACATAATTACGGTAAACAACCTCTGCAAGCATTTCTACAACGGCGGCCTGAAGGCCCTGGACGATGTCTCATACAAGATCAACAAAGGTGATGTCGTTGTTGTGATCGGTCCGTCAGGAAGCGGAAAGTCCACCTTCCTCAGATGCCTGAACCTCCTGGAGGTCCCCACTTCCGGAGAAGTCATCTTTGACGGTGTTGACATCACAAAGAAATACCATGTGGACCAGAACGGAAAGAAGGTCCGCCAGAACATAGACCTCTACAGGCGCAAGATGGGAATGGTGTTCCAGCATTTCAACCTGTTCCCTCACAAGACAGTCCTCCAGAACATGACGCTTGCACCCATCAAGGTAAGGAAGATGGACAAGGCCGAGGCCGAGAAGAAGGCTCTTCAGCTTCTTGAGAGAGTCGGTCTGGGAGACAGGGCATCGGCCTACCCCATCCAGCTCTCAGGCGGTCAGAAGCAGAGGGTCGCGATTGTGCGCGCACTGATGATGGAGCCCGAGGTGATGCTCTTTGACGAGCCCACATCTGCCCTGGACCCGGAGATGGTCGGCGAGGTCCTGTCCGTCATCAAGGAGCTTGCAGAGACAGGCATGACAATGGTCATAGTCACCCATGAGATGGGCTTTGCGCGTGAGGTCGGAAAGAAGGTGATCTTCATGGACTCCGGAAAGATCGTTGAGGACGGCACCCCGGAGCAGATATTCGAGAATCCTCAGAGCCCGAGACTCAAGGACTTCCTTGGAAAAGTGCTGTAATACAGAATAAAAATACAAGGCCGGATAACCGGCCTTTTTTTCACTCCTGGGTTTCTTTCTCCATGAAGAAGTATCCGCCCTTGGCGAACGCCCTCTTTCCTGCAAGCTTCAGGTACAGGATTAAGGCAATCACCACATAGGCTGCGGTAATGCCCATGAAGCCAAGTACATTGCCCTTTGCAGGCCAGTTGACCAGAGCCAGGATGGGCAGGGCGAACACGAACATCAGACCTGTCGAGTTGGCGTACTCCTGTGCGACCGGGGTCTCGAAGTCAGGATCCACGACACGCACAAGAGACAGTGCCGTAGGAAGAGTTCCGTTTGCTGTTCCGAATATCATCAGGAACCTCATGAAGGAGAAGTCCTTGAACAGCCTTGAGCAGAACCAAGGGGTGAGGAAACATGTGATCAGGACTCCGATTGCGGTGAGAACAAGGATCACAAGCCAGTACTGGCGGATGGCGGCTATGCTGATGGCTCCCAGACATGCTGCAACGGTGATGTCGACTGCAATTCCGTCGATCCTGTTGCAGGTGTGGTTGTCTATGACATGCTCCGCATGAACCGCGATCAGGATCTTGCGGACCGCAATTGCACACAGCATGCTCACGACGAAGTTAATTCCCCAAAGACCCTGAACGGCCTCAAGGACCTTTCCTCCGATGAATGTTGCCACAATCCACTCAAGCCCGGCAAGAATCAGGAAGCTGAGAAGGTAAACGACCAGGATAAGAGCGATATGCAGCGTGAATGAGTCCATTGACTCACTGACTGTTGTCTGGAAGCTGGTGGCAACCCTCTCCTCCTTGAGCTTGAGGAAGCCGGTTCCGCTCTTTCTGTTGCGGAGCTTCTCCACATATTCTGAGCTGAGCCAGCCCTTGCGTGCGGCACGGTTTATCAGGAAAACTCCGACAACTGATCCTATGACAAAACCGATTGCGGCCATGGTAAGACCCACATCACCTGCATGCGCCACGTTGTAGGGAGTGCCCTCCCAGACCTTTGCCATTGACTCCGCCTGTCCGGGTCCAAGCTCAAAGCCAAGACAGAGCGTCAGACCGATTGCCACAGATGATCCGGGAAGCAGTGCACGGAGAATGAAGTATGCCGCGAACAGACCGCAGAAGCACTGGAGGCCGTACTCGGCAAGAAGCGCAGTCACGTTGGCCCAAAGCGATCCCTTCCTCTGCGCCTTCTCCTTCTTGGCGGGAATCCTGAGCTGCATGGCTATGAACGAGATGTTCAGAAGATGGAACATCAGCTCCTCAAGGAAAGCCTTTCCTGTCTGCAGGTTCAGGTATTTTGCAATGTAGTTGTAGAAAATAAAGAGGAACACACCTCCAATCATCGGAGCCGGTATCAGGTACTTACGAAGGAAGCTGATCTTTGACCTGAGCGTTGAGCCCAATAAAAGCGCACATGCGATGATGCACAGATGAATGACAATGGTGAAATCGTGAGAACTATGGATATAGCTCATTTATCTCCTCCCCGGTTTCTTTCGGATTTGATCTTGTTTATGTAGTATTCCTGGTATTTCAGCGAGTTTGCCTCAGGCAGAAGCCTGATGCGGTAAAGCACATCATCACAGAACAGCTCCATGGTCTGCTTGGCATTCAGTATCAGCGACGTGATGTTGTGCATCGGAAGCTCATAGTGGTTCTGGCCATGGCAGTCACTTCCGCAGTCGACATACAGGATGTCGTTCCTGAGCTGCACTGTGATTTTCTCAGATATGGTCTGAAGCTCACCGTCATTGTCGGCATCGCCTGTCTGAAGCAGCACACCGTCCTCTTTCGGGAAGCCCTCTATCCTGCAGACCTCGGCAGCCTCCCACTCATGCCACTCTCTGAGCGTGGTGAACGGAATGTCTACTGATGTCAGGTTGTCCATGTCGTCAAGAACCGTGATTGCTCCGCATGAGGAGCATGTCACCCTGTTTCCCTCGGTGCACATGGTGTCAAGGCTGTTGCACTTTGGGCACATGTACAGAAGTCTCTGAAGTCCCTCTGCCCTTCTGTCGCAGACATAGCTGTAGTCAACCGTCTGCTTCCACTCATCGTTTGAGAAATGCATGTAATCACGCAGGGTCTCGGAGAGGGTCTCAACAGGCATCTGCTCAATCTGCTGGGCGCTCAGATGGTATTTGACGTTTACAAAGACCTTTCCCTTGCGTTTGAAGTCAGCCCAGCGAGGATGATGGGCATAGCCGCCCTCAAGGTGCACTACAAGCACCGGAACCTTATACATTCTGGTGAATTTGGCCAGTGAAACATAGTTTACGGGCATCATCTCGCCGTCCCATGTTCGGGTGCCTTCCGGAAACAGGCCTACATTGTCCCCGTTCTGGAATGCTATGCGGATGTTCCTGATCATGGACAGGTCCCTGCGGCCCTGCTGCTTGGGGATTGCCGTGCACCATCTGCCGATGACAAGCTTGAGGAACCAGTTCTTGAACAGATATGCTCCGGCAACCCAGCGCACATGCTGCGGAAGGACAGCGGAGAGCATGACAGGATCCATGATCCCCACATGGTTTATCAGATAGAGGTACGGTCCTTTCTTGAGATCAGCGCCGCTCTCGTTCCTGAGACTGACCTTGCCGTTCGCTCGAAGCATGCGGCCGTAGGTCCAGCGGGCTATCCGAATAAGAAATGGCATTCGGGACATCAGTTCTCCTAAAGCAGAACAATATTGTTTTTAACACAATTATTCTAGATGTCATTTTCCCATATTATCGGATTAAAAAAAAGACTTTCTTGATACTAAATTGCCATGTAAAATAAAGGGGCTAGGAGTTTTGTAAATGTTAGCTGCAATTATCATCGCCTCAGTTCTTGTTGTCCTTCTTGTTCTTGTCTACTTTATCGCAAACATGTTCGCGACCATTGTCGTGCATCCGAACGTGCACACATATGAGTATTCAAGGGATCAGGTCCTGCTTCACAAGTGCACGATAGATCCCCTGACAGTGCTTGAGAACCACAAGGTCGAGGAGTTCACATACCATTCGGAGTTCGGATACAACCTCTACGGGAGAATAATCCGCGCAGATGAGGGAAGAACCTTCCCTGACGGCAGGCAGAGAGCCGTGATCCTGAGCCACGGCTGGACAAGCAACCACATAACAATGCTCACATACGGCAAGATCTATCAGGAGCTGGGCTTCAGCGTCATAGGATTCGATCACCGCTGCCACGGAAACAGCGACAAAGGTCCAGGCACATACTGCACAATGGGCCTCTATGAGCACAAGGACCTTATCGGACTGGCAAACTATGTCCGACAGTTCTTCCCGGAGGACACAGTCTGGGGTATTCAGGGCGAGTCCATGGGTTCCGCCACAGCCATGATGGCAGCCCCGGAGATCCCCTGGCTCTCTTTCGTGGTGGAGGATTGCGGCTACTCCACAATGCGCAAGGAGATGAGGGAAAACCTTAGAAGCAAGCACCTTCCTGCATTCCCGATCCTCAATGTCGGCAGCATGATCCTCAAGGCCCGCTACAAGCTGGACATGGACAAGGTTGCTCCGGAGGAGACAGTGAAGCGCATTGATGTACCCATGCTCTTCTGTCAGGGAGACCATGACACATTCGTCCCGACACACCTCATCTATGATGTCTACGGCGCAAAGAAGGACAAGAAGGAGATCCACCTCTTCAAGGACTCTGAGCATGCAGAGAGCATATGGGACCACACCGACGAGTACCGTCAGGTGGTCAAGGACTTCCTTACAAAGTACAAGATAATCTGAAACAGCACAGATGCCGGAAAAGCAAGTTCCATACTGTCACTTTTTGAAAAAAAACAGCACAAAAACCCAAAATCAGGTTTCTGTGCTGTTTTTATCTTTTTGAGCTTTATTTGTAATCTGCTTCTGTCAGGCCTGCCATGTGCTTGGTCACGATACTGCCCAGTCTCTCAAGATTGGCTCTGGAGTTCGCGATAAGTATCGGGCTCGGGACATCAAGGATCAGATCATCGGATAGCTCTGCCTTTCCGTTGCCCCACTTCACTGTGCTGATGCAGCCGCCCGCCTCACGGATTATCACAGCTGATGCGGCGAAGTCCCACGGATACAGCCTGATCTCGAAATAGAGGTCAACCCTTCCGACTGCCAGGTAGCACATCTCAAGCGATGCCACACCGAAGCGGCGGAAATCGGCGCACTGCTGATAAGTCTCGTTCAGGACGTTGCTGCAGATCTCGGCAAGGTTCTTGCGGTACAGGGAGAGAGCCGTGCAGATCACCGAATGCTCGAAATCCATCTTTGAGACATGGACTCTCTTCCCGTTGTGGAAGGCTCCGTTGCCCTTTGTTGCCCAGAACAGATCATCATGATCCGGATTGTAGACTACTCCAAGGACAAGCTCCTTGCCCTGACGCATTCCTACTGAGATTCCGGACTGCTGCATGCCTCTTGCGAAGTTTGTGGTACCGTCAATCGGATCCACGATCCAGCAGATCTCCTTGTCGATATCCATCATGTGCTTCTCCTCACCCTCGAATCCGGATCCGGGAACAAGCTCCTGAAGCTTCTGCTGCAGGAAATCCTGCACCGCAACATCAGCGGATGTGACGATGTTCCATGACTCGCCCTCTTTCTCAGTGATGGAGAAGGAATCCGTTCTTGTGAACTTAGATGCCTCCCTCACAATGTCCTTGACCTGTTCTACCAGCTTCAAAAGATCAATCATCTCTCAGCACTCCCTTGTTATCACAAATCTTAGCATGTAGTCCTTTGATGCATCATAGCAATGCTCATCCAACGTGTACGGGCCGCAGCTTCCTGTGCCTATACCCTGCTGGAACGCATTGATTGTAACATATGTTCCGGATTTCTGCTCATCTTTCCTATGTCTCATTTTCAGAAGCTCGGTGTCACTGTACGGCTTTATCCCAAGCTCAAACGGCTTGTCCACGGCAGTGAACCTGATCCTGCATCTGCCGTCGGAGACCTCCGCATATCGTGTGTCACAGCGGTTTCCGCTCTCCTGAGGCCTCACGTTGGGCTCAGTCATGTCATCCATGGTGCATGCACATTCCCTTACAGGATACTGCTCCTTCATGTCGATGTATGACTCCCCGCAGCGCCCGTAGTACTGCACATCCTTGAAGGACCCGTCCAGCCTGAATGCCTTTCCGAATCTCGGAAGCTTTCCCTTGACCCTCATCGGATGCAGGAGGCTTGTGACAAGCACGCCTTTTTTCCCGTCAGGCATGATGCAGCCCTCATAAAGGTCAGAGCAGAGGAATGACCTTCTGTTCACCTTGACCGCCCACTCTGCAACAGCACGCTTCTCCTCCTGCTTGAATCCCAGAAGCGTGGTCTTCTCGCCATACCACCTGCGCATGGGCTTTGCCACGAAGTTGATGCTGTCATTGTCAGTCTCTGCCCTGAATAGGATCGTGAACGGATCCGAGGCTGTCATCAGCTGAATCCCCTTAGCATCATCAGTCTCACAGGCAATGAGAGGAGATCCGTCCTTCATGCTGAACCACCTTGGCAGGCTGTCAGCCATGCGGATATCGCATTCCCCGTCTCCGGCCTTCAGGATCCGCTCATTCAGGCATATCTGCTCCGTTGATACAAGCCTTCCGTTCCTGTCAAATGTGTCTGCAGAGAGGAAACAGTCACCTGAGACATCTCCAAGATCAAACTCAATTTGCTCCTTCTCCAAAGGCTCAGCAGTCGGCCTGAAGTCAAAGCTCCTGCCGTTTGAGATGCTGATCTTCATCAGGAAGTCACTGCCCTTGGTGAATGCAGTGGTATTGAAGATCTCGAACTGATTGTCCTTTATCCTGCTGATACGTATGGGTCTGTATGCGTGGCGCACAATCCATGCACCGGTTGATGGTCTTCTGTCAGGATAGAATATGCCGTCACAGCAGAAATTGCCGTCATGGATCCACTCCCCGTGATCCCCGCCGTAAGTGTATGAGCCGTCCTCATGCTCAACGGCATGGTCGTTCATCTCCCAGACGCATCCTCCGATAAGACCGTCGTAGCTGTAGATCTCCTTCCAGTAGCCCTCGATGTTTCCAGGACCCACACCCATGGCATGGGCATACTCGCACATGAAATACGGGCGGTCCATGAACTGACTTGTCTTGCAGGTGCCCTCTCCTATCTCATGAAGCTCCTTCACAGGCGGATACATGCGAGATGCAATGTCATATGCCTTGCGCTTTATGTAGATGGCGCTCTCATAATGCACGGGGATGTCGGAGACACTCTTGAAGTACTCATAAGTGGCATTGGTGTTGCATCCTCCGCCGCTCTCGTTGCCCAGGCTCCACATGATGATCGGAGTGGCAAGCGCCTTGTCTCTCTGGTAATGGCGGACCGTTCTGCTCAGGTAGTGGCTCTTCCACGTCCTGTCGTTGGACAGTCTGTTGTAAGTGGGCGGAAGCTTTCCGACAAGCACCCCGTGGGTCTCGATGTCCACCTCATCCACTATGTAGATTCCCAACTCCGCGGCAAGCTCGATAAGAAGCGGATCCGGTGCATAGTGAGAGGTCCTTACAGTGTCGATGTTGAACTGTTTGCACAGCCTCAGGTCTCTCTCAATCTCGGAGGGCGACATGCAGTAGCCGTTCTTAGGATCGGTGTCGTGATGGTTCACACCCTTGAACTTGATCTTGTGTCCGTTCAGGAGATAAAGGTTGCCCCTGATGTCTATGGACTTGAACCCTACGCGCTGATGGATGCAGCTGTATGGGCTTTCAATGTAAAGGTCGTAGAGCACAGGGTTCTCAGCGCTCCACTGCAGGACCTCAAGCTCGGTGAACGTGACCTTTGCCTCTCCCTCCTTGGAGATTGCCTTCAAGGTATGGCACATGGGGTTTCCGTCATGGTCTGTTCCCTTTATGGTGAAGCTCACCTCCCGGCCGTCTTCTATGTATGCCGTGACATCGGCGCTGTAGACCGCACCGAGCTTTCTGGTCTTAATATCAATGTCCCAGAAATCATTCTTGTCAGATATTCTGAGTAAAACATCACGGAATATGCCATTGTTACGGAACATGTCCTGACACTCAAGATATGTGCCGTTACACCATCTGCGCACAACGCAGACAAGCTCGTTCCTACCTTCACGGACCTTGTCGGTTATGTCGAACTCCGCGGTGTTGTGAGACTCCTCAGAGTAACCTGCGAACTGTCCGTTCACATGCACCTCAATGCAGCTGCAGACACCCAGGAAGGAGATGATATATCTCTCCTTGTTCGTGCAGCCTTCAAGGTCAAAGAACGTCCTGTACAACCCCACATGGTTCATCTCATCCTCAGGAGCCTTCTTGAATCCGTCAAGGGCGCTGAAATAACCTTTCACCGGCTCAAGTGTGGGAATCACCGGCGGCTTGTAAGGGAAAGGATAGCGCACGTTCAGGTACATCGGATGCGAGTACCCGCGGTACTGCCATACGGACGGAACATCAATCCTGCCGAACTGCATCTTGTCAGAGTCGAACTCCAATGGCAGGTCATTCGGATCATCGTAATAGTTGAAGTCCCAGTCCCCGTTCAGGCATTTCACCATGGGAGACTTGTAGCGTTTCTCAAGAAGCGGAACACTCTCCGCACTGGCCCTGTCCGGATAAGGTATGAAGTAACTGCGCCCCGGAAGGCGGTTCACATCTATGGTATTGAAGTCACTGTAGTGCTGGCTCTGAAGTTTATATTGCATCAAATCCCTCGTTTATTTAGTAAAGAATATCATAATGCATAAAGGAAACAGATTCCACTCTGATTGCGTTTATTATCTGAGTATGCCGCATATTCCCTTTGCCATCCTGAGCTCGGGCTCCTGGAAATGATTGCCGGGATTCAGCTCATAGGTGACATCAACTCCCCACTTTTTGAGAAGCTCTGCCATCTTCTCCGTGTTGTCCTGGACAGTGGCCATGACGGGATTGCGGGTCTTTGCCTCCCTGTCACCGAGTGAGAGATACACCTTGGACGGACTTGCAGCAAGGTCATGGGATGAGGCGAAATCAATGAAGCCCGGAAACCACATGGAGCCGGACGCGCTGGCTGCACCGGAGAACACCGGGGCCCGGAACAGGGAATAGAGCGCGAACAGTCCTGCAAGGGAATAGCCTGCAATATATACAGCTGATGGTGCGGAACCAAGATCGGAGACAGCAGACGGTATAACAGTTTCGGTCAGTTCTTTAAGATAATCATCCGCCTTTCCGCCGAACGGGACATCGTTCTTGAATACCGCTGGGGCATCCCACGGGCTGAGGTCCCTGTTCCAGTCCATCCCGCTTACCTCAAGAAGCGAGAAATCCGCACCTGTCAGGGACCTGACGGCCTTGAATACGGCCTTTCCCTCGTTCTCGAATGTGTTCAGCACTACAAGTGGAGAAGCCTCATTTTCTCCACGGAATAATTGAGCTTTCATGACCTAGATTATACCACATTATTCTTGGAATATATGTTATACTGGCAGACGACTAAAACCTAAGAAGGAGCCCTACATGAGCTACGCCGACAAAGTATTCGTAAGCAACATCAAGGACATTCTGGAGAACGGATTCTCCGATGAGGGACTTGCGGTCAGACCGCACTGGGAAGACGGCACGCCCGCCCATACAATCAAGAAGTTCGGTATAGTGAACCGCTATAACCTCCAGGAGGAGTTCCCTATCCTGACAATCAGACGCACATACATAAAGAGCGCGATGGACGAGCTTCTCTGGATATGGCAGAAGAAGAGCAATGACATCCATCAGCTCAAGAGCCATGTATGGGACAGCTGGGCAGATGAGAACGGAACAATCGGCAAGGCTTACGGCTACCAGCTGGGAGTAAAGCACAAGTACAAGGAGGGCATGTTCGACCAGGTGGACCGCGTGCTCTATGACCTGAAGCACAATCCGCAGAGCAGACGCATCCTGACAAACATCTTCGTCCATCAGGACCTCTCGGAGATGGCCCTGTACCCATGCGCCTACAGCATGACATTCAATGTCAGCGGAAACACACTGAACGCGATCCTGAACCAGAGGTCACAGGACATGCTGGCAGCAAATAACTGGAACGTCGTGCAGTACTCGATTCTCGTGTACATGATGGCTCAGGTCAGCGGCCTTGTTCCGGGTGAGTTCGTCCACGTGATCGCGGACGCACATATCTATGACCGCCACATCCCGATTGTGAAGGAGATCATAGAGAACGAGCAGTTCCCTGCCCCCAAATTCACTCTCAATCCTGAGATCAAGGACTTCTACCAGTTCACGACCGATGACTTCAAGCTTGAGAACTACGTCTACAACAAGAAGAAGTACGACATTCCGGTTGCAATCTGATGAGGAAGGCTCTTTCACTGCTGCTTATTCTGGTCCTCTGTGTCTTCAGTCTGTCCGCATATGTGCGTGTGGGCGGAACGTTCACCACTGAGAAAAAAGACAGTGACGGCGCATCCGGAGAGAGGACCACATTCGACCTCGGAGCAGGAACATACTGGTCGGACGAGCTGTTCTCAGTCACGGGCCCCCATTTCTCTTTCATCAGCGAGGTGGCAGCAGGGGCATCGTTTGACGAGTTCCATGCAGACCAGAATTTTCACCTGGATCTCTCTGCGACACTTCTTCCGGGCTTCACATATGTGTTCAACCCCAGGACCGGTGCAGGCGTGAGCGCCTCTGCCGGAATCCGTGCTGTGAGACTTGGCTTTCACGGCAGCTATGACAACGCGGGCAACTGGGACAAGTTCATCCACCTGATCTCGTTCGGAATTCTCGGATCCACACCCCACAGATATCTAGAGACCGTGATTGACGTCCGTGCCAAATTCGGGTTCTTCGGAGCAGGAATGCAGATCTCGTTCCCGATCACCGGAAAGAGTTTCGGCGGATACAGCAACATGATGTCCACATCAGTGTTCGTGACTCTGGGGCAATACTGAAAGGAGCAACTATGCAGGCCATCCTACACTGCGACAGAAACTGGGGAATCGGGAAACGCAACGACCTGATGTTCCATTTACCCAAGGACATGAAGTTTTTCCGCACAACAACCACAAACAAGGTAGTTGTCATGGGTTCAAACACCCTTCTCTCATTCCCAGGCGGCAAACCTCTCAAGGGCAGGACGAACATCGTGCTCTGGCCGGGCGGAGATGAGAACCGTGCCAGGGAGGACGGCTTTGTCATGGTCCAGAGCCTCCCGGAGCTATTCAGGGAGATTGCCAAATACCCGCCGCAGGATGTCTTTGTCATAGGCGGAGCCATGATGTATCACACACTTCTGCCGTACTGCGACAGGGTCCTCCTCACAAAGGTCGATGCCGACGGACAGGCCGAGGTCTTCTTCGACAACCTGGACAAGCTTGACAACTGGAGCATGACATATCAGTCAGAGCCCCAGGAGGACAACGGCTACATTATCAGGTTCACAACCTATGAGAACAGCAACGTCCTGCCACTGGAGGTGAAGGATGTTTGAGGCAGTCCTTGAGGAGATCAGAAGAGCAGACACAATCATAATCCACCGCCACGACAATCCTGACGGAGATGCCATCGGCAGCCAGGTCGGCATGATGCATCTTCTTCTGGATAATTTCCCTGACAAGAAAGTCCGCATTGTCGGCGAGGAGACAAGGTTCTTTGATTTTCTGGCCTTCCAGGGCATGGATAATGTCGTAGACACGGAATATGAGGAGGCTCTTGCCATAATCCTGGACACTTCCGCGGTGCAGCTGATCAGCGATGACCGCTACAGGCTTGCCAGAAGGACAGTGAGGATAGACCATCACCTGTTCATCTCTCAGATCGCTGATGTCGAGGTCATTGACCCCTCATACGAGAGCTGTGCGGGCCTTGTCACCGAATTCGCCATTGAGTGCGGTCTTACCATATCAAGCAAGGCGGCCACCGCCCTGTACACCGGTATTGTCACAGACAGCGGGCGCTTCAGATATGATGCAACCTCAAGCGGGACATTCAGGCGCGTCTCCGTGCTGATGGAGCATGACATTGACATCAACTATGTCTATCAGAGGCTTTATCTGACAAGCATAAACACAGTCCGTCTCAAGGCCAAGTTCATGCTCAAGATCCGGTTCACAGGAAACAAGGTCGCTTACTACTACACAACAAAAGAAGAACTTGAGGAGCTTGGAATAACAGCCCACAGTGCGGTGCGCGGCTATGTGAACACAATGACAGACCTTGAGGGTGTGGGCATCTGGGTGGCATTCGCAGAGAAACCTGACACCGGCGAGGTTCAGTGCGAGCTGAGGTCCTCAGAGATAAACATCAACCCCATAGCCGTCAAATACGGCGGAGGCGGACATGCAAAGGCAAGCGGGGCCACCGTACCGGACAAGGACACTGCCATGGCCATGCTGCAGGACCTTGACAGGCTTCTTGAAACAAATCCCTGATTGCAGATATAAAGAACTGAAATGGAAACAGAAAGAAACTTGGAAGCAAAGAAAAGGATCCTTGAGAAAATCAAGGAGTACCAGAGAATCATCATCGCCAGACACCACAGGCCGGACGGGGATGCCATAGGCTCATCCCATGGCCTTGCTCATATTCTCAGGCTCACATTCCCCGAGAAAGAGATCATCGTCTCAAACTATGACAGGTCAGAGTACCTGGCGTTCCTGAATACAGAGGAGACGGATCCGGAGAGCATCGATTACTCTGATGCACTTGGAATTGTGGTGGATACGGCAGGCCTGGACCGCTGCGCAAACCCGAACATCACAAAGACCAAGGAACTGATCAAGATTGACCATCACATCGATATCGTGCATTACGGGGACATCTCATGGATTGAGGACGATGCCTCCTCAGTCTGCGAGATGATAGCCAACCTGCAGTACACGTTCAGCAGCATGCTCAAGTGCGACAGCCGGGCAGCCACCCTTCTCTTCATGGGCATGGTCACAGACAGCGGACGCTTCAAGTACTCTGAGACCAACGGCAACACACTGCGTCTTGCAGGTTACCTGATGGATTTCGGGATTGACACACAGAACCTTTATGCCAATCTCTATCTTGAGGATTTCCACTTCTTCAAGTTCCAGGCCAACGTGTTTGAGAGAATGCAGATCACTGAGAACGGTGTGGCTTACCTGTATGTGGACAAGGTCATGCAGGAGTATTTCCACCTTACACGTGAGCAGGCAAGCAACAGCGTTGATTTCATGAACAAGATCAAAGGCAGCCTGATCTGGATCGCATTCATCGACAATCCTGACGGATCAATAAGGGTAAGGCTCAGATCACGCTTTGTTACCGTTGACAAGCTCGCCAACAAATACAAGGGCGGAGGCCACTCCAACGCCTCCGGAGCCACGGTGTACAGCATGGAAGAGATGGATGCGCTGATTGCCGATGCAGACAAGCTCCTGAAGGACTACAAGGCAAACAACAAGGGGTGGCTATGAGAATCCTAGTCACAAACGATGACGGAATCAGGGCTCCTGGGATAGAGATTCTGGCCAACTGGGCAAGGAAGATCGGAGATGTCACAGTTGTGGCGCCAAAGGTCGAGCAGAGCGCAAAGAGCCACAGCATCAACATCCACACCGCATTCGAGGTCAAGAAGGTCTCCTGGCTTGACGGCATTGACTGCTACAGCGTGGACTCCTCTCCTTCGGATTGCATCAGGTTCGCATACAACGGGCTGAACATGGAGTTCGATCTGGTCCTGTCAGGAATCAACAGGGGCTTCAATGTCGGAGAGGACATAGCATACTCCGGAACCGATGCGGCGATCTTCGAGGCAGCATACTTCAAGTGCAATGCGATTGCCTTCTCCACAGTACCCGAGTCTTTTGAATGGGCACAGAAGAGCCTTGACATGTGCTATGACCACATAGTCAGCAACAGATACCTGGATCACAATCCGATCTGGAACGTGAACATCCCTGAGAACCCCAAGGGAATCCTGCTGACCCGTCAGGGCAACGCCTATTACAAGGACATCTTCAAGGAGGTCTCCCCGGGAATGTTCATTGCCTGTGGATACTCAATCTACCAGGGAACGCAGAACCTTGATGAGGACCTGGATGCCATAATGAACGGCTACATCTCCATCACCCCGCTAACGGTGAACCGCACCGCCATGGAAGCTTACAGAAAGCTCTCAACAATGACAAAAAAGGGCCTGTGATCTCTCACAGGCCATTGTTTTCCTAAAACAGGATCTTTCTCAGCTGTTCTTGAAGTCCTTGATGTGGACATCGAGCTGGTTGAACGGGATGACGATGTTGTTGGCCTCGAATGACTTTCTGACACCGTTGAGCAGGTCGAAGTATGTGTCCCAGTACTGGGCTGTCTTTGTCCATGCCCTCATTGTGACCTTCACGCCGTTTCCTGCGCCGTAGTCAGTGACACGCACGAACACAGCAGGATCTGAGAGGACCTTCTCGTCTGCGGCGCAGACATCCTCGATGAGTTTCTTGACAAGCTCGGGATCGTTTCCTGCGACTGAGAAGTTCAGGTCGACACGGCGGATATCCTTCTCTGAGTAGTTGATGATGCTGCCGCTTGAGAGGGCTCCGTTCGGAAGATGCACGACCTTGTTGTCCAGTGTGACGACCTTTGTTGAGATGACCTTGATGTCCTCGACAATACCCTCGACACCCTGTGCCGCGATATAATCACCGACCTTGAACGGACGTGTGACAAGAAGCAGGATTCCGCCTGCGAAGTTGGAGAGTGCTCCGTTGACTGCAAGTCCGATTCCGACACCGAGAGATGCGATCAGGGCTGCCATTCCGCTTGTATCGATTCCGAGATATCCGACAAGACATGTCAGAACCACGATCTTGAGCATGATACGTCCGGCATAGGACAGTGTCCTGACAAGAGTGCGGTCGAACTTTCCGCTCTTCTCAAGTCTTTTCTCGATTCTTCTTGAGATGACTGTGATGATCCTGAATGTGATCAACATGATTAAAAGGGCAATGACGATCTTGATACCGGTTGTCATTCCCCACTGCTTGATGGTTTCAAGAATACCAGATGTTGTTACTGCGTTCTCTTCCATGATGCTTCCTCGCTTAAATTACTGTCTATAATCTAATGAAAGGAAGGCACTATTTCAAGCTTTTCAGCCCAATGCGACATCCAAAGCCATCATCAGTGCAAAGCCCAGGGAGAACATTATTACACCTATGTTCGAGTGCTCGCCTTCAGACATCTCCGGAATCAGCTCCTCCACAACAACATACATCATTGCACCGGCCGCAAAGCTGAGAAGATAAGGCATCACAGGGACAAGGAAACTTGAGAGAAGTATCGTCAGGACAGCAGCTACAGGCTCAACCGCACCTGACAGAACACCGCCTCCGAAAGATCCGGCCTTTGTCTTTCCCTGCGCATGCAGGGGCATTGAGACTATGGCACCCTCAGGGAAGTTCTGGATTGCTATTCCGAGTGAGAGCGCCAGGGCCCCGCCGGCTGTTATGTCCGCCGAGCCAGACATGAAGCCCGCATAAACAACACCCACGGCCATGCCCTCCGGGATGTTGTGGAGCGTGACAGCTAGAAGCATCATGGTTGTCTTGCGCAGTGAGCTTCTGGGGCCTTCCGCCTTATCCGCATTCATGTGAAGGTGCGGTGTGACGGTGTCAAGGAGAAGCAGGAACAGTATTCCGATCAGGAACCCCGCCACAGCAGGCAGGAACGCAAGCTTCCCCAGCTTGAATGACTGTTCCATGGACGGAATCAGAAGGCTCCAGACGGAGGCAGCGACCATCACACCTGCGGCAAAACCTGTAAGGGCGCGCTGGACTCCCCTGGAGAGCTCCTTTCTCATGAAGAACACGCAGGCTGCCCCCAGCGATGTTCCCGCAAACGGGATCAGAAGCCCTAATATCACATCAAAATCAAAGTTTCCCATATCCTTATGATATCACCTCTTCACAATGCCGTGAACTTTATCACAAGTCATCCTAAAGAAAACGGGAGGACTCCGAAGAGCCCTCCCCCAAAACATAGGAATACTTTTTCCAAAAGGAGACTTGTTCAAGTTGGTTAGAGGTCTCTAACCATGTGCAGTATAGCCTCTCTTCACACAAAGTGTCAACCACCGCAGACTTTTTTTTGAGAAAACTTCCCATGCCTGTTCATCCACATGGCCTTTGATGTATATTTCACCTCATGAAGATTGGGATATTCAGCCAGTACAGGGGCCTCAGGAAAGAGCTCTATATTCTCCTGATAGGAAGGATCATGACCAACATGGGGTCCATGATCTGGCCCATGTTCACGCTTATCCTCAACCAGAAGCTCGGCCTGAACGCCACGGACATCGCCTCCGCCATGATCTTATATGGCATGATCAGCCTGCCGATATCACTTTTCGGCGGGAAACTTGCGGACAAGCTGAACAAGAAGAACATAATCGTGGTCTGTGACCTTGTCTCCATTGCAAGCTTCATTTACTGTGCAATAGTACCCTTGACCATAACTTCAATAGTGATTTTCGCTTTGGCTTCGCTGTTTCAGACCATCGAATGGCCCAGTTACGATGCACTTGTGGCAGACTTCTCAACCTCAAGGGACAGGGAGAAAGCTTATTCGCTGAACTACCTGGGCGCCAACCTCGGCCTTGTGCTCTCCCCAACACTCGCGGGATTCCTGTTCAACAACCATCTGAACCTGGCGTTCCTGATCAACGGAATCGCAATAGCGTTGAGCACGGTCCTGATATTCTTCAGGATCAAGGATGTCCACAGGGAGAAGGACGATGAGGAGCGCTCAGACTATGAGGCTGACCTGGACTCCAAGGCATCGGCCCTGGCATATATATTCAAGAACCGTGTCGTGCTTCTGTTCATCCTTGCATCTGCTTTGGCCAACGGCGTGTATTCCATGTTCAACTATCTCATGCCGCTGGACATGGGGATGACCTATGCCGAGCGAGGCTCCGTGCTGTTCGGATCAATGACCAGCGTCAACTGCATAGTGGTTGTCACGTGCACCGCCCTGATCACAAGGATGTTCAGGAAGCTCCGCGAGACAGGCAAGATGCTGGTGGGAGAGAGCCTTATCCTGCTGGGCTATCTGATTTTTTTGCTGTTCATCCAAAGGCCGTGGCTCTGCTTTGTGGCCATCACCGTCTTCACGTTCGGAGAGATCTTCAACACACTTGCGTCCTCTCCGTTCCTTACCAGAAGAATCCCAGCATCACACCGTGGCAGGATAATATCAGTCCAGAACGTGATCTGCGGCATTGCAGGCTCAGGCATCCAGCTTCTTGTCGGAATGCTCTATGACAGATCCGGATCCCGCGCGGCATGGCTTACCATCATCGGAATAGGCCTTGCCGAGCTCATTGTCATCTCAATTATGTCCGGCTTCGACAGGAAGGATTATCCCGCGCTTCAGAAAGTCTGACTACTTTCTCCAATGCTTCAGCTGTGAGAGATATCCGTCATATTGGCTGCGTCTCACATCATCAGGGGTATTCTCCGGATTAGGCATGTGGGAGACAAGGAAATCCAGAAGATCTTCCTTGGACCTGTATGCGAAAGAGCCGTCAGTATAACACCATTTGCAGTAATCCTCGTTGAAGCTGCCGTCTGCCTCCCTGCTCACCATGTCATCCTGATCCAAGGGCATGCCGCAGCACTGGCACACGAGCCTTGACGGGGATCCGAGCAGCGTGTTGATCGTCACACCGAATTCCTTGGACAGCAGCTTCAGTGTATCTGTTCCGGGCTGGGTCTCCCCTGTCTCCCATCTGCTCACAGCCTGCCTTGTGACCATCACCCTCTCTGCCAGCTGGTCCTGTGTCAGACCGCTCTTCTCCCTGAGGTTCTTGAGTATGTCGCGTATTTCCATGATCCTCTCCTTATAATTCAATTATGGCCCCGCACGATTCCTGATTCAAGAAACGCGTAGTTGCTTTTGAAAAAAAGGAAACCCCCAACCGGATGGTCGAGGGTTTCGTAAGAGTTGTTTGGACTGCTTACTTGGTGTACACGCAGTTCTTGTCGAACTCGATTGTACCCTTGTAGTTCTTGATGTTTCCACAAACGGTGATCTCATCTCCGATTGCAAGGTCTGCACCGCCTGTGAGCCTGTAGCACTGGATGAGCAGGTCATCAAGACCGCCGACCTGGATGTTGACGGTGATGTTGCCGTACTGCTCGCTGTATGCGCTCGGAATTGCAACGATTGTGCCCTTGACCATTCTTGTGCCCTCAAGTGCCTTGCCGTCCTCAAGCTCGTATGCCTTGAGCAGGGTCTTGACTGACCTGTAGTACTCAGCACCGACATAGCGGCAGCCCTTGTCGAACTCGATTGTGCCCTTGTAGTTCTTGATGTTTCCTACGACAGTGATGGCATCGCCGACCTTGAGGTCTGCACCGCCTGTGAGCCTGTAGGCCTGGACAATCTTGTCACCGATGGCAAGGTTGACTGTGATGTTGCCGTACTGCTCGCTGTATGCTGTCGGGATTGACTCAATAACGCCGCAAAGAACCTGGACGCCCTTCATTGCCTCGCCGTCTGCCAGGAGGAATGCAGGATCAAGTGTCGCACTCTGATCTGGGATATCACCCATGCCGACCAGAGTCGGCTTGTCGAACTCGATTGTTCCCTTGTAGTTCTTGACCTTTCCCTGGACTGTGATGACATCGCCTTCCTTCAGGGCAGCGCATCCGTCTCCGGAGAGTCTGTAGCACTGGATCAGGTTCTCTGCCATTGCTCCGACCTGGATGTTGACTGTGATGTTGCCGTACTGCTCGCTGTAAGCTGTCGGGATTGCCACGACTGTACCGGAGAGCCTGATCTCCTTGGGCAGATACTCACCATCTGCAAGCAGATAAGAGGCAAGAACCAGCTCCTCCATTGAAGGATCTGTGGCACCCTGCGGGAGTGTCTTGGGCATGTTCAGGACAACCTGCTTGCCCAGGCTGTCTTTTACAACAGCGATGAGGTTGTAGACTGTCTCTTCCGGAGCATCCTCCGCGATGTTGATCAGGACAACGTGGTTGTCCTTCTTGTCGGCTGTGACATACTGTGTGTCAGTTGACCACTCGATGTCAAAGACCTGACCCTTGATTGTGATCTGGTCATAGACCTCGAAGTCTGCGGTTGTCCTTGGTGCGGGATTTGCCTTTGAGCTCTTGTCATAGTTTGCCTTGACGAACTCAGCGGCATCCTCAAGAAGGCTCTCGGGCTTTGCTTCTGCCGGTGCAGCTGCTCCGGGAAGAAGAATTCCGGCCTTCTGCATGTCCTCTGCAAGACCCATGGCCATGACAGGAAGTGCAAAGACAAGCATGAGTGCCAGTACTGACAGGATAACAATGGATTTTTTCATTTTTTCCTTCCTTAATAATCTAATTCGTTGTGATGTCCTTGGCGGAAAGGACCTTTATCTCATAATAGTCATCGTGGTGGCTCACAACTCCCCTGACGCTGATCACCTTGCCGTCATAGGCCTCATGTGTGATCAGATTCCTTGAGGAATCGGTCAGGACAGTTGTCCTCACAATCACCTCGAACCCGTCATTCTCACAGGTGATTGTCATAGCGCCCAACGATGAGCTGTTGGGATTGCTCTCGGTCTTGATTGACAAGACCTTGAGGTCATGCATCTCGACTGTGGTGTCCATCGCAAGATATGCATACGGATAATCCTTGCTTCCGTCATCCGTCTGAACTGTGACGACAGAATCAAAGGTCTTTGCATCCGTCAGGACAAAGGCACCGGAATGGCCGTCGCTGATCTTCTGGATGTTCCCCGGATCCTTGGGCTTCATCTGCTTGTAGGTCAGACCTGCAACCTGATAAATGCCTCCCTGCTCATAGTACTGCACCGTTCCCACAATCCTGGAACGATTGCCCACAGAGAGGATATCAAGGCCTTTTCCGGGCAGATTGTAGCCGTAGAAGACCGAAATCCCATAGTAGAGTCCTGTCTCAGGATCATAATCCTCGATGTAGATGCTGGAGCCGTCATTCATGGTGATCACCCCTTCAAAGGCGACCCTTATGCCGTCATACTGCTCCACATTGAGCCTGATTTCCTTCAGGGTCAGCTCCACGGCATCGCCATAATAGAAATCCGGATCCTTCTGCCCCGAGTACAGGTTGAGCTTCTGCTCCTTGGCCTGGTTCAAGGCAGACATGGCGACTGTGCCATAGCGGTTGTTGGCTGTCGAGTATGCATGGGCAAGTCCGTTCTGCAGAAGTTCGATGTTCAGGTTGCGGTACGGCTCGCTGTCGGAATTGCGGTACCAGACCCAGACCAGGTATCTTCCACCTGAGGAGTCCACGTTCCAGTTCCCGTCATCCGACTCGACGATGATTGAGCTTGCGTTCTCCAGTTTCTCCCTAGTGAACTTGGAGGCCTTCTTTCCGTACTCCTCGATCTTGCCTGTTGACTCCGGGGTGTTCAGGCCGAGGTATCTGGCCTTCATCTTCCCGTTCGGGAAATCCTGGGAGTCAACGTTGAAGTGGGTGGTGTCACCATCGACGAATGCCTCGACGGTGACCTCCAGCTTCAGGGTCTCGGAGTTCATGTTGAGTCTTATCTGAGAGGCGTAATCCACCCCGTCAGCGAAGATGAAAGAGGCGACAAGTATGGTAAGGACCAGCAGGAACGCTGCCGCAAGAAGCTTCCGCATCAGACTTCACCTGTCTCAGTTGTGATACTCACACTCGTCCAGGGCTTCCTCGAATGCCTTTCTGATCTGATTGTCATCAGTGAGGGTAAGGCACTTCGGAAGAAGAGCACCGACCTGGTCACGGGCTGTTGATGAGCCGTTGAATGCAGGTGATGTGTAGTATGCGTCCTCCTGCTCAAGACAGACCTTTGCGGACAGGGCTGTGACATAGTCACCGCCATCGGCGCTTGCAAGGAAGTCAGCATAGACTTCGTTCTGTGCGACTGACTTGATGACAGGGACATAACCAGATGCCATTCCGAACTCAGCCTGGAACTCGATTGTAGTTGTCAGGTACTTGACGAACAGCCATGAGGCCACGACTTCCTGGGGGTTTGCCTTGTCGAAGATACAGAGGCTCGGACCCTGTGAGATGACCTTTCTGTTGGTCTCTGAGACCTGCGGGATTGTCGCAATGCCGACCTCGAACGGATATGTTCCGTCAGCGCTCTTTGCCGGTCTCTGATATGTTGCACCTGCGGAGGAGCCGATTGACATGTAGCTTGTGACTCCTGTCGTTGATGTGAACAGACCTGATGTGTATGCGCCGTAGAGCTTCTGTGTTGTCAGATAACCCTTCTGGTACCAGTCGCGGAACATCTTGACGAACTCGATGTTCTTCTCGTTGTTGAACAGATAGTGAGGCTCGTTCGCGCTTGTGTACGGGCTGTTGTACTGCTCGCACATCGTGATGAACCAGTTGGCCTCTGAGTCATATCCGAGCGGGATTGAGTTCGGGTCAATGGCCTTGATCTGGGCGCAGACCTGCTCCATCTCAGCCCATGTTGTCGGGACCTTGATTCCGTTCTGGTCGAAGAATGTCTTGTTGTAGTACAGGACCTCTGTTGACTTTGAGAGAGGCATTGTGTACATCAGTCCGTCGCCGAACTGCTTTCCCTCATTGTAGTAACCCTCAATGAAGTCTGCTTTCTGCTCTGCTGTGAGTCCGAGGGGCTCTGTTGTGCCGTCAGCTCTCTTTGTCTCGATCTTGCTGTCGATCAGGTTGTCCAGTGTTGCGACAGCACCGGCCATGTTGTAAAGGGCAACGTGGTCAGGATAGCAGTAAGCGATGTTCGGCTGGCTGCCGACGAAGATCTGTGTGCTGATCTGGTCTCTGACATCATCATAGGAACCGATTGCCTCCCAAGAGACGTGGATGTTCGGATAGAGCTTGTTGAACTCGACGATGTAATCATCCAGTACCGTGCTGAGGTTGGTGCCCATGGTATGATAGAATGTGATTGTGACGTCACTTCCGTCATATCCTGTTGCAGGAACCTGGAAAGCCTTTGAGCTTGCAGCTGTCGGAGTTGCTGTTTCCTCGTCTCCGTTTGCGAAGACAGCGAAGAGAGCTCCGATGAGAAGCAGTGCAACTAGAAGTGTTTTCTTCATGTTATTTCTCCTTTCTATTTCTAGACTTACAGTCCATTATTAGCCTTTAATACCACTGCGGCTGACGCCCTTCATGATGTACTTCCTGAGGAAGATGAACACCAGGAAAAGCGGCGCCGAGACCAAAGCTACGGCTGCCATCTGAACCGGATAGTTGACGTCTCCTGTTGTGTCACGGAAGGCGTTTCTCAGTCCGTTGGTGACCATCCTGTGCTTTGCGTCGTTGGCGACCAGACGCGGCCAGATGTAGGAGTTCCATGCACCCATCATCTTAAGGATGGTGATGGAGATCAGCGTCGGCAGTGAGAGCGGGATCATGACCTTGCACAGGTACTTGAAGTCGCTGGTGCCGTCAACCTTTGCCGCCAGGTAGAGCTCGTTCGGGATCTGAAGGAAGTTCTGCCTCAGCAGGTAGATGTAGAAGACGCTGACAAGGAACGGGACGATCAGGACCGTGTAGGTGTTGATCCATCCGAAGTTCGTGACAGTGGTGTAGTTTGTGATCGTGAAGAGCTCGCCCGGGATCATCATGGTGGCCAGAAGTCCTGCAAAGAGGATGTTCTTGCCCTTGAACTCCAGCCTTGCGAATGCAAAGGCAGAGAGGATTGTGATCACCAGAGAGAGTATCGTTGATACAAGACCGACGATCATGGTGTTCAAAAACAGCCTGCCCAGGCTTGCCGCCTGGAATGCCTCGGCGTAGTTGCTGAACATGACCTGTCTGGGGAAGAATGTCGGGACGCTCAGCCTGTATTCTGTCAGGGTCTTCAGGGACGAGTTCAGCATCCAGTAGAACGGGAACAGGACTATGACTCCCATCAGGATCAGGAAGGCGTAGACCAGGACCTTGACAACCATGCCCAGCACGAGCTGCTTGGAGGTCTCTTTCTGCATGTTCTTCTCATGCATTATCTCAATGCGTTCTGCCATGGAGACCTCCTCAGTAATGGACACGCTTCTTGCTGACGTACAGCTGAAGCAGTGTCACTATCAGGATCAGACCGAAGAGGATCAGTGCCGCGGCACTCGCCCTTCCCTGGTTGTTGCTCGCAAGCGAGTCATATATGAATCCGACCATCGTGTTGAGCCTTCCGGCATCGTCCGCAGGACCCATTGACTCACCGAAGATACCTACGATGCTGGTGTACTCCTTGAAGCCGCCGATGAAGCCCGTGATGACAACGTATGCGATCATCGGAGACAGAAGAGGCACCGTTATGCGTGTGAATATCCTGCGCCTTGAGGTTCCGTCGACCTTGGCGGCATCGTAATACTGCTTGTTGACGCTCTGAAGGCCACCCAGGAGGATGAGGATCTTGAACGGGAGTGCGTTCCACACGATGTAGATGACCATGACGGTGATGTTCGCGGCATAGGTGGAGCCGTAGTTGATCCAGTTGACCGGCTTTCCGCCGAAGAACTCAATGACGTTGTTGATGATTCCGGCGGTGACTATGAGCTCGTTCTCCGTGCCGTAGAAGCTGCCGACTATGTTGAACATGGCCGCGAAGACCATTCCTATTGCGATTGAGTTCGTCACATACGGCAGGAAGAACACCGTCTGCAGGAACTTCTGGAGTCCCTTGATGGAGTTCAGTGCGACCGAGATCAGAAGCGCAAGCATCGTTGATACAGGAACAGTGATGAAACAGATGATGACTGTGTTCTTCATGCACTGTATGAACTTCTTGTACTTCAGGACCTTGGAGAAGTTGCCTATGCCGAACTTGAATGTCATTCCGCCCACAGCCTTGAGTCCGCTGTAGTCCACCAGGAAGGCCATGCGCACCGTGTTGATGATAGGCCATACCGTGAAGACCAGAAGCAGAACCAGAGCCGGTGAGAGGTAAATCCAGGCTTTCCAGGGATGCCTGCTTTCAACCATGCTGTTTGCCATCTCACTTCACCTCTTTCTGCTTTGCGCCCTTCTCGGTTCCGGTATAGATGCGCTCCTCCGTCTCCTTGTTGAAGAGGAAGATCTTGTTCTTCTTGATCGCGAACCTGACTGTCTCTGCCTCCGGGTCAATCGGGCTGTCAGCGTCTATGATCGCGCGGATGATCGGGTTCTGTGATGCGGGATTCGTGGCCACTACGCTGACATCCCTTCCCATGACCTCCACGTTCTCCATCTTGCATGAGAACGGGCCGTCATCCTTGAGGATAAAGCCCTCAGGCCTGATTCCGATATGGACCTCCTGATCCTCAACTCCAGGCACATCAAGGACAGCCTCTTCTCCGATGATCACCTTTCCGTCCTTGATCTTTCCGCTGAAGACATTGATCGGCGGTGTTCCGAGGAACTTGGCCACAAACAGGTTGGCAGGGCTGTTGTAGACATCCTGCGGCTTTCCGATCTGCTGGATGATTCCGAGCTTCATGACGACAATCATGTCGGAGATGCTCATTGCCTCTTCCTGGTCGTGAGTGACGAACACTGTGGTGATGTTCGTCTCCTTCTGGATCCTCTTGATCTCCTCTCTTGTCTGGAGCCTGAGTCTTGCATCAAGGTTTGACAGCGGCTCGTCAAGAAGAAGGACACGCGGCATCTTGACCAAGGCACGGGCAATAGCGACTCTCTGCTGCTGTCCGCCGGAGAGCTCGCTGGGCTTGCGGTCCATCAGCTCGTCTATCTGGACAATCTTGGCGCACTCATATGCGCGCTCAAGCATCTGCTCCTTTGTAAGCTTATCAGCACCCTTGAGGTTCTGCAGCGGGAACATGATGTTCTGTTTGACCGTCATGTGCGGATACAGGGCATAATTCTGGAACACAAGTCCAACACCCCTGTTCTCCGGAGGAAGAAGAGTGACATCGTCCTCTCCGAAGAAGATTTTTCCGCCGGACGGCTTCTGAAGTCCGCAGATCATGTAGAGCGTTGTGCTCTTTCCGCATCCTGATGGTCCGAGAAGACCGACCAGCTTTCCGTCAGGGATTGTGAACGTGAAGTTGTTGACGGCAACAACCTCCTCTCCCTTCACGTGTCTGCTGGGGAAAACCTTTGTCAAATTCTGTAGCTCGACTTTCATACCTGTATCCTTTTTGTGTATTCCTTTTGTCCTATTCATTCATGCGTCAGCGCATGTCCTGTTCTTCTCTGTCCGCTCCTCAATAAGGGCTCTTTGCCGCGATCTCAGCTGATTTCTGGGCCTTGTACTGAAGCATCGACTGCTCATCATCGAATATCAGCTGGCTTGCCATGTCCACAACCACGCAGTCGGAGATGATGTCATGGATCATCGACTTGGTCTTTGTGAAGCACAGAAGCAGAACCTGTCCTATCAGAAGAAGCCCCACGAAGATCAGCCCCATGATTCCGGGTCCGCCCATGATTCCTATGGCGTTGAAGATGATCATAAGTGCGATCAGGACGGGAATCATGGTCTCTATCACATACTTGCCCAGGAATGTCCTGATGAACAGTGAGACAGTCCTGATCCTGACTCCATTGACACGCATGACGGCAAGTCCGAATATCTTCTTGCCCACAGTCTGCCCGTTCTTCATTATCAGAGGGATGATGAACTCAATGACCATGAAGGCAAGGAAGACCGATATCGACACTATTGCGATGATCATCCTGACAATGACATTCAGGGCACGCATGATCTCAGGATCGTTGTTCATTGCATCGACGGCCGCATCGTAATTTGCCCTCTGGGAGTCAGACATGGCATCATAATCGGCCTGGTTGAGGATGCTGTCGAAATCCACCCCGTATTGCGCGGCATAACGGTCTATTCCGTCTGAGTACATATCGCTGTAGGTGTTGTAATGGAAGATGGCTGAGGCCGCAAACGCGAATCCGACTGCCAGGATTACGAGAAGAATTCCGTCAAGAATAAATGCGGAAGCCCTTTTGAGAAGGCTTCCTTTCTGAAGATCGTAAATCACCATTTCATACTACTATATTTTTCTAAGTGTAAGCAATATAATCTTGATTCAAATGGACTCTCAGAAAAACGGCAGATCACACAGATTACTTATCATCAATCCAGGCTCGACATCAACGAAGATCAGCGTCTTTGATGACCGCAAGTGCCTGTTCACCGAGAGTGTGTTCCACGATGCGCCGGAGCTACTGCGCTACCCCACCACAAATGACCAGATGCCTTTCAGGGCTGCCGTGATAGAGAGAATCCTTGAGAAACATTCTGTTCCGCTGTCATCGATTGACGTCTGGGTCGGACGCGGAGGCTGCGCATACTCCCAGAAGGCCGGTGTGATGGAGATTGATGAGCGCCTTGTCTCCGATACCGCGGCCGACAAAGGCGGAAGCGACCACCCTGCAAAACTGGGTGTGATGCTCGCCTATGAGTTCTGCGCCAAGTACGGCGGAAAGATGTATACACTGAACCCCACGAACGTTGATGAGCTGTGCGATTACGCACGTGTCACAGGCATCTCAGGCCTCTACAAGAGAGCTCAGACCCATGTCCTGAATCAGAAGGCTATTGCTAAAAAACACGCTGAGAGCATTGGATCAGGCTATGATAAGTGCTCCTTCATTGTCTGTCACATTGACGGTGGGATAACCATCACGGCCCACAAGAACGGCCGTATGATAGACAGCACAGAAGGCGCAGGCGGAGACGGTCCGTTCTCCCCCACCAGGCTCGGAAGCATCCCCGCTATGGAGATTGCTTCATTCATGGAGACTCACAGCCCCGAGGAGCTAAGGACCATGTGCTCACGCTCCGGGGGCTTTGTCAGCCACTTCGGGACCTCCAACGCAGCGACCATCCACAAGATGATGGATGACGGCGACCCCAAGGCCACCCTGATATGGAATGCCATGGTCTACCAGATCTGCAAGTCCATAGGCGCCATGGCCGCAGTCCTTGAGGGCAAGGTCGATGCCATACTGCTCACAGGCGGGCTTGTACGATATAAGGATATACCTAGTATTATCTCCCGCCGCTGCGCCTGGATCGCACATGTATTCACCTATCCCGGAGAGATCGAGCAGGAGGCCATGGCTGAGTCCGTGATGGACGTCCTGGAGGGAAAAACCAGTGCTTTCAGGTATACAGGTGAGCCTGTGTTCAAGGGTTTTCCTTGGGACAGATAAAAAAAGTAATATAATAAATTTCAGCGTTTGACATGGCTGGAATCGATGTTTTGTAATTTACTAAAGAAAAATAAAAAAATTTTTTGATATTTTTTCAACTTTTTTTTAAAAAAAATTGACAAACGGGTGGGTTTACTATATATTTAGATTTAGAAGATCATCTTGGGTTGTGCTCAAATGGAATCTGAGGAGAGAAAGCTTATGAAAAAGATATTGATATTATCTATTTCCTTTTTCATGGCACTCTTCTGCGCATTTGCTGTAGGTACGGATACAGTTACCTTCGACATTGTCTGGAGACATAATGTGAACGAGAATACCACCATTTCCCTCCGCGATTATTCTGGACAGAGCCAGTTGGCGAATGACACCAAGAATCTGGAAGGAATCACTACGCGACAGAATGTATGCATGATAAGGTATACCTCAAATGCCGGTGGCACTCACACACTTTCATACAGAGCAACATCACTCCAGACTGCAAACCATTCCAGTTCGGTCGGATACAAGTTGTATTTCACATATGATAATCAGGTTGCCGTTCTGGAGGTCGGTGATGACGTTGGAACAACATACCCGTCGGAAGCCAACAGCGTATACAACACCTTTGACATCCCTTATGGGTCTGCCTCATCTCAGACTTTTGAAGTTTTAGTGAATGCGGAACTGCCCCACGCTGAGGATATGCTGCTTGAGACCCAATATTCATCAACTGTAACAGTAGAGAGGGTTTCCATATGAAGAAAGGCATCCTTCTCCTAGTACTTCTTTCCATTTGTCTCTTTGCTTTTGCAGATACGCAGTCTTCTACTCAAGCAGCAACCCTTACTGACAACTCTTTTGTCATCAAAGCATATTACAAGGGAGCTGTTACAACCACTGTCTCGCTCATTGTTAAGGACTATGACACAAACAGACTTTATAATACAGAAGCTGTGGCGACTGATGAGAAACACGTCAGTAATGAAGGTACTATTTTTACATGGATAATGACTGGAACAGCCACCTCAAACCTTACGGTCTCATTCACATTCTCGACCCTGCAGGCAAAGGTCGGCAAAAAATATTACAGACCATCATATACATTGAAGATGTATCAGAACCCGACAAAAAGCCAGAACGGAAGAGAGCTGTATGACGGCATGTACAGCGCGAATTCCAAGACCGTCGGCACCTATACCAAGAATAACAAGAACAGCCAGTACACGGAGACAAATAACGTCCAGTACACTGGAACGGTTCCGGCTCCGGGAGGAAGCACTGGTCAAGGCACACAGATAAGCTATGATTACTGGCAGAAAACCGGATACTGTACACTGAACATTACAGACTATGAGAAGAACACCGCCGGATCCTATGAATACAGATGTTCTGTAACTGTGGAGTTTACAACACCATGAAAAGATTCTTACTTATTCTGATTACCATAGTTACATTCCTCCTACCCGTTTCCGCAATCTATGATCCATACACGACTCAGCAGGTTTCCGGATTCATAGACGACGTCACATACCTCTATGTCAGCCCATATAAGTATGCGGACGTCCAGTACCAGAACTACTACGGGATAGACCTCGATTACAATAATACAAGTAACGGACACAGGTTCCTGATCATGCCCACGGCCAATCCATTGACGACACCAGGCCTGCAGATTGGAACATTCAAGATCCTTGCCACATTCGTCACCAGCAGAAGACAAGCCACTCTGGTTGTAAGGCATGGAGAGCTCATACATACTATGGATTCCTCAGTAAAGCTTGACTATGAGCTTGGAGTACAGTATGCAATCAGTGATGGAGAATCCATAACAAGACCGCCTGCAACAATGTGCGTGAGCAACACGGATATGAGGATTCAGGTGGCAACCCCTATCGCCTCTGTTCTGGAAGGAAACATTTACTTCAGACTTGCTTCCGGAGTCTCGGCGACTAGGGCGGGACAGTATACGTCCTCTGTAACCTTCATTCTGGAGGTCCAATGATGAAACGTTTTCTAATTCTTATATTGCTTATTATACTTGTTCCCGTTTTGGCCTTCTCTGCAGAGAGTTTCTTTGTACTTGATGCAACGGATTGGGTTAGAAGTACAGGTTCTTACTACAGATACAACTTCCAGTCAGTTATGAATCTCAGTGATGTCTTCGAGCACCCTAATTATTCTAAATCAGACTATGACTCAAAGCTGAGCTCCGATAATGCAATTGCAGCGATTGGCGTTGCTGGCGTAAGTCACAATATCAGATACACCATTGACACCCATGGGGGCACATTCGTATCCCAGTCTGACCCATCCAAGTACAGGTCATATTACATCGTTGCAAGCCCAGATTACTCTGATACGACCGGATCTAGTATTAGCAGAAGTTTCTATAAGTATGATGTTGTAAACAACAGAGCAATCAGTGATTCGGAGTTGCTTCCAAGTACCAAAGATTCACCTATAATGACATATGTGACCCCAAAAACAGATGGATCGTATCAAAATATTAGTAGCTCATCAGATGATATTTACTCGTTCGGTCTTGACCTCTTCATCATCATGGATGAGCTGAGCAATAAGGATCTTACTCACATCTCTGAAAATGATGATTATATAGCCACAATAACAATCTCCTGGGAATGCTATCAGAATAATTGCCACAGCAACCATTCAGGCTCATTCGA
>JAEEGH010004678.1_pt1 | contig 34912 bp, 25 predicted proteins | sample 9134181 | NCBI WGS metagenome assembly JAEEGH01 (sample SAMN16246544, study PRJNA631951) | gut metagenome | biome: gut microbiome; feature: rumen; material: DP-attached | host: Bos | place: Iran: Karaj | collected 2018-10
CGATCCCAACCATATCGACCTTGAGCACGTCGCCGTGAGCCTCAAGCACTATATGGGCTACGGCGTTCCGCTCTCGGGCAAGGACCGTACCCCGGCCTACATCGCCGAGAACGACCTTCGCGAGAAATACTTCCGTCCGTTCAAGGAATGTTTCCAGGCCGGCGCACTCACAGCGATGGTGAACTCCGCCTCCATCAACGGCATTCCGACCCACGCCAACGCCCTGCTGCTCACCGGCTGGGCGAAAGAGCAACTGAACTGGGACGGTATGCTGGTGACCGACTGGGCCGATATCGACAACCTCTTCACCCGCGACCACGTCGCCGCTGACAAGCGCGCGGCTGTGGCGCTGGGCATCAACGCCGGCATCGATATGATCATGGATCCCTACGATCCCGAATGTGTGAACGTGATCGTCGACCTGGCGGAGAAAGGGGAGATACCGATGTCGCGTATCGACGACGCCGTGCGCCGTGTACTGCGCCTGAAGGTGCGCCTGGGCCTGTTCGACAATCCGACCTGGGACTGCGAGTATCCCGATTTCGCCTGCGAACGCTATGCGAAGGAATCGTACGCCGCCGCGGTTGAATCGGAGGTGCTGCTCAAGAACGAAGGCGTGCTGCCGCTCAAGGGTACGGAACGCATCCTGGTCACGGGCCCGAACGCCAACACGCTCCGCGCACTCAACGGCGGCTGGTCGTATCGCTGGCAGGGCTCTGCCGACGAATTCGTGCCGCAGTACAACACCATCCTCGAAGCCCTGCAGAAACGCTTCTCCCGCGTGAACTATGTTCCGGGCGTGGAGTATGTCGAGATTCCGATGGCCTGGCAGTATGAGAAGGCGACCGGCATCCAGCAGGCTGCCAGTGCGGCCCGCGCCGCCGATGTGATCATCTGCTGTGTGGGAGAGAATTCCTATTGCGAGACTCCGGGCAACATGGACGACCTGAACCTCTCGACCAACCAGAAGAACCTTGTGAAGGCCCTGTCCGCCACGGGCAAGCCGATCGTACTCGTGCTCAATGAAGGCCGTCCGCGCATTATCGGGGACATCGAGCCGCTGGCAAAGGCCATTGTCGACGTGATGCTTCCGTCGAACTATGGCGGCGACGCCCTGGCTGCGCTGCTCGCCGGCGACGAGAACTTCTCCGGCAAGCTGCCGTTCACCTATTCCAAGCACATCAATGCCCTGCATACCTACGACTACAAGGTCTCCGAGCACCGCGAGGTGATGGAGGGCTCCTACAACTACGACGCGGTGATGGACGTCCAGTGGCCGTTCGGCCACGGCCTCAGCTATACGACTTTCGCCTACAGCGATCTGACGGTCGACAAGACCTCCTTCGCGGCCGGCGACGTCCTGAAGGTTTCCGTCAAGGTGACCAATACGGGCGACCGCGCCGGCAAGGAGGCCGTGCTGCTCTACAGCTCCGACCTGGTGGCGTCGCTGATTCCCGACGTGAAGCGTCTCCGCGGTTTCGAGAAGATCGAGCTTCAACCGGGTGAGACGAAGACCGTCTCCTTCGAACTTCCGGCCTCTGAACTGGCCTTCGTCGGCGCCGACGGCAAGTGGCGCCTCGAGGAGGGCGACTTCCGGCTGGCCTGCAGCGGCCTGGGCGTGATGGTCAAGTGTACGGAAACCAAAGTCTGGGATACCCCGAACATTTGATGAAAACCCGGACTGATATCCTGCTGCAGGAGGTTGCCGATGTCCTGGAACACAATATCCTGGACTACTGGCTGGACGTGCGCGGACTGGAGGGCGTCATCCTGAACGCCCGGTATGTCTGGGCCTTTTCGGCAGCCTATTCGGCGCTGTCCAGGTCGGAATACCTGATTGCGGCGCGGGATGCCTGCGACCGTTTTCTGGCGCAGTACGCCGATCCCGTCAACGGCGGCGTCTATTGGAATGTCGCGCCCGACGGCACGCCGTCCGACGACAAGAAACAGCTTTACGCCCAGGGCTTCGCCATCTACGGCCTGAGCGAGTATTACAAGGTGACCAACAGCCAGGCGGCCCTCACGGCCGCCACCGCGCTCTTCCGGACGGTGGAGACACATTTCGCCGACCGGGAAAACGGCGGCTACATCGAAGCGTTGGCGCGCGATTTCTCCCCGTTGGAGGATATGTCCCTTTCGGCCCACGACATCAACGCCGACAAGACGATGAATTCACACCTCCATCTGCTGGAAGCGTATGCCAACCTGTACGGCGTATGGCCGGATCCTGCGCTGAAAGACGCGATCGTGTGGCTGCTCGATATCATCTGCCTGCGCGTCATGGCGCCGGACGGACATCTGCAGCTGTATTTCCGGCGGGACTGGTCGGTCCTGCCGGGCGCTGTCTCCTATGGGCACGACATCGAGACTTCCTGGCTGCTGCTGGAATGTGCCTTCGCTACCCGCGACATCGACGTGGTAAGCCGCGTGCGACCTTTCGCCGCCGCTCTGGGCTGTGCCGGCAACGAGGGCCTGATGCCCGACGGGTCGATGCGATATGAACTGCTGACGGACGGCACTTTCGACGATTCCCGCCAGTGGTGGGTGCAGGCCGAAACCGTCGTGGGCAATCTTTGGCTCTGGAAGTACCACGGCGACGATGCCGGAGCCGACCGTGCCCTGGCCTGCTGGGCCTACATCCGCGACCATCTGGTCGACCGCCGGGGCGGAGAATGGTACTGGGCCATCCTGCCCGACGGCTCGCCCGACCTGTCCCAGCCCAAGGCGGGCTTCTGGAAGTGCCCGTATCACAACACCCGTATGTGTCTTGAAGTATTGAAATTGTTTGAATTATGATCATTTCTGTTTCCATTGCAAGACCGTCTGCGCCCACGCAGCCGTGAGTGGGAGGGGCCCAAAGCTTGCTTTGGGAGGGATAGGCCCCGGAGGGGCCGTAGTCTTGAAATGGAAACAGAAATGATAAAGAATCAGTCTATGGCAAAACTATCTGAGAAATTGGGATATGCCCTGGGTGACGCTGCGGCAGGCGGCATTACCTGGAAGGTGATGTCCATCGCTTTTCCGCTGTTTTTCACCAATATTTTCGGCCTTACCGTGGCCGATACGGCGGCGCTTATGCTGGTCGCGCGCCTGTTCGACGTGATTACCGATCCGGTGATGGGCGCCATCGCCGACCGGACACAGTCACGCTGGGGTACGTACCGGCCGTGGCTTATTTTCGGCGCCATTCCGCTGGGACTCGTGTTCGCCCTGCTGCTCTATACGCCCGACCTGGGTCCCGCCGGCAAACGCATCTATGCCTATACGCTTTATCTGTTGATGATGGTCGTCTATACCGCCGTCAACGTGCCGTACGGCTCGCTGCTGGGCGTGATGACGGCCGATGACAATGAGAAGAACCAGTTCTCGTCGTACCGGATGGTCGGTGCCTACGCGATGGGATTCATCACGTTGTTGTCGTTCCCGTATCTGCAGAAGATGGTGGGCGGATCGGAATCCCATCAGTATGCCGTACTGGGTGTGGTGCTTGGCGCGCTGGCCGCGCTGGGCACGCTGGCCTGCGGCCTGCTGACGAAAGAGCGCCTGAAACCCGTCCGGGCCGAGAAATTCAGTTTCAAACCCTTTGCCGACCTGTTCCGCAACAAGCCCTGGATCTATCTGACGCTCATCGGCATCTGCACCAATTTCTTCAACGGGTTCCGCTATGCGGTGGCCGGCTATCTGCTGGAGTACTGTCTGCACGGCGACGTCACCGTCTCGGGCCTGATCATCAATTATACGGTGTTCATGACCTTCGGCGAGGTGACCTGCATGATCTTCGGCGGCCTGTCGCCCCGCTTTACGAAGTGGGTCGGGTCGAAACGCAAGGCGTTCGCCTGGGCGGCTGTCATCTGCGCCGTGACCTCCATCGGCTTCTTCTTCATCCCGATGGATCCGAAATACATCTGGCTGATGGTTGCGACGGTCATCCTCACGTCCGTGGGCATCGGCCTGTACTCGCCGCTGCTATGGTCGATGTATGCCGACGTGGCGGACTATGCTACCGAGAAGAACGGAACGTCCTCCACAGGCCTGATCTTCTCGTCGGGCACGATGGCCCAGAAGTTCGGTTCGGCCATCTCCGGTGCACTTGTGGCCCTGTTCCTGGGCTTTGCCGGCTTCATTTCCGGCACCGATCCCGCCACGGGGCAGACCGTCGTCACGATTACGAACGAGCCGGCCGTCCAGCGGATGATCTGGGCGATCTTCTCGCTCTTCCCGGCGGCCATCGCCCTGCTGATCCTGCTCCTGCTCCGCCTATATCCCATCAAAAAGTAATTTACCTGTTATCGCGATGAATTCCTACGGACATTTTGACGATGCTTCACGTGAATATGTCATCACGCGGCCCGATACGCCCTGGCCCTGGATCAATTATATGGGGACAGGGGATTTCTTTTCCCTGATATCCAATACGGCCGGAGGCTACTGTTTCTGCAGGGACGCCAAATTCCGGCGTATCCTGCGCTATCGGTACAACGGCGTGCCGATGGATGCGGGCGGACGCTATTTCTATATCAAGGACGGGGATACCCTCTGGAACCCGGGCTGGAAGCCCTGCAGGACGCCACTGGACTTCTATGAATGCCGTCACGGAATGGGCTATACCCGTATCTGCGGGGAGAAGGACGGCCTCCGGGCGGAATCGCTTTTCTTCGTGCCGCTGGAGCACCGCTGCGAAGTGCACCGGGTGAAATTGTCCAACCGGTCCGACCGCCCGAAGACGGTCCGGCTGTACGCTTTCATCGAATGGTGCCTGTGGAACGCTTCGACCGATATGGAGAACTTCCAGCGCAACCTCTCCACCGGAGAGGTGGAAGTCCAGCCCGATGCCATCTATCACAAGACGGAATACCGGGAGCGTAGGAATCACTATGCCTTCTACGGCGCGAACCGCCCTTTCGACGGATTCGATACCGACCGGGAGACCTTCCTGGGAATGTACAACGGCTTTGACGCTCCCGTGCAGGCGCTCGCCGGCACGTCCGGGAATTCGGTCGCCCACGGCTGGAGCCCGGTCGCTGCGGAGCGTTTCGATCTGGAACTCGCTCCCGGCGCGACGGAGGAACTGATCTTCGTCCTCGGTTACGTAGAGAATCCCGCCGACGCAAAATTCTCCGCTCCCGGCGTCATCAACAAGACGGCGGCCCGGGAAATGCTGGAAGCCTATTCCACCGGCGTCCGGGTGGATGCCGCCTTCGCAGCCCTGCGTGCGTATTGGGACGATTTGCTGGGCCGTTTCACGGTGGCATCGGACGTTCCGGAGCTGGACCGGACGGTGAATGTCTGGAACCAGTACCAGTGTATGATCACCTTCTTTATGAGCCGCAGTGCCAGCTACTTCGAGAGCGGAATCGGGCGGGGGATGGGATTCCGCGACAGCAATCAGGATCTCGCGGGCATCGTGCATATGATCCCTGACCGGGCTCGGCAGCGCATCCTCGACATCGCAGCGACCCAGTTCCCCGACGGCGGCTGCTATCATCAGTACCAGCCCCTCACCAAACGCGGCAACAACGACATCGGAGGCGGTTTCGGCGACGACCCCCTGTGGTTGATCTTCGGAACGGTGGCTTACCTGAAGGAGACGGGTGATTTTTCGATTCTCGACGAACCCGTGCCGTTCGACAATGTCCCGGGCAGCGAAGTTTCGCTGCTGGAGCATCTGAAGATTTCGTTCCGGCGTGTGGCCACTGGCCTGGGTCCCCACGGACTCCCGTTGATCGGCCGCGCCGACTGGAACGACTGCCTGAACCTGAACTGCTTCTCCCTCGATCCGGACGAATCTTTCCAGACTACCGAAAACGTAGCCGGCGGACAGGCTGAGTCGCTGATGATCGCCGGGCTGTTCGTAGCTGAGGGAAAGGATTTCGCCGAGTTGCTGGAGCGGCTGGGCGATGCCGATGCCTCGTCAGTGCGCTCTGCGGTCTGTGCGATGGAAGATTCCGTCAAGAAGCACGGCTGGGACGGCGAATGGTTCCTGCGGGCGTATGATTTCCACGGCGGCAAGATCGGTTCCCGCGAATGCGACGAGAGCAAGATCTTCATCGAGAGTCAAGGCTGGTGCGCCATGGCCCGCATCGGCGCCGGCGAAGGACTTTGCGACAAGGCCCTGGATTCGGCCGTGAAGCATCTGGAATGTGAGCACGGACTTGTACTGAATGCCCCGGCCTTTTCATCGTATCTGTACCAATACGGAGAAATCAGTTCCTATCCGCAGGGTTACAAGGAAAACGGCGGCATCTTCTGCCACAACAATCCCTGGGTCATTATCGCCGAAGCGATGGCCGGCCACGTAGAAGACGCGTGGCGGCATTATACCAAGATTACCCCCGCATTCGGGCGGCAAAGCCACGACCTTCGCAAGGTGGAGCCCTATGTCTTCTGCCAGATGGTGGCCGGCGCGGAAGCCGCGCGTCCCGGCGAGGGCAAGAACAGCTGGCTGACCGGCACCGCCGCCTGGACCTGGAAATGCGTGAGCGAGTTCATTCTGGGCGTAAAACCCCAGTATGACGGGCTGCTCATCGAACCCTGCATCCCGCTCAGGTATGGGACCTACCGGATACACCGGCGTTTCCGTGATGCTGAGTACGACATTACTATCCGTTGCACGGACGGCGGCCCCGGCAAGGTGTTCATCCCCTACAGTCCGGGGGGGCACGTGCTTGAAGTGACCGTTTAGAACTTCTTCCGTCCTTCTGCCCTTTTTCCGCTGCAATGTACGCACTTGTCGGTCAGGGCTTTACATAAGATGATCCCCCTCGTTTTGAGAGGGATTATCTTTTATAAGCGCCTGAATATCAGGTGTGTACATTGCAGCGAAAAAAGGGTTATTTGTCTCGCTGGAGCTCCTCGATCTGGTTGAGGAGCTCGTCGGCGGCGTTGAGTTGGTCGCGGCGGAGCTTGAAGCCCAGGAGACCGCCGAGGATGACACCGGTGACAATGCCGGCGAGGAAGCCGTAGCGGAGCATCGGGTCGATGCCGCTTCCGTTGCGGAACAGGTCCCAGCAGAGATAACCGACCCAGACAATGATCATCGGGATGGCGAACTTGATCCATTCGGCGTGGATCTTCTTGAAGCGGGTGAGCTCCTGCGTGGCCGTCACCAGGTCGCGGTCCATCTGCGGGATGTGGCGGTTGGTCAGGATCGTGGCGACGATGCAGACCAGCATCAGGACCCAGGTGAAGATAATGAACCCCATAGAGACGCCGTAGATGCGGAGGGCAGGCATCATCAGCATGGCGGCGGCGCCGAAGAGAATGGGCAGGTTGGCCTTGAAACGGAGACGGCTGGCGGTCTGGCTGCAGGACTTCTTGAGAATCCGTTCGTTGACGATCTTCTGGTTGTCGAGTTTGTCGCGGAGCTGCTGCATCTGCTCCTGCATTTCACGGAGGGTGGTATCGTTGTTTTCCATAATTACTGCATCTTTTTGAGTTGTTCCTTGATTCGTACAAGCCGTACGGAGACATTCTTGGGCGTGATGCCGACAATCTGTCCGATTTCCTCGTAGGAGAGATTCTCCAGCCAGAGGAGGACGATGGCCCGGTCGAAAGGGCCCAGCTTGCCGATCCGCTCCCGGAGGAGGCCGATCTGCCGGGTCTCTTCATCCCGGTCGTCGAAGAGATCGATGTCGAGCGAGAGGGGCTCGGTCCTGAGTCCGCGCTTCTTCTTCCGGTCGAAGGAAATGCAGGTGTTCAGGCTCACTTTCCAGATCCAGGTGTTCAGCGCGCTGTCACCCCGGAAGGTTCCGGAACCCTGCCAGAGGTGGATGAGGATTTCCTGGAAAAGGGCGGCCACTTCGTCGCGGTCGGTCGAGAACATATAGCAGACGGTGTAGATCGTCCCCTTGTGTTCCCGGATCATCTTCTCAAATTCACGTTCGGTCATAGTCTCTCAACTTGTTTCTGCCCATAAGACGCAGTTTCGCTCCGAAAACTACAGAAATGTCAGGAAAAATTTCAAAGGGGGTAAATCTTCGCCCCGATGAAGTCGATCAGGTCCTGGGGAGCGATCTTCAGTTGCAGGCCGCGGATGCCGGCGCTGACATAGATATAATCATAGAGGAGGGCACTTTCGTGGATGAAAGTGGGAAAGGGCTTCTTCATCCCGATGGGCGAGCAGCCACCGCGGATGTAGCCCGTGGTGGGCAGAAGCTCTTTCACGTGCAGCATCTCGCAGTTCTTGTTGCCCGAGATCTGTGCCGCCACCTTCAGGTCCACTTCGAAGTTGCCCGGAATCACGCAGACGAAGAAGCCGTTGCGGTCGCCGCGGAGCACCAGGGTCTTGAACACCTGCTCGATGTCCTCGCCCAGCTGCTCCGCCACGTGTTGTGCGGCCAGGTCGCTCTCATCCACCTCGTAGGGAACAAGTTCATACGCGATGCCGGCCGCGTCGAGCAGCCGGGCGGCATTGGTCTTGGCCGGAGCGTTATCCTTCTTCGCCATCTTCGTGCAGGTGCAGGTCGGAGTAGGTGAGGACCAGCCGCAGCACCTGGCCATAGTTCTTGGTGCCGTCGGCGATGTGGTTGCTGCGGAGGAAGAAATCGTAGAATCGGCGCTGGGCTTTTGCGAGAGCGTCCCAGCGGAGCTCCTTCCAGTGGAGCTGCGACAGCTCCAGGTCGAGCCGGACCTCAGGTCGCAGCGTGTCGGCCCAGGCCTGGAAATCCTCCTCTCCCAGAAGCGAACGGATGTTGCCCGCTACGTAGGTAAGGAGCATATACCAGGCGGCGTAGCGTATGGTCTGGTCGTCGGCGTGCCGGCAGTTCTCGAAAGCCCAGAAGTTCGCTTCCGCCTCGTTGCTGATGCCCAGCACGTGGGCGTATTCGTGTGCGAAGACGAAAGGATATTCCACGGGCGAGACGTCACGGTTGACGTGCATCTCGTCGAAGAACGGGCCGATGAAGCCCAGGACGCCTACGGCAGAGAACAAACGGTTGAACATCAGGCGTTTCGGATGCTGCCAGGGTTTGGGCTGACAGAGTCCGCATTCCGCCGGGAGAGCGGCGTACCAGGCCTTGACGTGCGCATCCACGGCGGCTTCGTCAACCGATTCCGCGTCGCACCAGTTCTCGTTGAGCTGCCGGGCGAATTCCGTGAGGAACTCCTGGAATTCCGCCTCCTCATAGGGCATAGGCATCGAGCCGAGCCGTGTGTGGAGGTCGCTGCGCGAATAGTTCAAGCCCCAGCCTGCGTAGAACCAGACATAGATGCCGAGCAGCAGCGCCGCCTCCTTCAGCAGGCATTTCCACCAGCGCTCCTTTTTCCGGATGGCCCGTATGATCAACCAGATGAAGATGACAACGGCCAGGATGACGAGCCATTCCGTGAGCGAGCCCCTGAACGGGGAGGCCACCCACGACAATGAGGCGGAGATGCCCGGGTAAAGCCGGGTTGCGTAGAAATCGGCGAAGTTTCCCACTAGCTGAAGATGCTCTTCAGGATTTCGGTCGTCACCTTGCGGGCGGCAGTATTGACGGCGGTCTTCGTGGCTTTTTTGGCGGCGGTCCCGAGGGTGGAGGAACTCTTCTTCGTGGTCGTGCTCTTTTTTGTGGAAGTGCTCTTCTTGGCCGTGCTGCTCTTGGTGCTTTTGCCGCCGATATTCTTGGCGATACGGGTGCCGGCGCTGCGGGCGAAGCTCGTGGCTGCGGCCGCGATCATCGTGCCGAGGATCGTCCGGCCGACCCCTTTCTTGGAACTTTTGGCTTTTTTCTCTTTCTCGCGCTCCTTTTCCTTCAGCTCTTTTTCTTTCTGTTTCTCGAGGGCCTTGCGCTCTTTTTCCGCCTCTTCCTCGGCTTTCTGTGCGGCTTCGGTAAGCATCTCATAGGCGCTCTCGCGGTCGAAGAACTTTTCGTAGTCCTTGAGTTTGGCGGGTGCGGCGGCCTGGATGTCCATCCGCTGGCCGGGTGTGATGGCGCCGATCTGACTCAGCGGGAAGAGGATCTTGGCGCGTTCGACCACGCTGGGCGCACCCTTTTCGTCGAGGAACGAGACGAGGGCTTCGCCGGTGCCCAGGTCGAGGATGGCGTCTTCCGTCTTGAAGGCGGGATTGGCGCGGAAGGTCTGTGCGGCGGCGCGGACCGCCTTCTGGTCCTGCGGCGTATAGGCGCGCAGGGCGTGCTGCACGCGGTTGCTCAGCTGGGCGAGGACGTTGACGGGTACGTCGCTCGGCACCTGGGTGATGAAGTAGATACCCACGCCTTTCGAACGGATGAGACGGATCACCTGCTCGATCTTGTCGACAAGGGCCTTTGAAGTGCCGTCGAAGAGCATATGTGCCTCGTCGAAGAAGAACACGAATTTCGGCAGGTCGAGGTCGCCCACCTCGGGGAGAGTGGCGTAGAGTTCGGTCATCAGCCACAGGAGGTAGGTGGAGTAGAGTTTCGGGTTGAGCATCAGTTTGTCGGCGGCCAGGACGTTCATCACGCCGCGGCCGTTCTCGACGGCGAAGAGGTCGTTCACGTCGAAGGCCGGTTCGCCGAAGAACTTGTCACCGCCCTCGCTTTCGATCTGCAGCACGGCGCGCTGGATGGCGCCGACGCTCGCCGGGGCGATGTTGCCGTACTGGGTAGTGAACTGGGCGGCGTTCTGGCCCACGAAGTTGAGCATCAGTTTGAGGTCTTTCAGGTCGATGAGCAGCAGGTTGTTGTCGTCGGCGATGCGGAACAGGGCGTTGAGCACGCCGGCCTGGACCTCGGTAAGTTCCATCAGCCGGGCGAGCAACTGCGGACCCATCGCCGAGACGGTGGCGCGCATCGGGAAGCCCTGTTCGCCGAAGACGTCGAAGAAGCGGGTAGGGCAGCCGGCGAACTGCGGGTTTTCGATGCCGAATTCGGGCATTCGTTTTTCAATGAAGCCGCTGAGCCGGCCCGGCTGGCTGATGCCGCTCAGGTCGCCTTTCATATCGGCCATGAAGCAGGGTACGCCGGCCTGGGAGAAGGTCTCGGCCAGGACCTGCAGGGTGACGGTCTTGCCGGTACCGGTGGCGCCGGCGATCAGGCCGTGACGGTTGGCCATATTGCCGACCAGGTTGATGTTTCCGTTGTCGCTGTGCGCGATGTAGAGTTGTCCGTCTTTAAGCATATCGTTCTGTTTTTATATTCTAGATGAATTTCAGGCAGCTGCCGTCGGGGCTGACGTCGAGGGTGACTTCACGGCCGAGATAGAGACTGTAGTTGGGGTGCTCGTGGCCGCTTTCGAAGCCGAAAAGAACGGGCTTGTCGAGCGGGGCCATATATTCGTTCACCAGGTCGATCGCCTTGCGCTGCCACTCGTCCTCGCCGCTGGTGTCCGTGAACTGGCCGATGATGATACCCTTCGCGCGCTCAAAAGCGCCGCCCTGCTGCAGGGTGAGCAGCATCCGGTCGAGATTGTACATCCGTTCGTCCACATCCTCCAGGAAGAGTATGCTGTCTTCGTCGAGATGATTCTGCCACGGCGTGCCGAGACACGATACGAACAGGCTCAGATTCCCGCCCACCAGTCGGCCGCGGGCCTTGCCCGTCTTGCTGAACGGGTGCGGTGCCGTGCGGTACGAGCGTATCTTGCCGAAAAGCGCCTTTCGCAGTGACGCCTCACTGACACGGGATCCGTCGCCTGTGTCAGGCCCGATCGTGCTGGGCATAGCCCCGTGGATCGACTCGATGCCGTGGCTCTGCAACAGCGCGTGGAAAACGGTGATGTCGCTGAAGCCCACCAGCCATTTCGGATACCGGTCGAAGAGACTCAGGTCGAGCGCCCGCACGGTGCGCATCGAGCCGTAGCCGCCTCGGAACGAGATGATGGCCTTGACTTCGGGATCGAGCAGCGCTTCCGTCAGATCGGCCGCACGGTCGGCATCGCTGCCGGCGAACTCGCCGGGAGCGCTGTCGTACAGATGCTTGCCCGTCTTCACGCGGAGACCCCACGATTCGAGCATTTCTTTCCAGTAAAGCGTTTGCCGGCTCTTCTCGCTCAGCGAGGAGGCCAGGGCCACCACGGCGACGGTGTCGCCTTCCTTCAGGTATTCAGGGCGGATGTAGGCTTTCATGTTTTTTTGTCTATCCCTCAAAGATAATCAAAATAAATGGTAAATTTGTAACAAAATGTACCGTCCGTCATGAAGAAGCTTCTCCCGAAACTGCTGGCGCTGGTGCTCGTCCTCGCGGGCGCCGTGCTCTACTATGTCTTCGACCATCGCTCCGTCGAACCCGACGACCCCGCCGCCCCCGTCGTCAATCCCGGCCGGGTGAGCACCGATGTGCCCTCGAACGTCGCCTCGCTGATGGAAGTCCCGGACCTTTCGGAATCGTACAGCCCCATAGTCCCCCACAAGGCCTATGTGTCGTCATACAACGAGGAGACGCTGATTCCCGACTGGGTGGCCTATGAACTTACCGCCGATGAAACGGGCGGCACGGAATCGCGCGGCGGCATCGAGTTCCGTATGGACCCGACCCTTCGGGGTGTCACCCAGGCCATGCGCGAAGACTATTCCGGCTCCGGCTGGACCAAGGGCCACCTGATGCCCGCGGCCGACGCGGCCTTCAGCACCACCACGATGGGCGAGACCTTCTACTTCACCAACATCTGCCCGCAGGACGAAACCCTCAATGCGGGTGACTGGGCCTATCTCGAGAAACGCGTCCGGCAGTGGGCAAACCGCTATGGCCACATCTGGGTGGTGACGGGCCCCATCGTGGGCGAGAACCGCTACGGCACGATCGGCGACCGCGAGGTGGTGGTCCCCGACTCCTTCTTCAAGGCCCTGCTCATCCAGAAGAAAAACGGCTCCTACAGCGCCATTGCCTTCGTGATGGACAACGACGACGAACGCTATTATCTGAAAGACTGTTATCTGACTGTCGACGAACTGGAAACGCTCACCGGTTTCAACTTCTTCCCGCTGCTCGACGACAAGATCGAGGAAAAAGTCGAAAGCACGGTCCGGCTTTCCGACTGGGGCATCCGATAATCATGGCCGGTTTCAAAGTCAGCGAACCCGTCACGACTCCTCCGGCCGTTTTTGCGTCGGAGCTGCAGCGGAAGGTCTATGAGACTTTCGCCGCGCTCGGCATTTCCTTCACCCGGGTGGATACGGATCCCGGCATCACGATGGAAGACTGTCAGCATATCGACGCGAAGATCGGCGTGCGCATCGTCAAGACCATCTTCCTGTGCAACCGCCAGCAGACGGAGTTCTACCTGTATGTCACGACCGACGACAGGCCTTTCGTCACGCGGGAATTCTGCAGTGCGCTGGGCATTCCCCGCGTCTCGTTTGCTTCTGCCGGGAAACTCTGGGACCTGACCGGCGTCCTGGTCGGCGCCACGACGCTGCTGAGCGCCGTTCTGCCGCAGGCGGTCTCCGTCCATCTGGTGATGGACCGGAGTGTTGCGGATTCCGACTGGTACGCCTGTACCGACGGCACCGCCACCTGTTTCGTGAAGATCCGGACCCGGGACCTTCTGGAAAAATACATTCCTTTCACGGGTCACACCCTGACACTGATCTGATACGGCGATGATTATCCTCATTACAGGCATTTCTTCGGGCTTCGGGCTCGCGATGGCGCGGCAGCTGAATGCTGACGGGCATACGGTTTACGGAACGGTACGGCGCGACGTGGAACAGCTTCCCGGCGTGCATTATCTTCGCGCCGACGTGCGTGATACGGCGTCCGTGCAGGCCGCCGTCGACGTGGTGCTTGCAGCGGAAGGACGCATCGACGTGCTCATCAACAATGCCGGAATGGGTATCGGCGGTCCGGTCGAATTCGCACCCGAGGCGGACGTTCAGCTGCAGATGGACACGAACTTCATGGGCCAGGTGCGATTCGCGCAGGCCGTACTGCCCGCGATGCGGAAGCAGGGGAGTGGCAAGATCTTGTGTTTCAGCTCTATCGGCGGCGTGATGGGCCTCCCGTTCCAAGGCTTTTATTCGGCCAGCAAGTTCGCGGTCGAGGGTTTCTGCGAAGCCCTGCAGATCGAGGTCCGGCGCCACGGCATCCAGGTCGTGCTCATCGAGCCCGGCGACTTCTCCACCGGTTTCACGGCCGCCCGCATCAAACAGGTCTCCGATGCCGCTGTCGCGGCCTATCCTTCGCTCCGCCGGTCCGTAAGCAGTTTCGAAAAAGACGAGCAGACAGGTCTCAAGCCGGAGTATCTCGCCCGCAAGGTCGCGAAGATCGTCCGCAGCAGACACCCGAAGTTCCGCTACGTCATCGCCACATTCATCCAGAAACTTTCCATCCCCCTCAAGCGCATCCTCCCCGCCCGCACCTTCGTACGCGTGCTGTCGCTGTTCTACGATGTGAAATAGGCCGGTGCCCGTTGCAAAGGCGGGAGCGTTATTTCCTAAAAAAGCATTATCTTTACGGGAAGAAGATAATCAATCATCAATCCTATGTATTGGATCCTGTTTATCGGAGTCGCCCTGCTGAGTTATGTGGTGCAGGCCTCCTTCCAGAAAAATTTCCAGAAAGCGTCGCAGCTGCCCCTGCTCAACGGAATGGCCGGACGCGAAGTCGCGGTGCGGATGCTTTCCGACCACGGCATCCATGACGTGAAGGTCACATCCACGCCGGGCCAGCTGACCGACAATTTCAACCCTACGAACAAGACGGTGAATCTGAGCCAGGCAGTCTATGCCCAGACCAATGTGGCGGCTGCCGCGGTGGCCGCGCACGAGTGCGGCCACGCGGTGCAGCACGCCACCGGCTATTTTCCCGTGAAGCTCCGTTCTGCCCTGGTTCCCGTGGTTTCGGTCAGTTCGCGGCTGGTTCCGATCGTGTTGCTGGTGGGTATGCTGCTGATCAATATTTTCCCGCAGATTATGTGGATCGGCATCGGCCTGTTTGCCCTGACCACCTTGTTCAGTATCGTCACGCTGCCGGTCGAGATCGACGCGAGCCGGCGGGCGCTCGCCTGGCTGAACCAGGCCGATATCATCGACCCGTCGAATGCCGATGAGGCCCGGGGTGCCCTGCGTTCTGCCGCTTACACCTATGTCGTGGGCGCCCTCAGCTCGCTGGCCACGCTCATCTATTATCTCTCCATCTTTACCGGAAGAAAATAAGATTCTGTATGAAACGCCTATTCCTCATTTCGCTGGCCTTGCTGGCAACCCTTTCGGCCCAGGGGCAGACCGCCCTTACCGGCAAGCGCTTCACAGAAGCGCAGCTGCTGAACGATTTCCCCGAAGGACTCGTCAAACCGGCTCCGTTCCCGACGGGTTTCGCGGCTGACGGGTCGCTGCTCTACTCCGTGGGACGCGACCGTTTCGCCTGGGCTCCCAAGACCGGCGTCGCTTCGCCGGTCCCGCAGAAGCCGCGTCTCAAGGCCGCGAACATCGAGAACCTGGTGCCCGGCTGGGTCAATCCCACCTGGTCGCCCGATTCCACGAAGATCGCCTATACGCTGGACAACGACCTCTATTCGATTGACGTGCATTCCCGCCACATCGTGCGCCATACCTACGATGGCAGCGACCTGATCCTGAACGGTTACGCCTCCTGGGTGTACTACGAGGAAATCTTCGGCCGTCCGTCGATGTACCGCGCTTTCTGGTGGTCGCCCGACAGCAAGGTCATCGCGTACTACCGTTTCGACAATTCGAAAGTCCCGATGTTCCCCATCTACTCCGCCAAGGGCAAGCACGGATCGCTCAACCAGACGCGCTATCCGAAGACGGGCGATCCGAATCCCGAGGTGAAACTGGGCTTCGTGTCGGTGAAGGGCGGAGAGACCGTCTGGGCCGACTTCGATCCGAAGGAAGACCAGTATTTCGGCACGCCCTTCTGGAGCGGCGACGGCACGAAGCTGATGGTCAGTTGGATGGACCGTGCCCAGGACAACCTGCGGCTGTATTCCGTCACGCCGCAGACAGGCAGCAAGGTGCTTGTGTACAAAGAGCATCAGGACAGCTGGATCGACTGGATGGAAGATATGCTTTTCACCAAGGAAGGTATCTATATCGTACGCGATTTCACCGGTTGGCAGCAAGTCTATTTCCTGTCGTACGACGGCAAGCGCTTCGAGCAGTTGACATCCGGGCAGAACTGGGGCGTCCATCTGCTGAAAGTGGACAAGAAACACTTGTTCTTCACGGCCAAGCGCGAGGCCACCACGCGGGTGGACATCTACCGGATTGATTTGAAGAGCAAAGAATTGCAGCGGATTTCCTATGGGGCGTATAATTTCTCGGGAGCCGTCGTTTCGGATGACGGGAAGAACGTTGCGGCACTGCTTTCGAACTATCGCACGCCGACACAGCTGGTTTATATCACGGTGCCGTCCAAGGGTGACGTCGATCCGGCCAAGCACGTGCAGGTCGTCTATGATTCGAAAGGCCCGAAGTTCGGCGACTATGCCATCGCGCTGCCCGAACTGGTGTACATCACCACCCGCGACGGCGTGCGGATTCCGGCGGCGGTGACCTGGCCCGTCGATTTCGACAAGAACAAGCGTTATCCCGTGAAAGTCAACATTTACGGAGGTCCCGACAATCCGCAGGTGCGCGAAGGCTGGCGCGGCCTTTCGATGAACAGCCAGTGGTGGGCCAATCACGGTGTGATACAGGTGACGCTCGACAACCGTGCCGGTGGCCACTATGGCAAGAAAGGCGTGGAATCGGTGTATCGCTATCTCGGCATTCTGGAGTTGCAGGATTTCTGCGACGGTATCGACCATTTCCGCAAGATGCCTTTCGTCAACGAGAACAAGATCGGCGTCGAAGGCTTCTCGTTCGGAGGCACGATGACCGCCCTCTGCGTGACCGAGGGCAACGAGCATTTCCAGTACGGCATCGCCGGCGGCGGCGTCTACGACTGGGGCCTCTACGACACGCACTACGGCGAGCGTTATATGGACCGTCCTCAGGACAATCCCGACGGTTACGCCAAGAGCCGCGTCATTGACCGTGTGGGCAACTACCGCGGCGATGCGACCAATATGCTCCGCCTGACTCACGGTACCGGCGACGACAACGTCCACTTCCAGAATTCCCTCCAGCTGATTGAGCAGTTCCAGAAAGACCACAAGGACTTCGAACTGATGATCTATCCCGACGGCATGCACGGCTACCGCGGCGACCAGGGCGTCCACTCCTCCCTCCAGGACTACAAGTTCTGGTACCGCTACCTCCTCGAGCAACCCCTCCCGGAGATATTGTTCGACTATTTTAAAAAGAAATGATGATTTGCCCGGCTTCGGCCGGGCTTTTTTTGCCCGCTAGGGCCGGCAGACGATGAGGACTTTCTGTCGGTCGGAGAGCGTGGTGGCGAAGGCGTGGGTGGGGCCGCCGGTAGGGATGTTGAGGCGGTGGCGGAGGGCGTCGGTGTCGAGGGGAAAGTTGAGGGCGGTCAGATCGATGCGGTCGTAGCGCTGGTGAAGGGCTTTGATGGTGGCTTTGTTCCAGGGGAGAACTTCGGTGACTTCGAAGGTTTTGCCGGGGAAATCCGGCGTGGGGGTGTCGCCCGTATAAAGATGGGTGCTGGGCGCGAGTTTGGTCAGGCCGAAGCGGGCGGAAAGCAGACGGAAAGCACCGGCTTTCCGCAAAGCTTTGGAGGGCTGGAACAGATATCGGCCGATGGTGTCGGCGTAACGGACTTCGGCCTCAGGCTCTTCGTCAGGTGTGAATTCGAAGCGGATGCCTCCGTCGACGGCTGCGATCTTCGGGTCGGCTTGCCGTCCGGTCTTCATCAGCAGGAGGATTTCCTTGACTTCGCCTCCGGCGGCGACTACGTGGAGTTCCCGGATTTCCGGGAGCTGCGAAAGGGTACGGGTGATGTCGGCCATCGGGGAGATTTTTGCCAGGACGCAGTCGGCTTTCTCGAGCAGCAGGGGTAAGATTTCCAGCAGGTTGGGTTCGCAGTCGGCGATGTCGTAAAGACGCCGGGATCCGCCGCCCCGCCTGGCAGGATCGAGGTAGATGAGGCCGAAGCGCCCCGACTGGCTGCGGAGCCAGGACACGCCGTCGCCTTCGTGGACGGTGACGTTGGTCAGTCCGAGTTCAGCGAAGTTGTGCCGGGCGGCGGCGCAGAGTTCGGGGTTGCGTTCGCAGTAGTCGACCGATGCGGCGCGTCGGGCGAGCATCCAGGTGTCGACGCCCAGGCCGCCGGTCAGGTCGGCGATGGCGGCGTCCTCCGGCACGAAGGCCTGCTTGTAGCGGGCGGTTTCTTCGGAACTGCACTGTTCGAGGGAGAGGGAAGATGGGTAGTCGATAGCGGGGTGTGCGAGCCACGACGGAATCTTGTCGCGGACCTTACGGCGGGCCTCGATGGCCCGGGCGGCCCGACGCACGTCCACATCGGGCCAGCGCTCCGCCGACAGCAGCAGCCGCGCCGGATCGTCGTCGTCGTGGGCCAGTACGAAATTGCTGAAATTTTCTTCCGTCATCACGACAAAATTACGGCTTTTTTCTTATATTTGAAGGATTAAAACCGATAACGCAATGGCAAATTATCTCGACGTGGCCAAGTCCTGGCTCAGCAACAGTTACGATGTAGAAACCCAACGGGAAGTATTGGAAATGATGAAAGGCGATCCCAAGGTACTGGAGGACGCATTCTACCGCACGCTGGAATTCGGAACCGGCGGTTTGCGCGGCGTCATGGGCGCCGGCACCAACCGCATGAACCGCTACACCGTGGCCATGGCCACGCAGGGTTTGGCGAATTACCTGAAGATGAATTTCGTAGACCAGCCGATCTCGGTCGTCATCTCCTACGACAGTCGCAACAACAGCCGCCTCTTCACCAAAGTGTCGGCCGACGTACTGATGGCCAACGGCATCCAGACCTATGTGTTCGACAACATCCGGCCCACGCCGGAACTGAGTTTTGCCATCCGCTATCTCAAATGCAAGGCGGGCATCATGATCACCGCTTCGCACAACCCGAAAGAATACAACGGCTATAAGGTGTTCTGGGAGGACGGCGCCCAGATCATCGCCCCGCACGACAAGAACATCATCGCCGAAGTGAACAAGATCACCTCGATGGACCAGGTGCTCATCGACGAGAACAGCTACCCGCAGGGCATCGGTGCCGAGGTCGACAAAGCCTTCCTCGACAGCCAGCTTTCGCTGCTGCTCTCACCCGAAAGCATCGCCCGCCACAAGGATATGAAGATCGCCTATACGCCGCTCCACGGCACCGGCGTCCGCCTCGTGCCGGCCGGCCTCAAGCAAGCGGGCTTCGAGAAAGTGTTCCACGTCGACGCCCAGGATGTGAGCGACGGCAACTTCCCGACCGTCGTTTCGCCCAACCCCGAAGAGCCCACGGCCATGAAGATGGTGATGGACCGTGCCGATGAAGTGGGCGCCGACATCGCCCTCGGCACCGATCCCGACGCCGACCGCGTCGGCTGCGCCGTGCGCAACGACAAAGGCGAAATGGTCCTCCTTACGGGCAACCAGATCGCCACGCTGGTCTCCTCCTATGCCTTGACCCGCTGGGCCGAACTGGGCAAACTCGACGGTACCCAATACCTTGTGAAGACCATTGTGACCACCGACCTGCTCAAGGCCATCTGCAAGAAATACCGTGTCGAGATCTTCGACGTGCTCACCGGTTTCAAATACATCGCCGAGAAACAGCGCGTTCTGGAAGGTCAGAAGACCTTCATCTGCGGCGGTGAGGAGAGCAACGGTTTCAACGCCGGCTCTTTCGTCCGCGACAAGGATTCCGTGATCACCTGCTGCCTCCTCTGCGAGTGCGCCGCCTGGCTGGCCGACCGCGGCCAGACGCTCTACGGCTATCTGCAGGAAATTTACGCCGAGTACGGCTACTTCAAGGAGAGCCTGCTCTCGGTCACGAAGAAGGGCAAGAGCGGCATCGAGCAGATCCAGCAGATGATGGCCGACTTCCACACCGAACCGCCCAAGACCCTGGCCGGTTCGCCCGTGGTGAAAGTGGTGGACTACAACGAACCGGAGAAGACCGGTCTCCCGAAATCGAACGTGCTCCAGATTTTCAGCGAGGACGGTTGCAAGGTGACCATCCGCCCGTCCGGCACCGAGCCCAAGATCAAATACTACTTCAGCGCCTGCGGCGCCGACGCCGATGCCCGCAACGCCGCGCTGCGCGAACAGTTCTCCGCTTGACCCCCGCCGGTTATGAGAGAAAACTACACCGAAATCGAAGAATTGTTCGCCCTGCGACAATTGCTGTCTCAGTCAGAGATCATCCGTCATTGTGCCTTTCAGGCGGTCAACTTCGAGAATTGTGGGTTCCCCATCGAAAACTACCGCTTCGAAGACTGCCTCTTCATGGGCTGCCACATCCCGCCGCGGATGTACTACGCGATGGACGGCGAGTGCATCGTCTTCCCGCGCGTGAAAATGCCCTACAAGGTGTTTCCCAACAAGCTCTACGACGCCAAGTCGCTGTATCTGCACTACAAGCCGGGCTATCACGAGACGTTCTACACCTGCTACGACACCATCTGCTACGAGCGCTACATGGCCCACGGCAAGGAAACCAGCGACATCAAGGAAACCCTCTGCCGCGTGCTCCACGACCATTCCATCGGCAACGCCCTCGACCAGTTCGTTAAGCAGTACGACGAGAAAGATATCGTGGCCGTGATGGGCGGCCACGCCGTCAAACGTACCGACGAATCCTACTGCCAGATCGTGGAGATCAGCAAGCGGCTCACCGAACTCGGCAAGCTGATGGTCAGCGGCGGCGGTCCCGGCGCCATGGAAGCCGTGCACCTGGGTGCCTGGATGGCCGGTCGCACGGAAGCGGAAGTTCGCGATGCCCTGAACATCGTGTCGGTGTCGCCCACGTTCCGCGATCCGGGCTGGCTCACCCACGCTTTCGAGGTGATGGAAAAGTATCCCTGCGACCCGCAGTTCCACAGTCTCGGCATCCCCACCTGGTTCTACGGCCACGAGCCCGCCACCCCTTTCGCCACGGACATCGCCAAGTTCTTCGACAACAGCATACGCGAGAACTACATCATCTCCGTGCCCAAGGGCGGCATCATCTACACGCCCGGCAGTGCCGGCACCTTCCAGGAAATTTTCCAGGACGCCGCGCAGAACCACTATGAGACCCTGGGTTACTCCAGTCCGATGATTTTCCTGGGTACCCATTACTATACCGAAGACTCACCCATTTACCCCTTGCTGGTCGACCTGCAGGAGCGGGGCAAGTACAGGAACCTGATCCTCCAGATTACCGACGAGACCGACGAAGTGGTCCGTTACCTGATGGATTTCCATCGCCCTTACCGGGAATGGACCGGCGACGGGGATTAAAAGTCGCATGAACCTTTTCCAACTCTTCAAGAACATACGGCCTTTCGTCAAGCCGTATCGCTGGCTGGTTGTCATCACCCTCATCCTCACGCTGGTGGGGTCCCTGATGGCACAGGTCAACGCCATCGTGCTCGACCGCACGGTCGACGCCATCAACGCCCTGATCGGCACCGATTTCACCTGGCCGCAGGCCGCGCGCATCATGACCATCATCTCCATCGTCCTGCTGGGCAAGGAGATCCTGTCGGCTTTGATTACCTTCGCGCAGAACTACTACGGTGAGCGGATGCGCATCTTCGTGTCGCGCGACCTCTCGCAGGCCGTGGTCGAGAAGGTGCTGACGTTCCGGATGGCCTATTTCAACAGCGATGAAAACGCCACCGGCAAGGTGCAGGCGCGTATCGACCAGGGCGTCAGCAGCCTGTCGCGTACGGTGCAGAACTTCTTCATCGACCTGCTGCCGCTGTTCTCCACGGCCATCCTGGCCTTGATCCTGATGTTCGCCGCCAACGTGTATGTGGGCCTGGTGGCCCTGGGCATCGTGCCGGTGTATTTCTGGATCACGTACCGGCAGGCCAAGCGTCTCAAGGGCTGGCGGCGCGAAATGCGCTCCTACCTGGAATCAAAGAGCCAGGGCATCAAGAACATCATCGATTCGATCAACGTCATCAAGAGCTTCAACCGCGAGAAGATCGAGGCGGGCAAACAGCTCGACATCCAGAACCAGGTGACGGAGAACCAGATGAAGACCCGCAAGGTGGCCTTCTATTACAACGGCCTCAAGAGTTTCGTGCGGCAGGTCGGCACCGTGCTGGTCATTATCCTGACCGCTTATCTGGTGCTCAAGGAGTATCCCGGAATGACGATCGGTAAGATCATGTACCACGTGATGCTCTTCAGCAACGTCATCGCCCCGATCACGCAGCTGCAGCGCATCTTCGACGACGTGAACGACGCACTGATCTACGCCGAGGGCTTCTTCGGCATCCTGAACTCCGAGAAGGAGGTCGAGCCGACGGGCGACTACAAGCCCGGGAAGATCCACGGCAAGTTCGAACTCCAGCACGTGGACTTCACCTATCCCAACGGCAACCAGGCGCTCTTCGATGTGAATATGACCATCGAGCCGGGCAAGATCACGGCGCTGGTGGGTCTGTCGGGCGCCGGCAAGAGCACGATCGTGAACCTGCTCGACAAGTTCTACGAGCCGCAGACGGGCCGCATCCTGCTCGACGGGGTGGATCTTCGCGAGTATGACACCAAGTACCTGCGCGAGAACATCGGCCTGGTGCTCCAGAAGAACCATATTTTTGACGGTACCATCGAGGAGAACATCCTCTACGGCAATCCGAACGCCACGCACGAGGAGGTGGTGGAGGCGGCCAAGAAGTCGTTCCTCTACGACCAGATCATGGAACTGCCGAAGAAGTTCGAGAACAAGGCCTCCGACCTGTCGGGCGGCCAGCAGCAGCGCGTGGCCATCGCCCGGATGTTCCTCAAGAATCCGCCCATCATCTTCCTCGACGAGCCGACGGCCAGCCTCGACGCCATTGCCACCGAGCAGATCAAGAACAGCATCGACGCCATCAAGAAAGACCGCACGGTAATCATCATCTCGCACAGCATTTCCCAGATCATCGACAGCGAGATGGTCTATGCCCTGAAGACCGGCCGTGTGGAAGAGTCGGGCCACCCCGACGAAGTCTACAAGAAAGGCGGCATCTACAAAGACATCATCGACGCCTCAGCCCGCAGCCTTAACATCCATAAGATCGCCCGGACGATCGAGGGCGGGGCTGACGGGGAGGAGGCTTGATATAAGAATGCATACATACGAAGAAAAGATAAACTGGCTGTTCAACCAGTTCCCTTCCTACCAGAAGGTGGGGAAGGTGGCTTATAAGCCCGGCATCGAGACGATGGAGGCCTTCGATGCGGTGCTGGGGCATCCGCACCGGAAGTTCCGTTCCATCCACATAGCCGGCACCAACGGCAAGGGCTCTACGAGCCATATGCTGGCGGCTGGCCTGGCGGCCTGCGGCCTGAAGGTGGGGTTGTATACTTCGCCGCATCTGGTGGATTTCCGCGAGCGGATGAAGATCGTGGAAGAGGATTTCTTCCGGATGGTCCCGAAAGATTTTGTCGAGGCTTTCCTCGACCGGTGGCAGGACTTTTTCGCGGAGAACAAGCCGTCGTTCTTCGAGATAACGACGGGCATGGCATTCGATTTCTTTGCGACCGAGGCGGTGGACATCGCCGTCATCGAGACCGGCCTGGGCGGCCGGCTCGATTCGACCAATGTCATCACGCCGATCCTGAGCATCATCACCAATATCGGGCTGGAACACTGCGAACATCTGGGCTATACGCTCGAGGCCATCGCGGGGGAGAAGGCCGGCATCATCAAGCCGGGCGTGCCCGCGGTCGTCGGGGAGTTCCTCCCCGAGACGCGGCCGGTGTTCGAAGCGAAGGCCGCTGCCTGCGGCAGCCCGCTGACCTTCGCCGTCGAGGCGCCGCCGTGCCTGGACCTGAAGGTGGCCGACCTGGATCTGCCGGGCGATTATCAGGAACGGAACCTGTGCACGCTGTCGGCGGCCGTCGGCGTCTTGCAGCCGATGCTGTCGCTCGATCTGGCGGCCTTCCGGACCGGCGTGTGCGCCGCTGCGCACCGCACCGGCCTGCACGGCCGCTGGGAGACGCTCCGCGAAGCCGATCCGGTCGCCGGCAAGGCGAAGATCATCTGTGACACGGGCCACAACGCCCACGGCCTCCGCTGGGTGGCCGAGCAGATCGACCGCATCTCCTGCGACTATGAAAATGTGTTTTTCATCCTGGGTCTTGCCCGGGAGAAAGACCTCTCGGCCATCATCCCGCTGCTGCCCCGCAACGTGAATTACATCTATACCCAAGCTTCGAGCCCCCGCGCCCTGCCGGCCGTCGACCTGGCCAACACGATGTCCGACTGCGGCCTTCCCGGCCGCGTCGCCTTCACCGTTGCCGACGCCCTCGCCCTGGCCGATGAAAAAGCCTCCGACAAAGATCTGATCTTCATCGGAGGCAGCAATTTCGTGGTCTGCGAAGTGCTCTGAGCCGTTAGTCCGCAAACACTTTCTTGACGAGCTCGACGGGATTGCCGGCGGGCTTGTCTGCGAATTTGCCCGGGCGTTCGGCCCACCAGGCGTACTCGAAGTCCTTCATCTGCTCCAGCAGGGTGTCGTAGCGGGCGCCTTCGAGTTTCTCGCCGGCGGCGAGGGCTTCGTCGACGGCTTTGAAGAACATTTCCCAGCGGCCTTTGTAGTAGGTGCCGACGAGGCCGTTCCAGGAACGGTCGGCATAGTCGGTCAGCAGGTTGCCGCGGTCGCCCCAGCTCGTGAGCAGGTTGCGGGCGTTGGTCTCGAAGTAGTCGGCTTCGGCCGGCGTGGCACCCCAGGCTCGGGCGTCGGCGATCCATTTCCCGACCAGGAAATAATCCTGCGAGCCCAGCAGTTCGTCGAGCGTGTCGAAGGTGGCGAGCATTTCCGCTTGCAGGGATGCCATCTTCTCCTTGTCGCCGGCCTCATAGGCTTCCTTATAGGCCGCAAACTTTAGTTCGAAGCCGTTGCTCAGGTATTGCCGTGTCAGGTTTACCAGATCGAATTCATAGGCGGGACCCTGGCCGCCGGCTGCCAGCAGACCCGTAATTACTTCCTGTAATTTCTCGTTTTCATAGGTGAAACGGACGCTGGAGCTGGAGTGATAGGAGCTGGAACGGCCGAACGCGGGCCGCAGGTTCATCAGCGGGCTGTGGCCCGGGACGGAACGGTGGATATAGATCTCGTCGAAGAGTTCTTTCCACGCGGCCCGCGCCACCTCGCTGTCCGAGCCCGTACGAAGCCGGGCCAGGGAAGCGGCATAGTCGTCGAGATTGGCGTGTTCGGGGAAATCCCAGGCCTTCTCGAAGATGAACTGGTACATAAACGGATTGCAGTCGAAGCCCTCCAGCGTGGATCCGAGGCCTTGGAAACTGGGCCCGGCTTCGGCGAAGGCGCCTTCGATCAGGCCCGCAATTTCCTGGATGTTGCCAGCTAGGAACGTATTGCCGCCGAAGTTGCCGAGATAGCACCAGATGAACGGGATGCCGTAATAGCTCTGCGTCTTGCGCCAGACTTCCATCCGTTCGCAATAGTAGTCGAGGAGGATGGAGTGTTCGGCGGGGTAGGAGGTCAGGTAGGCCTTCACGCGTTCGTCGCTGTCATCGGCGAACCAGTAGCGGCGCTCGTTGTAGAAGAGCCAGGTCATCTGGAGCCAGGTGGCGTTGGGGTCGGCCGCGGCGAGCGATTCGTAGACGCCCTTGCTCACGCCGGCCAGGTAGTCGGGTTCCCAGCTCTTGGGAATCATCTCGTTGAAGACGTCGATGCCGTAGATGTGGTCGGTTCCATAAAGCGCCACTTCTTTCTCCAGGAATTTTTCCTGGATGACGGGGAACAGTTCGTCCTCCGGATCCAGGAACCAGGGATAGTCTTCCAGGGCGAAGCCCGCCCAGTCGCTCATCCGCTCGATTTTCGCGTCGGGATAGATGCGGCTGAGTTCCGGCGGCACGTGCCCGGCGAAGGCCGGGAGCACGGGCTTCATGTTCAGCTCGCGTTCGCGGGCGACGATCTGTTTCTGCAGGGCTTCCTGCCCGTCGAGCCAGGATTTGGGCAGCGGGCCGCCCCAGCGGTCGATGTTGAGCATCCGGTGCCACGGCAGGTGGGCCGGGCCCGTGAAGTAGTTGCGGACCTCTTCGTCGGTCAGGCCCAGTTCGGTCCAGACCTGGTACCAGATGGATTCCTGGCCTGTGATGGCGAGCGGCAGGTTGATGCCGTTCAAGGCCATCCAGTCGATGAAATGTTCCCATTCCTTCCAGTTCCACCAGGGCATCGTGTAGCCGTAGGTGCAGTAGTTGAGGAAGAAACGCTGCGGCACGCGCGCGTCGTGCCGGACGGGCGTTTCCACGCGCGGCAGCGTTTTGGGCATCGTGCCTTTGTCCCAGGCGAACCAGCCGATGTTCACGTGGCAGTAGTACTTCAGGTAGTAGTTGAGGCCCACGGCCATCGAGTTGGCGTTGTTGCCGCCGACGACGATCTTGCGGCCGTCCTGCCGGAGCGTGAAATAGTCGGCCGCTTCGGCCGGCAAGGTCTCAAAGGCGAAGTGTCCGGCCGCCTCAGGAATGACGCGCGCCGCCAGCTCCGCCGCCGCCTTCGCGTCCGGCGTTCCGTCGGTTTTGGGCGCGCCGCATCCGGCTGCCATCAGTGTAAGGGTAACTAGGGAAAGAAGGAGGAAACGTTTCATTGGAAAAGTTTTTCAATTTTTTCGAGAACGCCGGGGTCGGTGGCGTTGCCGATGAGGCTGGGTTGGAGGTAGTGGCACTTGTGCTCGCGCTGGAAGCGGGCTTGGCCGCCGCCGGTGATGTTGAGCATGGCCGTGGCTTCGCGGGGCAGTTTGCCGGCCTCGAAGGCGTTGATCATGCCTTGGAGGGCGACGGCTGCGGCTTCGTGGATGTCGATGCCTTCCGTGTCGAGGAAGAGCTGCTTCATCGCGGCGATGTCGGCATTGGTGGCGCATTCGATATCGCCGCCGGCGTCGAGGAGGGCGTCGTGGACGCCGCCGCGCACGCTGTACGGCGGCCGCCGGTTGGAGAGCACCTTGGCGTCAATCTCCAGTGCCTGGACGCGGGCCTTTTCGTCATCCATCGGCAGGAGCGGCCGGCTGCCAGCCTTCCAGGCATCGTACATCGGCAGGAACGGAACGTTCTGCGACGGGAAGAGTTTCATCTTGTGGCTGCCGAAACGGCCGTCTTCGATCAGGCGGAGATTGGCCTCCCACGCGGCGATGGTGCCGGTGCCGGACCCGATAGCCTGGAAATAGGCGTCAGGGATGCGGCCCAGGGCCTTCGCGGCCGACAGGACGGTCGTCGCCATGCCGTCGCGGCGGGCGACATTCTTCGCGCCGCCCTCGGCGAAGAACATCGGCGAGGTGCAGGCCACGTCGCCCAGGGCAATGGCGTCGAAATAGTAGGTGCCCTTCGGCGAGCAGATCAGCTTCACGCAGTCATTCAGCGGCTTCTCGAACCAGAGCGCGCTGATGTTTTCTTCCGGCACGCTGAGCAGCAGCGGAATGTTATTCTCGGAGCAGACCTTGGCGAACGCCCGCGCCGTGTTGCCGGCCGAGGCGACCACGAGCACCCGCTTCTCCCCGTCGGGGATGCGGGCGCAGACGCTGTAGGCTTCCGTCTCCTTGAACGAGCAGGTCGACATCCCCGCTCCCTTCTCGGGCCACCAGCCCGAAAAAGCGATATACAGATTCGGCAGCCCCAGCTTCGCCCCGAGCTTTTCGCTCTTATAGGTGACGGTGGCCGCCGATCCCTTCAGCATCCGCCGGATCGGCATCCAGTCCGCAAACTGGTAGATGCCCCATTCCTCGGGCCCGAATTCAATCTGTTTCTTCTCATAAATCGCCCGGATCAGCGACGGCTCCTTGCACTCCGGATCCCCCAGCGCCCAGCCGCCGTCCGAAAAACGACGCCCCGTCGCCACAGTCTCCAGCACGTATTTGGTCGGTTCAAACTCTTTCATTTTCTTTCATTTTCGTGTTAATCCACCAAAGTTAATCAAAAATTGCCAAAACGCGAAATATTGGGAAAGCTTCATCGCCTATGTGGAATTATTGTTCATAAATAGTTCATAACTAGTCATATTTTGTTCACAACTAAAATTTTTTGCTTATTTTTGTAGAAAATAGGCGTAAAAGTTTTTTACAATGATACAAAAAGCGCATTATCAAGAGCCGCAATCGGAGATCATTCTCTTGTCGGCGACGGTCCTCCTTACTGGTTCCCCTGATGATATTCCTAGCGGTGGAACTCAAACTATGGGTAGTGAACAAGGAACATGGGCACCCTATGAAATTTAATTCGTGTTCGTAGTATGAAAAAGTTTTGTCTTTTCGGAACTTGGGCCTTCCTGTTGGGGCTTGTGTTTCAAGCCTGCGTCGACCCGGTCGAACAGACCGAAGTCGGAAAAGAGGAAACCGTCGCCCCCAAGACGATGGAGTTTCATGCTACGCTCGAGGAAGGAGATGGAACCAAGACCGCCCTGGACGGCCCGAACGTCGTATGGAGTGAAGGCGATACGATTAAGATTTTCAGTGCGAAATACCCTGCCGGAAAAAACTTCATGCTGAAACGCGGCGATGGCGGGAATGTGAGCGGAACCTTTGTGGGGTCGGACCTTGGCCCGGGACCTTATTATGCGGTCTATCCCGCTTTCGTGGCGGATTCTTTCAATGCAACGGACGGCACGTTGTCCGGGTTCTTCCCCCAGTCGCAGACTTATGCCGAAGGCAGTTTTGGCCGGGGAGCCAATATCTCCTGGGGCACGGCCATGACGCAGAAAGACCTTCGTTTCTACAATGCCGGCGGCGCGATTTCATTTTGTTTGAAAGGAACGGCCACCATCGTTGAGGTGAATCTCTATACGATGGCCGATAACGGAAAAGAATTCCTCAACGGTTCGATGCAAATCGATTCTTCCACCGGAAACGTCACGCAAGGAGGAGATGTCCGGAATGAGAATTCCCGGAAATTGACGCTGGATTGCCGTGCCGGCGGTGGCGTGACACTCAATGAGGGCGACGGCGTCACTTTCATTATCTCTACCCCTGCGGGCGTTTTGGGAGATGGCTTTTTTGTGGAATTTGTCGACAGCGAGGGTATGGCAATGGTCAAGAGCGCGAGAGGCGGTGGCGCCAATGTCATCAACCGCTCCAAGATTCGCGAGATGCCGGCCTTTACCTATCGGCCTCAGTTTAATGCGGACTTCCTCTTGGAATCCAGCGATTTTGCTGCATACGGTAGTGCCACGACGAAAGACGCCGTCAATTGTTGCCTGTATACGCAAGGCGAAAGTCAGTATGCCTATATGACCTACGACAGGTTTGACGAACGTCTCGCCCGTTTTCAGGACTGGAATAAAGGGTATTCCGTCGCCTTGAACATTCTGCCGATTGCCATGACGTTGAATGGCACGCCGAAAGTTACGGTGACCGCACTGGGCGAGACGGGGCCGATCGCCTCAAGGTATAACGTCCAGATGACAATCATCAAACTGACGGCGTACCACGCCTGGCTTTACGACGCGAAAACGGACCAGGGCTATGTCATCAAAATGGCGGAGGAGAAATGAACCATGAAAAAAGGACTGATTATCATTGTGCTTGCCGCACTGCTCGGCAGTTTTCCGTTGCAGGCGGCTCCGGTCTCCTCTTCGAAGGCGCGTGATATTGCGCAGAAGATTTTCGCAGCCCAGAATTCGGCCCGGGCAGCGGGTCCCGTTGCCTGCAAGCTTTTGTGGGATGGCGAGTCTGTCGACGGCGTCGCCACGAAAGCCGCCGTCCAGCCTGCCTTTTACGTGTTCTCCCGTGACGGTGGCGGTTGGGTGATCATCGCCGGTGACGATAATGTCCCGCCGGTGCTTGGCATCTCCACCACCGGCCGCTTCGAAACGGAAAACATGCCCGATAACGTCAAGTGGTGGATGGACGCCATGAAGGCTTATGTCCGTTCCGCCAAGTCCCAACCTCAGAAAGTGAAAGACCAGTGGATGAAGTTTGTCGGAACGAAGGCGGCCAACATCAAGGGCGATGTGACCGTCGAAGTCGACAGACGGACGCCGGAATGGGATCAGGGCAACAACGACACGACTTATGGGTTTGGGGAGTATGTGTTCAATTGCAAATGTCCTGCGATAAACGGCAAATTGACCTATGCCGGATGCGTTCCCGTTGCAATCGGCGAATTGATTACGTATGAAAGTGGCCAGATGATTATGCCCGCCAGTGCTTCGGGCAAGGTGGGCGGTTATTCCGTGCCTTCCGGTGCTGTGGCACCGGCCGCATATGAATTGGGAACAGTCTATGACTGGGCGAATCTCCGGCAATTGACGGATATCGCAGCCATCAAAAAAACGGCGCAAGGTTCTGCCATCCGGCAGAATCTGGGTCAGTTGCTTGCCGATATCGGCGCCATCGTGGAAGCGCAGTACACGCCGGGCGGAACCGGTGCGAACATCGGAATGGTCGTCCGCCATATGAGCGAACACTTTGGCATCAACAAAGCCGCCACCCTGAAGCAAGCTTCCGACTATATGCCCAGCCAGTGGGTCGAGATGCTTGTGGCTGAACTGGACAAGCGTCCCATTCTCTATTCCGGCTTTACCGCCGCCGGCTACGGCCACACATTCGTACTCGACGGATATGCTTCCTATGATAATACGACGGTCTTTCACGTGAATTTCAGTTGGGGCGGTACAAACAACGGGTACTATTATATTACGGACCTGAATGTCGGCTATATGGATTATTCCTATGACTGTTCCGCATTTTTCGACTTCTACCCGGAGAAGAATTCGGAGTATGTCCTGGATTTGGGCCCTGCCTATGTGGATGATACTTATCCCGGCCTTCGCTTGGATAAGACGGACAGCGGATATATGGTCTATTATTCCATTGCGAATAACGGCAGTGCCGACTATGAGGGGCGTGTGAAATTCGCGGTCCGAACCAAGAGCGGACAAGAGTCGCAAATCGCTGTTCGTGACTTTTCATTATCGGCCGGTAAATACCTGAAGGCATATTTCGGATACGTCCAGATTCCGGAAATCGGGTTCGGAGACAAGGTCGTGTATTATTACGAAGAAGACAAGAATACAGAAAAATGGAAGATTCTGGCGAGTACCTACTATGGCTCCTCGGTTTACGAGTGGCCGTTGATGCCGGTTCCTTTCATCTGCACGGAACCCGACTATCGGGTGGGCGATTTTTTTACTTTCCGGCTGATGAATTACAATAAACGCTATCTCGGCACCGTCTGGACGATCCGGGATCCCGAGGACCTGACTTCCAAGAAATATCCTCAATCAAACAAGGAATACCTGTTCACCAAGCCCGGCCTGTACAAGATCGAAGCGGCCATCGCCGATAAAGTCGGCGGGACCGTGGTGGAACGGCTTGTGACATATATCACGGTTAAATAACTGCTGAAGGTTTTTGAGGCAAAGGGTTCAGGCGGTGCATAACTTGCCTGAACTGCTTTTTTTGTGTAAATTTGGAGGGTTAGATTAAAATAACCGTCTATGAAAGACGCCTTGTTGCAGGCGAGTACCCAGGGTTTCGGTATCAACGATGATCCGTTGTTCTCCAACTAGCAAAACGTCCGGATTATGAAAACCAAGATATTTCTGTTTATTGCGGTATTACTGGCCCTGTCGCTCAACGCGTGTCAGACGGCTGTAATTCCCGAAGAAGCCCCTTCGTCAGTTCCTGGTCAAGGCCCCATCGCACGCCATTCCCCGCCGCTATTGATCGACAAGAAATGATTCTGATGGGGTATGTCCGATGGAATGGGGCGGCCCTACCCCGTGAAATGGCTTCACATTTCGTATTTTGGGGTAGGTCCGGCGGTATCCGTTCGACCTACCCCAAAAGGTACCGGGACCTACCCCAAAAGGTAAGGGGACCTACCTCGAACATAGGCGTCAGCCGGGCTAGTCCAGCTGTTCCGCAAGGACTTCGGCGAAGTCTTTGACGGGGACGGGGGAGTAGCGGCCGAAGGTTTTGAGGCAGAGGGGGCAGGCGGTGACGATCTGCTCGGGGTTGTTGGCCGTGAGGTTCTCCAGGGCGCCGCGGGTGATGGGCTCGCGGTCTTCGTAGCGGAGGGTCAGCGAGCCGACGGAGCCACCGCAGCAGATGCTCTCGACACGTTCCTTCGGGGCGGGGACGAGCTGGCCGGCGGCGCGAAGCGCTTCGCGCGGGGCGTCGTAGATGCCGCAGCCGCGGCCGAGTTCGCACGGGTCGTGGTAGACGATCGTCTGGTGGCCGTTGCGGACCTTGAGCCGGCCTTCCTTCATCAGCTGGTTGAAGTATTCCGTGTAGTGCATCACTTCCACGCCGATCAGGCCGTAGTGCTCCTTGAAGATGCGGTAGCAGATGGCGCAGCTCACCAGCAGGATGGGCGCGCCGCTGTGCTCGATGATCTGGCGGTTCTTGGCGATGAGCTTTTCGGCTTCTTCCTGGCGTCCGGCCAGCATCAGCGGGCGGCCGCAGCAGATGCTGCCGTCGGCGTCCATCAGTTCATAGTTGACGCCCGCGTGTTTGAGCACCTGCTGGACGGAGCGGCTGATCACCGGCGTGAGCGAGCTCATGCAGCCGGCATAGTAGAGCACCTCTTTCATACCGGTGCCGGAACCGGAGCCGACCTCCGACGCGGCTGCGGTTTCAATCTCCGGCTGCTCCACCGCCTCCAGATAGCCGAAATCGGCCGGAATCTGGTTGTGGTCGCGCTCCTGGACGCTGCGGTAGGCCAGACGGAGGCCGCAGGCGTCCATCTGGACCTGGCAGAGGGCGGCGCATTTGCCGCACATCAGGCATTTCTCGGCGATCTCGAGGGATCGTCGCTGGTTCTTCCGCTTGAGGTTGCGGACCATATAAACAGTGGCGTCCTTGACGTTTTTCTTCTGGACGCCCATCGGGCAGGCGTCGATGCAGACGCCGCAGCTCGGGCAGGAGTAGAGCATACCGAGCGCGAATCCCTTGCGGGTATGCCGCACCTGGAGCCCCGCGTTGCGCATCGGGATGAGAAGCATCTCGGCCGGGATGTGCATATAGCGGGTAAACGGGAGAACCGTCATGAAGGTGCCCAGGGCGATGGAGTAGAGCCACCAGGCCACGGTGAAGTTCTCGGGCTTGCTCATAAAGTTATGGAGCAGCCAGTTGATGGGAACCGTCATGAAACTGCCGCCCGCGATGCCGGCGGTGAAGCCTTCGGCGATCCAGCGCAGCGGGAAGATGGCCCAGAGACTGTAGAGGCCGATGTGGTCGAGCAGCGTCAGCCGGGTTGTGCGGCGCATGCCCACGACCCGCGAGCGGAAACGCTTGATGACGGCGATGGTGATGCCGCTCAGGACCATCAGCAGGAAGAAGTCCATCAGGAAGAAGAAGAACGAGCCTTGCAGCGTTTCGTTCTTGACTTCCATGAAGTAGCGGAAGAAGATCGGGTAATAGAGCTTGTGCAGCCGCTCGGGAATGTAGAGGATCGTCTCGATGTGGCCGAGCAGGATGATCATGAACCAGCCGAAGGCGATGCTTGAGTGCATATAGCCCAGCACCCGGTTGCGCTTCCAGAGTTTTACGTGGAAGAGGCAGTCGCAGAACAGGTCGCGGATGTTCTTCCAGATGGTGGTGGGCGTGATGAGCGAGAGGGCGAACTTGCGCCGGTCGGCGGCAGGCAGCTGGATGAGGACCTTGACCAGGCTGAACAGGCAGTACAGCAGCACGAAGGTCATGCCGAAGACGAACGGCAGGACGAACGGGTCGTAAGCGGCCAGGATACGTTCCCGCATCATAGGCCTTCCTCCAGTTTATACACCTTCCCGATGCTCAGGATCAGGTGGCGGGTATTGATGCCGCGGGGGCATACGAGCAGGCATTTGCCGCAGAGCATGCAGTGGCGGAGCATCGGCAGCGTCTCCTTCTCGCGGCCGCGCTGGAGCGAGAGGATGACGCGCCGCAGGCTCATCTCCGTGAACACGCCGGCCGAACAGCTGGCGGTGCAGGAGCCGCACGCGATGCATTTGGAAACGTCGGGCTCCAGGTCGTGCAGCTTCGCGAACGACGGGTTGTCGACGGTTTCGATCTTGAGCGTGGCGCTCGGGGTCAGTCCGTAGCCGAAGTCGATCATGATTTCACCGGCGTTTTGAGATAGCGGTCGATGGACAGGGCTGCGGCCGAGGCTTCGCTCAGCGTTTCGGGGATGGTCTTGGGACCCGTGGCGGCGCCGGCGAAGAAGACGCCTTCGCGCGACGAAGTGAACGGACTGACGATCAGGCTCTTGGGGAGGAAGAATCCGTCGTCGCCGGTCTGGATGTTCACCATCCGGGCCAGGGCCTGGGTGCCGGCGGCGGGCGCCATGCCGGCCATTAGGACCAGCATATCGAGCTTGATCTTCATCGGTTTGCCGAAGAGCGTGTCTTCCGCCTTGACGAACAGATGGCCGTCGAGGTCTTCCGACACTTCAGAGACGCGGCCGCGCACGAAGCGGATGCCGTATTCCTTCTGGGCCTTGAGATAGAGGTCTTCGTATTTGCGGCCGAACATGCGCAGGTCCATATAGAAGCAGTAGACGTTGGCTTCGGGGAAGCGCTCCTTGATTTCGCAGGCCTGCTTGACGGCGGTCACGCAGCACACTTTCGAGCACTGGCGGTTGCCGGCCTTCTCGTCGCGCGAGCCCACGCAGTGGACGAAACCGATGGTCTTCACGTCGTCGAACTGGGGCGCGGCGCCGCTCTTGAACCAAGCCTCGAGGTCGGCGTTGGTAATGACGCGGTCGTAAATGCCGTAGCCGTATTCCTCTTTCTTCTCGGCCTTGAACAGGTCGAAACCGGTGGTCAGCAGGATGGCGCGCACCTGGGCCGAGAGGCCGTTGGAGAGCTTGACCACCCAGGTGTCCTTGAGCCGGTTGATCGACGAGACTTCGGTGTCGGTGAAATATTTGATGCCTTCCAGGTCCGCGAGCATCGGCTCGAGGAAGGTCCGCGCTTCGACGCCGTCGGGGAAGAGGCGGTCCCAGCGGGCGCGATGGCCGCCCAGGAAGGGTTCTTT
>JAEEGH010004679.1_pt1 | contig 34899 bp, 19 predicted proteins | sample 9134181 | NCBI WGS metagenome assembly JAEEGH01 (sample SAMN16246544, study PRJNA631951) | gut metagenome | biome: gut microbiome; feature: rumen; material: DP-attached | host: Bos | place: Iran: Karaj | collected 2018-10
ACCGTGCATTCTCGCGGAAAATCCGTCAATGTCGACGGATGTTGCGGGATGCTCGGCGTTGGTTAAGCGTGATAGAGGAAAGTGGATTGTTGCCGCATGAAGGGATACAGGGAATACAGGGCGACACAGTTGCCATGGAGGCGACATTTTCGCGGATTATACATGAGATTGAGCGGCGTTTGGTGTGAGCTTTTTCCGAACAGCCTTTTTTAATGATTAATGAGTAATGAGTAAGGCCCTCTTCGCCGCTACGCGGCACCTCCCCCAGAGAGGGAGGCTGAATCTCCGCCACTACGCGGCACCTCCCCCAGAGGGGGAGGCTGAATCTCCGCCGCTACGCGGCACCTCCCCCAGAGGGGGAGGCTGAATCTCCGCCGCTACGCGGCACCTCCCCCAGAGGGGGAGGCTGTAATATCCGCCGCTTCGCGGAGCTGAAAAGTTTAAGGCCATAAGCCATAAGCACCGTTTCGCAACGCGAAACGGTAGTCCCTTTTCACCACCGATAGTAGCGATATGGGTCGTCTTCGGCCTTGGGCTCCTGCAGATAGTACGAGTGGAGCCAGGCTTTTTCCTGCGGTGGATTGGAGACGATGTCGATGATCGGATTATGGAAATCTGCACCTAAGTTGGCGAGAATCTTCGCGACTGTGAAAACGGAGCGTCTGTAGGATGTACGCAGATATGGTTTTGATTCGGCGTCGAAATCCCAAGGGGCGACTTGGAGGCAGACGGTGGCACGTCTTTCATGAACCAACGCGAACAAAGAGGGGATTGTGAGGACATATTTGTTCAGTTCCTCTAACGGTGAGTAAGCGATGGCGGTCTTGGAAAGCTTGTCGTGCCAGTAGAGGTCGGCGGACGTCAGTCCTCTGACAATATCGAAAGCGGTGTAGGCGATATCCTTGTCAGGTATGTTTTTGATATAATCCTTGAGTGCTTGGCTGTATTTTCTTGCCGGTGGCTTTCGCTCGAGGTGGTTTTCCTGTGGGAGGGGGATGGCGAATGCGAGGGAGGATCCTTCCTCCAGCCCCGCAGATATTGTTGTCTTGTAAATGTTGTAGAGCGCTTCTTCGAGAAGATTCGGAACGCCTTGGGCCTCCACTTTTGCGAGTTCTTCCGCTTCCTTCTTAAAACCAATACGTTCAAGATAGACAATCATGTTATGGAGTTTTCTGTAATCGTATTCATCCGGTGCGTCGAACTTGAGGTTCAATTTGTCAAGCCTTTCATGGATAAGCTGTATGACTTTTTCGATTTCAGCCGGATTGCCTTCGCTTATAACCTCTTCGAATTTTTTCACGTCTTCTTTTAAGTCATTGCGTTCAAGATAGTCGATCAGCTTGTCAAGCTTCTTGATGTAGAAGCAGGGCTCGAAATCGGATTTTAGCCCGGCGAGTTCGAGTTCGAGGAGGTCGAGTCCCACGGCGACGGTTCCAGCTGGTACTTTGTCTGCGCGGTCGAGTTTTTCAAGAATGTTTTTGGGTTCCTGTGCATTTAGGTTGACTTGCTCCAGAATTTTTGTCGGCGCTCCATGGCCTATGAAGAGAATGTCGTTTCGTATGGAGGGATAATCCAATTGTTTTCTTAGGTCGGGTTTGATGGCTTCCGAATCCACTAATAGCGAATCAGGGAAGGGCTTCATGTCTTCAAAATCGACCTTCAGATTTGTGAGCAAGGCGCGTCCTTCGGGGCCGCCCGCATAATAGACTTTGCGTTTGGTGACGGTTTCCGGAGCGTAGATTAGATAATGGATGAGACGGCATGCGATACGGTCCGCGACAGGATCGTTTTCCGTGCGGTTCGTGACATCCAACTGGCAGAAGATGGTACGGCCTTTGTCAACGATCAATTCCAGAAGCGGCGTGTACTGCATATCAAATCCGCCGACGGCGAGCGGCCGCCAGTTGCCGATTTCAGGCTTTTCAATCAAGACGGAGGCGACGTTGCCTTGATTGCTGGCCCTCCAGACGCGAGTGTTTTCGAACCCGAGCCAATTCCATTTGGGATTGTGCGTTTCATTTTCGGGCACGTCCAAGAAGGGCGGCGTCAGCGTGGATTCGCCGCGCCAGTTTTTCAATGCGGTATTGGCGGCCCGCTCTTCGTCATCCTCCATGGGGGATACGCAGTCGCGGAAAGCTTGGTGGATGTCTTTCGTGACGAAGAGTTCGCGCAGGCCGTGGATGTTGGCACGGAAGCCAAGTCGTTTGGTCAGAGCGTCATAGGATTGTTCGAAAAAGAGAACTTTTCCTTTCTGGATGGCCTCCGCGAGCCATGTGATGTGGGCTGGATCGTCGAGCGCCTCGCGGCCGATGATAATAGGTTCTTTGATTTCTTCGATTTTGACGGCTGCATCAGCCGCAAGCGGCTTCAACTCGAGCATGGAAATTTCCTGCAAATATTTGGTGGTCAATCCTTTAGGATCATAGATCCATGCGGAGAAGCCCTCCAGAAGCTTGTCTAGAATCGGAAGCGTCTGAAAATCGAACTGGTCCTTCCAAATATCGCCGTTATCGAATTTGGCGGTCATCATGATACGGGTGCCGAATGTATGGATCTGAAGGCCAGATTTGCCGACAACACAGGAGATTGGGAAGAAGTTGACGGTGCCTGGTTTCAGCTTCGCTTTGAAGGACTTGCGAACGCTTTGGCAACGCCAGTCAACGGTGGCAACACGCGTCCTGCGTGTGTCATTGATGAGTACGATGGTTTTCTCGATGGTTTCGCCTTGACGGTAGTAGTGCGTCTTGTCTGTGAAATTTTCCTCTATGCCTCCAATGAATGCGCAAGTATCTTGGTTCCAACGGAGGAAGGCTTCTCCGAGATCCGTCGGCTCCCAGTTGGACGGATCGGTTTTGCCATAGATGAATTGCGACGGCATCGCTTTCATCCTGTCAGGGAAGAGGCCGGGCTGTTTCAGAACGCTGAGATCGTTCAGATGGGCCTTCGGATTGACATTTTTGGGAGTCTTCCAAAGAGCGCCTTGGTCCCATGGCAGCATGGCGGAGACGCCGAATGCACGATGTGAACGCCAGTTATCTGTCGCATATTTCGCCATGATCTGATGATAGAACGGATATTTCGAGAGAGGCTTGTTGAGTTCGGACCATGCGAACGGTTCTTTCGTCTCCCAGAGCTTCTGTTCATGGACGATGGCTTCACCGCCGAACGCTGCGGCCTGGCGATAGGCTTCTTCGCCGAGCTCGGCTGCGGCGTATTCGGTCGCCCAGAGGCTTTGGAAAGCTTTTGTCCGCCAGATGAAAGCGGGGCCGCGGTAACTCGACCAACTGGAAATGTGCGGAAGGCCCCATTCGACGAAGAAGACCGGTTTGACGCCGTTGGCCGCCCAATGTTTCATCCAGTCTGACCGCTCCTGCAACGGGGCCCAGTTCAAATAGATGTTGACGCTATGGAGATCACCTAAATTGCCGGATTCGTGATGGTAAACAAGCCGTGTCGGATCGAGTGATTTGACGATCAACTCTGCGTGTGTGGCTTGGTTGCGGCGATTGCCGGGCAACGGAAATTCGGAATCTTCATCCTTTTCAGGACGGTATTTGCCGTCGATTTTCAATGGATTCTGGTCACCGTAATAGCCGCAAGAGTTGTGGTTCATGGCGTACATGACGACGGCGGGATTGTTGGCGACTTTGCGGATGAGGAAGCGTGTCATCCATGTAAAGCGGTTACGAACGGCCTGCTCATGAAGCTTCCAGCCGAACTGGTTCAAATGCAGCAGGGAGAAGGACATGAGAAAACCGTTTTTCTCTGCGGCTCGAAGCAGTCCTTCCAGATAGTTCATGGCGCCGTAGTTGAAATTGTAATGGCCATTGATGAGGAAGTTGAAGCCGTATTGGCGCATGCGGCGAAGCATTTCCGTTGCTTCTGGTTCGGCCGAGCATTCGACGGCGACGGATGTTCCCGCATCGCAGTGCAGGGCGCGAAGATGGATTGGTATGCCGTTGAGATAGAGGTCTTTACCGCGGGCTTCAAATTCACGGAAACCGAACGTGAAGGGGATCGTGCGGTCGATAAGCGTCTGTCCATCCGCAGAATAGAGGGAGACGGATGCCGTGAGCAGCTGCGGATCATCCAGTTCCCAGAGCGGGGCTTTTTTCCATTCGGAGGTGAGGACGATGGCGTTGTTTTCGTCCGGAATGGAAGGCAGTTTCTGACTGAACGTTTTGACGGATCCGTCTGGAAGTGTCACATCCGCAACAACTTGGTAGGGGATGTTGGCGGCGTCTTCCAAGAATGTCCGGAAGGTGATCGTGTTGTTTTTGACGGATGGGATGGCATGGACGAAGGTGATTCGCTGCGCTTTCGGGCGGGAGACGAGATAGACGTCGCCGTTGATGCCTTTGTTCTTGACGACGGCTTTGTCTTTGATAATGCGATCAGGCGCCATGAACGAATCCATCGTATCGGAAAGCGGAATGGCTTCGACGAGAATCGCGATGGATTGGCGTTTGCCTGGAAGGAGCTTTCCGGTTAGATCGACTTCGCCGCCAGGGAACCACACGTCGCCTGCTTTTACGTTATCGACAAAGACTTTAGCATGCGTATTGACCAGCGAGAAATCCAAGACAATCTGGCGGTCTTCCCAATGCGGCGGGACGTTGATTGTGCGTTTATACCACGCCTTTTCCGGAACGGAATTCTCTTGCGTGAGAAGGTTGTCCTCCAAATACTGCGCAAGGATTGGAGATTGGTAGGCTTCGTCATTGTCCCAACGATCAGGCCAGATGGCGGGCAGTTTGAACCATCCCCAGCAGTCGTCGTCTGCGGGAACGTTGTCTTCTGCTTTTTTCGGCGCGTCTTTTCCATCCGCCGCAGCGGCTTGTAAGAGGATGGGGCGGAATTGCCAAAGACCGTTCATGGAGATGCTTTCGCGCGTCGGTGTCGTGCGCGTCCATGCGTCTTCGATGGATTGTGCGGCCTCTTCATGCATGGGGCACGGGGCGTTGGCAGGCTTTTCCAGACGGTTGGCGGTCACGGTGAATTTGATGTTTTTGAATTCAACCATGCCGGAAGGCGCAAACAAAGAGGCGCTGAAATTAAGTTTCGTGGCGCCTTTCGGAATGATGTAGCGGCGGATGCAATGACGCCATTCCGACGTGCCGACCCAGCCGAATACGCGCGGCCATCCACCGACCTGCTTGCCGTTCGCGTCTTGGAAGGACATGGCGAGGCGGGCCGTATGCCAGCTTTCCTCCCCCTGGACGACGTTTGTGGTTTTCATCCAGAAGTCCAGTTCGAGATGGGCGTATTCTGGCTTGAGCTCAAGGTTTTGGGAGAGACCCGCATTGCGGTCGTTCAGAATGACAGCTTTGTTCATGCCGTCCACGTCTGGTATGATGCGCACTGTATTGGCGCATTTCCAGCCGATAGGCTTTCCTTTTTCGTCCAGTTCTGAGAAATCTGGGTTGACGACGAGCTGCTGGGCGAACAGCGCCGTCGTCAGAAGAATGAAGACGTATAGGATGTTTTTCATGATATGTTCGAAAAAAAGGGGGAGATTTCACGGTGGTATATATATAAATTATTGTATAAGGGTGTATATTTCAAACAAAGCGTTGATGTAAAACACAATATTTAATAAAAAAACAATCCGTCCGGGAAGACGGGCGAAGGAGCAGGCATGTCCTTTCTGTATCAGAAGAAAATAGAAGTCCGGCAATCGGTCGATGTATTTGTGGCGGGCGGTGGTCCGGCGGGCGTTGCTGCGGCTTTGGTCGCGGCACGGGCTGGCAAAAGCGTTTTTCTTGCGGAAGGCGAGGCGTGTTTTGGCGGCATGGGCACGAGCGGTCTCGTGCCTGTGTTCATGATGTTTGGCGATGGTGTGAACTTCCTCGCAGGCGGTATCGGCCGTGAAATTTTTGACAAACTCAATGAGATGAAATCTCCGAAAACGTTGGCCGCCAGTAGGATGGGATGCCCGGCAGAACTAATGAAACGGTTGTACGACAGACTGCTCACGAAGGCTGGCGTGAAACTGTCGCTGATGACGCAGGTTGTCGATGTCGTGATGGAAGGGCATTCCGTCAAACAGGTGATCTGCCATGCGAAGAGCGGTTTTTTCGCGATTGAAGCGAAAATGGTCATCGATGGCACGGGCGACGGCGACATTTGCGCATGGGCAGGAGCTCCCTTTGAGAAGGAAGAAACGATGCCCGGCACGTTGTGCAGCCTGTGGGGTTATATCGACTACGAACGCCGCCAGCAGAATCCGGTGAATGTCCATGAACAGTTGATGCGTGCGTTTGAAGACGGTGGAATCTTCACCGTGCAGGATCCGCACCATTCCGGCATGTTCCGTATCGACGAACATACGGCGGGCGGCAACATGGGCCATGCCTTCGGTATTGACGCATTGGACGAGCAGTCTGTGACAGAACATTTGATCGCTGGCCGCAAGATGATGCCCGAATTCGAAGCGTTCTACAAGAAATATGTTCCTGGATTCGAGAACGTTACATTGTTGCAGACAGGAGCCTTGATGGGCATTCGTGAAAGCCGTCGTATCATGGGCGACTATGTTTTGGACATGGCGGATTTCACAGCACGGGCCATTTTCGACGACGAAATCGGCCGTTATTGCTATCCTGTCGATATCCATCCTTCCAAGCCGGATCCGAAACTGTACGCGGCGTTTGAAAAGGAATTCATGAAGACGGGGCGTTACGAAAAAGGCGAAAGCTACGGCATTCCGTACCGTACGCTGACGCCACGCAATCTGGACAACGTGCTCGTCGCTGGCCGTTGCATCAGCACGGATCGCAAGTTGCAGGGCTCCGTTCGCGTCATGCCAGGTTGCTACATCACGGGGCAGGCCGCCGGAATGGCCGCCTGCGAGGCGTTGGACAAAGGAACGGACATTCGCGGTATCGATGTCCATGTCCTGCAAAAACGATTGCTGGATATCGGCGCGTTTTTGCCCAATTACAAGTAAGTAGGCGGGAGGGCTGCGCTCCTGCGCGGCCGATTGCGCAACGCGCAATCACTGTCTAAGTATTTTAATTGCAATCGTTTCATGAAGTCGTTGTTGTCATATTCCATTCTCTTGCTGCTTTTGGCCTTGCCCCTTCGCGGGGGGAAGGTCGAAAGCCGTGACGTCGTCGAGGAGAATGGCACACGAGTTCGCAAGACAGTTGTGACAGTGGTCGCGTGGAGTCTTCCGGATCCAACGCGAACGGATACGAATACGCGTGCGCAAGTAGCGGTCATGAAAGAGTTTGTGAAACAATATCCACAGCTCGTCCAGAAAAAGTATCGCGCCCGTTATGAGGCGGATCCAGACAAATATGGCGATTTTGATTGGGGAAACGTCATGGTGGAGCTTGTGCCGCGAAGCGGCATTCAAGTGGAAGGGAGCGGAATGGATTCGGGGCCGTTGATGGCGATCGCGGGCGGCGTGGCGCCAGACATCATGTATGTCAATTTCCGCCAATCAGATACGTATATTCAAGAAGGTTTCCTGTATCCGCTTGACAAGGAGGAGGATGGCTATTTCGCGGGCATGAGCGCGGAGGAACGTTCGTTCATCTACCATGAAAAAGTCATGCCGGTCGTGAAACGGAAAGGACCAGGCGGCGAACATGTGTGGGCGATGCCGACGGGCGGTCTGCTTGGAAAAGTCTTCCTCTATCGAAAGGATTTGCTGGCGAAATACGGTGTGAAGGAGCCGACCGCCGATTGGACATGGGAGGATTTGTTCGATGCATGCCGCAAGATCACGCATCCGGCTGAGGGCATCTACGGCATCCGCTTCAGCAAAGGGAGAGGCGAAAGTTGGCATTGGGTCACGTTCCTTTGGTCGGCTGGCGGCGATGTCATGTCATACGATGCGGCAAAAGATGAATGGACGGCGACGTTTGATTCAGATGAGGCCGTGACGGCTTTGGATTTCTATGTTCGCCTCACGTCGGAACATTGGCGCGATCCGCTGGACGGTCGCGACCGCTACGGTTATGCGACGAAAGAGACGGATTCCAGCCAGAAGTGGGATCTCGGCCAGATTGGATTCTTTCCGACCTATATCGATGCGCGGTTGTTCGCGACCATCGATCCGGACATCGTTGGTATGGTTCCCGTGCCGAAGGGCTATCCGGATAAGAACGGCGTGCGCCATCGCGGCGGCGAATTGAATTCGCGTATGCAGGGAATTTTCGCAGGATGTGACAATCCAGTCGTCCGTGACGCCGCATGGGAGTACATGCGATTCTGCGAATCGAAGGAAGGCGTGGAAATCTATACGCGCGTCATGGTCGAAGGCGGTTTGGGCCGTTTCATCAATCCAGATTATCTGCGGCAGTTCGGTTATGAGGACATGATCCGTCTGGCTCCCGCAGGATGGGAGGATACGTTCAAAGTCGCAATCGAAACAGGCATGCCGGAACCATACGGAAAGAACTGCAATCTCGTATATTACCAAATGACGAAGCCGTTGGTTCGGGCAGAGGCGATGGCGATGGGTGGCGAACTGCCGTTGAGCAGTGCTTCGAGCATGAGGCGTGCATCAGCGAATCTTTTGGCGAAACGCCATGGCATTCTGAAGAAACTGCTAGAGGCGGGCGTGGCGGACGCGAACGAGAAGATGCTCGGCATCCTATCGCCGCATGAGCGGATGGTACGGCGGACGGCCGCAGCCGCCGTAATGGCAGCCATCGTCGTTGCATTCGCGCTTGTTTTCCGTAAAGTCGTCAAAGTGTTCACGCCGCCGAAAATCATGGGTGTTGAGCTTCATTCATGGGACTTCGTAAAGTACCGTTGGGCATATCTGTGTCTTCTTCCCGCAGTCCTTTCCATCTTGCTGTGGCGGTACATCCCATTGCTGATGGGGTCCGTGATGGCGTTGCAGGACTACCGCATCATGGGCGGTTCGCAATGGGTCTGGCTGGACAATTTCGGCAACGTTCTGTGGGATGGCGAATGGTGGAGCTCCGTCTGGAATTCCATCCGCTACTGCTTCTTGGTGATCACGCTGACCTTCCTGCCGCCGGTGATTCTAGCCGTTCTGCTGCAGGAGATTCCTCGCGGTAAAGTGTTCTTCCGCACCGTGTTCTATCTGCCAGCCGTCATCACAGGGCTGGTGGTCATCTATCTGTGGCGTTCCTTCTATGAAAAGACAGAATACGGTGTGTTGAATGCGATCATGCTGAAGCTGCCCGCCATTGTGTATATCGGTTTGGCGGTACTTTTCTTCTATATCCTGCTGTTTTTCGGAAAACGCCTTTTCCTGCATGAAAACTATCTTGGCGGTCTTCTCTGCCTAATTGCGGGACTCGTTCTGTACTTTTTCTTCTTCTCGTTCGCGACACCAATTCTCCGCATGGGGGAGATGGATTGGCCGACGGCGACGCTTGTCCGTTGGAACATCGTGTTCTACAGCGTTCTGATCCTATCGGGAGTAGTCATGCTGTTTTTGGCGGGGCTCTCCTTCGCGAAAGGGCGGACATCCATCGGTCTGGCGTATTTTGGTGTTGTCATCCTCGGAACGGTCATTATCAGTGCATGCTATTGGTATTCAAGAGATTGGAATTATCTGATGAAGCTTTTCCTGCGGCTGTTCCAATGCATGAAGAATCCATACCGCTGGCTGGACGATCCCAGTACGGCGATGATCTGCTGTGTCCTGCCGATGATTTGGGCGGGCATGGGGCCTGGCTGCCTTATCTATCTTGCCGCGTTGAAAGGCATTTCGGACGAATTCTACGAAGCGGCGGACATCGACGGTGCGACGTTCGCGGACAAGATCCTATTCGTTGTCCTGCCGATTCTGAAACCGTTGCTGATCATCCAGTTCGTGGGCGTGTTCATCAGTTCGTGGGCCAGCACATCGTTCATTTTGGCGATGACAGGTGGTGCGAACGAGACGGAAGTGGCGGAACTGCACATTTTCTACAAGGCGTATCTATACTTAAAATTCGGCCCCGCCACGGCGATGGCGTGGGTGCTCGGCTTCATGCTGATTGGCTTCACTGTCTATCAGTTGCAGATTCTCTCTAAACTGGAGTTCAAGGCGACGGATTCGAAGAAGTAGCGACGGCGTCCCGCCGTCGAGGGAAGTAGCGACGGCGTCTCGCCGTCGATGATAATTAATAGGATAAGCAAACGTTCATGGCGATCATTTCGGCAATAGGAAGAAAGTCCTGGAAGGTCAGGCTGCTTTTTCTGGTGATGTATTTGTTTCTCATCGCCGGCGGAGCAACCATGGTCTATCCATTTCTGCTGATGTTGTCCGGAAGCACGAAAAGCGCGGTGGACATCCGCTATTTTGACGCCGTTCCAAAATTTTGGCATGATGATGCGTGGATGTGTCGCAAACATCTGGAAGGGCTTTTCAATGAACGACTTCAGGATCTGAATGTGGCGTATGATCTGGATGAGACATCGTTTGATCGGCTCGCCGACTACGGCGAGCCGAACGAAGCGCTTGCACGCGAATGGGAGACGTTTTTGAACGAAACGCAATTGCCGTCATACTCATTTGCGGCAGGCTATCTGAGCACGCAGCTGTCGCGGACGATTTCGTCCGCGCAACGTGAATTCAAGAAGCGTCTGCAGGCGAAATACGGTGGTAAAATTGAAGATGTGAACCGAAATCTGGGCACGGATTTCGCAGGATGGTACAGTGTCTATATTCAAGTGCCATGTATTTTGATGCGGCGGGAAAAGCCTCAGGATACGCCATTTGCGAAATTCCTGACGGAATTTCTTATCGAACAACCTTATGGCCTGCGGTATTATTTTTCACCGCAAGGTTTCTACAAGAAACAGTTTTTGAAGACGCAGTACACGACTGTGCTTTCGCGTTACAATATGCGCCATCAGACGAATTACCGTACATGGGGGCAGATTACATTGTCGCGTCGTTGTCCAACAGATGGCACGCCGCAGGAACGTGACGATTGGGAGAAATTCGTACGGTCGACGCTGGCCAGTCAATGGATTCGTGTCAACGGCTTGGCGCTTCCGGAATACCATAGAATGTTGAAAGCGAAGTATTTGGATGTCAAGACGTTGAATCTTCGCTATGGCACATCTTATTCATCTTTTGACGATGTGCCAGTATATGTTGGAAAGATTGAAAATGCACGGCGTGAAATCGTCGCGCGGCCAGGCGGGCTGGCCGCTTTCAATCGCGACTGCGGGACAACATACGCATCCATCGACGATGTCCCATTTAGTGAAGTTCCTCCATGTCTTGGACTTGTGGCATCGGATTGGGATGCCTTCCTGACTGGCTACCATGATCCTGTAGATGGTCGCCTGTATGCGGCACCACTTGAAAGTTTGGAAATCCACAGTGTGGAATTCCTCTTCCAAGATTGGATGATGGCCCGTCATGGAAGTCTTGAAGCAATGAATGAAAAATTCGGAACACATTGGGAGAAAATCGCTGATATCTCTATGCCACAACGGGACTTGCATTTGTCGTACTTCAAACAGCATTTGAAAGAATTGCGGTGGGAGTTTACGACGCGTAACTACAAGGCGGTGGCCGAATATATGCTGTTCCATGGCCGCGGCATCTTCAATACAATCCTGTATTGTGCGTTGGCGATCGCGACGGCGCTGCTGGTGAATCCGTTGGCGGCGTATGCGATGAGCCGTTTTCGCATGCCATCGTCGTACAAGATTCTGCTGTTTTTGATGTGCACGATGACGTTCCCGCCAATGGTCACGGCGATTCCGAGCTTTATCATGTTGCGGCAGTTCAACTTGCTGAACACGTTTGCGGCGTTGATTCTGCCAGGCATGGCGAACGGCTATTCGATTTTCCTCTTGAAAGGCTTCTTCGATTCGTTGCCGCAGGAGCTGTACGAAAGCGCACAGCTAGACGGCGCGAACGAATGGGTCCTTTTCTGGCAGATTACGATGGGGCTATCCAAGCCGATTCTGGCTGTTGTCGCGCTGAATGCGTTCACTGCGGCATATTCGAATTTCATGTACGCGTTCGTCGTCTGCCAAGACCGGCGGATGTGGACGATGATGGTGTGGCTGTACGAACTGCAGCAGCAGAGCGGGCAGGCGGTGATGTACGCGTCGCTGGTGATCGCCGCGATTCCGACGTTCCTGATTTTCCTATTCTGCCAGAACATCATCATGCGTGGCATCGTGGTGCCATCGGAAAAATAAATATAGCGGAGGTGGCGCGGTGCGTCTCGCCTGCGCCTGCCAACGGCGGGACGCCGATGGCATCTTATGCGGTTTTAAGCGCTTCGCACTGAATTTTATGAGAAAGGAATGGAATATGTTGAAAATAAAGCTATTATGTATAATGATGCTGCTCGCGGTGGTTGCGGTCGCGCAACAACGCGAGATGTGGCATCATGCTACGTCGAGCTACCGCGCCGTCTATGACATCACATCGCGGCCAAGCCATGCGAAAAGCGGCGTGCTGCTCAACGTGCCTGTCTGCGGAATTGGTATGGCGGACGGCGAGGATGTCTATTGCTTTGATGAACGCGGCCGCCAGCTGCCGCGGTTGCCTATCGGCGCGAGTACGGAAAACTGCTCATTAGTTTTGACGCAGGCTTCCGACGACGCGAAACATATCTACGCGTATTTCGGCTCGAAGATTCCCGCTCCCGTAAAGGAAGGTCTTGTCGCGCCGTTGATTTGCGAAGTGCGGACGCTACCGGATGGTCCTGCGAAGAGTTGGGCGCAGGTCGAGTCGTTGCTGAAAAAGTCGAAAGTCATTGGCCGCGTGGCAGTTGACGCTGTGAAACAAGCCTTCAATCCTGTCGATTATCGCACGCGTTGCATGATGGTTTTCACTGGCATGTACGACGCTCGCAAAGCGATACGTTTTTATCCATATATTACGGTGAATGGCGCGGGTTATCTGTTTCTCGACGGGAAACTTGTGCATGATTTGAGCGGCTCACACCACCATAGCGAGACGAGCAGCGGACAACAGCGAAAAGACACGGATTTCACGGCTGGTCTGCATGAAGTGAAAATCATCGGTTTGCGGACGGATGAGCGCGGCTTCATCGGTTTCGGCGAATCGCATGTGCAGAATGGAAAAGTTACGGCGAACAGCTACATTTCCGGAGCGGATTTCGTGACGGCTGGCAAGGCGCAACTGAAACTCGTGGAAGGGAAGTCGAAGGGGGCATCGAATCCTGTTTTCTGGTATAAGACATTATCCTACATGGCTGTAGGGGATGATTTCATGAACGAAGTGGAGCTTGGCACGTATAGCGGACAGGAGGCCATGTGGAAGTTTGGCGATGGTTTGACGTTGGAAGGCGCGAAAGTTACACGAATCGTCTGCGGCATGGAGCCGATGAAAGTGAAGGCGTCTGTCAAAAAAGCGACAGCGTCTGGGAAGATCCAATTTCCTGAAAACGCTCCAGAAACAACGCGTAACATTACCAATAATAAGGATTTCGAATATGTCGCAAAATTATTGAAACAACAGGATTTCAGCAGTTTGACGGATTGGAAAACACTGGCGTTGCAACTGGAATTTTACAAACATCGCGACTATCATCCGATGCAAGTGACGGTGGCGGAAGCAATTCTGGCGTTGAAAGATATTCCAGGAGATATTCGCATGGACGCTATGATCTGCATGGCTCGTGCGGGTGGCGCACATGCGCAGGACAAAGCGCAGGCCGCTTTCGAACGGATTTTGAAGCGCAATTTGGACAAGGAGGAGCGTGAACAATATTTGGGTGAAGCGATTGAATTCGCTGTTTATGGAAAACGTGATATCGAATTGGCGCGGCAATGGTTGGATAAATATTGCGGCACGCTGAAACGCAGTTCTAAAGTCGTGGAAGCTATGATGATGGACATTGAACTACAGGCTGGCAACCGTGAAAAGGCGTTGGAGCTGTTTTCGGACATGCTGGAAGGAAAACGCCTTGGGGCGACGCAGCGGGAGGCGGCCGTCCATGGCGTGTCGCTGCATGAGGAGGCTATGCGGGCGATACAGGACAACCGTCTGCTGGAGGCGCGTGAAAAACTGTGCCAATGGTCGAAAGAGGCGCCGATGGATCGTGGTAACGGAAGCTTCAACTTAATACGGGCACGGTACTTCCGCCGTCGAGGCTGGCTGGCCGGCGCGTTGGGGGAATTGGACGGCGCGATTCTGATGGATCCATTGCTGCCGAATTTGCCTGATGTCGAATTCGAAAAGGCGCAAATCTATGAGGCGATGAAGGATAAAGAAAAAGCAATGGAACTTTACCGGAAGATAAAGGACGAATATCCGAACCATATCGCCGCGCCATGGGCGCGGGAAGGGCTGATTCGGTTGAGACAGTGATGGAAGGATTGTATTGATGAAAAATTCGTTGATAAATTGGTTGGCTTGCGTTCTAGTGTGTTGCGGCGGAATGGCTTGGGGCGGCGGAAGCGTCACGCCCGTCGGTGGCTATCTCTATGCGAACGAAGACAAAGTGGATGACGCGAAAGGCTCTTTGGAGATTCGTTTCTCCACACCTTCGTCCAAACGGATGGTCATCGCGTTGGGGCGGAAATACCGCAAGACGCGGACGAGCCGCGACGGCACGACGGAAGTCCAACGGGAGAATTTTAAGCCGCGGCTGGCCCGCATGTCGCAAAAAGGGACGGTTGCGTCCTTTGCGAAAATGCCGCCGGATTATTACGATATCGTCGTTATCGAGTCTGATGAGATGATGTTATATGAAGGCCTTCTTCTGCATGACGAATTTTTAGAGGATGAGAAGCCGTCGGCGGAGAAAGTGGCGGAATACACGTCGCAAATCGGCAAAAGTTTGGGCATTGGCCATGGGCTGATCGGTCGTTGGGAGCAGTTTTTTGATGAAAAACGAATCGAACGCGTGGAGCCTGCCGGACGGCAGGCAGGTGTGTTTCTGCAGCAGATGCGGCTTGGCGAAGCGTTGGCCGAAAGCGGCGCGAAGCTACAGGGCTGCATTCACAGCATCGATATGGTGTGGGTGGAACAGACGACGGACGCGGAGCATACATGGCAGGTCATCAACCGCCAGCAACTCTATCGCGACGAAATTTCATCACGTAACTTCTTTACTTATAGATACGTAAAAGCATTGCACGGCATCCGCGTCGGAACCCGTGCGAAGGTGATTTCAGAGCCGATTGTATTGCCGAAGGCAGATTAGAAAAGATTACTTCTTTTTCTTCTCCGTCAACCACTTCATGATGTTCTCCAGCAACGCGTTACGTGCGGCGCCTGTTTCGCAGCCGAGCAGGACGATGAGGAATTCGCCTGCTTCGTTTTCCGCATGAGTGACGACGCAGCAGCCTGAACGGCGGATGTAACCGGTCTTGATGCCGTCCACGCCATATTTGCCAAGAAGTGGCGTATGGCCACGGAAGGTGGTCGGTTTCTCAATGCCCGTGGTCAGCGGAATGGTAGGCATCTTGACCCATTGGCGAGCTAAGTCATGTTTCCACAATTCCTTCGCGAGTTTGACAAGATCACGCGGCGTGGAGACATTGTCCTTTTCAGGCGTTTCGCCTGGCAGACCATGCGCGTTGAAGTACTTTGTGTTTTTCATGTGCAGCGCTTTGGCTTTGGCGTTGGCCTTTTTGGCGAAGCCTTCTATCGTGCCACCGCCGATGAATTCGCCTGCGCAAGTCGCGCAGTCGTTGCAGCTGATGATGATCATGACGCTGAGGAGTTCGCCGAGTTTGATCTCTTTTCCCGCAACGAGGCAGGCTTTCGTGGGCCATTCATCCGCAGCGGCCTTGCTAATGGGAACCATCGTGTCCAACGTGATTTTCGGATCCGCTTCAAGTTTCTCCAAACCAAGCAATAACGTCATCATTTTCGTGACGGATGCGATTGGCACAGGCTTGGCTTCATTCTGTCCCCAAAGCTCCTTTTTCTTTTTCACGTCATAGACAAGCACACTGTAATTGGGCTTGACGCCTTCGAACGGTGCTTTTTTCACGGTAGGAGCAGGGCCGGCCTTGATGTAATCGCCGTGGACGAAAATTGAAAGGCCTTTCGGATTCGTGACTGCGATTTTGCTCCAGTCGCCTTCGCGGCCAAGAACTTTGACAACCAAATGCTTTTTGAGCACGCCCATGGAGGCCGCCTTGTCGGAAGCTTCCGTCCGGAAATTCGTGTTCATCAGAATTCTGCTGCCTTTCAAGTTTTTCGTGGCGACATAGCCTTCGACGACGGCTTTCGGATTGATCTGATACCACTGGCCGGAAGTCCCTACGATGGAGACAGATGCGCCAGGGGGCAACACGCCGATAACGGGATGGTTGGTTCCCGGCCCGAGGCGCATGTTGAGGTCATCCGTGACGGTGCCTTCTTTGGCGACGAGTATGGCGCAAGACGATATCATGAGCAGAAAAATGGATAGGCGATGTGACATGATGGATTCCTTTTGTTGGTGAAAAAATCATATAGACAATGTAATTCATCATGGAGGAAAAACAAGAATCATGAGCGGCGTGGACATTCAGGTTCTGATTATTATATTAATATGGATGATTTTCAGCGCGCCAATGGCGCATTCAAGAAGGAATACGATGATGATACATGCGGCAATCGATACGTCACTGACTTGTGTTTTCGCCGTGGCGGACGGCGACCATGTCCTGTTCACGGGAAGCCTGGATTCGGCCAGCCGCGACAATGACCGGAAGTTGCCGCCGTGGATTATCGAGACATTGGCGGGCATTGGGTTGAAGCTTTCGGACATTCGTCGTTGGACGGTCGGCACCGGGCCTGGCAGTTTTGCGGGGCTTCGTTCTGGAATCTCCTTTATCAAAGGAATTTGCGCCGTTACGGGCGCGGAGATTCGCGGCGTTCCGTCTGCATTGGCGACGGCTGCTGCGGCGAAAAATATCGCCGCTGGTGCACGAATCGGCGTGCTGATGGACGGTCGTTGTGGACAGGTTATTTTCGTTCCAATACGCGACATGAAGATCGACGGCGAGCCTGCCGCATTGGATCCGGAGCAGTTGCTTGATGCCGCAAATGCCTGCGACGCATGGATTACGCCACAGGCGGAATTGATTCCGCCGCTGCCGGAAGCGATTCAGAATGCCTTGCAGACCGTGTCGCAATTGGATCCATGCGTCTTGTTGCGCGACGACGTGGAGATTTCATCGTCCTGCGAACCGATCTATGTCCGCCAGGCCGTTTTCGTCCAGCCGAAGGAAGTGAAAAAAGTGCTTTAATGCATGGAGGTTCCGCGTGCGTCCCGCCTGCGGGAAGGAGGACCCGCGTGCGTCCCGCCTGCGGGAAGAAGGTCCCGCTTGCGTCTCGCCTGCGGGAAGGAAGTTCCGCTTGCGTCTCGCCTGCGGAAAGGAAGTTCCACGCATGTTCCGCCGTTGGTAATACAATACAGGAGATAGTTATGGCGATTGAAGCCGTAAAAGCATATTTTTCGAAGTATGGGATGGCGGATCGTGTCAGGGAATTGGATGAATCCAGTGCCACGGTCGAATTGGCGGCGCAGGCATTGGGATGCGAGCCTTGCAGAATCGCGAAAACGCTTTCATTCATGGTGGATGGACAGCCCATTCTGATTGTCACGGCTGGTGACGCAAAGATCGACAATGCAAAGTACAAGGCCAAATTTGGCGCAAAAGCGAAAATGCTGACGCCGGACGAAGTCGTGGCATTGGTCGGTCATGCGGTAGGCGGTGTATGTCCCTTTGCCATAAAGGATGGCGTTGCCGTTTATCTGGATGTTTCGCTGAAACGGTTCACGACCGTTTTTCCCGCCTGTGGAAGTGGCAATAGCGCCATCGAACTGACGATACCGGAATTGGAAACATATTCTGGTTATGTTTCTTGGGTGGATGTTTGCAAGAATTGGCAGGCGTGAGATTTACCAGCGGTTATTTGACTTGAAGCATCATTTTCAGCCGTTGCGCGTCGTTCATGTCAAATCCAAATTTTTCATAAAACGGAATTTTATCAGGCTTCGCGCATAGTTCGACAAAAATATTTGTGCCGTTTATCCCGTTGTCGTTGATGAACTTAAGCAATTCATTGATCATCATACGTCCAATGCCTTTTCCTTGGTATTCTGGACGTACAATGACATCTTTGATGTAGTAATCCAGCCCCATATCGCCGTGCATTCTTGCCATGGCCACGATTTTATCGCCATCGAAAACGGAAACGCGGAATAGGGTGTGTTCCATTGCAAGCCGTGTCTGCTCCAACGATGGGCCTTGTCCCCAGACAGTCTCCCATAGTGTGATGAATTCTTCCGCGCTCAATTCATTGTATTTTACAGTCAGACCATCCATGGCTCTATCGTCTTAAGATATGATTTGTGCAAAAAATCTTGACATTATTATACTGCCATGATTTGAACAAGTCAATCCACAAATCCGATGGTTGCATGCAAAGGAGATTATCCGCAGATGAGCGAACTAGGAAGAATTTCTTCATAATTTCATTGTTATTCATAATAATCATTATTGATGCTTTCTTATGACTTTTTATGATTTATTGGTAACATCTATGAATTTGTATGACTTACGATGATTTTTGAGGCGTTATTTGATGAATTATCATCTTTTTAAGAATTCTTATACAATGTATTGAATTTCCTTTATGGTGTGCTATAGTTTTCATAAGAAAGAACCACGTAGCGATGGCCGTATCCCAACCGTGGGTGTAACCCATGAGAACCACGTAGATGTACCCCAGCCATCGCTATGCGATTTTATTGGTTGCACTTATGTTTCTTATTGAAAGAATCATACGTTCCAACATATAATGATGAACCCAACTGTTGCGAACATAGCGACAGTTCAAGATGTACGAGTTCCAGTTGTCGCAAAAATTGCAACAACTGTTTTTAAAGAGAACAGGCCATGAACAAGACAAAGAATGAAATCGTCGTCTATCAGCCTGATGAGACAATCCGGCTGGAAGTACGGCTGGAAGATGAGACTGTGTGGCTGACACAAGAGCAGATTGCCAGATTGTTTGGAATTGGGCGTTCTGCTATAACAAAGCATCTTTCAAATATTTATAAAGAAGGAGAATTGGATGAGGCGAGCACATGTTCCATTTTGGAACATATGGGGCAAAATAATAAGCAGTTATACTACACAAAATTTTACAATCTTGATGCGATTCTATCGGTCGGATATAGGGTGAATAGTAGAAATGCCACGTTTTTTCGTCGTTGGGCGACACAAATTTTGAAAGATTATCTTCTTCGCGGCTATGCGGTCAATCAGAGGCTAAACCAATTGGAAGACAAGATGGACAGACGTTTAGCGGAACATGAACAGGATATCGGTGAATTGAAGGAGAAAGTGGATTTCTTTGTCCAAACATCGCTGCCACCTGTACAAGGCATTTTCTATGATGGACAAGTCTTTGATGCTCGTGTGTTCGCCACACGGCATATCCTGTCTGCCAAGAAGACAATTTTTCTCATTGATAGTTGGGTGGATGTCGTCACGTTGGAGATATTGTCGAAGAAGGCGGAAGGTGTGACAGTGGAGATTGTGACGTCAAAGCGTGGTAATAAGCTTGGTACAAGCGATATAAGTAACTTCAACATGCAATACGGAGGCTTGACAATTCGTGAAAGTGTGAACTTCCATGATCGTTTTCTGATCATTGATGATAAGAACCTCTATCTTGTTGGTTCGTCGTTGAAGGATCTGGGACGCAAATGTTTCGCATTCACACAATTGGATTCGTCAGAAATTCCACGGTTGAAATCGAGAATTTGAACACAATACTATTCCGCCACCAATTCGAAGAAGACGGTGGGGCCGTCTTGTAAGGCGGAGGTGTCGATGGAGATATCGGTGACGATATCTCGTTTGGCGAGAGGAAGTTCCTGACGGCGTGCGCCGTCGAAGCCAAGAGCGTATAATTTGAAGCCTTTGACGGGACGGTCGATCTGCAATTGGAGCTTGCCGCAACGGAGCAGGGTGGGGGCATGGCCGGACTGAATGTTGACGCGATGGTCCGGCGACAACGTCAAGTTCGAATTGGCGACCATGGTCGAATAGACGATTACGATGCGTTTTGAGGTCGCAAGTGGTTGATTGTCAACGGCGATGGCGGCGATGCAGGCAGGCATGGATGACGCGTTGACGGTCATGTGGGCAAGTTTTTCCGCCTTGTTTCTATCCATGCAGATGACTTCTGATTTTGGCGTGATGATTTTCAAAAGATGTTCTTTCGCCCGAAGGGTGATTTCTTCCGTATCGCTTTGGAAGACAAAGTTTTCGGCATCCGTCTGGTTCCCAGCGGGAAGGATGCCTTGTACTTTGAGCTTTTGGAGAAGATTGTCGAGAGAGAACGTCCCGTCTGGATTGTCGATGAGATTGACGAACCAATCGGCGGAGTGGACTGTGGAGGTTCCTTCAGGCAGGATCTGGCAGTCCGCCTTTTGGGCGTCGACGGTTCCGCTGGCTGGCTTCTTGTCGGGAAACGCGATGGAGAAGCTTGTGACCAAGGCCAGAAGGCTCTGCTGACTGGCGATGCCGTTCATGGCCAAGTTGTTGTTGCTCAATGCATTATTTGGTATGGCGAGCTCAATCCGATGAGGCGATTGTTTGACGTCGCCGCGTTGGAAAAGATGCGTCGTGATGAATTCATTGGCGCGGACGATGGGATTGTTGCCGCAGGAGAAACTACTAATGGCCTGTGGGATGGTCGATGAGTTCATCAGAATAGGATTTTCATGGATCTGCAGGGCGTTGAAGCCTTGCAGGGCGGAATAGGCTCCCATGACGGCACCATTTTCATATTGGTATGGATTCCAGAAGCAATGGTTGTATTCCGTGATGGTAAATGGACGGCCCGCCATGCGCGAATTGTTGGCGGCACGCCAGTAGCCGACGGCATCCGCCAATGAACTGTCCTGTCCGACACTGCAGCCGGGCGTGCCCCAACCACCGATAGGATGTTGGAAATACGTGTTTTGGCAGACGTATTGGCAGGTCGTCCAACGGGCGGCCGCATCGCCGATTTTCTTGGAGACGTTGAAATTGCCGAGCAGGCCTTTGTAGCCTGTGGAGCGAACGATTTTTTCGCACCAAGCGTAAGATTTGGCGGCGAGATCGATGGAAAACAGCGCAAATTCGTTTGCCAATGCGCTCTTGCGGTCTTTTAGCGACGGAAGCTCCACTTCCGCTAATGGTTTGTTGTTCAGCTCTTTCTGAAGCTGTGGGGGGATGGCGGTCTTGTATTTTGCGACGAGCCATTCGCGGAACTGGCGGCGCAGTTCTGCTTTGAGATTCGGATAATTGGCGAGAACGGGAGCGACACGTTCAAGGCCGAGCTCCTGTTCGTTATAGAATTCGACGAACGCGACGGCTGGATCGTCCTTCCACGCAAGCTTCGTGTAGGGGTTCACATGGTTAAGAACAGTCGTCGCGCCGTAAATGAAATGATCACGTATCCATCTGTTGCCGAGATACATCTGAAGTTTGTGCTTGTCGCGTTCTTCGAACATTGTGTTGCGCGGCGTGGCGTCGTCGTAAAGGCCAAATGAAAGCAACGTGACATGGAGGTAGATGCCCGCTTGTTTCAGTTCGTTCAGGAGGAAGTCCCAACGGTCAAGTTGTGCGGGATTGATTTCCATATCTTTGTGGGAACCATGGCATAGCGTGCGGTCGAAGGAGCCATGCGTGCGGAACAGGCGGAAACCTGCCCGTCTTGCGGCCTGAGCGAATTCGTGGGCCTGTTTTTTGAATTCATCATCCGATTGTAGCGTCAGAAGATTGTATGGATAGCCGTTGAATCCCATGAGACGGAGCGGTTCGTCTGGACGCTGTTCGAAGACGAGTTCGCCAGTCTTGCCGATGACGGCGCGGCCTGCATTCCCAGCAGGCGATGCGACTTGATAAGATAAGTCAAGTGCCGATCCCGCAATGATTTCCGACTGTCCGTAAAGATTGAAAGGCTTCCATTCATTGTTCGTCACATAGCGGACAGGCGGTGTCGGCTGTCCGCAGACGAAACGCCATCCGGCGGATCCTGCTAACACACGGACGGCGAGGATGTTACGGCCTTTTTCGACGGGGATGTCCAAAACGACATCATCTGGCGTGAAGGCATGGGACGGATTGCCGCGGGCGAGATTTTCGTAGATCAATTCGCCGTTCATGAAGACTTCCATCCACCAATCGGCGGAGAGACCGACGTGCATGATGCCAGCGGCGTCGCTTTTAAAGACATTGTACAGAATGGCTTGCGTCTTTTCTTGTACATGTCCTCCGACAATGGCGGCGAGATTGACCGTGTTGTCCCGCAATGCGATTTGATTGACATCCTTTCCTTTGGGAAGCTCCGTGTAGGTCTGTGGAACATCGCCATTGAGGACGACAGACCATTTGGAGGCGAGCTTGGAGACAGGAATGTCATGGGCCTCCACAAGACTGAAGTCGTGGAGGGTGACGGTGCCATGTAAGTTGCTCAGATTAAAGGTCATATGAGCATCTTCGCCATCGGGACCGCTTGCGCTGAAAATAGCGGTGATGCGATTGCGACCCGCCTTGACAGGGATATTTTCCACGAGTCCGATGGACGAATAGGGCGGCTTGGAGCGCTGGTAGATATGGCGCATGACGCCAGGCTCCGTGCAGTCAAGCGTGTAGAGCAGACGGCATGTCGTTCCGTACTTTATCTTTACCTTTTGCAGCAGAAGAAGTTCCGTCGAATGCAATTGCGTTTTTGGTGGAATGTTGATGGTGAGTTTTCCGTTTCCAACGCTATAGGTGATGCCTTTTGCCGTCAACGCATCCGATTGCGAAAAGCCCCATCCCTTCAGACCGTCTTGAAAAGACGGATTCTGAAGGAGGTTTTGCGCTGAAACCGCCAATGACAACATGACGACAAGAAGAGAACCACGAATAAACGCGAATGGACACGAAAAATTGCCTCGCCGCCGTCGGCCTTGATGCTGAAGATGTTGAGCAGACATGGTATTGTGATTGCTAAAGAGTTGCATGGCTTCCGGCGGCTCGGCGGTTTTCATCCGCTTCGCGGGGGAGTTTGGCTAAAAACAAGAAGATGAATGATACGTTAGTCGTGTGAACAATTGCCTCGCCACCATCGGCCATGGTTCTGAAGTGTCTGCATTTGCTTTAAGCTTTAAGCTTTTAGCCATAAGCTATAAGCCATAAGCAACAAGCGCTAGCTTGTTAGAGCCCTTCTTCTTTGAAGATGGCTTCAAGTGCTTCGGACCAAATGGCATAGCCATTTTCATTCAGATGGCAGTTGTCGCGATAGAGCGATGTGTTGAGTTCGCCGTCTTTCATCATGCGCGGGCCGATGTCAAGCAGCGTGACGTTCGCCAAGCCGCGGCATTCGGCCGTAAGTAGTGCGTTCAGTTTGTTGATCTTCTCGCGGTATGGCTCGTTGTTGAGGCCACGCGGGAAGACTTTCATGACGACGACTCGCGTCTTTGGCGAAGCCGCAAGTACATGTTCCACAACGGACAAGATGCCTTTGACCACTTGTTCGGGCGTGTCGCCCGGATAGTTGGCTGTCTGTGTCAGATTGTTTGTTCCAATGTGTAGAACGAATACTTTGGGCTTTTGATTTGCGAATTCGCCGTTTTCAAGGCGATAGATAAGATTGCATGTGCGGTCCCATCCGAAGCCGAGGTTGAGGACGTCGCGTTTGGCGAATAGTTTCTTCCATGATTCGGGACCGTGCAGCGTCTCCCAGAAGTGGGTGATGGAATCGCCCATGAGAATGATGTCGTAGCGGTGCTTTTTGGCGGCTTCGCATTTTTCTTTATGGCGTTCGAACCAGTCGTAGCAGTCGTTTTCGATCTTCGTGCGCGGCGTGCAGGAACGTTCCAGCGTAAATGCCTTGACATGATGGACTTCGCCTGGAACGGGAATGGTGGTCGCAAGCGATGGATATTTAACTTTCATGTAGTCGATGAACAACTGCGGATTTTCCGTGTTTCCTTTAAACATGTCGAAATGGGCAGGAATGGAGAGCCGCGGGCGGATGGCTCCTGCGAGATCGGCTGCCTCCTGGAAGGTCATGTTGCCGATGCAGTTGCCGCCGAGACGACGTGCGTCACGACCGTTGATGGGCAACATGACGGCGTCCAACGGGCAGAAGCGGCGGAGGCGTTCGAGCATGCCTTCATAGACGCAAGTGTCTCCTGCATGGTAGATTCGGACGCCGTTGCCTTCAATGATATAGCCGAGATACGGGTAGTTGCCTGTCTGCGGATTGCGATCGAGAAATTCATGGGCGGACGGAATGGCGGTGATTTTTACGTCGCCGATGGTGAAAGACGTTCCGTCCGTGAGACCGACGAAGCGATCTGCGTCAATTTTCGTCGCCTTCTGGACTTGCGGGAAGACGTCGGCCGGAATGACGAATTTCAAGTCTGGATTGGCCGCGGCGAGCTTGGGCCAAAGCGGACGGTCAATATGGTCGCTATGGTCATGGGTACCGAGCACGGCGGCGATTTTCTTGTATTGCGCAGGGAAGAGAAGCGGCGGAATCTGGCGGGCCTTGCTGGGCGTCAGATAGGCGTCAACGGAAATGACCGTTTTGCCAAGTTTCAGCAGAAATCCCTGCTGTCCAAGATGATACCACGCAAACTCGCCGGGCTGGAGTTCGATTTCGTCTAGAGGTGTGCTGATGTTGTCCATGGTTTGTTTCTTTTGATTTATTTGTGTTTCGTTGGAAATGAGATAGACGCCGACGTGGCGTGGCGGGATGACGGCGTTGAAGGCGTAAGTGCCTTGATTCATGGCGATAGGACGGTCGTTGAGCAGATCCGTGACGGCGGTAGCGGCCGTCATGGCGAGGCCAGTTTCCTGAACGGGAATCTTGACGGTGTAGTCGCCGTAGGCGTCATCGGACGGATTCGGCACGACGATGATCGCTTTGCCATTGGCGTAACGGGCGTATGCTGTAAGTCCTTTCAATCCACCAACTTCGGCCTTGCAGATGTTCGTTTCGCGATGGTTAATGGGATAGTATTCGAAAATGTCGCGGAATTGGCGGCGGATGGCGAGTGCCTTCTTGACGTCTTCCATGAAGAATGCGTTGGCGGGCTGGTTGGCGAGATTATAGTCCGTCTCTTGATGGTAGATGACCATTTTTCGGGAGGTGAGGCCGAATTCGTCGCCTTGGAACCAGATGGGAATGAATGGCGCGAGAATGGCGGCGTAGTTGATCTTCAAGCGGTCGCCACAGACGTTGCGTTGCTGGTAGTCGTGGTTGGTGATGCAGTTTGGATAGAAGCGGAATGTGCCGCGCTTCTCAGCCTCATTCTGCAGATTGGCGGGGCCGAGCCCTGTGCCGTTTTTGCAGGAATCGACGATGTCTAAGATACCGTCCGAGAAGAAGTTAACGGGATTCTGATAGAGCTGGCCACGGTGCATTTTGCTGTAGTCGAGAACGCCATCCTGCTCCATGTCGAAGGCGTCCTGCCGATCGTTGCAGTCCTCTGCGATGGCAATGATGTGCTTTCCCTTCTGCGCGAGGCGTTTGCGGATTTCCGCGAAATTCTTGTATCCCGCGTGATGCGGCTCACAGTCGCAGCGGAATCCGTCGATATCCGTTGCGAGAACGAGATTGACGGTGTTTTGAATGAACCATTCGACGAATTCCGGATTCTTCCAATTGAAGGCTTCGTTGCCCCACGCCTTGCCGCTGAACCAATCCGGATGGTCTTTGATCAGCTGGCAGTTCGTCATGGCACCCCATGTGATGATGTCCAATAGGATATGGATGTTCCGCTGATGGGCTTGATCGACGAAACGGCGGAGCGACTGGCGGGCGGCCTGCTGATCGGTCGTTTCCGAATAGGCGGGTTCGAGCAGATGGACGCCTTGGTTGCCGTAGCCGTTGCCGCCAGGGCCTTTTTCATAGACGGGGCAGAGCCATAAGGCGTTGACGCCGAGCGACGCATAGTGGTCGAGCAACGGTAACGCTTTGTTAAAGGTGCGCCCCAATGATGCCGTTTGCAGATGGATTTCGACCAATACCATGGATTTTACCCAATCGGGCGTCATGAGTTTGCCTTCCGCGTCCGATGGTTCAAGCTTTACATCCTTGCTGTAACGGTATTTAGGAAGCAGACCGAAGTTGTCCAACCGTTGCTCCGTGAATTTGTAACGGATGTCTGTGCCTTGCGGGACGGCGAAATCCGTCGGTGTGGCGAATTGCGTGACGAACGTCTGCAACGCCCTTTCGAGAGCGGCGGCGGAGCCTGCTTCAATGGATGGACGGGACGGATCCACAAAGGAAATTCGATAGTCACGCGGCTCGAAAGACGGCGCATTCGGATTCACAAGTATCTTGGGAAGAGAAGATTGCGCATCTTCTGGAAGCTTGGCATGGTATTTTTGCTGTAGCAATGCCTGCATTTGAGCGACGGCGGATTGGGTCTGGTCGTCTGCATTTTGCGGGAGGGCGATGGCGAATTTTGGCTGGGCGTCATGGATGATGGGAATCATGTTGTTCTCCAATGCGAGGCTGAATTGGAAAGCCGTCATGACGGCGAATGCGGCTAATGTGATTTTTCCGGTCATTTGGTTTTCCTCTGATTGCGTAGTTTGTTAAAATAGTGGTATAGTAATGATACAATGAAAAGTATGTTGACAAAGAAGAAAAGTCAAGTCGCCTGAGCAAGAAAGGCGAGAAAAACCATTGCAAGGAGTTTTTGAAATGCAGGAAACGAGCAAGAAGATTTTTGAAGCCGCGAAAGACCATTTGCTGATCGCCGCCCATCGTGGTACGGCCGGCGGCAACATCCCGTGCAACACGATTCAGTCCTATGAAGCGGCATTGCTGCAGGGCGCGGACATCATGGAGATTGACGTGTCGGTTTCGAAAGACCGCAAACTGTTCGTCTTCCATCCCGGAATGGAACCCGCCCATCTGCGCAGTAGCCGTTATATCAAGGACATGACGGCGGAAGAAGTCGCGCAATTGCGTTTTGTGAATCAAGACGGCACGCCCACGGAGTGCCCCGTCAGCACGTTGGACGAAATCTTCGATCTTTTTAAAGGCCGTTGCTTCATCAACGTCGATAAATTCTGGACGGCGATTCCGGAAATCACGGACTGCATCCGCCGCCACGGCATGCAGGATCAAGTGATTGTGAAGACGTCGCCGAAGGAAGAATGGTTCAAGCAGATTGAAGACTACGCTCCTGAACTGCCGTACATGCCTATCATCCAGAGCAACGACAAAATCACTGACATGCTGCTGACGCGCAAGTTGAATTTCATCGGTGCGGAAGTGCTTTTCGACAAGGATGATGAAGAGACGGCGTCGGACGAATACATCGAGAAGATGCACAAGCATGGCCTGCTGCTGTGGGTCAACGCGATCATTTATAATTACAAGAAGCAGCTGTCGGCGGGCCATTCGGACGACGTGTCCATCATCGGCAAGATGGATGACGGCTGGGGCTGGCTGGCGGATAAGAAGTTCGATATCGTCCAGACGGACTGGATGCTGCCGATCCGCGAATACTACAAAGGCCGCGGCATGAAGGTGAAGCAGCTCTGAAGTAGCGACGGCGTCCCGCCGTTGGCGATAAAAAGGTGTAAAATTGCAGGAAACTCCTGAAAAAGTTATGATTCTGGCGTCCGGTTCGCCGCGGCGGCGCGAACTGCTGTCTGAAGCGGGCGTGCAGTTCGAAGTCCATGCGTATGAGACGGATGAACGGTCGTTGGACGGCGAGGCGGCAGCACATCTCGTCCAACGGCTATCCTGTCTGAAGGCGCGTGCGGCGGAGACGCATCATCCTGGACGCGTGATACTTGGAGCGGATACCGTTGTGGTTTTGGACGGACGGATTCTCGGAAAGCCGAAGAGTCTTGATGAAGCGAAACGCTTTCTGCGGTTGCTGTCCGGACGGACTCATGATGTGCTCACCGGCGTGACGTTGATCGACCGCAATGGCCATGCGAACACGTGGCTTGCATGCTCCCATGTGACGTTCAAGACGTTGACGGACAATACCATAGATGAATATGTCCGCTTGGTGAATCCGCTGGATAAGGCGGGAGCGTATGGCATTCAGTCACATGGCGAGTTGCTCGTCGATCATGTAGATGGTTTGGTGAGCAATGTAATCGGCCTGCCGGTGGAGGAAGTCGTCGAGCGGTTGAAAACAATGGAATGGTGAAAGATGCGTGCATTGGTGCAACGAGTTACAGAATCGTCAGTTACGATAGATGGCGAATGCGTCGGGAAGATTGGAAAAGGTTTTCTCGTGCTGTTCGGCGTCACGCATAGCGATACGAAGGCGGAAGCGGATTTTCTCGTGGACAAGGTCGTGAATCTCCGAATCTTCGAGGACGATGAAGGCAAACTGAATCGTTCGTTGCTGGATGTCGGTGGCGAACTCCTTGTGGTCAGCCAATTTACGTTATACGGCGATGCACGGAAAGGCCGTCGCCCGAGCTTCGTTGATGCGGCTCCAGGCGATGTTTCGGAACCGATGTACGATTATTTTGTCAGTAAATTGCGCGAGACGGGCGTGCATGTGGAGACGGGGTGTTTTGGGGCGGACATGAAAGTGGCGCTTGTGAACGACGGCCCTGTCACGCTGCTTTTGGAAAAGGACGCGGCGAAACGGGAAGGATAAGATCCTGTGTTTTAGAAGGTTATCGGAAACGATGGAAACGAAGCGGAATTTAGGGTACAAGCTGTCGAAGTGGTTGAACGGAACGGCATGGACGGACGAAAAGGCGCGGAGCCTTGCGGATCGTTTGTGTAAAAGTTACGCGAATGAGATCGGCGTGAACTATAACGAACGCTGCGGCATGCCGCAACGCGAGGCGATTTTCCATGTTTTGGAACAGCTTCTGGATCTGTTGTTTCCAGGCTACACGGGAAGCCGTTCGTTCACGACGACGGAGCAGTATTTCGCCGTGGGAAGCATGGTGAACACTGTTTTCCGTGAACTTTCCTCACAGTTGACGCATGCCTTGGCGTTCAATTGCATGAAAGAGAATTGTGAAGGAGACTGCTTCCGTAGCGGCGAGGAAATCGCCGAAAAACTGATGATAAAACTGCCGGAAATCCGTGAGATTCTTTTGACGGATGCGCAAGCGGCATTGGATGGCGATCCTGCCGCTAAATCCTTGGACGAGATTATCTTAGCATATCCAGGCTTCAAAGCGATCAGCATCCACCGCATCGCTCATGAATTGTATGTGGAGAAGATTCCGTTCATCCCGCGCGTTATGAGCGAATACGCCCATACGATTACGGGAATCGACATCAATCCGGGCGCGACCATCGGCCCGTCGTTCTTCATCGACCATGGTACTGGCGTGGTGGTCGGCGAGACCGCCGTCATCGGTGCTCGCGTAAAGCTCTATCAAGGCGTGACTTTGGGTGCTTTAAGCTTCCCGAAAGACGCTTGCGGGGCGATCATCAAAGGGCGCAAACGCCATCCGAACATCGAAGACGACGTGACGATTTATTCCGAAGCGTCGATTTTGGGCGATATCACAATCGGTCATCATTCCATCATCGGCGGTAACGTCTGGCTGACGGAATCCGTGCCGCCATACAGCAAAGTGACCGTCTCGCCAGCGGAATTGTCGATCACGCAACGCAAGCCGCATGGTGTTGTCGAGAAGCAATGATGGCCTGAAACCATTGGAATAAAGGATTTTCGGAATGAGCGGAAATATTGCGAAAGCCAGTTGGACGTCTGCGGGCGGAACGCCGCAGATGGTCGTCGGCGAAGCATTGTCGTCATGGCGGAAATATTTCAGCGACGAATCCCGCAAGGAAGGCGATGCGGATTGCATCGCGTTGCCGCAGAACGCTGAAGAAGTTGCGTTCGCATTGCGTGAAGCCGCGAAAAATGGCTGGAGCGTGACGATTTCCGGTGCGCGGACAGGCATTACGGCGGCCGCCGTTCCGGACGGCGGGCTCGTTTTGAGTTTGGAGCGAATGAACCATGTGCTCGGCCTTCGCAAAAATGAACGCGGCGAATTTTTCGTCCATTGCGAAGCAGGTGTTCGTTTGGGAGATTTGCAGAAGTCATTGCAAACAGGCATGTTTGCTGATTCGGTCAATTGGTCGGAAGAAAGCAGGGCGTTGCTGCCGGAACTGCGTGACGCAAAGTTGTTTTATCCGCCGGATCCGACGGAAACGAGTGCGTCCATCGGTGGCACGGTTGCTTGTAACGCATCGGGAGCCCATACATTTGGTTATGGCCCGACGCGCCCTTACGTGGAATCCATCCATGTCATTTTGGCGGATGGTTCGGAATTGAATCTGCGGCGCGGCGAATGGATGGCTGACAGCGACGGCTCGTTTCGGTTGCAAACTCCTGAGGGAAAGATATTAAGCGGCAGGATGCCATCGTATCCATGGCCGAAAACAAAAAGCGCGGCGGGATATTTTTCCGGCGGACGCGACGTGATGGATTTGTTCATCGGTTCGGAAGGGACGCTAGGTGTTGTGACCGATGTGGAATTGCGGCTAGTGCCGCGTCCAGAACGGAGCATTATGGTGATGTGTTTCTGGGCGGACGAAGCGACCACCTTGAAGTTCGTCCATGCGTTACGTGCTGAACGCAAGCAACTTGGGCTCGAAGCCGTGGAATATTTCGGAGCGGACGCGTTGGACATGTTGCGTGAACGCCGCCGCCTGCTTGGCGCGGCATCTGGCGTTCCGTCCTGTCTGGAAGATGATATGCGGCATGGCGTTTTTCTGGATGTCGGTTGCGCCGCGGCGGATGAACATGACGTTTTGCAACGCCTTCAGGAAATCATCCGCTCGTTGGGCGGCGATGCCGGAAAATGCTGGTGCGCAACGGAGAACGATACGCGTGAACGGCTCCGTCTGTTCCGTCATGCGCTGCCGGAAACCGTCAACGGATTGATTGCGCAAATTCGCCGTCAGTATCCGACGGTGACGAAATTGGGCACCGACATGGCGGTGCCCGATGACCGTCTGGAGGAATACGTCGCCATGTTCCATGAAGAATTGGGAGCGGCCGGGCTGCGGTATGTGACGTTCGGTCATGTTGGCGATAACCACTTGCATGTGAATATCTTGCCGCGAAATCCAGATGAATATGCGAAAGGAAAGGCACTGTATTTTGATTTGGCAAAACGCGTCGTCGCGATGGGGGGCTCCCCAGCCGCCGAACATGGCATAGGCAAGCTGAAGACGAATTTTTTGGAGTTGTTGATCGGCAAGAAAGGCGTGGAGGAAATGCGCGCCGTCAAAGCGCTTTTTGATCCGCACGGCATGCTTGGGCCGAAGACGCTGATAGATTTCTAGTGTTCTAGAAGACTAGAAGGCAAGATTTCTAGAATGCTAGAATCCTAGAATGCTAGAATCCTAGTTATTTGTCTAGGCTTCGGTAGTAATTGTTTATCAAGCCTTTGTATTCGTCTGAGACGTTGTCTAGGCTGATGTCTGCGGCGGCGCTGCCGCCTTGGCGATTGCCGGAAAAGACGGGCAGGGGGAGGACGGCGCCCGACTGCGCGGAGACCTGCGTGTCCGAAAGATTGCGCAGGACGCGTTTTCGGACGCTGTTCAAATCCTTCAAATCTGGCGGCTGGTTTTCAACCGCCCGCAGTTCACGGGCCGCTTCGCCGAGGTTGCCTGGATTGACGTAAAGCATTCGGGCGGAAGCATACATGGCTTCCGTTTCCTTTCGAATCTCTCGTGGATTCTTTCCGTGCGCGGCGGTATGGAGGTCGCGTCGCGGGGCGTTGCCGAACATGCCGATGGCCTCTGATTCGCCGCCGAGCTTGCCGCCGCCTGTGGCGCGGGCCTTCATTGTGGAGTCTTTGTCCTCCGTGACCATGCCTTTCTGGAACTGGTCCTGCGTACGTCGCGCATGAGTCTCGCGTCCTTCATAGCCTTTCACATGATTTTCAACGAGTTCGCCGTTCGCTTGACCTTCGCGGCCGGAGCCTGAACGGCCCGTCATTTCGTTGTCGTTAGGGCGCGTATTGCCAGTCTTGCCTTTAGCGGCGAAGCTCGGCATATTGCCGTCCATGATGGCCCAGCCCATTTCCGCATCCGCGATGATGTTGTTTCCTGTGCCATCCTGCGACTGATCGTCGATTTGGGAATCTTGGTCAAGTAGTTCTCCGACAATGTCTTCTAGTTCTTCTGGCAGTTCGACGAGCGGAATTTCAGGAAATTCATCCGTGTCGAATGATTCCATATTCCACACAAAATGATCTGGCGTATCAGGCAGCCACATTTCAACGTCGTCGATGCGCTCCTTCGTGTTTCGGATAGCATCCAAAATGGCATCTTCCTTTTGAACGGCGATTTCGACGGCTTCCGCTTTTTCTGAATCTCTGGCCTGCGTGACGTCTTCATAGATTTCGCGCATTTTGGAATTCAATTCGTTACAAAGCGGAAGCTCAGGGAACTGATAGAGGTCGTTGGCGGCCTTTTCAATCATGTCGAGCATTTCCTCATGCTCTTTCGCGGCTTTCGCGAGTTCCTCCTTCGCTTCGTCGTCCATATTGGCGTTGGCCTTGATTTCGCGCACGGTGGAAGTGATGGCCGCTTGTTTCTTTTCCATTTCGTCCAAAACATCTTTCGCTTCCACGAGGGCCTTCTTCACGTCGTCGATGGTCTTCTTAAAATTGGAAAGGCGCCATTTGTTGATGATCGACAAAACTTCGGCGAGAACTTTTAACGTGGCCTTCTGATCGTCAATAGCGGCGTCAAGATCATTGTCTTCAATGGCTTCCGCCGCTCCGAGAGCGTGGTCGTAGGCCTTTCCGTCCTCAATGGCCTTGTTGGCGGCCTTCAATTGATTGGCGAAATCATCGTCTGCATGTTCTGTAATATACGCCGCGCAGAGCTGCTGGATGTTCAGAATGCCGTGCGCGACGTTGTCTTGATTGCGCGCAAGGGCGGAAAGGACAATTTTTTCGCCTTTTTTGGCGTCCATGGCGTCTTTATAGGCGGTCTGTTGCTTTTTCAGCAGGGCTTGGACGGCGGCGAAGATGTCCGTCTTGGCCTGATGTTCCTGTTCGCGTGCCAACGCATCCAAATTCAAGCTGGAGAGTGCGGCAACGATGGCGGTCTGCAAGGCCGTACATTTACGGATCGCATCCACCTTCTGATTGCGCGGAGCTTGATGGATGTCGTCGAATGCGGCGATGGCTTGAAGCATCTCCTGATTGACGAGTCCGACGATGACATCCGCGAAGCCGCCTAGAGCGGCGCGGTTGTCCAATAACTTGATGGATTCGTCGCGAATCGTCCGCTGCCGCGCATGGATGTCAGCCAGACGGTCTTCTGGAAGTTTCTTGTTTGTAATGGTTTGTTCAAGAAGAAGATTCGTGTCTTTCAATGCCGTCTTCTGCATTTTCAGAATATCGGCGATGCCGGTTGCTGTTTCGCGAAGGGCTTCCGCCTTATCGACCACGGCGTTTTCCGCCTGCTGGATTTTCACATGGATGATGGCGGATTTTGCGCGGCGGCGACTGGCGGAGGATGTTTCGTCCTCCGCCCAAAGACGGAAGCGAAGCTCTTCTTTTTGATTGAACGTAGCGGTTTCGACGGTGAAACGAGCCGCGAACACTTTCGTGCGTTCTTCTGGCGAGACTGCGCGGACTTCCTCCGCGCCGTTGTCTTCCAGAAGCCGTTCGATACCTGCGCGGGCGATGCCGAAATCATCCATCGCCTGGAAGGCGACGGCGAACGGTTCGTCTGGACGAACCGTGATTGAGGTTGGTGTATCGACCAGCTGGATGGATGGCACTCTATCCGCTATGATGTTGATAGGGAAGGGGATGGATGTGGCGGAACCGTCCGTTTCTGTCAGTTTCAAAAGAATCTGTCCGTCCAGTAGCGTGGTGAAATCGACGTCAATGGCTTCAGACGGATTATCTTTTGATGCGCAGGATGTCAGAACCGTTTCGTTCTGAATGAGTTCCGCCTTCGTAAGCGGCTTGGAAATCTGCGCATGAAGCTTAAAACGGGAACCGCCGATGACGGATTGCTTCTCCTGCGTGGAGTTGATTTGGACAGGCTGCATTTCTGTATAGGGCGGTGGCGTCGCCGTCGCCTCCCAATGGAGGAGAGCGGGTGGATTGTCCAGCGTGACATATTGCCATGCAGACGTGCTGTCGCCAGCCTTTAGGCGGAATTTGGCCTGATCGAAAACAGGTGGCGATTTGACGCTGAAACGCGGCTCCGTTGCGGAGTCCTGTTTCATGGAAAGTTTTTCAATGGCGGCATCTGGAGCCGCGCACCAGTGGATGACATTTTCAGACGGAATGTCGCCTCCCAAAACGGCTGTGATGGTGAGTTCATCGCCTCTCTGAACACGTGCGTTTTGCGGCGAAATACTGATGATACGCGTCTTTGCGTACGGTAGCAAGTCACTTCCAGGACGGAGGATACGCCGCAACGCGACGGACATCCGTTCAGGAGCCGCCGCCATCGGAATCAAAACAACTGCCAAAACGGCGGGCAGGGCGGCGGCCAGCCATTTCAACGGTCGTTTGGAATACAGTTCCGACGCTTTAATCGTGGCGGGATTGACGTCTGTGTCCGCCAAAAGCGTTTCGACAATTTCCGGCGATGTTTCTTCCGAAGCGGCGAATTGGACGGCATTTATGAAGGCGTTGTCGGCTTCGGGGCGGGCCTTTTCCAACAGCGTGGCCATGGCTTGGTCTGACAGTTTGGCCAATGCGGAGCGGATGACGAAGGCGATCGCGGCGACGACTGCGATGACGAACACGCCGCAGGCGATGTAACGCGACGGATGGCTGAAATGGCACAGCACGTCCAGACCCGCAGCCGCGAAAAGAATGACGACCGCGGGAAGCAGACTCCAAAGGGCGACGATGGTCGTCAATTGAAGCTTGCGTTTGCGTTTCAAGGCATGGATGCTGTCAAGCAAATGACGCAGGCATGGCCCCGTCTGGGCGTTGCTGACCATATTTTCTCCTGTTGCGGAAATGAAGACCAGGCGCTTC